>Ga0172363_10000058_pt1 | contig 62833 bp, 59 predicted proteins | sample LakKivs2_kivu2a2_FD_114541 | JGI IMG/M metagenome (GOLD analysis project Ga0172363, IMG submission 114541) | Sediment microbial communities from Lake Kivu, Rwanda - Sediment s2_kivu2a2 | ecosystem: Environmental > Aquatic > Freshwater > Lake > Sediment | place: Rwanda: Western Province, Lake... | reverse complement strand
CCTTCACCTCCCAATTGAAAATTGCCTATAAGTAAGTAAAATCCGAAAAACATCAAAAATCCGACTATGAAAACCTTTGTGAAATCCGGGACTTTTCCCATGGGGGCGCCTCCTTTCTCTATTTATTTTAGAATACTTATGCTATAAATATTTATAAGGCGTTTTTATGAAAATACTGAAAAAAGACCTTAAAAGCGGTTTTATAACGTTTAAACTGGAAACCCCCGACGATGGGTGGAAACTAGAAAGAGTTCTTGAGGAAGGAGACTTGATTAGCGGAAAGACTCTCAGAAGCATGGAGATTGATAGGGGTGAGGACAAGGAAAGGGTTGGAAAGAAGCCTGTTTTTATCAAGATTTCTCTGGAAAAAAAGGATTTCCATGAATATTCAGGAAAACTCAGACTCATGGGAAAGGTGGTCGAGGGACCTGAAGACACGATAAGTTCTTACCATACATTTAACGTGGAGGAAGGAACCGTAATCACTGTAGAAAAGGAATGGAAAAAATGGCAGATTGAAAGGCTGAAAAAAAGTCTTGTCAGGCAACCAAAAATTCTGGTTTGTGTAATGGATGAAAGGGAGGCCGACTTCGCGGAAATAGGGGAAAAGATGAAGATAATAACGGAAATAAGAAACAAATCCCCCGGAAAACAGTTTGGGGAAACCGACTCTAAGAGTTATTTCGGAGAAATTATTTCTTTCATGAAAAACAAGAAAGAGGAAAAAATCATTTTCGGAGGTCCGGGCTTTGCCAAAGAAAACCTGTGCAAACAAATAAAGGAGAAAGAACCGGAACTTTATAGAAAAATCATCGTTGAAAACTGCTCGCACACAGGGGAAACGGGTGTTCAGGAAATAATAAAGAAAGGAGCTATAGAAAAGATTGCAAAGGAGTCGAGAATAAGTGAAGAAACGAGGTTGGTAGAAGATTTCTTCGGGGAGATTTCAAAAGATTCGGGCTTAGTAACTTACGGAAGGGGGGAGGTTGAAAAAGCTGTGGAAATCGGGGCTGTCAAAAAACTTCTCATCTCGGAAAGCGAAATAAAGAATTTCGAAAAATTGATGGAGGATGCGGAAAAGAGGGGAGCAGAAATATATGTAATATCGGAAGGACACGAGTCCGGCCAGAAATTTTCAAACATCGGGGGAATAGCGGCCTTTCTGAGATTCAGGATAAGCTAGGTTTTGTGTAAAAACCGTGAAGTTATTTACATTTTTTTCATTCCCAAGTCAAAATCCTTATTACATTTATTGCAGTGAGCGGTTTCAACTCCAAATTTATTAAAAAGTGTTGAATACAAGAAAAATCAACAAATTATGCAAAACCCAATCCTGCCAACTCTCTCATCACTTTCTCTTGTCCGTATTCTCTGACTAATGATTGAACAGTATTGACTGCATGAGCTGGAACCCACTTTGGAGATTGACCTATAACCCAAGCTCCAGATTCAGTTGGAACGCCAGTCGGTATCTTGTCTATGGTTGCAGTCACGTATTTAAGGACTTCTTTTGGAACAAAGGGAACATCAATCATTCTCAGTGATTCATACTTCTTGCTCTTAGGAGCACTCAAGATTTCTTGGACTGTATAGTTTGTCCTTACCTCACCGAACAGTTCTCCATGCAAATCATCCAAAGCTCTGCCTACAGTGAACAACTTAAAATCATTAATAGAACATTTAACCCCAGTTTCTTCTTCCAGTTCCCTTTGAATCGTCTTAAATGGGCTTGGTGCTCCAGCCACGACATCCCTTGTCCAATCCATAAAACCAGCACCAGCATCTCCGTAAAGACTTGGGTATTGTGCCAGCTTCTCACTCCTTTCGACCATGACCAGTTTGTGGTCTGGCTCACTTATAACGGTAGAAGATACACCTATTGGGTTTGAGAGACAGTCATTCAAATTCAACACATTCAATCCGTATTTGTTCCTTATACTTATTGGCTTTTCATACTGGTCTGTAAGTATTTTTTCATCAATTGACTTGTTAGTTGCAGAATAAGTAAAGAAAGATGTTGGAGCTACTTTCAGTATGAGTCTGTCCTTCTCTATCTCAGCATCCTTGTCTTCTACCTTGATACCATAGTCAACCAACCTAACCATCTGTCCGTCAAAGAATGGTGCACCCCTTGTTTCAGCCTCTTTTCTTCTTTTTTCTACCATCGGCTTGATGTAGGCACGTATGTCGGTTGGAAGTCTCAAATCATTGTCTGGGCTGTAGAGCCACGTGTTTCTTTCTCCATTCCACTTCAGATGACTTGGGTCTACCAGATAATCAACAATAACATCAGAGAAAGTAAGGTTTCCTTCTTGGAAGATATGCAACGGTATCTTCAATTTGCCTAAAGTAGTTCCTTGATATTTTGTCATATCATTTAAATGTGGCAGTTAAAAATTTAAGCTTTATCAAAAAGAGTAAAAACTAAATAACATTTTTCTATCCAACTTAACCTAAAACTTTCCTTATCCGATCCTAATTTGTCATATAATCTTTTCAATTCATTTTCCAATAAAATTGCGTCTATTGTATTCATTATTAACACATTAGAATTCAATGTAAACCTTTCTTTTCTTTGCTCTCACGACTCCTTCTATGGTTCCCTTGCCTTCGTATCCCGCATGCATGCACAATCCTTCAATCTCTCCGGTTGAATCCTTTATTACATAGAGGACTCTGTTTTCCTCAGGGAGAAACTCGGAGGATTTTATTTCGCCTTCAATCATTACTTTCTTTCCGATGTAACTCGGGTTAGAGAGTATGTCTTTTATATTTACAATCGGTTTTGGAGGAGGCGGCAATCTGACTATTTTGGGTTTCTCTTCCTTTTTCCTTTCCTTGAAGTAAAAGAACACTACAAGAACTGTTACCAATACTATTAAAAATGGTAGTAAAAGAACTATATTAAATTCTTCAGGCAAAATTTGTTCGCAGTCTGAAGGACAGTTTTCTTTTGTCTCTCCTGTCTCGCAGAATCCGTTGCCGCACACCGTTTCTTCAGGTCCAATTGGTCCCTTTACCGTCGTGGTGGTCTGGCTTACCTTTCCCATTACAGCAAAGTAGGAGAATCCTGACAAGACGGCTCTGTAATTTGCCCTGTCGTAAGACTCTTCAAGTTTTTCTGTTTCGATTTTTTTCCATCCGTTGTCATATTTCCACAAGGATACACTCTCTATGGAATTTTCTCTCATCCAATCCTTCTTTACCGAGAAGTAAAGCGTTACGCTCTTCGTCCTTCCTTCAATGTTTTCCGTATCTATCTTAAGATAGTGATAAAGCAGTCCTTCTTCCGATATTTGCGGAACTTCCCATATTTGAGACTGTTCAAATCTTTCTATTGTTATCTTTCCATTGGATATTGACTGGGCGGCGTAAAGAATAATCCTGTATACCATTCCGCTCCAGTCTGAGATGTCGATAGACTGGGATTTGTCTTTGTTGACGTTCAATCCGCTTATCTCCACCCTGTTTTCCGAAACTTGAAGTGTGAATGGTTTAGTAACGCCTCCGCCACCGCCTCCGCCACCGCCTGAAACAGTTGTCGTGGTGATTGTAGTGGTGGTCGTTATCGTTTGGTCAACCAGCGTTACACTCAGGGAATTTATTCCTGAGGTGAAATTTTGACTCTCATAATAAGAACTGTAGTTTTCTTTTGTGACTGAAAGATTATACGAACCGGCATAGAGAAAACTGAAACTTGTCCAGCCTCCAGTGCTGTTTGCACTGAGGCTCTGGCTCTTTGCATTTTGTGCTATTTGCGAATCCTTGTATAACGTAACGTTTGCTTCCAAGTTCTGGGAATTCTGGTCTTTTACGGTTACGTTTACGGTGAGCGGCGGTATGACAGCAGAAACGTTTGTTCCGCTTTCCGGAATTAAGACATCGTTGTCGTATATTCCGTATCCTGAGACGTTTCCGTCTAGCCTATAAGCATAATCACCTGCATGGCTTTCTGGAATCACGTTATGGAAAATGACCAAGCCGTTTGAATCTGTCAAGTTTGTAAGGTAAGAACCATAACCGTTTTGTGCTATCGAACTTCCAAGCAATAGGCTTACGTTTATGTTTTGCAGGGGGTCTGAAGTCGTATTGGTCAAGTTGAACCGAACTTCAGTGTCTTCAAGAGTTACTGTTTTGTTGTTTCCTGATTCTCCACCTTCGCCTAACAAAACTTCCACGGCTTCGCTTGTATTCTTGTAGCCCATCAAGTTCAACTGTGTTCCGTTAAAGCCAACGGTGTAATTTCCGTAAGGAACCTGCCTAAACAGGGATTGCCCGGAAGAATCGGTTGTATTCTGGAAGGAACTGTTTTCGTTGGACAAGTAAACTTTCAGACCAGACAAACCGTTTGAACTTTCATTTTGCACTATTACTAAGAACTGAGTCTCGTTGAACGTATAACTGTATGTATTGTTCTGACCCGGAATGACGTTTACCTGAACTGTTTGGGAGCCGAAGCCGTAAATCTTTGAAAGGTTTCCTGAAAATGTAATATTCTTGGTTCCTGCGGGAACCTTGCTGAAAAAGACATAACCGTTTTGCGTTACGTTTTGGAATCCGTCCAATGTTACAGTTATATTATCCAAAGGTGCTCCGTCCTGATTTAATATTGTAACGTTAACGTCAGTCTCGTTTAGTTTTATTGAAAGCGAGTAGTTCTGACCCTGTACCAAATTCATGTATTGTGAGTAAACTCCGTAACCAACGTCGCTTCCGTTCACTGACAGGACTTTTCCTCCGCTTGGGAGCAGGCAACTTAATACGTTTCCGTACAGAGCGCAATACTCGTGCGACGACGAGTAAACAATGTCGCCCCATTTTATTGTAACGTTTTCCGTTATGTTCGAACCTGTTACGTTTAAGTTGAGTATAGACCTGCCTAGTGGTATCAAATGATAAACCAGACTCGTATTTTCAGGATAAATTGTATCGTTGTATTCCTGTGAGAAGTAATTCGTCTTGTTTATCAGTATGTCGTAGGGATAGTAATTCTCGTGAGAATTGACGCTGAAATGGAAGGCTCCGTTTATATTCGTGTAGTTTCTGTAAGCCTCGCAGTTCGAGTAACCTCCGTAGCATGTCTTTGACCTCAAGCTTATGTTCACGTTTTCCAGATTTTTCTCTGTTATAGTTTCCCTGACATAACCGCTCACGTCTCCCGCACCTTGCATGGTGACGTTCTTTTCTGTCACCCCCTCCGAGAACTGAAGCATGTATTGGTGATAATTGTCATATCCTGCTCCACTCACTTCCATGCAATAGGTGAAAGTTGAATCGTAACCAAGCTGTTTTGGGCTTATATAAGAACTGTAGGAGCCGTTATTTTCCGTCTGTATGCCGTATCTGACCTGCCCCGTACAACCAGGGTCATAATAAAGTTTGACCTGAGAATAGACAGGTTCGTAAGGCAGGTCAACGGGATTTACAAAGTTCGCGTCATAGACCGTTCCGCTTATGTTCGTCTTTCCGGTCATGGCAAGCTGTATTGAAGGCCTTACATAAGGATTGTAGTCAAGTTCGTCGTCATAAGTTCCGTTCCTTATTATTCCGGTTGCGTTGTCATTGTGCTCATAATATCCGTAAGAGTTTTCCGTCTGTATGTAATAGTTCTTTCTTCCGTTAACGTACATGGTGACCATACCTGCATCGTCTGTTGAATCCTCGCTCACCTTGACAAAGCCTATTGGAACAGAATATTCTTTAGTTTTTCCGTAACCCACAGCCTCACCATCTATCTCAAAATCGTAAAGGTGTCCCTCCCAAACGCTCAGGTTAACCTGACCCGTGCTGTTTGAAAGTCCCTCGGCCAGAAGCGTGTCATCTGTGCTGTTATAAATCCTTACTGTTGCGTTTTCTATCGGACTGGATGTTGAGTTTGTAACTGTAAAAGTAAGCAAAAATGAACCTGGGTCTCCAAGATTCGGTGGGTTGGGACCATAGTAAGTCGGGTCGATTTCCAAGCTGTTGTTTATTCCCACGTTGGATGAATTTATTACGTAAAAAGTCGAGTTGGTCATGCCATTCTTTATCACAGTTACGTTGTACTCGTTTGCAGGTACGAAAGAGAAGGTTATGTTTCCGTTCGAATCCGTCAAACCGCTCATGTCCTCTCCTTTGCCATTCTTTTCTAGCAGTCTAGTTTCGAAATCAAGAAGCCTTACGCTGGCATTCTCGACCGAACCTGTGGAATTGTAGGCGTGGACAGTCAGCCTCGTTATTCCCAATGTAGAGTTGAAAGTGTTTTCCCCGTAATCTATAGTAAGGAAACTTACGTTAATTCCGTAGCCCTGAAGCGAGCCTGTCACGGCAAGAACCTTGAATCCTGTCGTCATCCTGTAAAGCGTTGTGTTTCCGTTCGAATCTGTTTCGTTGGTCAGCTCCCCGTCCAGAGTAACGACAACTCCGCTACCCACAGAATTTCCATCCGAGTCCTTGACGCTGACTATGAGAGAATTCCTTTTTATGGTCACTGTTTTTGTGTTATAACCTTCGGCTATTGATACGTTCACAGAGGTTAAATTGTAGCCTATCTGGGTTCCGTCTGCTGTAAGATTGTAGACTGCCACCGGGTCGTCGCCAAGTATAAACGTGTACTTGCCGTTGGAGTCCGTGTAATTGCTTCGGTTGTAACCCTTTTCTTCATTGTACAGGTTTACGAGAGTGTTATTGACTGGCTGACCAATTTCATCAATCACCGTTATCTTCAGGTTTGTCTGATTGTAGAGGTAGTATATGTTATACCACACATTCGAATCCTCGAAGTCTACGTCTACGCTTGTATTAATCATTATGTAGTTTGTCTTGTTTATTGTGAGGCCGTATTGACCTTGCTTTACCCTAGAGAAAAGGACAACACCTAAGTCGGTAATGTTGGTCAAATTAAGTCCTGCGGCAGAAGTGCCTATTTGCGTGCCATTCCACAGGGTGACGTTAGCTCCGCTAACTTGGTCAAGAGTCTGGTTGGAAACAGTTATAAGCACGTAAGTCGGGTCCAGCGTATAGTTTATGTAGTTCACCTGGTCTGGTTGCACGAAATAATCTTCTGTCAGGTTGTATTCGTAACCAAGGTTTGTTCCGTTAACCTTTATGTCAAAGAGTGAAATCATATCTGTGAATGTAACGGAACCTCCAACGGTTGTATCGGTGAACTGCGTGCCGTTGTCCATCGTGACGCTTATTCCATCAAGATTTTCCGACGTTGTGTTCCATACGTAAATCGTTACTGTTCCTGGATGCGGTTTTAGGATTATCGGCATTTCCGTGAAGTTGTTTGTAATTCCTGATTCAACTGTGTAGTTGCTAGAATTGCTATAATAATTAACGTGACTTACGTTCACTGTATAATTTTCCCCGACAATGTAATCTATGGTATAGATTCCCAAGCCGTTGTCTGTTGCTATATAACTACGTTCTTCAGAACTCGCGTTGACCGAACAACCTTCAATTCCCGTATCAATCGGATTGACCACCTTGAATATGGCAGTGGTCTTGTTAATGTTGTAGGCCGTGTAGTTGCTCGGGAATACGTACGCCAATCCTCCTTCTGTTACGTTTATGGTCTGGTTTTCTTTTCCACAGCCCGTAAGGTTGCCATTTATCTCCACCGTATATTCACCGACAGGGATACGATGGAAAGTCACGTTCGTGCTTCCGTTGGTGTTCAGCGTAATACCATTGAGCGTGACGTTTATTCCATCCCTTTGCACATAATCACAAGTAACTGTTATAGTAACATTGGTCTCTTCAAGAACGTAGCTGAATTCCGTTTCATCGCTGTAGTGATATATTCCCACGCCAACATTTGGTATGTCGTCCAACGCATCCTCCGCATACTGGTCATAGACATGAATCTTTGCATATGCGTCCAGAGTAACGACTTCATTTATGTTTCCGCTGTAAACTCCCATGTCCTGAGAAGGATAACCCATTGAATTTATGAGCATCTCGTATGAATTTCCGCTATAGGCTTTGAACACGGCCTCCCCATCAGTGTCAGTTATCCTGCTATAGAAGCAGTTGCTCTCCCCCTGCTTCTTGAGGCATATCTGGGAATTGTCCACAGGGTCACCTGAGTATCCGTCTATCGTCTTCACATAAACAGATCTGGTTCCCTCCAGACCTATGTTTTCTATCCTATCCCATACCCCAGAATCTCCAGTATCGTACGGGAAACCTAGCGCTTCAGTAAAACCGAAATATTTCCAATCGTAACCGTACTTGTAAGCGTATATGAAATAATTGTTTTCCATTCCCAAGTCTATGGAATAATAACCGGAAACATTCGTGTATGTGCAATAAAAACCGTAATAATAGTCATCAAAGCAAACTTCGGCATCGCTCAAATTCTCGTTGTTATACAAGTCGTAGACTCTTCCTTCCACATGCGTGGCCCCGATGAGGTTTACGTCTCCATCATGGGAAACAGTTTTGTCCTTGAACCCATCCTTGCTGAAAGTAATTGTATAACTCATTATGTCAGAAGGCAAGTAAATTAAATAGAAACCTATTGAATTTGTCTTGACACTAAATACTCTCGGTCCGCCCGATTCCCTTAAAATCACATCCACGTCTCTCAATTCTTCCTCCCAGTAGAAATATCTTGTCGGGTCTCTGACAGTACCGTTTACAAGAGTTGAACCGTACATCACCAAAGTTCCCAAGTCCGTGTAACCCGCCACATAGGAACTCGTGATTAACGTGTTATAACTGGATTTTGTTAAAGTTATGGAATAGGTATAACCTGGGGTAACATTGAGCTGGAAGTTTCCGTTTGAATCTGTGATTGCGGTGTAGGTGAGATTCTGGTAGCTTAACTTCACGGTCACGCCCTGAAGTTTTATGCTCTCATTTTGGTAATCCACCACATTTCCAAACACAAACGCGGTTCCCTCCATCTCTATCTGTCCGTAATCATGACTCGTGTTATATGGAGTTGTATCCGTATAAGTTGTGTAACCTGTCTTTTCAATTTTCAGCGTATAGTTGGTTCCGTTTTTCACGTTGATAGAAAAGTTTCCGATAACGTTTGTATTTTTTTGGTAAATGGTTGAACCGGAAGTCGCGTTCAGAAGGCTTACGGAGGCTCCGCTTATTCCCACAGAATTGTTTCCCTTGTCCACCACTCTTCCCTTAACCGTAGCTGTACCTGTAAGATTTATATCGGCTTTTTGCGTTCCTCCGGTAAACACTTCAACACTGATGTAACCAGTTGAATTGCAGTGCACGTAAAGCGAAAGTCCTGATAAAGTGGAAGGATAATAAATTTCGTAATAACCGCCACTTGCGGAAGTTGTGTTGTAGTAAAAAGAAGTCCAGCCAAGCTTTTCCGTATTTTCCTCGTTCCATAATTCCAGATAGGCTCCGTAAACTCCCTGGTAGTTTTCTACATCCCTCACGTAACCGTATATCTTGCTGTCTCCTAACATCAAGACTTCCACGTCAGTGTTGGAACCTTCCGTTACTGACAAACCAGTCAAGCTATTGTTTTCAAAGTAACCGTTTGCTGATGCGTGTATATTATAAGAACCGCCTGCAGGAACTTCCATCAAAACCATTCCTGAGGAGTTCGTAACTCCAGTCTCGTTTACGCTCCACTCTACGGTAACATCAGCACCAGAAATCGGCCTGTTGTTCCATATATCCTCCACAGTGAAAGTGAAAGAACCGTAACCTTCCTGATACAGGCTTGCGTTAAGCTCCGTACTTCCGATGTAATCTCCTTGGACTTGTGAAACGTAACCGGAACTGCTGAAGTTCACGTAATAGTAAAAATCTCCTGATATGCTCAAGGAATAATAACCGCTTGAGTTGGACTGGATTTGATACATTAAAGTATCTGTGGAATTGTCATACAAAGAAATGTTTGCCACCAGCGGATTGCCCGAGCCTATTTCTCTTACATATCCCGTGAGTGTTGAGTTTCCGCCCAAAGTTAAAGCCCTTTCTCTGTTTGATGTGAAATTCTGGTTTGTTAGTGTGGCATTTGAATAATAGCCGCTCTTTGAAATGGTTATATTGTATAGCAGCGTTGTGTCTACGTTTATTGTTACGTTTCCGTCGGAATCTGTTGTGTCTGATAGACTTATGTAAGAATTTGTAAGGTTCACCAAAGCTCCTTCCAAATCATTTCCGCTCTCTTTATCTTTTATATTTATGGTAACGGAAGTTGATGCAATTCTGAAGAAAACTGTGGTTGAATTTTCATTACCGAGCGTGTCATTGGACCATACGGTTATGTTATGTTCTCCATCCCCCAGAGAATTAGTTGTATTCTCAAATTCCGTACATCCTACACAGCCGGTAATGTCAATTCCGTTAGAATCCAGTTCCCACCACGTCATACTTGGATTGCTCTCGGTGAGCGTAACGTTTAAAACAGCCACTGAAAACTGAACTGCAGAATTGTTTTCAGGCTCGTTTATTGTTATTATCGGAGGCGTGTTGTCGACAGTTATTCCCGTGGTTGCATCAGAAACGACTACAGTCCCGTTGGTTGCGGTTGCATTGAAGTAGTAAGAACCGTCTAGTATTCCCGTGCTGTCCCAGTTGTAAGTAAACTCTGACTGGTCAACCGTGGTGTTCGTCACAGTCTGGATTTCATACCATGTTGTTCCGCTGTTGTTAGACCAGTAGAACGTTACGTTTAAAGCCCAACCGTTCGTTGTCGCGTTTAACAGGTAAGTTCCAGAAATGTTCTCGTTGTTGGCAGGAGTGTTAAGTGTTGCGCCATCGAGGTTTGCCGTTGTCATTATGCTCAGGAGAAGTAAGGCTAAGCCCAAAATCCCCACACCCACGTTTCTCCTACTTAACCCTGTAGACATAGGCCTTGCCAACCTCCAATTTTTCCAGCTTGCCCTGATGGCGCAAGCACTCCAGGTATCCAGAAAGGAAATCCCGTCTAACACCCAACCTGTCAGCTAACGTAGAAACAGACATCAGTTCCTTTTTCAGTTCAGCAATTATTTTCTTTTCTAAGTCGGGGGGAGTCTCATCCTGCATTTAAAAAACCTTATATATGCTACCTATTGTTATCATGTTTTCATTATATAAAGTTAACTATGTTACAATATAGTTACAATATGATTATCTAATAATTATTATATGATTTTTATATGTTAAACAAATAGTTACAATAACTCTCTTCAAACAAAACCCGAAGAAAATAGAGCCCTCAGTCCGCCCATAAGCATTCATCATTGGGCATAAAATATTTTAACTTAAAGAGATAAATAAATTATTCGAGAGTCTAGCATAGATATTAAAGGTCTGAATTTTCAATTTTAATGTATGAGTATTAAAGTCTTGGATTCTAAGCAGTATGAAAATTCTTCTGCTTTTATAAAATTTTTAAGTTATACCGAAAGTAAGGAAGATTCGGTAAAAACTATAGTTGAAACCTTCAATCCAAAGAAAAACTGGAATTTTTTAGATGTAGGTTGTGGAACTGAAGAAATTACTATTCCAATAGCAAAATTAGTTAATGAAACTGTAGTTGTTGAACCTTCTCAAAAGATGTTAAAAGAACTCAAAAACCATACTAAAGAGTTAAAAATTAAAATTATCCAAGAAAATATTGAAGATATCGACCTGGAAAAGAAATTTGATTTTATACTAGTTTCTCATGTTCTATATTTTATAGAAGACTGGGAAAAACTATTCCAAAAATTAATTTCTTATTTGAATAAAGGAGGTTATTTGGTAATAATCCTTCATGCTAAAAGCGGAACGTTTTACGATTTCTTGAGTAAATTTGAGAAGAAAATTACAGGCAAGCCTCAAGTATCTACCTATTTAGACGCCCGGAAAATCTTTGAAAAAATGGGATTGAAAACAAAAAGTAAAATAATAAATTCCAAGACAATAATACCTTCTGTAGAAGAAGCTGTGATTTTATGTGAATTCTTTTTTGAAACTGCTCTTGACAAAATTAGTAAAGAAGTAAAAAAAGAATTACTGGATTATTTTAAGTCTCATTGTAAAAATGGCAAAGTTATTTTGGATGAAAGGTACGGTCTTCTGTGGATTAGGAAATAATGGTGGACCCACCGGGATTCGAACCCGGGAGCTCTACCAGTTTGAAAGTTTTGCTTAAGCTTTTTCTAAAAGCTTATGCCAAGGTAGCGTCCTTCCGTTTTCCAGCCAGAAAGGCTTCTAGACCATGGGCCCATACTTCAGGACATCTCTCAAGTCCGTGATGACGTAGTCAGCCTTGGATTCTTTCCTAATTCTCTTAACTGCATCATCAATTATTTCATCCTCTGGTAATAAATATTTGTTTACAAACCTAAAGGTGGTTGCACCGGCAATTTTTCCTGCCTTTACATCACTCTCATTGTCTCCTATCATAAACTTTCTGGAAAAGCCATTTGTTTTGGCATATTCACTAAGGACTTTTCCTTTGTACGTGGCTATACATAAATCTTCTGATTCTTTTTCTTTTGGAACTCCTGTATAATAGTCTAAAAGAGGTATGAATCCAGTTGTTTCTAGAAAATCTTCAATGTCTTCAGGTCTAGCATTGGATAACACTATATTTGAATTACCATTTTTCTTTATTTTATTTAAGACTTCCACAGAATAGTCCATAGGTTTTACAATACCTTTCATTTTTTTCATGCCAACTTCTATTGCTTTTTCCCTCATCTGCCAGATTTCTTCTTTTGTAGAATCTGGACAAAGGTATATGAAATAATTAATCCAGTTTTTCCCATACAATTTTATAGTCTCTTCTAGCGTAATCCGTCTTGGGATATCAAGTTCTGCTAAAACTCTATTACACGTATCTTGTACAGCATATACGTTATCCTTTTCCAGAACCCCGTGAAAATCCCAGGCAAAAAGTGTTTTCATATTTTATAAATCTTCCATAAAGAATAAGTAGCTTATTTCGCTTTTTTCCATTCGCCGGCATCCTGGCCTTTCAAAACTTTGTCCAGCATTTCCAGTTCCTCGTAAATTCCTTCTATCAGCTCGTAGCTCCTGGCCTCTTCCAAAGTGATCCAGGCATGGTCAACAGCCTCTTCGGTGGGAATGACCTTACCACCAGCGTAGTCTGCGTAAAGACTTAAGACAACAACAGGGATTCCGTCGGGCCGCACGAAGGTTAGACTAGTAAGATAGCGGATGTTTTTTATGCTTAATCCAGTTTCCTCCTTAACCTCCCTCCTCAGCAGGTCCTCAAGGACGTTATACCAATGAGAGGAAGTGTCTTTCGGTCTTTGGGAATAGTCGTTAAATTCCAATTTTCCGCCTGGAACTGTCCACATATTAGGGAAAGCTCTTTCTTTAGGAGACCTTTTTGTTATCAAAAATTTTCCATTCTTTATAACTATTCCGGTCACAGCAACATAATGATAATTCTTGTCATTCATGAAAAGATTTTAAATTTGAAAGCTATTAAAACTTTATATAGGAATTAGTATAAGTATTATAAGTTTTAAAAAGTTTTAAAACTTGTGTGGTGCAGATGGACGTATCAATTCTAGTTGGAGGACAGGCCGGCGACGGTATAAAGCAGTCCGGCGTAATAACAGCAAAGATATTCAACGAGCTTGGCTACTACGTATTTGTATATGACGATTATCAATCACTTGTAAAGGGAGGACACAACTTCTCCGTAATAAGGGTTTCTGACAAGAAGGTCTGCAGCCATAAGGACCGCGTGGAACTGCTTGTCGCTTTCAATCAGGATACCATAGAAAAGCATTCCTGGAGAACGAAGGAAATAATCTACGACAAAGACAAGGTCAAAGTGAAGGGAACGGGAATAAATGCCTCAGAATGGGCCAACAAAAAGGGTTCTTCTCTTTTAAGGAATTCTATTTTCATCGGGGCAATATGCAAATACATGGGAGTGGACCTGAAAATAGCGGAGAAAATAATCAAAGAATCTTTTCATAAATTCTTGGACGAGAACATAGAAGCCTTGAAGTTTGGTTATGATTCTGTAGAAAAGAAACATGATTTCAAGAAAATAGGGAAACCAAGGGAAGTGATGACTGGGAACGAAGCTATTTCTCTGGGAGCTATCGCCGCCGGAATGAAAATTTACATAGCATATCCTATGACTCCCGCTTCTTCCATACTTCATTATCTTGCGGAAAACGAGGAAAAATTGGGAGTGGTTACGATTCAGGATGGGAATGAAATAGGCGTGGCCATCACAGCGGTCGGAGCGGCTTTCGCAGGAGTTAGAACAATGGTGGGAACTTCGGGCGGAGGCTTCGCGCTGATGACGGAAGCCGTTAGTCTTTGCGCCCAAAGCGAAACTCCCGTTTTGTTCGTCGTAAGCCAGAGAACAGGACCCAGCACGGGCGTTCCCACTTACACCATGCAGGCCGATTTGAATTTTGTAAAAAATGCGGGTCATGGCGACGTGATGAGAGTTCTTGTTGCTCCTGGCGACGCGGAAGAGTCGTACCTGCTCACTGCAAAGGCTTTGAACTTAGCGTGGAAATACCAGATACCTACTTTCGTTCTGGTGGACAAGGAAATAAGCGAGAACACTTTTTCGGCAGAACTCGCGAAAGTAAAAAAAGAGGAAGCGAAACTTTGGAACGGAAAGGGAGAGTATTTGAGGTACAAAATCACGGCGGACGGAATTTCTCCTCTTGCTTTTCCCGGGGACATTTTTACCGCGAAAGGAAGCAGTTACGAACACTACGAAGACGGAACGACTGCGGAAGAAGCGGAAGCTGTGAAGAGAATGCAGGAAAAAAGGTTGAAAAAAATGAAAACTTTAATGGAAGAAATGAAAAGGGAAGAAACTGTAAAGGTTTACGGAAAGAAGAATTCAAAGATTACTTTGCTGACATGGGGTTCGTCGACAGGAGTCTGCAAAGAGGTTGCCGAAGAACTCGGACTAAAAGTTATCCAACCGCTTTATCTAGAACCAATGCCTACTTGGGAACTGAAAAAACATTTGAAGGGAAGAGTGATAGCCGTTGAAGTAAATGCTACGGGACAACTGGCAAACATGCTTGGCATAGAGGAAAAGGTCTTGAAATATGACGGAAGACCTTTCACTCCTGAGGAGCTGAAAAAAAGGCTGGGAAAATTATTAACCTTGAAAAATAAAGGTGATAATTGAAGGTTAAAAATTTTGAGGAGATTTTGTGAATCTGGAAACAAGCGCAAAAATTACTTGGTGCCCGGGATGTGGTAACTTCGGGATACTTGCAGCCATAAAAAGTGTGATACAAGAAATGGTTGAAAATGGGAAAAGGCCGGAAGACATAGTAATCGCTTCGGGAATAGGCTGCCACGCCAAGATTGTGGATTACGTAAAAGTGAACAGTTTTTACTCACTTCATGGAAGAGTTCCACCGACGATAAGCGGAATAAAAATCGCAAATCCGAACTTGACTGTAATAGGTTTCGCAGGGGACGGAGATGCATACGGGGAAGGTGTGGAACACCTTGTTTTTTCAGCGAAGAGAAACATTGATATAACTATGGTCGTGCACAACAACAGCATTTACGGCCTGACGACAGGACAGTTTTCACCGACAACGCCGCTGGGAATGAAAACCAAGTCCACGCCTTATGGAAATCCTGAATATCCTCTTAATCCGATAAAGCTCATGCTTGGTTCCGGCGCAACCTTCGTGGCTCGAACTTCTTCTTTTGACATAGCTCACATAAAGGAAATGATGAAACGGGGGATAGAACATAAAGGTTTCGCCCTGATAGATGTGATTGAACCGTGTCTAAGTTTTTACAACTCAACGGACTACATTAGAGGTAACACATATAAGATGGAACACGATCCAACCAATTTAGTAAAGGCCTTTGAAAAGGCGAATGAATGGAACTACACAACTGAAGGTAAGATACCACTGGGAATATTCTACAAAGAAGAGAAAAAAACTTTTGAAGAGCTGCTTCTGAAGGGAAGAAATCCAAGAAAGGGTTAGTGCAAGAATCCACGCCATCCTCCTTTGTATCCGCCTTTTTCAACGTAAGGTGTATGTGCTGCGGCCATATTATTTTTCTTTAGGGCTTCATAAGAAAGTTTGTCTCTTATAGACCCACCAGGACTCAGACTTGCCTTGACCTTAAAGGCGTGTAGTAAATTAACTGTATCGGGAAAAGGATAAAATGCACTGGAAACAGCGGTGCTGTCTTTGGCTTTCCCCTCTGCTTTCAGTCCAGCTATCTGGGCTATGGTATATAAAGATGAAACATCTCTTAATGTGTTAACTATTGTTTCATAATGCTCTAACAGTTCTTTATTATGAATATAATTTTTTATTTCCAAAGTTTTTTCATTATCAAGAATTGTATCTATATTGAATATTTCTCTATCGTCTTTTTTCAAATTTTTGTATGGTTTGTTTGCCCTGTAGCATGCAATAAAACCTGCGTCAACCCTGTTTTGCTGACCTGCTCCTATTCCAACTGTTTTTTTATCCTTAACTAGAAGAACAGTGTTTGATTTCGTTCTTCTGTTTATCTTCCACCCAAAAAGCATATCTTCAATCTGCTCTTCTGTCGGCCTTTTTATTCCTCTGTCTTCCAAGAAAATCAAATCTTCTGGTTTCATTTCCCTATAATCAAATTTCTGTAATAAAAATCCACCAAAAATCGGTCTTATATCCCATCCGGTATCTTCGGGCATACGAGTATCAATCTCTAAAATTCTGAGGTTTTCTCTTTGACATAAAATTTCAAGGGCATCGTCCTCATATTTCGGGGCAATTGCTGCTACAAAGAATTTTTTATCGGTCATATACTCGGCAATTTCTTTTGTTATCGACCTATTGAATCCCCAGATTCCACCAAAAGCGCTTAAAGGGTCACCATTCCAAGATTCTATAGCCGTTGTATAAAGGTCTTCATTTTCACAAGCACCTGATGGATTGACATGTTTAAAAACTGTGGAAAAGGGATCTTTCTCGAATTGCCAGAGCATCTTTAGAACGCCGTCAAAATCCAGCCAATTGGTAAATGACATCTTTCCTGCCTTTTCATTAAGCTGCTTGGCCTTGGTTATGGGAAGGACTTTGTAAGATTTACCCTCTTCAACAACCCATTCGGCAACAAACCCCCTTTCTTGCGGATTTTCTCCATAGTTGGATTCGTAAAGAAATTTAATTTTTATTTCACTTGGAAAATCAGGCGGTAAATCTAAGTCATTTTGGGTTTCCACTATCAACACCCCTTCTTGCCGCTAACCAGTTTTTTATTTCTTTGTCATATTCATAGGTATGCTCAAAGGCCTTGTAAGCAAGAGACTTTATTACTTCATTTTTCAAAGAAACATCATCTTCAAGAATAATATCTTCTATGACTTTGTTATAGTCCTTTGGGTCAATTACAGGAAATACTTTGCCATGTCTCAGGGCTCCCTTTGCTGCGGCCCTTACCAGTGTGGGCCCTCCTATATCTATCATTTCAATTATTTCTTCGTAAGGAACTTTTTTCTTCACGGTTTCCTCAAAAGGATAAAGGTTGCAGACCACCATGTCTATTGGCTTTATGCCATTCTCTTCCAAGTATTTCCTTTCTTCCGGTATTTCTGGGTCAAGAAGTATGCCTGCATGAATTTTTGGATGCAAAGTTTTTACAAGACCACCTGGAGATTCAGGAAATCCTGTGTAATCTGAAACTTCCGTCACAGGATAGCCAAGTTCTTCTATCTTCCTTGCGGTGCCACCACTGGAAATTATTTTTGTATCATAATTGAGTTTAAATAAAACATTAAGAAAATCTTCAAGGCCTTCCTTTCTGTAAACGCTTATTATTGCCGTAGACACTAAGCCACCTTTCTTGCAACTGAAACCTTAATTGCAAATTCTAAATCTGCTTTTTGAAGGTCCTCAATTTTTTTTATATTGTAATGAATAGCTTTAGAATATCTAACGTTTTTATTAAATTCCCTTATTACATCAAATACAGAACCTTTAAAGGACACTTCATCTTCTATACCCTGAATAACAGCATCTTTACCTTTCTGATAATATCTTGTTCCCCCACCTGCCTCCAAACCGGCGGGAGATGCCATACCGTCATATTCACTTACCCATTTGCCTTCTTTATTTAATTTTGGTTCCATAGGGCATTCTTTAGTTCCTGCTATCAACCCTCCTACCATAACTGTATCGGCTCCTGCAGCAATTGCTTTTATAGCGTTTCCTGAAGCTTCGACCGGAGTTCTGCCTATACCGCCATCAGCAATGCATCTTATTCCAGCCTCTTTAGCGGCCTTGGAACATTCCCAAACGGCTGTTAACTGCGGTATTCCGGCGCCTGTTACCTGTTTCGTTGTGCAAATAGAGCCCGGCCCTATACCAACCTTTATGGCATCCATATCTCTACAAATTGAGGCTAGTCTTGAAGCTGATTCGTAATTATCAACATTACCATAAACAACTGGAACATCATAACTGCTTACCAAGTCGTCCAATAATTTTTTTGTTTTTTTCATAACGCCGTCAGAATCTGCCTGAGCTGTTTCTATAAATAAAGCATCCACATTCGCTTCTTTCACCAATCTCCTCGATCTCTCTTTAAAATCTTTTATACTTCCAGGACCTCCCAGTGCTGCACCATATTTTATTCTATCATACTTGTCAAGCACAGCGTCAGGAAATTCTTCCCTTTTACTTACATCAGCCCAAGTTGACATGGATTCAAGATAGCCATTTTCGTCAACAATTAGAAGTTTGCCGTATCTGTTTTTTCTCATCATTTCTTCTGCTTCGTGTATATCAAGTTTCTTAGAATGAAGTATCCCCTCTTCTTTCAGTTCTTCTATAGGTATCATGAATTCCTTTACTTTGTAGTCCTTGTATTTTTCTGAGCAGTAGAATTTTGTAAAAAGACCTACCAATTTTCCGTGCGGAGAACCGTCCTTTGTTATGGGAAAAGAATCATACCCTTTTTCTTTTTTTATGGCTAAAGTTTTATAGACAGTGTCTTTTGGAGACAAAGTATCTGGTTCTGTTATAAAACCGCTACTAAATCTTTTGACCTTTTTACCCTCTTCAACCTGCTTGTCTATTGACATATTTTTGTGTAAAACAGCGCAATTACCTGAAAGTCCCATGGCTATGCACATATTTGCTTCTGATGTAGTGTGCATAGGAGCTCCAACTAAAATACCGTTTAATGGGTAAGAATTTGTTAAGTATGTCTTTAAACTAATATCAGATATGGGTGAAAGCTCTGTATGAACGGTTTTTAAGTCTATATCACCATACTCTAAAGCAAAGGGTAAATCCCCTATTTCAGAAAATCTGTGTATATATTTTCTTTCCATGTTAAGTAATTGAACCGAAAAATACTTAAGATTGATTTTAACTTTTTGGTGGGCCCGGGGAGATATTCTCAGTAGGCTTCCGCCTTACGTCCTTCGGACCGACGCAGACAGAGTCTGCGTCAAACTGTATTGAACTCCCGACCTCTGCGACTCTCAAAGCCAGAGTTTTTGCTTAAGCTTTTTTCAAAAAGCTTATGTGAGCGCAGCGTCTTAACCACTGGACCACAGGCCCAACTACAAAAACTTATGTTTCGTTATATAATTTATATATTAACTTTTTTATGTTATGAATGCGAGATTTATATTGGTTATTATGGATGCGAGGAAAAAATACGCTGAAATAGCTAAAAAAAAGAAGCTTCCTAAACTGGAGGAATTGGAAAGCGTATTTGCCTTCAAACTAAACAAGGACTCTGAAAACCTTTATTTTGACATATTAAAAGGCATAGAGGAATCCATAATTTACGCGAGGCAGGTAATGGAAAACGCGCTTTTTCTTAATGAAGCTTCTACTCAATCTCAGGTGTATGAATCAGGATTTGTGAACAGAAGTTTATTTGATTCCTACAAGAAGCTAATGGAACTAAAATGGAGATATAGAATGACTTACTTTGAGGGAATAGGGAAAAACTACAATGAATTCATAAGGGAAAGTTATGATATATGGATAAAGGAAATCAGACCCAGCCTCTTGGAACTTTGCAAAAACATGGAAAATGCCTGGAAATATTACAAAAAGAATAAAGGGATAAAACAAAGTTATTTTGGTTAACATGGAAATCACAGATGCTATTCTTAAAGCCAAAGAAAACGAGGAAATAAGGAAAATAATAAGTGAAAAAGGCTTCTTTTGCTCGGGTTTTGTCACTCTCGAACCTGACGAAGGAATAGAAAAATGGAATCTAAACTTCTATAATCCTGAAACCGGCAAAATAACCTCTGTCTTGGTTTCAGAAAAAGATGTAGAAATAGGCGTTACTGACAAGCCTTTGAGAAAAAGAGTTTATGAACCAGATGAAAGCAAGATAAGGATAGGCAGTCGGGAAGTTCTTGAAAAAGCCAAGGAAGAGTTCAAGAAATACGGTGAAACTATCTCTAAAATAGTCCTCTCTTACCAGAAGAGAAAGAAGGAATTTTGGAACGTCCTCTTTGTAACAAAAACCGGACTGATTGTGAACGTATCAATAGACCCGCAGACAGGAAAAGTGACAAAATCAAAAATAATAAGTATTTTCCGCAATTACAAAAGATGACACTTTTCACTAAAACAAAGGTTAAGAAAGTTTGGTGGACCCGGCCGGAAATTCAATCCATCAGGAAAATGCGAAGCATTTTCAAGTTTTTGGGAGTAAAGACACTTTTTCTGAAAAAGGGTCTTTTTTGAACCGGCGACCTCCGGCTTCTACGCTTTGAGCCGAATTTATGCTCAGTGGCCTTATAAGACCGGCGCTCTAATTGCCCACAGCTTTTCGTTTTTCATGGTTTGGACTGAAGTTTCTTTTCCAACAGTCTTTTCTTTGTGAAAGAAAAACTGTACCAAGCTGAGCTACGAGTCCACTCCAATAATTAAGAAATGGAAAGAATATATAAACGTTTTAAAACCCACCTTAAGGCCAAGAACAGCATTAAATCAAGAAATTAACTTACAGTAAAATTTAAATATATTAACGTAAAAGAATAATACTACTCAAAGGAGAGTTATAATCATTTTAACATGGGAGGTGTATTAAATGAATGGAACTCAACCTATTTTTATACTGCCTGAGGGTACTCTCAGGAATACGGGCAAAGACGCCCAGAAAAACAACATTTCCGCGGCAAAAGCCGTTGGAGACGCCGTAAGAAGCACTTTGGGCCCGAAAGGAATGGACAAGATGCTTGTTGATTCCATAGGGGACATCGTTATAACGAATGACGGCGTTACCATTCTGGAAGAGATGGAAATAGAGCATCCTGCGGCCAAAATGATGGTTGAGGTCGCGAAGACCCAGGAAGAGGCTGTGGGGGACGGAACAACGACTGCCGTCATATTTGCATCGGAACTGTTAAAAAAAGCTGAAGAACTCTTGGAGCAAAACATCCACCCGACGGTAATCACCAGAGGATTCAAGATAGGGAGGGAAAGATCCCTGGAAATACTTGACAAAATAGCGGTAGAAATCCACCCGGAAAAGAATGAATTAATACTCAAAAACATAGCCATGACAACCATGACAGGAAAAAGCGCGGAAAAGGCTTCCGAACATCTGGCAATGCTTACAGTAGAAGCCATAAAGATGGTTCAGGAAACCGATGGAAACGTAAACTCCGAGGACATAAAGCTTGTGAAAAGACAGGGTGGAGGAATTGAGGATACGGAACTTATAAAGGGCATAGCAGTGGACAAGGAAATTGCCCACAGCGCAATGCCAAAAAGGATAGAAAACGCCAAAATAGCCCTTGTTGACTCGGCTTTGGAAGTAAAGGAAATGGAAACTGACACGAAGATAAACATAACTTCCCCGCAACAGCTTGAAGCATTCCTAGAACAGGAGGAAAAAATGATAAAGGAAATGGTTGAAAACGTTGTGAAGAGCGGGGCAAATGTTGTGTTCTGCCAGAAAGGCATAGACGATTCGGCACAGCACATTCTTGCAAAGAAAAATATAATGGCCGTCAGAAGAATCAGCAAATCCGATATTGAAGCTTTGGCAAGGGCAACCGGGGCAAAGATAATAACCAATTTGGAGGACCTTTCAAGGGACTCACTTGGCTACGCGAAAATTATTGAGGAAAAAAAGATTGGCGGAGAAAAGATGGTTTTTGTAAGGGAATGCAAGACTCCGAAGGCTGTAACCATACTCATAAGAGGAGGAACTGAACATGTGGTGGATGAAGCAGAAAGGGCTATGAAAGATAGTATAGGAGGCATAATAGCGGCTTTGGAGAACAAGAAGGTTGTTGTAGGCGGGGGAGCAATAGAAGAGGAGGTCTCCAGAAGACTGAAGAAAATCTCACAAAAATATTCCGGAAGGGAACAGCTTGCAATAATTGCATTTGCAGAAGCATTGGAAGTGGTTCCAAGAACGCTGGCTGAGAACGCGGGGTTGGACCCGATAGATATGCTCGTTAATCTGAGAGCAGCGCATGACGAAGGCAGCATGTCGTTTGGACTGGATGTGATGAGAGGAAAAGTAATAGACATGTGGAAAGCCGGCGTGATAGAACCGCTGAAGATAAAGACTCAGGCTATAAAGAGCGGCAGCGAAGCTGCGGAAATGATACTCAGGATTGATGACGTGGTTAATGCGGGGAAACTGGACAAGGGCAGAATGCCGATGCCTCCGGGTGGAATGGGTGAAATGCCGCCCATGTAAAATCCCCTCTTTCTATTTTTATACAGAGCTAAAGCAGATTTTAGATAAACTTTATAAATGAACTGCTTTAAATTATAATTATGGCCAAGGAGATTGAAATTGAATCCGACGACTATGAAGTGATACCAGTAGGACCTGTAAAGAAGCTTGAGGAAAGGATTAGGAAGATGGAACGAGAAAGGGAAGGCTTTGCCTACGAGGGCTTCATGAGAGAAATTCTCGAGCTTATTGAAAGCAACCAGAAACTTGTGGATGAGATAGTAAAAGCTAACGATAATTTGAGGGAAGAGCTAGCCAAAATACCGGGAAAAATCGATGAAATGCTCAAGGCTTGGAAAGAATTCATAGACATATTGAAAGAGGTGGGCGGAGCGGAGGCAACGTCAACTTCCCTGAACGAGAATTTCAACAAGCTCATGGAACAGAACAAGGAAATGATAGAATCCATAAAATCCCTCAAAGCAAGAAAAATGGCACAGGGTCCGGGTCTGGAAATGGCTAATAAATATCCAAAAATAAGGATTAAGAGGTAAAAGGCTTATATTTCGATTTAATGATATATATAAAGCTATTTTAACTACCGAATACAAAAAATAAAAAGGAGGTTAAAAATATGAAAGGAATAACACCTATAATAGCAACGATACTTTTGATACTGATAGTGGTGGCATTAGGTGGAGTGTTTGCAGCATGGACAATGAGCACTTGGAGTGCGGCCAGTAATACAACAGCGACGCATATGGCGGAAATGACCGAAAGGCTTCAGAGAGGAATAGCATTTGACAATGTTAATTGCGCAGCCGCTGGTGAAATAACGATAAGAAACGTAGGAACTAATACGTTTGCCGCTGCAGACTTGATTCAGATTCAAGTTTACTACAACACCGTTGCTGCTCCAACGTCCTTCACACGTCTAACTCCATTAACTTGGACTCCAATTGGTGGAACTACTTTGGGACCAAACGGTCTTGCATCAGCAACTCATGCTGCAGTATGGGCCTCAGGTGTACAGGTAAGAATCACAGTTGGTGGCGGAGAAGGAGAAAGCATAGACACTTGGACTTGCGCATAAACACCCCTAACCCTTTTCTTTTATTTTAATTTTAAATATAGTCTTAGTCATTTCTATAAATGGGATAAAGGGTGATAAAATGTTTAAATCTGGAGAAAAACGAGGTCAGTCCAATCTAATCAGCGTGGTTCTTTTGACTCTTATAATGGTAACGCTGGTTGCAATTACCTATATGTGGGGCATGCCTCTCGTGGAAAAACAGAAAGACACTGTAAAGGTTTCTGATGCAGAAAAATTCATGAAAGAACTGGATGACAAAATACAGAATGTGATAAAAAACGGGGGGACCCAGATTATAGACAATCCCAAGCTTCCGGGAACTCTAAAAATGATAGATAACGGAATTAATGACGCAATTGAATTGAAGTTTGAAACTACCGGAACTAACATAGCCATAGGACAGGAAATATACCTGAGAGGCAGCGAAATTGGAGAAATACCATTGGGAGAGGAATCCGGAGTAATAAAGGTAATATCGAATAACGTGAATGATAAAAAATACGAAGTAAACATGACGCTTTACTACAGAAATGTCACGGGAAGCAAAAATATTTATACAACAGACATTTATGGCCTCGGTAGAGACATGATAAGCGGAGAAAAGCACAGAATAATTATCACCGAAGGAGAAGAAACGACAGGACCTGTAGGAGAACGGGATGGAAAAGAAATCTACGTTACAAAAATTAATTTAAGGTTCGAGTAGCTGTGAATTATCATGAAGAAGGGGCAATACTTTACAATAGAACAAATGCTTCTATTCGTAATAGGAGTCATGATAACTATTATGATTTATTTTTCATTGGTAGCTATAGACGATAATATAAAAAAAATGGCAGAAGAAGACCAGATGTATGAAATAGGAAAAATGATTTCCTCGGAAATGAATCGAGCTTATCTTTCTCCTAAAAGCATCGAACTAACTTTTGATATACCTAAAAAAATATCAGAAAAGGGATATAAAGTATATATAGAAAACAATGGGGCGGAATACAATCTGACCTTAAAGCTTGAAGAAAAAGTGGTTACTATTCCTTTAGAGAGCAAATACAATCCCTCCGGTATGCTTTTTAGCTCAAGTGGAAAAATTAGGGTTGAAAAAATAGGAAATCAGATAACAATAGGTAGGTTTTAATGGACTTGAAAAGACTGTCGGAAGCCGCAAAGGAGTATGAAAAACTTCAGAACATAAAAAAAATTGAGGTGATTCCTGAAGGAACCGAAAGGAAAGAAACGGAACTACCCGAAAAAATTAAAATAGGAACTGCAAAAGAAGAAATCCCAAAACTTTCGAGTATAATAAGAAAAGCGGGCTTGTTATTGGCTTACAAAGAAAAGGAAAAAGTTGGTATGGAATTAAGAGGGATAGAAATACCTGAATTAAAAACGGGTAAAATTGAAATTAGAAAAAAAGAATTAATAGACGTAACAAAAATAAATTTATACTATTCTCTAACTCCAGCAGAACCGAAAAAAGGAGAAGAAATATATGCTTATGCCCATATAAGATGGGAACCTAATAAAAATGTTTTGGTTTACGAGGTTATAGAGCCGAAACTTAGCAGAGACGACATCATAATTCTTGATAAAATTAAAAAAACTATACAGGAAAGATTGGACATAGATTTCACAAAACTTAACGCTAAAAGTGCGATGAAATATCTTGATGAAAAATTCAATGAAATTCTGGACTTTCTGGGTATTTATCCTACTCAAAAGGAAAGAAAAATCATTCAATATTACATATACAGGGACTTTATAGAACTCGGTAAAATAGAACCGCTCATGCACGACCCTTACATAGAAGACATTTCCTGCGACGGCGTTGGAATCCCTCTTTATATTTATCACCGAAACCCTTTCATAGGTTCCATAGAAACCAATATCCTTTTTCAAGATAAAGATGAACTGGATACGAATATTATGAGACTTGCACAAAGGTCAGAAAAATCAATTTCAATGGCCGAACCCCTAGTAGACGCAAGCCTGCCTGATGGAAGCAGAATACAGCTGACTTTTGGAACAGATATAGCCATGAAAGGCAGCAATTTTACCATAAGAAAGTTCACAAAAGACCCAATAACTCCTTTAGATATGATTAAATCAGGTACCGTCGATAGCAAGATTCTGGCTTACTTGTGGTTCTGTATAGAGAATGGGAAAAGCATACTAATATCGGGAGGCACGGCAACGGGCAAGACCACAATTTTGAACGTGCTCTCAATGTTCATCAAACCCAGCATGAAAATCGTTTCTATAGAGGATACACCTGAACTCAGGTTCTCCCATCCGCACTGGGTACCGGAAGTGGCCAGACAACCTCTTTCAGAAATCGGGGGTAAAAAGTTCGGACAAGTGGACTTGTTCGATTTGCTGAGAGAAAGTCTGAGGCAGAGGCCGGATTACATAATAGTGGGGGAAGTTAGAGGTAAGGAAGCTTACGTGCTTTTCCAGCAAATGGCCACGGGACACCCAGGTCTTTCGACTATCCATGCAGAAAGCATAGAAAAACTCGTGGACAGGCTGAGAACAGAGCCGATAAATCTTCCGCCAAGTCTGATAGAAAACTTGGATATAATAATATTTCTGTCAAGAACAAAGAGAGGAGACAGCCATGTAAGAAGAGTAAAGGAAGTACTTGAAGTGGAAAAATACGATGCCGAAAAAGAAAATGTTGTAACAAACAAAGTCTTTGAATGGGAACCTGTAAAAGATGTTTTTAAATCTTACGGAAGTATTACTTTGGAAAAAATCTCTAAGCAAACTGGACTGCCGAGAGAAGACATTAAAAAGGAAGTTGAAAACAGAACAAAGATTCTGGAATGGGCAAAGGAACAAAAAATAAAAGATTATAGAACTTTTGGTAAGCTAGTTAGAATGTATTATGCTAACTCTGAAAAAATTTTAAATAAGATAAGGTAATTTTGAATGAAGCCGGGTTCTAATTTAACAGAAAGTTATAAAAAATTTTCATACAAGTTTCTATCTCCGAAAATAGAAAAATACATGACATCTTTTGAGAGTCTTTTAATAGATATGAAAAAGGCCGGAATGAAAATGAGTCTTCTGGAATACATGTCGGTGGCAGTAATGACTTCCATATTAATATTTATAATTGAATTTCCGTTAGTCTTTATCATAACGTTTTTCATCCCAAATTTCTCTGTGATAATGGGGTTCTTTTTTTCCTTTTCTATATCAATAGTTTTTTCCATTGGCATATTCTTCTTTTTTTATATTTATCCATCAACGACCGCGTCTAGCAGAAAAAAGAAAATAGATCTCGCCCTTCCCTTTTCAACTTTGTATATGGCAACCGTAAGTGGAAGTAATGCGCCTCCACAATCTATGTTCAAAATACTTTCACAATTTGAGGAATATGAAGAGATTACGAAGGAATCGAGAGAAATCGCAAGAAATATTGAAATATTTGGAATGGATTTAAGTGAAGCTATCAGAAGGTCTGCTAGCAAATCACCGTCTGATGAATTCAAAGAATTGTTGTGGGGAATAGATACCACAATTGCAAGCGGTGGTAACTTATCGGAATATCTCCATGGGAAGGCAAGAGGATTCATAGAAAACTATCAAAGAATGATGAAGGAATATGCACAAAAAGTTTCTATGATTTTAGAAGTTTACGTGACACTAATTATTGTAGGCTCTATATTTCTTATAGTAATATCATCTATGATGAGCGCTTTGGGCGGCGGTGGCGGAACAATGGATTTAATCGTTATACTTCAATTCTTTGTAATATTTTTAGGTCTTCCAATGGTATCGGGAATCTTTATAGTATTACTCAAATACATGTCTCCATCAAGTTGAGGTTAAATGAAAGAAATAAAAGATTGGGAAACAATAGATTATGTAAAATTTGTTCCGCCTATCATAAGCGTAATAATAATAATAATAGTTGCAATAGTTTTTTCAGGAGATATTGGAGTACTTGGTGTTACCTGTCTCTTTGCTATGATAATAAGTGCTATTCCGTATTTTATTTTGTCATACATGAGACATAGGGAAATTTCTGCAATGGAAGATCAGCTTCCCAATTTCTTAAGAGACCTGGTAGAAGAAACGAGAAGCGGAATGACTCTTCCCAAAGCCATACAAATGACCTCTAAGATAGATTATGGCAAGCTTTCGAAAGAGGTAAAAAAAATGTACAACCAACTTACATGGGGAGTCCCCTTGCAGGACGTTTTAAAAATGTTTTCGGAAAGAGTAAAGGAAAGTAATCTTATAAAAAGATCTGTTGACATTCTTATAGAAGCTCACAAAAGCGGTGGAGATATCATATCTACAATGGAAAGTGTGGCGATGGACAGTTCTCTTATAAAAAATGCTGAAAAAGAAAAAAAGAGCGAGATGTCTCACCATACAGCCACCATCTACCTAATTTATTTCCTGTTTGTCGGTGTATTGTTATCGCTAACAAACGTTTTAACTTCGATGATGAGTTCTTTCACTACGGGTTTATCGGGTGGCTTTGGAATGGAAGAAATTGGGTTGGGAATAACCGGGCCTTGTAGCGGTACTCTACAAGGAGTTACGGGAAGTATTTGCTCATTTTTTTTCGGACCATGCAAAGTGTTTGATTTCGGAGTTGAAAGTGAATGTTACTATAAATCCGTGTTTCTTTACATGATACTAATCCAGGGTTTGTGTTCAGGACTGGTTGCAGGCCAAGCCGGTTCAGAATCCCTCTCAGAAGGTTTCAAGCATGGATTAATTATGATGGGAATAGGGTTCACTATATTCATCCTAATACTTAAAATAGGAATAATTTAGGCTGTCTTATGAAAGGACAATCACAGCTAGAATATATAGTAGCCATGGTCATTTTTGTAACCATCACAATATTCGTAACATTACAAATAGCCAAAAGCGTTCCTTATTATCATACCAACAGTTTAGAAAACAGACTAAATAACGATTGTTTGAGGATATCGGAAAATATGATAAAGGATTCGAAATTGATGTACGGTTTTGCAAAGAGACCTTACGAACTCAACTATACCAAGTTATACGAGTTTAACGACACGTGTGATGACATATCCAATTACGACCAAATTAAAAACAATATGAGCTTGGAAGCTGAAAGGGATTTCCAGCTTAAAGTTCAGGTACAAGATTCAAGCGGAAGCACGATATTTAGTTTTGTTTGTGGAAGAAAATATGTTCCCTCTCAATCTATTGTTGCAACAGTAGAAAGGCATGCCATAACAGATGGGAATTCTACGAAAATAATATTGAATGTGTGGTGATTATGGGAAAGGGTGTAGTCCATATGGTGGAAACTGTGTTGGTTTCTCTAACTTTCCTTATGATTGTTCCTTTTCTTCTGTATCCCACTCTCATAAGAACTGACTGGAGCGATGTTAAAATGTTCCTAAACGGTCAGGACCTTTTGGCTACTTTGGATAAAACGAACGATACGACAGGAGGAACGAAAGAAAATTTTCTTCAGAATATAATGAATAGGAACGAGACTGAATTGGAAAACATGATAGTTGAAAAATTCTCTTGGCTAAAATCAAGAAAAATGAACTTTGGAATAGAAACCCAAGGAACAATTAAAAATGAGATTAGAGTGGGATTCAATTGCACAGAAAGTATTGCAGACAGCTGTTTGAACGATAATGTAGAAGATGAAACGGAATATATAGAAAAAATACTAAGTTCGACTTTCATAAACGGTAGATATGTGTATTTCCGAGTTTTTCCAGTTTCTTATGATGAAATTCAGTATTATAACGTTCGGAATATGGATGTCTTTCTTATCAGAGGAGAAGAGCAGAGAAATGATGCTAATATCAATCATTTTGACGACATAAAGGGGCTTGTGGACAAGGGAATTGGAGTAGTTGGCTTCTATTATGTTCAAAACATAAATGCAGGAGACCGTGTAGATAAGGAAATCTTTGGTATAAGAATGGGTGGGGCAGCTGGATCAATTGAAAATGTGACATTTTTAAACGATTATAACGCGTCAAGACCAAACTACGCCATACAAAAATATTTCTATGCAGTCGGTTTGAACGAAAACTTCACTTACAAGCTTGAAGAACATAATGAAACTTTTATGACTCTTTGGAATGAACAATATTGGGTAAGAAGAAATGACACAGATTTGGATAGGATTTATGACGCATTGGATTTAGATACAGACCCTATTGGTAGTTATGATTATGACTTGTTTGGTAAGAAGGAAAACGATGAGTTTATAATAAACTTTGATGGAATTAATTATGAATTTAAAATAGAAAAAATTGACCCAAAAGGTAAGTTCTTCATAGTAAATTTCAATAGAACTCCGAAATATATCTTTGTAAATCTCCAAGATAGACCTGTAAGACCTGACAAACAACCACCATCCATTGAAGAAGAATATGTTGTGTTAGAAAGTAGCAGTAATAAAGGTGCCTTGATAGTGAACGGCACAGATTCTTCTCCCTGGAGGTCTGCTTGGATAACTGATGGAAACGGCGACGATATAAATGCCCTTGTAAAAAGTTCGCTTATGTGGGTCTCGGAAAGAAACTGGTGGAACATTTTAAGGACTGTTTCTGGAGAACACACTAAAATAAGCTACTTTGTTTCACAAGGAGAAGAGTTCCATGAACCCTACTGGTTAGAACTCAATCTTTGGCATATTTACTAATTTAAAGTTTGAAGGACAAATTCCTTTATGAAGTCTAAGTTTTGTCCTAAATGCGGGAAAGAAACGGATAAATTTTTTGATAAGCTTTGCGAATCCTGCTTTAAGGAAAAAAATAGACTAGCCGAAATACCTAATAAGATAAAAATCAGGATTTGTAGCAATTGCGGGAAAATCGAAGGAAATCTTGGAAAACTTGATGAAAAAAGTTTGGAAAAAATAATTGAAGATAACATAAAAGCAAATGGAAAAATTTTTGACATGAGAATTATTAAAAATAATGGAAAGACAAAGGTAGAAGTTTTCGGTTTGTTGAAGGGAAAAATTAAAACTAAGGAAATTCTTGAAACTAAAATAGAAATAAAGAAAAGACTTTGTGAAACCTGCGGAAAGGTTAAAGGCGGATACTATGAAGCCGTGATACAGATAAGGTCAGAGGACAAGAAGAAAATAGAGAATGCCCTTGAAATTTTGGTTAATGTAATAAACAAAAAGGGTTTGATAACAAAGGTTGAAGAAAAAAGTAACGGATTTGATTTGTATTTCACTCCAAAAAAAATTTTGAACCAAATAATAAAAAATCTTGATGAAGTGAAAGAAATAAAAAGGTCTTATACCTTAGTTACAAACAAAGAAGGTAGGGATTTATATAGAAATACCGTACTAGTTAGATTGTGATTTTTATGGAAGAAATAATAAGAGTCAGAATCCCGAGAGAAAATGAGATACTCGGAAGAGTTGTGAATCTTCTCGGAGCCAACAGACTTCAGGTTGAATGCGAAGACGGTAAGGAAAGGATATGCAGAATACCGGGTAAACTTAAGAAAAGAGTATGGACGAGAGTGGATGATTTGGTACTTATAAAACCTTGGGATTTTCAATCGGATTCCAGAGGAGACCTTATATGGAGATATACGAGAACTGAATCGGATTTTCTGAAAAAAAGAGGTTATTTAAAAAATTTATAGGGAAGGAAATGATTAAAAATTTTAAAATTCCTGAAGAAAGAATCGGAATATTAAAATCTTGCACAAGAGAACTGAAAGAAAAAACCAATACAAAAATAGATGTAGAAGGGGAAGGTGTAAAAATAGAAGGGGAGCCGCTTGACGTCTTGAAAACAGAAGAAATAATAAAGGCGGTGGGAAGAGGGTTTAGTCCAGAAAAGGCACTTGAACTATTAAACGATGAAAAAATTTTATGTATAATAAACCTTAAAGATTATCAGCATACGGAAAAAAGCATCAAAAGGGTAAAGGGAAGACTTATAGGAACTGATGGAAAAACTAAAAGAAGAATAGAAGAAATGAGTGGTTGCATGTTGTCTATATATGGAAAAACTGTCTCAATAATAGCCGATAGCGAAAAAATTTCGACTATAAAGGAAGCTATAGAAATGCTTATAAATGGGTCCAAACACAATAAGGTGTATAATTATTTAGAGAGGTGCCTCAATGACTGAAAAACGTAAAACAGCAGAGGATATGGCAAAGGAACAGAGAGCTATTTCCGTGGCAGAATTCTTTGAAAAAAACAGGCATCTTTTGGGATTTGACAATCCTTCAAAGGCTTTGTTGACTGTAGTAAAAGAAGCTGTAGATAATTCTCTGGATGCCTGCGAAGAAGCTAGTATACTTCCTGATATAAAGGTTGATATGAAACAACTAGAAGAAAACAGATACCAAATAACTATAGAAGATAATGGACCCGGAATTATGAGAGAACAGATACCGAGAATATTCGCCAAGTTGTTATATGGTTCAAAGTTTCACAGGCTGAGACAAAGCAGGGGACAGCAAGGTATAGGAATTTCAGCATCAGTTTTATATGGCCAGTTAACGACAGGTCATCCTGCCATTATACACAGCAAACCGCACGAAAAGGGTAAAACGCATGTATTTCATCTGAAAGTTGATACGTCAACCAACGAGCCTGAAATAATAAAGGAAGATTTAATAAACGATGGTATGGAACATACGGGAACAAAAATAACCATAACCCTTGAAGGGAAGTACATACAAAGGTATCACTCAGCTGAAGAATATTTGAAACAAACTGCCATCGTTAATCCATGGGCGCACATAACCTACAAGTCTCCTGATGGAGAAAAAGTAGATTTCCCCAGGGTTGTAAACAAACTTTCAGAGCCATCAAAAGAAATAAAACCACATCCTTACGGAGTGGAATTGGGTATATTAATAAGAATGCTTAAAAACACAAAGGCCAGAAACCTTTCGGCGTTTTTGCAAAACGAATTTTGCAGGGTAGGAGCCACATCATCCGAAGAAATATGCAGACTGGCTGGCTTGAAAGCCGATGACAAACCAAAAGACATTGAACAAAAGGGACAAGAAAACCTTCTTAAAGCCATGCAAAGGGTAAAACTGATGAGGCCACCAACAGACTGTCTTTCTCCTATAGGAGATAAAATTCTGGAACAAGGTTTGGCTAAGGAAATAAACGCGGAATTTATAGTCACGATAACAAGAGAACCATCTGTATACAGAGGAATACCATTTCAGGTAGAGGCTGGTATAGCCTATGGTGGTGAACTTAAGGAAAAAGTTGAAGGTAGCGAAGAAGATGAAGAAAGCGAAGAATCCTCTGACCAGGTAAAGTTAATGAGATTTGCAAACAAGATACCATTGTTATATGAACCGTCCGGTTGCGCAATAACAAAGGCTGTTTCCTCGATAAAATGGAGAAGATATGGACTGGAACATTCTGCTGGTAACTTACCCAAGGGGCCTGCAGTAATAGTGGTTCACATAGCCTCGGCGTGGGTGCCTTACTCTTCAGAAAGCAAGGAAGCCATAGCAAATTATCCCGAAATAATGAAGGAAATAAGGCTGGTCGTACAGGAATGCGCTAGAAAAATGCTTATGCATATAAGGAAACAGACCAAGGCAAAAAGGGAAACGGAAAGATTGAACGTATTTGAAAATTACCTACCACTTATATTGGAAAGCGCGAAGGAACTGGCTGGAGTAAAGGAAAAAATAGATATTAAACCTATAATAGATAAGGTTATCAAAAAGGATTTGATTGATTATGGCAAAAAAGGAGATTGAAATAAAAAAACAATTAGAAGACATAGGGAATAAAATACTGAAAGACGTTAAAGAAAACAGAGTGCCTTACCTCAAGGTACCTGCCAGAACAACAAACAACATAGTTTTTGACCCCAAAACTCTTTGTTACATCCTCGGAGATAAGACTTTAACCAGAAGTGCGGGAAATATAAGGCACGTCAAACCTCTTGCACAGATGTTAAAGATAGGCGCTTTTTGCAAGGAACTGGTTAGCGAAGGGACGAAACATGAAACAAAGAGAGGTTTATATTACATATCAGAATCTTGGGGAGAAAAACTGAAATTTGACGAGCAGCAAGAGTCAGACAACCTCATAGAAGACATAGAAGCAATTATAGAAAAACCGAGAGAAGACATTCATATAATACCAAATCCGGGAGGTTCTGTTTACGGTGACCTTACATTAAAATTCAAAAATCCCGCGGGAAAGGATATGCAGATAAACTGTCTTCAGACTGCGGACGGCCAAACAATAGGGCCCAGAATGTGCGAAGCTGAAATCGTAAAGTGCAACGCTAACAAAATTATAGCAATAGAAACTGCAGGCATGTACAACAGGCTTATGGAAGAAAATGCCCATAAGAAATTCAATGCAATTCTGGTTAGTCTTGAAGGTCAAGCTACTCGCGCCACCAGAAGGCTGATAAAAAGAATAAGCGAAATAAAGAATATCCCTACGTATATATTCACAGATGGAGACCCTTGGGGACTTCACATAGCCATGGTTATAATGGCCGGTTCGGCCAAATCTGCCCATGTGAACAGGATGTTAGCCACGCCTTCGGCTACATGGATTGGGGTAACTGCCTCTGACATAAAGAAATACAAGTTAAGATCTGATAAGCTGAGAGAGGTGGATTTCACAAGGATAAAAGAACTGAAGAAAGACCCTAGATACAAGCAAGATAAAAGGCTCCAAGAAGAGCTTAAACTTTGGGAAGATATAAAGAAGAAAGCGGAACAACAGGCTCTTTTGAAATACGGATTAAGATACGTGGTGGACGATTATCTGCCGGCAAAGTTTAAGGAACTGGGTGCAAATGTAAAATAAAAACTTAAATACTTCTTATAACCCTTAATTTGATGTAGATAAACGTAAACGTTTAAAATTAATTTATAATTCGTGCCTCGGTAGCTCAGTGGAAGAGCGTTCGGCTGTTAACATTTGGAAGAAACCGAAAGGTCGCAGGTTCAAATCCTGCCCGGGGCGCCATAATTTAAAATAGTAAAAAACATAAAAAATAACATAAGGGGAGGTAGCTCAGCCTGGGAGAGCGCTACCCTGAAGCCTTGTTCGGAAAGGTAGCTGCCGTGGGTTCAAAACCCGGCGAAGGGACACCAAGGTTTCCCTTCTCAAGGGATTACTCATCCCTTCCTTTGTTTGCAAACGCTTCGAGTTTGCCAATTTTGGGGGAATCAGGAGTATTTTGCGATTTTAATCGCAATACTTGGAACTGAAGTTCCAAGTCCCAAGAACTGAAGGGGGTTCACCCCCTGCGGGTCGGAGTCCCACCCTTCCCACCATCAGAGGTGATTGAATGAAAATAAAAATTCTTCAAGTAGGAGAAATCCAGCCAAATATTCTGGATATATTAGTAAATAACTTAAACAGAAGATTCAAAAACAAGTTTTATTTTGGGGGCAAAATCAAAATACCTGAAAACTCTCTTGACAAGTTTAAGGGTCAGTATGATTCCCAGCAGATATTGAATAGGCTAAAATTCGAAAAGGGTACTGACGACAAAGTAATAGGAATTACCTCCAACGACCTTTACTCGGGCAAGTTGAACTTTGTTTTTGGAATAGGGGAAAAGGATGTTTCCGTTGTAAGCGCGGCAAGACTTGACCCACAGTTTTATGGAGACCCTGCAAATTTTGATTTGCTTGTAAAGAGAACTTTAAAAGAGACTATCCATGAATTGGGACATATGTTTGGCTTAAAACATTGCGCTAATCCAAAATGTGTAATGTCCTCTTCAAACTCCATATCTTACGTAGATGACAAAAATTATGACTTCTGCAAAGAATGCTCCGTCAAAATTTCGATGGAAGGTATAAAGATATGACGGCTAAGGAGGAAGTTTTTGAAGCGGAATTAGTAGGGAACGAAATAGTTGTTTGGAAGAATATTGAAGAAGTTTATGAAATAGGATGTTATGGAAAGATACTGGAAGACAGACTTATTTTGAGTCTATGCGAAGCACTTCACCTTATAGAAAGAAAAAAACTGGAAGTGAAGGAAGGTAAGAAAAAATTGGATAAAAATAAGTTTTATGAAAGGGCTTGCGAACTTGATGAAGAATTTCCTCAAAAATATGCAGTATACAAAGACCTCAGAGAAAGAGGATTTTTGGTTAGAACGGGATTTAAGTTCGGCACCCATTTCAGGGTTTATGAACGTGGAGTAAAACTGAAAAAAGGACCCAAATCTGCGAAAGAACACACAAAGTGGATTGTCCATGCTATCCCAGAAAGATTTAAATGTTCTTATGCTGAACTTTCTAGGTCAGTGAGACTAGCTCAAAACATAAGAACTCATTTGATTTGGGCCGTTGTAGATGAAGAAGGTGACGTAACCTATTACGAAATAATAAGGATTACACCGTGATTGGATGAATTTTACTGATTTTATCAGAAAAGATTTTGTAAAGGTAGAACTAGATACTAAAATATCAGAAATAGTAGGCAAAATGCTGAAAGGCGAAGAAGCTGTTGTTGTTTTCGAAGGAAACGAATTCATCGGAATAATTTCAGCAAATGAACTTATAGACAAGGACTATCCTATAGAAACCAAAGCCAAACATTTGGTAAAAAAAAATCTGCCGAAGATTGAAGGAGAAATAGATTTTATAAAGGCCGCCAAAACTTTTCTTGAAAACAAAACAAAGGCCATTCCTATTTTCTCCGGAGAAGAATTGATGGGATTTTTGTATGAAAAGGATTTTGTAAGAAATTCTGATATATGCTTATCTGAATCAAAAAAAACCACTGATGACATAGCAAGCATCCCGGAAGTTATAGAAGAAAACGAAAGTATAGGAAAAGCAAGAGCTATCGTAAAAGAAAAGAATGTAAGCAGACTACCTGTGGTAGATAAAGAAGGTATACTAGTCGGAATAGTGGATATTGTGGACTTCTTAAAGACTGTCAACCCACAAGAGGGGGTGGGACGAAAAGACAGCATAGGCGATTATGTCCCAGAATACAAACTTTCGGTCACGACTATAATGAATTCAAAGCCTCTTTTCGTAGAGGGAAAAATATCATGCAATGAGGCTATAAAACTTATGAAAAAACACAATAGTTCTTATATTTTAATCACAAAAGAAAAGAAACCTGTAGGAATAATCACCTCAAAGGATATACTGGAAATGATAGCATCTTTGGAGAAAAAGAAAGGAATTTATGTACAAATAACAGGACTGGAAGAAATAGAAAATTCATTCGACAGAGATAAAATAGACGATATTATAGAAGAGAAAATTAAGAAAATAGGCAAAATTCACAAAAACATAAGATACCTGTTCATCCATATAAAAACACATCAGAAGAAAGGTGAGCAGAAGTTATATTCAATAAGAACGAGAATTTCCACTCCAGTCGGACTTTTTGTGAGCAAATATTCCAACTGGAACTCTATAACAGCTGTAGAAGAAGTTCTGGACAGGTTGGATAGGCAGATAATAGAGGAACATGAAAAGCATAGAAACCAAAAAACCTAAAAATTAAAATTTGATTCATAAAATTTTTCTATTTTATTATCAAGTTCTTCTATTTTCACTCGAATTTGTTTTGTTGAATCTCTGTCTCTTAGCGTAACCGTGCTGTTTTTCGAAGTGTCGAAATCTATGGTTACGCAAAGCGGTGTCCCTATTTCATCCTGCCTAGCATAACGACGACCTATCGAACCGGAATCGTCGTAAAAGCATACGAATTTCTTTCTGAGCTCCAGATAGATTTCATATGCCTTTTTGTCAAGACCCTCTTTGTTTACGAGGGGAAAAACAGCGCAATCAAATGGAGCCACTTTAGGTGGAAGAGAAAGGATAGATTTATCTTCCTTTTCTTTATAAAACAGCTCAATCAATGCGTAAACATTCCTGTCTATACCGAAAGCTAGTTCCACAACGTGCGGTATAAACTTCTTTTCTTCAAAGAAGACTTCCTGAGACTCTCCGCTTAATTTCTGGTGAGATTTTAAGTCATGGTCTGTCCTGTAGTGTATTCCACAAAGTTCACCAAATCCTTCCAAAGCCTCAAGTTTCACTTCAAAGTCCCAGTGTATTTTGTTGTAAAAAGCCCTTTCCTCCTCATTTAGCTCGAAGAACCTTATTTTTTCCCTTGGATAATTCAGAACTTCCAAATAAAATTTCTGTATCTGGGCCATATAAAAAACGTAAAATCTCGGTAAATTCAGCTCTTTTGTTGCCTCTTGACATGTAAGCTCTATTATTTTGTCTCTGGAAGAAGCAGGAAACAATCTTAATTTGTAATCCTTTATTTCATTCCAATTTTCATGTTCTAGTATTTTTTCTGGGTCTAGGAATATCTGCAGTTCTGCCTGAATGAACTCTCTAGTCCTGTAAACACCCTGCCTTGGAGAAATTTCGTTCCTGAAAGCTTTTCCTATAACAGCCAAGCCCATCGGAAGTTTTTTTCTCAGGGCATCAAACTCCCTAGAAAAGTTGAGATAAGAGCCTTGCGCGGTTTCTGGTCTCAGATAAGCCTTTGTTTTATCGAAAGCTCCTATGTCGATAGGAAACATGAGATTTAGTTCCGTTATCTCTGAGAGGTTTCCGCCACATTTTGGACATTTCATCTTATGCTTTCTTATAAGTTCGGTCATTTCTTCCTTGCCGAGTCCCTCGAATTTTTCTTTCAGCTGCTCTTCGAGAATTCTATCTGCCCTCTCAACAAAGTCGCATTTTGTGCACTTCACTAAAGGGTCTGTAAAGTGGTCTAGATGACCGGAAGCCTTGAATACGTTTTCGTGCATTATCAAAGATGGGGATATTTCAAAGAAATTGGAATCAAGACCCAGAAAGAAATCTCTCCAAACATTTTCGAATTTATTTTTCATTAAGGTTCCTAAATGGCCATAATCGTAAAAGCCGGATAAGCCACCATACTGCTCGCAGCTTTTCCAGATGAAACCCCTTCTTTTCATCATGCTGTTTAACTTTTCCAAAGACATAGTCATCAAGTATAATTTTGGTGTAAATTATTTAATAATAACCTGTAGTTGTTTTATTTTTTAATTTTCTATTAATCCATTCTCTTATATAATACTTTATGCAAGTTCTTATAAAACCATTTTCAAATCTTCTTGAAGAAGTAGGTAATTTTAAATCCCCATAAAACTTGATCTTGAACGTCTTCCTCAGTCTTATTCCAATATCATAGTCTTCCAAGAATCTGACTTTAAAGGGATAATTTTTTAGGATAGTTTTTCGGAAGGCCATATTTGCTCCCCAGACGTTCTGATAACCTAGCTTGCTCATAATTCTTGGATAGAAATTTGCCCAAACATTCATATTAATTTTTGTAATCAAACTGCCATCATAAGGAATCAAAGGGCCTGAAACACAATATTTTCCTTCCATATGTTCAAGTATTTTCTTTGTCCAATTTTTTGGCGGGAGTGAATCTGCATCACAGTATGCGACTATTTCACAGGAAGCCGTCTCAAAGCCAACATTCCTGGCGTCTGATATGCCTTTGCCATGGTCAAAAACAATTTTGTTTGCGTACTTTTTTGATATTTCAATTGTTTTGTCCTTGGAATGTCCGTCTACGACTACTATTTCACATGGAATTTCCTGACTAGCAAGACATTTAAGACAATTTTCTATATATTTCTCTTCATTTTTGGCGCATACAACGACCGATATTTTTTTCATGTTATTCCAACTCTATGATTTTTTTAAATAATCCTCCATTTGTCCAATTTATTTTTAATGTATAGTCTGTGTTATTTATAATTACTTTGTTGCAAACCAAATCGTGTTCTTTTACAAATATTAGAACTTCCGCTTTTAATTTTCCGGATTTGAATACCCTTATTTCTATCTTGTGAAAAGGTAAAGAAATTTGGATTAAAATTTCGTTTTTTCTTCTTTCTACTTTATAATTTTTTATGTAGTTACTGATTGATTTTTCTTTTAATTTATTTTGATTAGGCTTTACCCCAGTAAAGACGTATTTCGTATCTCTAATTAGGTTGAAAAGACCGAATCTTCTAAAAAATTTGGATGATCTTGTGTATATTCTGGATTTCAGACCATAAGGATTTGATAAAATAAAATCCAGTTCTCTTTTTCCTATTCTCATTTCAAATTTTTTCTTGTTTATTTTTATAATCTTGTTTACCAAAAAACAATCTTCTTTTTCTTCTATATCTATTTTTTCGTTTTTTAAATCTATGTGCTTGTAGGAACCGTAAAGTAGGCAAGCATGCAAAAGTTCTGTCGTTGCGAATGTCTGCTCCATAGGCAAAAAATAAAGACTTCCATCAAATCTTGGGGAAATTCCCTCCGAAAGAGCGTTGTTTTTGTCCTTCACTTCCAGAACTCGCATGAAAAGGAAATTGGCCAATTCGTCCCAGATTTTTTCTTTGGTTTTTTTGTACATTCTTTTGTATGTCTCCACAAGCATCAGAGACTCAAAAGGTGATATTCTTGGCGTTATTGATTCAGATATGGGATGAAAGTAACCCTTTAATTCACCATACCAGTAAAACCAAGTTAAAGTATGGCAAGCGTATTTCTGGGCAAATTCAATGTATTTTTTTTCACCAAAAACTTCAAAGGCATCTAAAAACGCATCTATTATTATTATTGCAGAAAACGCCTCGGGTTCATCTATTCCTATGTCTCTTAGAACGTTTCTGCATATTATGTTTTCCTTTTCCAAATATTTCAAGGCCCTTTTTGCGGATTCTTTATATCTATTGTCCTTAAAAAATTTATAACCTGACAGCAAAGCTCTTGCACATTCCGCAGTAGAACCTTCTGATTTTTTCCAACTTCTCTGCTTAAACGTTTTGTATGGAAGAGCAGCTAACCATGAGCCGTCTTTGTTCTGCGTATTTAGTATGTAATTCAAATTTTTCTTTAAAAGATGTTCTAATTGTTTGTTTTTCTTTTTTTGAAGATACTCTCCGAGATTAAAAGAAATCGTGGCCTGATCCGGGGGATAGCCGGCATAGCCCACGTCCAAATAGAACAGTCCTTTGAGTTTCTCCCCATCAAAACGTGTCATATTGTACCAAACAAATCCATTTTTGGTTTCCATTTGAAGTTCTGAATTGAGAAAAAGTTTTTCTAAACTCTTCACCCAATCTTTGTAATCTGGGTCTCCTGTTCTTTCATAAAGTTCTTGGAAGTAATTTAATCCTTTTGCTTCGAAACCCAAAAGGGAATAGCTGTATTTGTCCATGCAAAACCCAGTGGAATTTGTCCAAGGCATTTGGATGAATGTTCCAGTTTCATTGTCATATGACCTGAAAAGGGCTTCCTTGACCTTTATCATAAGTTTTTTTGTTTCTATTTTCTGGTTTTGAATTTTCTGGTTTTTGAAAAAATCCTTTACAGCTTCCTGCCAGAATTTTTTCGTATACTCCTTAACTTTAAAACTGATTTTCCCTGCAGGCATTTTCAGTTTTATTTTTTTTGGAAAACCGAGCCAAGCTTCTTTCTTTTCTATCATATCGGTTTCAGGAAAATGCTTGAAAATTATTTCATACGAATCTTCAGTTTCGTTTAAACCTACAAAGGGGAATATTTTCTTTCCCTTGCATTCAGCGGTAAGGTCGAATTCTATACATTTACAGTAGCTTTCGAATTGCAAGCAGATAAGAGGCAACTTACAGTAAATCAATGATTTGTATCTTACGTCATCCTCTTTTTTATCCATTATTCTGTTGATATAGTAGGTGGTAAAGGGGTATTCATTGCGAGAACCTGTATCAAAACTAAATTTGTCGTTATAAACCATACCACCTATGAAAAAATATAGAAGTTTATCTTTCGGTATACTTATTTTTTTAATCAGCATCGCATCAGTCCTGATATAAAACAATTTTATTGGCTCTCTATAAGTTTATTTACTTTTTTTATGCCATCATAGTTCTTTGAAAGAGACTTAAACATTTTCGCTTTTTTAACATATTTTTTGTTAAAAATTATTTCTTTTACAGCATATTCCAATTCTTTCATATTTTTAATTTTTATGCCCATGCCGTTTTTTTCCAAACCGTACAAATTATTTTCGCGCTCAATCATTTCTTTTGTCGATAAAGCTATAATTGGTTTTCCGTAGGTAGCGCATTCCATCAGTGTAGTATGACCTCCATGAGAAATTATTGAAAAAGAGCCTTTTATAAAGGGATATATATCATTTACAAATCTCAAATACTTCACATTATTATAAAAATTGTCTCTTTCGCTGTTCATTATAATGAAATCTACATTCACTTCTTCACCTATCTTCTTGAATATTTTATAATTTTTCAATCCAGCCCTCGTTCCACCGCTTATCACCAAAAAAACTTTTCTTTTGAATTTTTTTTCCTTTACATATTCAGGTCTTTTGTTGAGTATGGGTCCGGAAAAAAAGAATTTTTTCTCCATTCCAAAATAATCTATGTTAGATTCACAAAATGTATAAGGCGATGGAAAATCTGGTATTAAAATTATTTTAGAGTATTTTAATACTCTCTTTATGACTTTTTCTACTGCTTTTCTTAAAATAAAATATTGTCTTCCTGGAAAGAAAACGGAAGTGTTGGTTTGATTTGTCATATAATAAGAATCTATTTTATCGTTTTCTGCGGCAAAAACTGCACTTACTACGGTATCTGATATGATTAAATCCGGTTTTATTGATTTGATTATTTTTTCATGAGTTTTCATCATTTTCGGAAATTTTTTTAATTTAAGGATACTCTGTGAAACCGTTTTACTTATAACCAACTCTTCGGAATCCTGAACAAATTCTATCTCTTTCTCTATTTCAAATATCGGGCTGTCTTTGACGAAATTTAATTTTTTAATTTTAGAAAATACTGGCTCATGAGTAGCAAAATAAATTTCATGACCTGCCTCTTTAAGGCCTAAACCAAGAGGCACCGACCTCATAGCATGCCCGAATCCTATGCCGCAAAAGGGTATGTAGATACGCATAAGAATCCTTCATATATCCCTAAATTAAATATATTTATTGCAGCTTATAATTAAAATCAACTTTAAAAAAGATGTCAATATGCCAAAAAAATTGAAAATGTTCATGTCGTTTATGCTTGGATTAATTATTTTTGTTCTAGTATTCTATTTTATAGGAATAAATAACGTTGTTTACCATCTTTCAAGAATCAATCTGTTCTACTATTTTCTTAGTATAGTAACTGTTTTTTTTACAATACTTTGCTGGTCTCTAAGATGGAATTCTTTTATAAAATTCAATGGATATAACGTGCCTACATTCGGCATTTTAAAGATTTTATTTGTTGGTATATTTGTGAATAATTTAACTCCGTCAGGCAAGATGGGAGGAGAGCCTGTCAGAGCATATCTTTTAAAAAAAGAAAATAAAATTCCGATTGAGAGAGGATTTGCAACAATTATAGCAGACTTGACGATAGAATTTTTGGTATCCTTAATATTTGTCATAATATCCATATTTTTGGCCACGTTTTTCATAAATCTTCCTTTCTGGCTGTCCTTTGTTTTAGCTATTTTTTTAATTTTATCAATAATCTGTTTAGGTGGCCTGCTGGGAGTTTATTCTGACAAAATTTTTATAAGTAGAATAATAATCTGGTTTATAAGAAAAATTGAAAGGATTAAACCTTTTGAAAAAAAGATATTGGAAATATACAAAAGTTTTCAAGAAACTTTTAAAAAATGCTTTAAAAACAAGAGGATTTTTTTTACAGCAATATATTATAGCATTTTGATTAAGATTTTTGATGTATTAAAATATATTTTAATTTTCAAGGCACTGGGATATCAAATAGGCTTGATAGAAATTTTAATAGTTAGTGGTGTGAGTGTAATACTCATGAGCATACCCGCTACTCCAGGAAGTCTTGGCATCGCAGAGGCGGGTATGATATCCGCATTTACCCTGGTTGGAATACCGCTGTATATTGCGACCGCGGCTGTTTTTTTGGAAAGACTTATTTGGTTTTGGGGCACTAGTTTTATTGGAATGACTCTTGGTTTGAGATATGGAATAAAAATCTCGAAAATGAGTTAAAGAATATAAAAACAAATAATCATAATTAATTGAGTGTTTTAAATGTACGAATTGACTGAAGAAGGGAAGGAATATCTCGAGAAAGGTTTGCCAGAAATTAACCTTTTGAAAGCTTTGGAAAGGGAAAAGGACCTTAAAAAACTCAAGGGAATCGTGGAAAATTTCAACATAGCCCTCCAGTGGGCGAAAAAGAACGGATGGATTAAAATAGAGGGAAGCAAACTGATTCTTGAAAAAAAACCTTCTAGTTATGATTTGCAAGAATCTTTGAAAAACTTAGAGAAGGCAGAAAAGAAATATTTGGATATACTTTTGAAAAGAAATCTTATTATGGAAATTAGGGAGGATATAGAAAAGGAAGCTAAAAGTTTTATCGGCAAGGAGATTACAAATATTCACCCCTCTTTGTTGAAAACCGGGCTTTGGAGAAAGGTAGAGCTTAAAGAATATAATGTAAAGGCGGTTGGAAAAAAAATTTACCCCGGCAAGATTCAACCTTACCAGAAATTCATACTTCAAATCAAGGAAAAGCTTATAGAACTTGGCTTCAAGGAAATGACAGGACCTAGCATAGAGACTGAGTTCTGGAATTTCGACGCCTTATTTCAGCCACAGAACCATCCGGCAAGGGACTGGACTGACACATATTCACTTAAAAAACCGAAATACGGAGAATTGCCAGACAAAAAAATAGTAGAAGCAGTCAAAAAATCCCATGAAAAAAGTTGGAATTATAAATGGGATGAAGAAAAGGCGAGAAAACTTATGCCAAGAGCGCATGACACGGCTATTTCTCCGCGTTATCTTTCCAAGGGAATAGAAATACCAGGAAAATATTTCAGTCTTGTCAGATGTTATAGACCAGATGTAGTGGATGCCACCCATCTAATAGAATTCAACCAGCTTGGCGGATTTGTTATAGGGGAAAATATGAATTTAAAAAATTTACTAGGATTATTAAAAATGTTTGCAATTGAATTTGGAGGTGCAGAAGAAGTGAAATTCTTTCCCGACTACTACCCATTCACTGAACCCAGTGTACAAATAAGCGTAAAGGACAAGAAACTGGGTTGGGTTGAACTTGCAGGCGCGGGAATATTCAGAAAAGAGTTAACTGAGCCTTTGGGAATAAAAGTTCCCGTGATAGCATGGGGAATTGGATTCGACAGGCTGGCAATGTGCAATCTTGGAGTAAATGATATAAGGGAGCTTTTCAGCCAAAACCTGTCATGGTTAAGGAACTTCAGGGTGTTATAATGCCTACAATAGAATTTTCATTGAAAGACCTAGAAAGACTTTTAGGTAAGAAAATCGATCTCGAAGAACTGAAAAATGAAGGTATACTCTTTGTAAAAGGAGAAATAGATGAAGAAAGAAACGGAAAATTGAAAGTGGATATAAAAGATACGAACAGGCCAGACCTGTGGAGCATCGAAGGAGTGACCAGAGAACTGAAGGGACATTACAGAATTGAAGAGGGACTACCGAAATTTAAGATACAAAAATCCGGCCTGACTGTTATTGTGGATAAAAAAGTAGAGAACGTCAGGCCGAAAACTGTTTGTGCTGTTGTTAAAAAACTTAAATTGGATGACGAGGCCATAAAGCAGATGATACAACTTCAGGAAAAGGTATGCCAAACTTTCGGTAGAAACAGGGACATGGCAGCAATAGGCGTTTATGATTACGACAAAATAAAAGGTCCTATAAAATATACCACTTTCAAACCAAATGAACTAAAATTTGAACCATTGGGGCTAAAAAGGAAAATGAATCTGAAAGAAATTCTGACAAAACATCCAAAAGGGAAGGAATATGGTTATCTTTTGAGGGATAAAAAAGAATACCCAATTTTCATAGATAGCGCTAAGAACGTCCTTTCAATGCCGCCGATAATAAATTCCAACTATACGGGCAAGGTGGATGAAAATACGAAAAATGTTTTCATAGAAGTTTCCGGACATGAAATAAATCACATATCTGTTGCCTTAAACGTAATTGTGACTGCATTGAAGGAAAGGGGAGGAAAACTGTATTCTGTTGACGTTAAATATGGAAATAAAACAGTAACTACGCCAGATTTAACCCCTAAGAAAGCTAGGATGAATATGGAAAATTGCAGAAAAATTTTGGGAATGGACATTTCTGCCAAAGAAATGCTAAAATTATTAAGACAGTCAAGATTCGACGCTAAACTAAAAGGAAAAGAAATAGAAGTTTCATACGTTCCTTACAGAAACGACATAATGGATGAAAGAGATGTAATGGAAGATATAGCGATATCTTTCGGCTACAATAACATAGAACCCGAAGAACCGAAGATTTACACGAAGGGAGAAGGAACGAAAAAGGAAAGACTTTCAAATAAAATAAGGGAAATTTGCATTGGACTGGGTATTCAGGAAGTACTAAACTTTACTTTAAGTAGCAAGGAAGATTTGCTGGAAAGAATGAGAATAAAAGACGACATAGTTGAAATAGAAAACCCCGTATCTTCCAGTTGGTGTGTTTTTAGAAACTCTTTGATTCCTAATTGCCTTAGATTTCTATCTTACAACAAACATGTGGAATATCCGCAAAAGATATTTGAAATTGGAGATGTTATAAAAATAGACGAAGGTAAGGAAACCAAAACCAGAGATGTGAGAAACCTGGCAATACTTATAACAGGAATAAAAATAGGTTACGAGGAAATTTCTTCTTTATTGAATTCCTTAATGGAAAATTTGAAAGTTGAATACAAAATAGAAGAAATGAGAAATGAGAAATTTATAGAAGGAAGATGCGCATCTGTTTTTGTAGATAAAAAACTAATAGGTGAGATAGGGGAAATACATCCAGAAATCCTTGAAAATTTCGGTTTGGAAATGCCTGTTGTATCTCTGGAATTAAACTTAGAGGGTCTCTAATGGATAGTTTGTTTCATTTTGTTTTTCCTATAATATGCGCTTTGGCGGCAAAGGTCCATATAAAACATGGTGTTAGAAACATAGTTCTCTTGGGGATTTTGACTGTTCTCATAGATATAGACCATTTTATTTACGGATTTGAAAGAATGTTATTCCATAACATATTTTTTACGATTATTTTACCGTTGTTTATAATTTTTTTGGTTTTCAATTCAAAATCCGATTATTATTTGAAGGGATTTTCAGTCATGCTTTTTTTGTTTCTATCTAGTCATATTTTATTAGACGTAATAACAGAACCTGGCGTAGCTCTTCTCTATCCGTTTTCTACGGATTATTATAAGCTTGATTTCAATGTTTACGTTCCTATTGCAAGCAAGTTCAGCGGAGAAGGTGCAATAATATCGTCTACCGGCGTTGGTCTCTCGATTTTTGCTGTCATTATTCTGTTGCCATGCATATTTCTTGATGAAATCATATTTATCATGGAAAAGAAGCATGAAAGTTTCAGAAAGGCATTAAAAGATATTAAAAAAGAAATGATTAAGATACTATCTCATTAGCCAGTTTGCTATTCTCTGGAAAATGTTCTGCGATTCTATAACAGGCTCTTCACCCACTAAGTTTGCTCCAAATCTCCTTATGGCTATACTTGCGGGTGAACCTGACTTATGGCTGACTGCGGGAATTTTCTTGTGTATACTTTGAGGTATTATCGGGTCTTCAGGTATCTTTCCTAAGACAGGCATTTCCAACAAGCCCTTTATTTCGTCGTCTGTAAGTTCTGTCTTTCTACCGTTTATTCTGTTAACCACGACACCCATGACATTCGTATCGAATTCTTCTGCGAGCTTCTTTACTTTGAGGGCCTCTGTAATCGAGGGTAAGTCTGGATTTGTGATTATTATTATATCGTCCGCTATTTCCATCGACTTCAGAGCCTCTTTTCCCAAGCCGGCGGCACCGTCTATTAATACAAAATCCGATTCCTCTGCCAGTTTGAATAAAGAATCTGGAAACAAATCCAAATCAATGCCATTCAAGTCTTCTATTCCTATGCCTCCGGGTATCACTTTAAGTCCAGAGGGATGTATGTATGTGGCTTCTTTTATGGGGGCTTCTCCTTTAAGTACATCGTGAAGAGTTATGGGATAAAGTGGAATGCCTAAATGCATGGATAGATTTGGTGTCGTGACATTTCCGTCTACAACTACGGTATTCTTGCCAAGGCTGTTTAAAACCAGAGCTGTGTTAGAAACAATGGTTGTTTTCCCCACGCCGCCTTTTCCAGAAATAAAAGCGATTATTCTTCCCATATCCCACACATAAAATTCTTGGTTTTCCAAATTTAAATATGTAAAATTATCAGAATTTGAAAATTAAGACTAACAAAAGTCAAATGAATGGCGGGCGCGGTGGGATTTTCGTCCCCACTCGGGAAATCTGAAAGATTTCCAAGTTTTGGGGAATGCAAAGACCTTTTTTGAAAAGGGATTTGCTTTTGAACCCACGACCCCTGGCTTTCTTCCTATCATAAAACCTTGAAAGGTTCTCAGATCTTCTATCTTGAAGATAGAAGGCCAGTGCTATGGACTGGACGCGCTTACGCGCGTCGGTCTATCCAAGCTGAGCTACGTGCCCACGATATATTGGTTGATAAAATTAAATATAAAAGTGTTAAAACTAATTTATATGTGATTTTATGACCGAAAAAGATGGGAAGATAGATTTAGGAAAAATAGAGAAAAAATGGCAGAAAAGATGGGAAGAAGTGAAGATTTTCGAAGCAGAACCCATGAAAGACAAACCAAAATTTTTCATGATTTTTGCCTATCCCGGAGTTTCCGGTTATCTGCACGTAGGTCATATGAGAGGTTATACGTATACGGATGTTATTACAAGATATAAAAAAATGAAAGGATTCAACGTTCTTTTTCCAGTTGGAACACATGCAACCGGAAATATTGCATACGCTTTTTTGAAAAAAATAAAGGAAAACAACAAGGAATGGATAGAATATCTTAAATTGAACGGGGCCACGAAAGAAGATATTAAAAAAATGACAAACGTAAACTCAGTAGTTGATTTCTTCAATAAAGTGTATATAAATGATTATTGGAAAAGGTTTGGATTTTTAGCAGATTGGAGAAGATTCACTTGCACGATATATCCGGAATACAACAGGTTTATAGAATGGCAATTCAAAAAACTGAAAGAAAAAAACCTTCTTGTGAAGAAACCCTATTATGCCACCTTCTGTGTAAATTGCGGCCCGATTGCAGTAGACCCCTCGCAGACTGACATATCCAAAGGTGGAGATGCAGAAAAATACGAATTTATTTTTCTGAAGTTTAAGATTGGTGAGGAATACATAATAGCGGCCACTTTGAGACCGGAAACAGTATACGGCCAAACTAATCTATGGGTGGACCCTAACGTCGTATATGAAAAGGTAAAAATTGGTGAAGAAATATGGATAGTAAGCAAAGAATGTGCAGAAAAACTAAAATATCAGAAAGATAACATTGAAATTGTCGGTAAGGTAAGAGGCAAAGATTTGATAGGAAAATATGCAATTGCACCCGGTATAAAAAAGGAAATAATAATACTTCCGTCAAAATTCTGCGACACCAAAGTGGGCAGCGGTATAGTTACCTCGGTTCCTTCTGACGCCCCCTATGACTGGATGGCACTAAAGGATTTGCAGGAAAATGAAGCGGAAATTAAAAAATACGGTCTTGATTCGGATAAGATAAAGAAAATTAAACCTATTCCAATAATAAAATCTGAAAAGTGGGGAGACCTCCCTGCAATAAAAATTTGTGAGGAAATGAAGATAAAGAACCAAACAGACTCGAAACTTGAAGAGGCTACAAAGGAAATATACAAGAAGGGTTTCCATACGGGAATTATGAATGAAAATTGTGGAAAGTTTGATGGAATGAACGTGGAGGAAGCAAAGGAACGAATGAAGCAAGATTTAATAGAATCCGGGGAAGCCAATGTATTTTATGATCTTTCAGAAGAAGTTCTCTGCAGATGTGGCGGAAAAGTCATAATAAAAAGGGTTGAAGACCAATGGTTCATAAAATATTCTGACCAAGAATTGACGGAAAAATCCAAAGAACAAGTGAAAAAAATGAACATTTACCCAGAAGAGTACAAAGAAACTCTTCCCTCAATCTTAGACTGGTTCCAAGACAGGGCTTGCGTAAGGATGGGCAACTGGCTGGGAACAAAATTCCCATTTGACGAAAAATGGATAATAGAACCAATCTCCGATTCAACGCTTTATCCTGCCTTTTACATCGTATCGAAATACGTCAATTCAGGGGAATTGAAGGTTAGCGATTTGACAGAAGAATTCTTTGATTTCATTTTCCTAGGTAAGGGAAAGCCAAAAAACAAGATTTGGAACGGAGTTAGAGAAGATTTTGAATACTGGTATCCTCTGGATATAAATCTTGGAGGAAAGGAACATAAAACAGTGCATTTCCCTGTTTTCCTTATGAACCATGTGGCTGTAATGAATGAAAAAGATTGGCCTAAAGGAATTTTTGTAAACTGGTGGGTAACACAGAAAGGAAAGGAGAAAATCACCAAATCTAAAGGCGGTGCGGAGCCAATTCCTGAAGCGGCTAAAACCTATTCTGTGGATGGAATAAGATTATATTACTGCCATATTGCAAGTCCTTTTGCTGATGTTGAATGGGACCCAGAAAACGTTTTTTCTTACAAAAACAATATAATTAAATTTTACAATTTGGTTGAAACTATCAAAAAGGCTGATGAAGAGGAAATGAAAAACGTGGACAAATGGCTTCTTTCATCCTTAAACTCAAAACTAAAAGATGCCACAAAATACTTTGACGAATTTAACGTCAGAAAATCCGTGGATATACTTTTGTTTGAAATTATGAGAGATTTCCTGTGGTATCAGAAAAGAGACGGAAACAACAAAAAAATCGTTGACGACTGTTTAAAAATATGGATAAAAACGCTTTCTCCTGTAATTCCTCATGTATGCGAAGAACTTTGGGAAAAACTTGGAAACAAACCCTTTATTTCAACAACAAAATGGCCTGAGGCAGATGAATCAAAGATAAACTTAGAGGCCGAGTTAGGAGAGGAATTATTAAAGAAAATAATGGAAGATGTGGAAGAAATAAAAAAAATAGCAAAAATCGAGAAACCTGAAAAAATTACAATATTCGTAGCACCGCAATGGAAATATGAGGTTTACAAAGGCATTAAGGAAGGAAAACAGATAGGAGATTTCATGAAAAAGGATAAGTATAAAAGGATAGGAAAGGATTTAGTTGGTTATGTTCAAACTCTTATGAAAAAGAAACCTTTAGGAAATATTTTGAATTATGAAAAAGAGGTTGAACTCTTGAAAGGAGAGAAAGGTTTTTTGAAAAAGGAGACTAAAATGAAAGTTGAAATAATAGAATCTGGGGAAAGTGAAGAAAAGAAAGCCAAACAAGCTGAACCAATGAAGCCTGGGATATTGATAGAATAGGTGATAAAAATGGATAAAGGAGACTTTGCGATGGTAGATTACACCGGCATAATTAAGGAAATTGGTAAAATATTTGACACTACAATAGAGGAAGTTGCCAAAAAGGAAGGTTTGTTTAACCCTAAAGTAAAATACGGCCCTACTCTTATAATAGTCGGTTATGGAAAAATAGTCAAAGGATTGGATGAGGAACTTACAAAAATGAAAGTCGGTGATAAAAAGGAGATAGAAGTCCTACCAGAAAATGGATTTGGAAAAAGAGATCCAAATATGATAAAGCTCGTACCCATTTCTGAATTCAAAAAACAGGATGTAACGCCTTACCCTGGAATGATTCTTAACATGGACGGTCTCAGCTGCAGAGTGATATCCGTTAATTCTGGCAGGGTGAGGGTAGATTTCAACCATCCTTTGGCTGGGAAAATTTTGGTTTATGAGTTAGAAATAAAGGAAAAAATAGAAAAAGACTCAGAAAAAATAAGAGCAATTTGCGAATATTATGATTGCGAAGTAGAAGGAATAGAAATAAAAGAAAAAATTGCAGAAATTTTAGTGAAAAATGATATTAACGGGAAAACCAAAGACTTGATAACACATGACATATTTGACCATATGGATTTAAATAAAGTTAAATTCTCTCAAATTTTTGAAAAAAAGAAGTGAATTAGTCGCGAAAACTTTATATACGTAACTTGTAATATAATTATTAATTAAAACTTGATATAAATATTTGATTTATTTGATATCAAATATTGGGGGGGGTAAAATGGCTGCTGTGAAAACTGATAAAAAGGTTGAAAGAGAAAACAAAGTAGATGATGAACTTGAAAAAATATTGGAATTACGAAAAGCTGACATAAAGGTTATAGGTTCTGGAGGTTCTGGTTGTAATACCATTTCTAGGATGAGTGAAATAGGAATTGCTGGAGCTGATATAATTGCTATGAATACTGATGCTCAAGATTTGCTTTATACAGACTGTGAGAAAAAATTACTTTTAGGAAGAGAGACCACAAAGGGCCTTGGGGCAGGAGCTGACCCAAAGGTGGGTGAAGAAGCTGCAAAGGAAAGTAAAAAAGATATACAAAAATTGATAGGCAAACCAGATATGGTTTTCGTTACCTGCGGTCTTGGTGGAGGCACAGGCACAGGAACTTTGCCTGTGATTGCTGAAACAGCAAAGAAAGTTGGTTCCTTAACAGTTGGAATTGTTACATTACCATTTTCGATGGAAGGAAAACAGAGAGCGAATAATGCAAGGATAGGATTAGAAAAACTCGCAGATATAGTCGATACTCTTATTGTAATACCTAATGACAGACTTTTGGAAATTGTACCTGACGTTTCTTTGTCAACAGCATTCAAAGTTGCTGACGAGATACTGGTAAACGCTGTAAAAGGAATAACAGAACTTGTTACAAAACCGGGTCTTGTCAACTTGGACTTTGCTGATGTAAGAGCAGTTATGTCAAACGGCGGTCTTGCAATGATAGGCTTGGCCGAAAGTGATACAGAAAAAAGAGCAGCAGAAGCGGTTGAAAAAGCTTTGCACACTCCATTAATAGACGTGGATATAGACGGTGCAACTGGTGCTCTCATAAATGTCTGTGGAGGAGCTGACATGACAATAAAAGAAGCTCAGGAAATAGTACAAAGAGTTAATGAAAAACTTGATCCTGAAGCAAAAATAATTTGGGGTGCACAAATAGACTCGTCTTTAGGAGACACCATAAAGGCAATGATAATAGTGACAGGTGTCAAAAGTTCTCAAATCTATGGACCAGTAAAAAGTTACAGCAAAGAAAAAAGGAGAGAAATAGAAAAGGTTTTGGGAATAGACTTTGTAGATTAGAATATTCGTCCTTCCCAGTGTGTGGGTATCGTGGGGGTTAATCCCCCAAGGTAACCTTTATATATTTTTCTAAATCTTAATGTGTTGTATCGGTGAAAGTATGGGATTAAAAAGTTTTTTTAAAAACTGCGTTAGGGTTTTGAGAGTCACCAGAAGGCCAACAAGAGAAGAATACAAAATTGCATCTAAAATAACAGGCTTAGGAATAATACTCATAGGCGTAATAGGATTCGTAATCTTCTTAATTTTCCACTTTTTAGGGATATTCGGGTAGATTTAATGATATACACCATAAGAACGACAATAGGAAGAGAAAATATGGTAATGTCCGAAATACAGAGCGTTACAAAGATGAGAGGATTTGAAATAAAGGCAATGATTCATCCGGAAAAACTAAAGGGATATGTCATGGTAGAGGGTAAAGAAAGCGATATAAGAGAAGCTATTCATGATATGAGACATGTCAAAGGTGTAATTGGAAAACCTGTGGAGATAGACAAGATAAAACAATTTCTTGAAACAAAGGATAAGGAACTAGAAGTCAATAAGGGTGACCTTGTGGAGATAATAGGAGGACCTTTTAAGAGAGAAAGGGGAAAGGTCACGAGAGTGGGAAAAGGTGAAGTTACGGTGGAATTGTTGGAAGCCGCTGTTTCGATTCCTGTTACTGTTACAACAGATTCAATAAGAATAGTGGAGAAGTCCAAGGAAAGTGAAAACGAAAAAAAAGAAACGGAGAGTAAAGAAAATGAGTGAAAAAATAGAGGCTTTAGTAGACGGGGGTAAAGCAAATGCAGGTCCTCCGTTGGGACCAGCTTTGGGACCTCTAGGTATAAACATAGGAGAAGTTATAAAGCAGATAAATGAAAAAACAAAGGTTTTTGAAGGAATGAAAGTCCCAGTTACTGTTATAGTTGAAGGTAAGAATTTCAAAATAAAGGTTGGAACGCCTCCTGTATCGGCCCTTATAAAAAAGGAAGCTAAAGTTGAAAAATTGTCATCCAATCCGAAGGAAGAAAAAGTGGCTGACCTGAAAATAGAACAGATAATAAAAATAGCTAAGAGCAAGAGAGATAGCATGAATACTTCTGATATGAAAACCTGTGTAAAACAGATCGTAGGAAGCTGTATTTCTTGTGGGATACTTGTGGAAGGTAAGAATCCAAAAGAAGTTATTAAAGAAATAGAAAGGGGAGAATACCAAGATGAAATAATTCACGAAAAAACTGAACTTACCGCGGAAGAACTAAGAGAATTGGAAGACGAGAAGAAGAGACTTGCGGAGGAAAGAAAGAGACATATCGAAGAGATGAGGAAGAAAGCGGAAGCAATAATGAAAGAGATGGAAGGCAAGGAAAGGAAAGAGATAATAACAAAGATGGAGGAAGCAGAAATATCAAAGGATATAATAAACGAACTGCTTCCCAAGGAAAGCACAGGAGAAATCAAAGAAGTGAAAGTCGAAGAAGTAAAGAAGAAAGAATAATTAAATCTTCCAAGCAGTGCAGAAATAGGTTTTTTCTGTAGGAATCACATCTATTTCCATTTCTCTTGAAGTAAAACTGTTTTTTATTTCATTGTAAGACCATCTATGTGATAAAAAAACGGGTTTCCTGTTAAAAAAATCTCCGTCTACAACCTCAGAAACGATAACATCGTGTGTATCTGGGTTATATTCGCTATGAACATGTTTAATGGAATTAAAAAAACTAAGCTCAGAATATTCATTCTGTTGGGCAAGTGAATGTAGATAGGGCTCGGGAAGCCCGAAGGCCTTTAAATAATCTGCAAGAGTTGCCTTTTTAGGAAGTTTTGACCTCATGTTTTTAAGCAAATCATCTTCATAAAGTATCGATCCTAATTTTATTTTCTCAAGATTTTTAGGTGCGCCTTTCAGTTCTTCTATTCTTCTATACAGTTCCAGAACAAGCAAGTCCCCCGAATTCATGCATTCCCTTATTGACTCTATGCTCTTTTTTCTGTCGTTTTCTTCAAGATTTCCCAAAGTGTTTGTTAAAAGAGTATAAAAAACCGACCTTTTTTCTTCCTTTAAAGATTCCTTCAGAACTTTAAGTGAAGTTATATCGTCTAGTATCAGTTCCGCATCCTTGTATTTTCGGCCACACAACTCTAACATGTGAGGAGAATAGTCCACCCCGATTTTTCTTTTAACTGATTTATGTCGGGCCACTAAAAAGTCCCTTCCTCCGCCAACTCCCAGCGCAACATGCACCTTGTCTTTTTCTGGATGATAGTTCGATAAAAAATCTGAAATTATGTCTTCATCTTTAACCAAAATTTTGCATGGTTTATCCTCTTCTTTAACGTAGTTTTCGCATCTTTCCCGATTTAGATATAAATTATCACATATTTTACTATTCATAAGTAATACTACTATAGAAACCTTTAAATACCTTTTACAACTTAATTATGTAAATTAACCGCTTTACTACTTCGGTAGGAGGTTATTCTATGGAAGAAATTTTAGAAGCACTGAAAAAATGCAAAGAAAACAGCAAAAAAAGAAATTTTAACCAAACGTGGGATCTGATTATAAACTTGAGAAGTATCGATTTCTCAAAACCTGAAAACAGATTTAGCGGAAGTGTATTTCTACCGCACGGTAAAGGGAAGAAAACTAAAGTGTGCGTAATAGCCGATTCCAAGGTTACAGAAGCAAAAAACCTTGGTGTTGGTGTTATTACAAAGGACCAGCTTAGCAAAATGACGAAAAAGGAAGCTAAAAAACTTGTCCAGGAATATGATTATTTCTTAGGAGAAACCACTCTGATGGCCCTAATCGGAAAAATACTCGGCCCTGTTATGGGTCCGAGAGGCAAGATGCCAAAGCCTTTCCCGCCTACATCAAATCTTGAAGGGATGATAAAAGCCGGGGAAAAAACTCTAAACCTCAATATTAAAACTCCCGTAATTCAGGCAGCAGTGGGAAATGAAAATATGAAAGAAGAGGAAGTTGAAGAGAATATAAAAAGTGTGATAAATTTTGTGGAGGGAAAACTCCCGAAGGGTAAACAACAGATAGGCAACATCGTGGTTAAATTGACAATGGGTAAAGCAGTTAAGGTGAAGCTGAAATGATTAAAGATTGGAAGAAAAAGAAAGTGGAAGAACTCAGCAAAATGATAGATGATTACTCAGTTGTTGGTATAATCAACATGCAAAAAATGCCTGCTGCGCAATTGCAGGCTATCAGGAAAGAGTTGAAAGAAAAAGCGAAAATAGTCATGTCAAAAAAGAGCCTGATGAAAAGAGCTCTTGAAAAATCTAAGAAAAAGGATATCAAGAAATTGGAAGATTATATGAAGGAGCAGCCCACTTTCATATTCACCGAAATGAATCCGTTTGAACTGTTCAGATATATAAAAGAAAACAAAACTTCGGCTCCTGCAAAAGCTGGAGATGTGGCACCAAAGGATATTGTTGTAAACAAAGGTAACACGGGATTTCCTGCAGGACCTGCAATAGGTCAGCTCTCCGAAGTCGGAATTATTTCAAAGGTTCAGGACGGAAAAATACATATAATAAAGGATGTTGTAGTTGCCAAAGAAGGTCAGATCATAACTTCCAGCGTCGTAAATGTGCTGAACATGCTTGGCATAGAGCCTATGGAGATAGGTTTGAACCTTTTGGCGGCTTATCAGGATAGTATAATATTTGATAAGAAAGTCCTTGACATAAACGAAGGAGAATTTATCGGAAAATTGAATTTGTGTATAATTTCTGCTGTGAACTTGTCTCTAAATTCCTATTATTTGACCGAAACAACAGCTCCTTTTGCGATACAAAAGGCATTCTTGGAGGCAAAAAGTCTTGCCTTGGAAGCTGGCATATATACGGAAGAAGTTATGGACGAACTTCTGGCTAAAGCCCAGAGGGAAGCCATGAACTTGAAAAAAATGATTACGGAGGTGTAGAAATGAAATATATATACGGAGCTCTGTTGCTCCATTCTGCCGGAAAGGAAATAAATGAAGCGAACGTGAAGAAAGTCGTTGATGCCACAGGGGAAAAAGCGGATGACGCACAGGTAAAGGCTTTGGTGGCTGCTTTGAAGAACGTGAACATAGAAGAAGCCATATCAAAAGCGGCCATGCCTGTAGCTACACAGGTAGTAGCGGCACCACAGGCACAAGCTGGTGGAGAAAAGAAGGAAGAAGAAGCAGAATCAAAGGAAAAGAAAGAAGAAGAAGCAGCAGAAGGATTGGCTGGCCTCTTTGGTTAAACAGTCAGTCCGACCTGCTTCTCTCTGATTTTTTGTATATTTATTAGTTTGCCTAAATATTTTGAATTATGAACAAAAAAGAACTTATCAAAAAACTGCAGGAAAATCCGGAAAAATACTGGTATTTAGATTTCTTCAGACAGAACGGTTGGAAAAGAAGACAATGCAAGAAATGCGGCAAGTTTTTCTGGACCCAGACGGAGCAGGATATCTGCAACGACTCGTCCTGCAGGCCTTACGAATTCATAGGAAATCCTCTAACAAAGAAGGAATTTAACTATTTCTCGCTCTGGAAGGACGTCAGAAAATTCTTTGAGAAGGAAGGCCACACAACTGTTGATAGATATCCCGTCTTGAGCAGATGGTTCTCGGACCTGTATTTCACAATAGCCGGAGTTGTTGATTTTTATAGAAAGGACGGGGATAATTTTGTTTTTGAGCTTCCTGCCAATCCCGTTCTTATCCTTCAGCCTTCCTTGAGGTTCAACGACATACCTCAGGTCGGAGTCACAGGGAGACACTGGACCTGCCACTCACACTTGGAACAGGGGTCGCTTTATGACGGAAAAAACGGTTACTGGAAAGAAAGGTGCATAGAACTGGATTACAGGATGTTAACAGAGATACTTGGCATAAAACCCGAAAGAATAAACTTCATAGAGGACGCTTGGCTGGGTCCCGGAGCCTTCGGATACACTCTGGAATATCACGTAGGAGGCTTAGAACTAGGAAACGCGGTTTTCACTGAGTTCCTTGGCACCCCAGACAACTACAAGGTCATGAAAGAAAAAGTCATAGATATGGGTGCCGGTTTTGATAGGTTTGTATGGATATCGAAGGGAACGCCTACCAATTACGACGCCATACTAGGTTCTGTACTGAAAAAAATGAAGAAAAAAGCTGGCATAAAATATGACAAAAAGATGTTTGAAAAATATTCCAAACTGGCAGGCCTCCTAAACATAGATGAAGTTGAAGATATAGAAAAATCCAAAGAAGAGGTTGCCAAGTCCTTACATATAAGCAAAGATGAAATGAATGAAAAAATAGAACCTATACAGGCTCTTTATGCCATAGTGGACCATGTAAAAGCCTTGCTTTACGCGATAACCGATGGCGGAATTCCTAGCAACATAGGAGGCGGTTACAACTTAAGGGTTATATTGAGGAGAACTTTGAGTTTCATGGAAAAATACGAACTGTCTTTTGACATGGAATGGGTTGCTGAAGAAATAGCGAAATACTTCAAACCGCTTCACCCCGAACTTACGGAAAAATTGGAACACTTCAGAAATGTCGTAGAAACGGAAAGGAAAAAGTATGAGGAAACTTCAAAAAACACTAAAAACACGTTGGCAAAAATGATTGAAAAAAAAGAAAGATTTAATGAAGAAAAAATGATTGAATTGTACGATTCCCGTGGCATAACTCCGGAAATGGTAAAGGAAGTTGTAGAAAAGCAGGGCATGAAAATAGACATACCTTCAGATATTTATCAACGGGTTACGGAAAAGCATGAGAAAGAGAAAAAAGAGAAAAAAAAATATCCTATAGACAGCAGAGAAATAGAAGGGCTGGCAGAAACTGAGGTTCTTTTCTACGAAAATGTTTATGAATTCGAAGCCAAGGTACTGAAAACAATAGGCAATTTTGTTGTTCTTGACAAAACGGCCTTTTACCCCAGAGGAGGAGGACAGGAACCAGACTTTGGTTATATAAACGGTTGTAAAGTTCTTAATGTTGAAAAAGTTGATAAGGTTATAATCCATCAGGCAGACAAAATAAATTTCAAAACAGGTGACATGGTCAAATGTAGAATAAACGAAGAAAGGAGAAGGCAACTGACCCAGCATCACACCGGAACGCACATCATCAACGCTGCCGCAAGGCTTGTCTTGGGAGAACATGTCTGGCAGGGCGGGTCGAAAAAGGATGTGGATAAAGCCCACTTGGACATATCCCATTATGAAAATCTTTCCGATGAAGAGGTTAGAAAGATAGAAAAGAAGGCAAACGATATTGTGAGTAAAAACTACAAAATCATAAAGGAAGTTCTGCCGAGGCCCGAAGCGGAGAAAAAATACGGTTTCAGGATATATCAAGGAGCCGCTGTGCCCTCAAAAACGCTTAGAATAATATCCGTCGGAAACATTGAACATGAAGCCTGCGGCGGAACGCATCTTGACCAAACCAAGGATGTAGGCAAAATAATTATAACGAAAACGGAAAAACCGCATGACGGCATAGTCAGAATCAATTATGTCGCAGGGTCAGCTGCGGAGAAATACCTGAAAAAATGCGAAAACGTTGTCAAAAAAACCGGAGAAATTCTCGAAGTCCCTGAGGGAAAGATAATCGAAAAAATTGAAGAATTGATAAAGGAATGGAGAAATAACGGAAAGAAACTGGAAAAACTGAGAGAAAGTTTTGCAAAGAAAAAAACCGAGGAACTGAAATTCGAGAAAATTGAAAAATACAAAATCTTGATAAAGGAAATGGAAAATACGACAAGGGAAGAAATGCAAAAAATATCCCTAGAGATGACGAAAGATAATACTCTTATATTTCTTTTTGGAATTAATGACAAAATACATATTTTCGCTTCTGCTGGAAAGGATGTTGAAATAGATATAGGAAATGTTGTGAAAGAAATTTCAGAAATTCTTGGAGGAAATGGTGGTGGGTCGACCAAACTTGGGCAGGGCTTCGGCACAAAAAAAGAAAATTTGGAAAAAGCTAAAAGCAAAATAAGAGAGATGTTGAAATGAAAGAAAAGGAAATAGTCAAAAACATGACGGATTTGCTAAAAACGGATATAGAAAACTTAGTCCCGAACATAGAAAAACTGAAGAAAGAAATTCAAGAACAAAAGAGTGAAATAAAAAAAATGGAAGAAAAGGTTTCATAAGCTAGTCTATTATCATATAACTTGATGTTCTCTGCCTTTTCTTTTCCTTTATCTTGTTGTGGCATTTTTTGCATCTCATGACAGGTTTTAAATGGTCTTCTTGTGGATGACTTACGAAACCAATATTGGCAAAATTTAAAGAAATACCACATATGTCGCACTTAAGCTTCAAAACCATTAACACCACACAACGAAATTATATCTATTTTCTTGTTTATAAATAAAAATCTTTTGGTTAAACAGTTCTTATCTCCTTCCATTCTACTTTTTTGTTTTCTACAAGAGTTTTTATCTTTTTTTGTGATTCGTTTAATTGAGATTTTCCTGTTTTGAATTCCATGAAAATTATCTTGTCTTCGCCGAACAGAATCCCGTCTATGGGATTTCCTATAAACCTGAAATTTTTAGGATTGTAGGGAAAAATTTCCTTTATCCACGGTATATAATGCTCTAAAAATTTTCCATGCTTAACTGAAATGCTTGTTTTATTTTGTCTTTCTCTAAGGTAAAGTGACCTGTATTTCCTTAGTAGAATTAGAAGAACTGCGAGAATTAGAAGAAATCCTGACCAATAAATTAAATCCATTATTAACCACAGAGTTCTGGTTTTTCACTATAGGTGGAGCATATTTTTTCTTTTAGCTCGTCATAATTTTTTAACCCTTCCAATCTTATAGGCTTGTCTTTGTTTTCCTTTCCTCTTATTAAGACGGTTGGAACTGATTTTACGTTGTATTCGGAAGAAAAAGACTGATAAGTATTTACATCTATTTCTTCCAGTAGTAATTTTTCCCCAATTTCATTATCAAGTCTCTCCGTGTCCTTTTTTATTGCTTGAGAGTCCTCGTCCTCTTCCAGATAAAAAAGGGTTAAAACTGTTACATCATTATCTATAAGAATCGCTCTTTGCTCATCAGCGAGAGGCTGTTTCATAATTCCTGAGTTCTCCTCAGTTTTTTCTGAAGGCGGCTTCCAGCTAACTGCAAAAGAGATGCCTGAAAGTACGAATACTGCCAAGATAAACAACGTACCAGCTTGTTTTTTGTTTATTTCCATTGTTTCACCTCGTGAAGTGAAATTTGAAAATCGACTCAAAATCTTGAATTTTCATTGTTTCACCTTTTCACCTAGCAAGTCAAATGAAATATACCAACGATTTTATTCTTACCCTTTAACTTATTAAAATCTTTTATAACAATTGGGGTTTTTCCTTCTATCAGTTTTACATTATTTTTGGCCAATATGCCTCTTATTTCTTCTGGAATCTCAACATTTCCGCTTGTACCCCTTCCTATTATCAACAAATTAGGCTCGTTAAGCAGGGCCTTATCTATGTCATCTTTCGTTACGATATGACTGTTTTCCTTTTCTTCCACAAACTCGTTGGTAACGAAAACGTCTTTGTTATATTCCTTCCCATTTATTGTAATAGAACCAAAAGCAAACTTGTCTATCTTCAAAAAACCACCTTTTTGTATTTGGTAGCCCCGCCAGGATTCGAACCTGGGTCTGAAGGTCCAGAGCCTCCCATCCTTGGCCATTGCCCAGACCTTTCCCGTTTCCACAAGTTTGCACCGGAAGTTTTCTTTCCACGAGTGCTTTCTTTTGTGAAAAGAAAGGCCTCCTAGACTACGGGGCTATTCTAAAGGTTTATTGTTTTTACAGAGTTAAATAACTTTATACAAAAACCTGAATTTTGGCCCTATAAGGCTCCAAACTCTCTTATAAGGCACTTTTAGCCTTTTTACCTGAGAGGCTTCGCTCTGAACTCTCACATTTTTGTGTGATTTTTAATATATACTATAAAATATATTTAATAATATATATACTATAAAATATATTATAAAAAAGAATAAATATAATATATATATTACAAAATATAATTAATAATATTCATATTACAAAATATATTACTCGTTAATTTCTTTTTTGGAAGACGCCGTTTTGTAAATGGACCTCCACTCGTCGGCCAATTTGCTCAAATGGGAAGAGAACGTCATGGAAGGTTTGAGAATCAAGAACCATCCCTTTCCCGGATTTGATATATTTGCCTCTCTCCTCCTCTCTATCAGCCCGAATTTTACAAGTTTCGGTATAACTATGTTATAAAGTGTGGAAACCGGTATTTCTTGTGTTTTAACAAAATTCGAAAGCATTTTTTTGTCTATACCCTCGGGGGTTTTTAGCAAAAATTCCATAAGTTTTTGAGCATATTCGTATGATTTTTCCTGATATTCCTGAGGAAAAATATGATTGATTATGTCGGCCAGTTCCCATCTTATATCGGGGTCAATCGCTTTCCACTCGTCTCCCTGAACCGACGGAAAAAACAAGGATTCCTTGGATTTTAGTCTTTTTTCATTAGGTGGTTGAGGATTTTTCATAAAATCTTCCCAATAACGCTATGATAAAAATATAATATCATGAATATAAAAAAATTTCTATCGTTTGGCTATTGAGAAAGGCTTTTGAGCTTAAAACATGGAGATAAAATAGCAAAAATATGGTTCTTTCAGGTTTTTACGTGTTTTTTGTCATCGTAACGTTATTTAGCTCATTTTTTGATTTTGTTGATTTCTTCCTTCTTTTTCACATCTTTTTCCGAGCTCGCTCTCTCGAATTTCCTAGCCAGTCCCTCGAAATCGTGAGCGATTTCTTCGCCATTTGGTGTGAGCTGGATCATTTTTATCCTGCCCT
>Ga0172363_10000055_pt1 | contig 64743 bp, 55 predicted proteins | sample LakKivs2_kivu2a2_FD_114541 | JGI IMG/M metagenome (GOLD analysis project Ga0172363, IMG submission 114541) | Sediment microbial communities from Lake Kivu, Rwanda - Sediment s2_kivu2a2 | ecosystem: Environmental > Aquatic > Freshwater > Lake > Sediment | place: Rwanda: Western Province, Lake... | reverse complement strand
TTGGCTGTGTAAGATTGTATCATGACTAAGTTTTATCTACCTATCAAGTATGTGGCCTTCTGTGCAGGGTTGCGAATTACGGAATGAAAGGTGGCCTTCATAGTGGATAACGCAACGTATACAGCAACGTCCCGCTCGCGTTCTCATTACCAGAAGAAAAGCGTTTTTCATTTTTACCTTTCCCGACATTTTACTATGATTTATGACACCTTAAATCTCTTCCAAGGTAGTATCCTGGCTCACATCCAATACATCTTCCATCAACACATACACTATTTCCAGTGCAGTAAGTATCTCCACCACAAGGTTGGTGACACCGCAAATCCTCTCCAAGAATATATCCTGGTCTACATCCACGACACTGTCCATCGACACATACACTATTTCCAGTGCAGTAAGTGTTTCCACCACAAGATTGGTGACATTGATTATCGCTTCCGAGAAGATATCCAGAAGGACATGGATGTTTCAATTTTTCTTGGGCATTTTTTAATTCTCTCGGATTATTATAATACGACCCGGAAAAATATCGCGGGTTATTGACAGGGCAGATGCTCGAGTCAGTACATACAAGAAATCCTCCAGTGGTTTCGAGTACAATCCACGTATCGGGAGACACCTCCGCTACTACCCAAGCATGATTTGCTTCCCTAATGTTTGTAATATCTTTTTTAACGTTGCCTACCATGAGAATCGCATTAATTCCTTTAGTTTTAACCATATTCCATACATCAATTGCCATATCAACACACACAAATAAATCGGTTTTACTATATGTGTGCGTTTTATGATATTCCTCAACAATGTTCTTCACTATTTCTATGTTATGTTTTTTCTGTCTTTCAGTTGATGATAAGTTGGGGTCTTTTGATTCCTTATCCGATCCTATAGAGCATGCCAGACATATTAGCGATAATATCACAACGATTAATAATAATTTTAAAAGGTTACTCATTGTTGTTTGTTTCAATGCCAACCCCTTATTTACATTATACGCTGGGTAATATATCAGTCAATAGAATAACTGAAGGTTTTGAAAAAGGCAATTCAGTAAGTTAGAAGGGTGTTCGGTTTGATAGGGGCAACTTCACATATTTTTCTGTTGTTGATTGACAAATTCCATTGACTTTCAAAGTATTAGGGGAAATAATTGAAAATAGGGTGTAGGTGTTTAATGAGAATCAAAATCGTATTGCTAATAATTACTGGATCTTCCTTGAACGTGTTGATCAATATGGTCAATTTAAGTGATGGCAACATTTGCAGCTGCCGGGTTGAAAAAACAAGTTAGTGAATAGAGCTTTAAATTTCAAATTGGAAGTATTCTAATGCAACCAAAAAAAACCATAATCATCCTTGTATCAGCTATTTTGTTCATTGGTCTCCTTGTTGTTTATTACTATGAAGTATTGAGACCTATGTATGAAGAACAACGTGAGACTGAACAATTCCTACAGAAACTGCAACAAGAGAAGCAGGCAGAGCTTGAGCTACAAAAACGGCAAGCAGAAATAGCACAACAGCAACAAACGGAACTCGAGAAACAAAGGCAACAAGCTAATTTAGCACGTCAACGAGAAGAACTGGCAAGGCGGCAGAGAGAAATTGAACAACAAAGGCAACAGACCAAATTTGCTAAGCCGCAGCCGCAACAGATTGCTCCAAAAGCAGAAGAAAGAGATTCAGCTAGTGTCAGGAAGCAGGTTTTTTTAAATGAGTGTTTTAAATCAGCATATGAAAATTATAAAGAAGCTTGGGCAAATGAATGCAGACATCGGAATCAACTAATGGATTGCAGGCTTCCATTGGATATCGTGCAATTATTAGACAGCCGTCATGAACGAGCTAAAAACGACTGCTACAGAAGAGCTGATAGATTGTAATATTTAAACTATATTGCATTAAGAGAGTGTTAAAAAACAGTTATTTTGTGCCGGGGTTAATTGCCTCACTTCCCACCATGAATTTTGACAGTTGAAGAACCTCAGATAAGAATAAAAGTAATTCACAATTATCCTGTAATGTCATGTTTAAACAACTGTCGTTTTTTTACTGGTATTTTGTCCACAATTACCAGTTGTATTATTAGTCAACAAAAAAGGGCAACAAGTTGCGTCTTTCGGGAAGTAACTGAACAGGTATACACACCCTAATTGTCTTCCATCCTGCCCCGATGTTTCTCAAACTCTGTAATTATTCTGTCGGTATCTGAATAGGCACGCTCAGGCATCTCATCCCAAAAATTTTTTGTTGCCTCAATATAGCCATACAAATCCTTTTCATAAACCTGTAATGAATAATCATCTAAAAGGACTGACCCATATAATTTCAGCGTATCTGTTCCTTGACCAATTTCAAATGTATCCGGTAACCTAAAGAAATCTGGTCTAATTCTGCGGAGCTTATCCGCAGATTCTCCCTCGCCATGCTTGACAGTATTGACAAGGAATTTTAACTCACGAATTTTTGCCCATGATTCCGTTTTTTCAATATCCACTCCATGAAGTCTAAATATTTTTTGAACATTTCCAAAGGACATTTCCATTTTGTTAAACTTAAAGTAGTGCTGTAGTTCATATATCGTGAATTTGATGAGTTGCTGTTCCCACATATGATAAAGCATGGAGATAGTCATCCGCAAATGATTAGACTTCATAATTGACAGAGCCTCATATCTTTCTAAAGCTCTGTTTTGAGCTAACTCTGCAATATCGGCAGGATCTGTATGTTCTGTTGCAGGATAGTTTTGATAGATTTCATCTGCATATTTATTAGCTTCTTCATCGATGTCACTAAATACGACCATCGTACGTCTATAGTAGTCCTCAATCAACGATAGTGCCTTCTGATACTCCCTGATCAGTGGTTCATAAAAATATAGTTGAGTTTTCATATCCGTTCTCACAATATCAAGGGAATGCGAAGACGTTCTTCAATGATTTAATAACTCCTCCGCCATCCCGTATTTTGCTCCCCGTTCATGTAACATGTTTATTCTATTCTGGTATTGTAGTGAGACATTGTCAATGAAATTCTATATTGTTGTTTCTACAACGTTAACTAGTACCACGTAAACTCTGGTGTCTCAAAGGAGAGCACCAAAATCAACATTGCAGGAAGTTATCGTTAAGCTTTGCTATTGTTCACTTATTTAACATTTCAGGCTTTTATCGCAGGCAAATCAAACTGACCATTTTTATTTTATCTTTCTTCGGCGCACGCTTTACGAAATATTCCAATCTCATTGCTTCCGACTTACACATCATAGGTGATGCCGCCACAAGCCTGAAAGGCAGATGCGCCCTCACGTATCTGCTCCCTTTGCCGGATTTATGGGCCTCAAGTCTCTTTTCAAGATTATTAGTAATACCGCAGTACATTGTGCCGTCGTTGCATTGTAAAATGTATACAAGCCAATTATCCATTTATGATTTTGCTTCCGGAAATAGTTCCCCGTCAACCATGTTGAATCTTCTTTTACCAATGGAGCCTATCTCCGGGTCATGGGTGACGAGTACAAGGGTGGAAGATAACCTCTCGTTTAGTTTAAGTATATAATTCAGGACTTCTCTACCCGTTTTCCTGTCAAGATTGCCTGTCGGCTCGTCTGCAAAAACGATTTCCGGTTCATTCACAAGGGCTCTTGCTATTGCTACCCTCTGCTGCTCACCACCGGAAAGCTCACCAGGCTTATGGTTTCTCCTGTCTCTCAAGCCCATAATCTCTAAAAAGGCCTCTGCCTTTTTTATTGCATCCGCCGGGTTTATTCGCCCGATTAAAAGTGGCATCATGATATTTTCAATCACATTAAAATCCTGTAAAAGATGATAGAATTGAAAAACAAAACCTATCTTCTCGTTTCTGAATTTGCTCTCTTCATCCTCTGTAAATTTTTTTATGTTTTGTCCCCTAAAATATATTTCTCCCTCTGTAGGCTTATCGAGACTGCCAAGTATATGAAGGAGTGTGCTTTTCCCGGCTCCTGATGGACCCATAATCGTGATAAAATCACCATGGTTTATTTCAAGGTCGATACCCCTGAGGACATTAATCTCCACTCCATTTTTATTAAATATCTTCTTGAGCCCTGATACCTTGAGAATCTGTTCACTCATATCTCAACGTCTCCACAGGGTCAATCTTGGAAGCCTTATAAGAGGGATATAGTGTTGACAGAATGCATATAACCGTCGTAACCGATGCAACAAGGAACACGTCAAAGATACTTATCTTAACCGGCAATGTACTTATATAATAAATGTCTTCAGGTAATTTTATGATTTTATATCTCCTTATTACCTCACATATTGTGTAGCCGCTCACTGAACCAATCAATGCACCAAAAATCCCGATTGTGATACCCTCTACCATGAATATTTTCATAATACTCTGCTTTCTGGCACCTATTGCCTTCAGTATGGCAATGTCCTTCCCCTTTTCCATCACCGTCATAATCAGTGAGCTTATAATGTTGAAACTCGCCACAAATATAATGAGGGCAAGGATAATGAACATTGCAACCTTTTCAAGCTTTAAGGCTGAGAAAAGATTTCTATTCATCTCAATCCATGTCCTTGCAAAATAACCGGGACCAAGGCGCTCTATAATCTCCTTCTTTAGTTTAGTTGCCTTATACACATCGTTTAGCTTAACCTCAATGCCGGTTGCACCAACACCCATTATTCCTTCCACATCCTTAAAGGGCATTATGATCATGGTATTGTCAATTTCATACATACCTGTCTCAAATATACCTCCGACCTTAACCCTCACAGTCTCCGGCATTGCCCCCATTGGTGAATACCCACCAAAAGGAACCATTAAAGTAAAGGTATCGCCGATGAATAAGCCCATATGCTTTGAGAGTTCCTTTCCTATGAGAATGTTGCCTTTCATGTTCAATGCATCAATATTCCCTTCCTTCACTAAACCCTTCATGAACTTCACATCTTCCGGATTCAAACCTTTTATTACAACGCCTGACATTTGCCTGCCACTCTGTACCATTGCCTGAAATGTGATAAAGGGAAAGGCATGTGTTACATCCTTTGTGGCCTTGATTATATCAACAAGTTTTTGAGGTTCATTTATCTCCCCATTGATGTTCATAACAAGCACATGGGGATTGATGCCCAGGATTCGCTCCCTTATCTCGTCCTGAAACCCTGTCATAACCGCAATCACAACAATCAACGCCATTACCCCTATCGCTATACCAGCAACAGATATCCAGGTGGTAAAGGAGATGAATGCCTCTTTTCTCTTGGAACGTAAATATCGTAAGCCTATGCTGGTTTCGTAGGTCATGTTTAGCACCTGAGCCAATAGTTATCAGCAGTCAGCTTTCAGCCAACTACTTAATACTTATATTTTTAAAAAGCCTCTGCTGATAGCTGATGGCTATCGGCTGAAGGCTTGTTTACGGTCTCAGTAATGGAAAAAAGATCACGTCCCGGATAGAAGGGCTCTCCGTAAGAAGCATCGTAAGCCTGTCTATGCCTATGCCTTCGCCTGATGTCGGTGGTAAACCATATTCAAGGGCTATTATATAATCTTCATCGAGCATTACGCCTTCTTCCTTTTCCCTTATCTGTTCTAAAAACCTCTCTCTCTGGTCTTCAGGATCATTCAATTCGTTAAAACCGTTCGCTACCTCCATTCCATATATGTACAGTTCAAATCTCTCTGTAACATCAGGGTGTTCCTTACTCTTCTTTGCCAGGGGTGAGACCTCCACAGGGTAATGGGTGATAAAGGTCGGCTGCACAAGCTGCCTTTCGCACAGCTCCTCAAAAATCTTCGTGATGAGCTTCCCTTTTGTAGTATTTTCAACATCCTCCAGTCCCAGCTCTTTTGCATAAGCGGTCAGCCTTCCTGCATCACTCATCTCAGAAAGGTCGAATCCTCCCAGTTGCCTTAATGCCTCCTCCATCGTCATCCTCTTCCACGGTGTTGAGAAATCTATCTCCTGCCCGCTGTATGTAATCCTGTGTGTCTTGAAAAGTTCGTACACAAGAGAGGAAAGCATATCCTCTGTCAAAGCTATGTTATCCTCGTATGTTACATAAGCCTGATAAAATTCAAGCATGGTAAATTCAGGGTTATGTTTTACAGAAATACCCTCGTTTCGAAAATTTCTATTAATTTCAAAAACCCGCTCAAACCCTCCGACAACAAGCCTTTTCAGGTATAGCTCCGGAGCTATCCTGAGAAAAAGGTCCATACCCAGGGCATTATGATGGGTCACAAAGGGCTTCGCAACAGCACCACCCGGGATCACGTGCATCATAGGTGTCTCTACCTCTATAAAATCCCTCTCCACAAAATAACGTCTGATAAAATCTATTATTTTCGCCCTCTTTATGAACACATCCCTCACCTTTTCATTCACGATAAGGTCAAGGTATCTTTTTCTGTATCTTTCTTCCACATCCTTAAGCCCGTGCCATTTCTCAGGTAATGGACGGAGTGACTTTGTGAGAAGTTTTATATGTTCTGCGAGGATTGTTAATTCTCCGGTCTTTGTCTTAAAAACCCTTCCACCAACCCCGATAATATCGCATATATCAAATTTTTTAAGGGTCTCATAGGGAGGTGACTTCAGCATATCCTTCCTTGCATATACCTGTATCTTGCCCTTCCTGTCCTGAATGTGTAAAAAGGCACTCTTCCCGAAATCCCTGAATGCCATGATCCTTCCGGCAACAGATACCCTTTCTTCCGACTTCTCAAGTTCATCGTGGGTGAGACCGCCGAATCTATTCTCAACATCAGATGTTGTCGTATAGGGGCCCCTATCTTCTGGGTATGTATCTATACCGAGCTCCCGTAGGGCTTTTTCCTTCTCTTTCCTCACTTCCATTAACTCATTTATCGGTTCCATTATGCTCTCCTGTTACCTCTATAATAACTGCGTGGCGCAAAGCGCATGGCGTTAGTTCAGCTCTATGCTCTCTGCCCTTTGCTCTCTGCCATTCATTACACTTCCACTATAACATCATAATCAAGGGTTTTCACTATTTTACCTTCTCTCATTTCTCCTACATTACATGTGCCTTTTATAAAAGTCATGCCATCAATGTCTGGAGCCTGTGTGAGGAGTCTTCCAGTCATATACGTCTCATCCTCCCCTTCAATAACTATCTTCACGTTTTTTCCCTCAAACCTCTTGAGTCTCCTTTTCGATATGTCCTTCTGTATCTCCATAATCTTATTGTACCTTTCCTGTTTTATGCCTTTTCTCACATGTCCTCTCATTCTGCTTGCTGGTGTCCCTTCTTCCCTCGAATACATAAAGGCCCCCAGCATATCAAATTCCCATTTTTTCACAAAATTACATAGATTAAGAAAATCCTCATCAGTCTCCTTAGGAAAACCAACAATCACTGTAGTTCTCAGTGTAATTTCAGGTATCTCTTTCTTAATCTTATCCAGCAACACCTCTAATTGTGCCCTTGTATAACCCCTGCCCATCAAATTAAGGATTTTGTCTTCAGAATGCTGAATCGGTATGTCCATGTAGTTAATAATCCTTTCCTCATTTTTTATCATGTTTATAAGCCCTTCGTCTATGCCTTTTGGGTGCATATACAAAAGTCTTAAAAAATAATCTCCTTCTATATCAAGCAGGGATTTTAATAATATCTTGAGATTCAAACCAATATGTCTTCCATAAGCTGTGATATCCTGACCAACGATATTAATCTCTTTAAAACCACTATGTATGAGCCATAGGAATTCCTTTTTTATGTCTTCTAATGTTCTGCTCTGTAAACCCCCTCTTATGTCAGGGACAGTGCAATAAGCGCACCGGTTATCACAGCCTTCCTGGATCTTCAAGTAGGTTGAGGGGCTCCTCGTCAATACCTTTCTCGGGAATGTTTCCGAGAAACTGCCTTCCTTCAGGAAAAAACCCTTTTTATGAATCAATCCCTCTATCTCCGGGTAGAAGTTCCTCCCTATAAAAAGGTCCACCTCGGGTAAAAGCTTCTTCAATTTTTCCCTGTAACGTTCTACAAGACAACCTGTTACTACAAGTTTCCTCTGACCACCTTCTACCTCTTTTGCTGCCTCCAGTATGGTCTCGATAGATTCTTTTGCCGCATCTGAAATAAACGCACAGGTATTGACAATAACATAATCTGGTGTTTCAGAGAGGGTGTGCCCCTCCTTTTCAAGCCTCTGTGCAATATATTCCGACTCCACAAGATTCTTCGGACAGCCAAGACTTATGATTTTAAACCTCACCTCGAATGACTCCTCGAACGCAGTGAATGGGTAAATGGGCACATGATTAATGTGTAAATCTACAATAAAACCAACCCTAAAGCAACCCATACCTATGTTCCATCAAGCTTCTCGCCCCTTTTAATCTTTGTACCTATTCAATTTATCAGGGGACATAATTTTTGGTGATTGTAAATCTTTTGACACCAATTATCAATGTGGTCTTCAGGGTCGAATCTTCAATGGTTAGCATTAGATAGTGTGTAATATTTCTACTCAGAACTGTCTATAAGCACACACCTGCCTGCACACACCTGCGATTTTCTGCCGGTGCATTTCGCACCTATACCTACCAAATGACAGAGGAAAAGGTCATATTTCAAGGGGTCTTCCGGAGAAATGGCCTTCAGAACTTCTGTTATCTCACACGCCGCTTTAAATGAAGGGGTTTTACATTTTGTCCAGCCAAGACATTGTCCTATCTTGAAAAGATGGGTATCGAGGGGGATAATTAAATCCCGCTTATCGATGAAATTCCATATACCCACATCTATCTCGTCCTTCCTCACCATCCACCTGAGATAGAGGTTCCACCTCTTTAAAGGGTTTGTATTTGACTGTTTTGGGAAAAAGAATATCAGTTCATTACCATTGCCGAAAAAATGCTCCCTCACCGCCCATAATGTATTTCTTATGTCCCCTTTATAAAAGGACTTTAACATTGTACCGATACTACCATATTCGTCGAGCACCCTCTTCAAGGTGTTAAATAAGAGTACAATATCTTTCCCTTTCTGGAATCTATAGTAGAGCTTACTCAGGACTGAAAATTTTCCCTTCTTGATAAACTCATAGGGGTTATCCCCCATAAGCTCAAAAAGCGTTCTCAAAAACTTTTTAAATATGTCTATTTTCCCGTATGCAAACTGGGAGGCAAGAAAACCGGCAATCTCTATATTCCTGGCTTTCTTATAGCTCTGCAAAAACTCCACAGGGTCATTGGTCACAACCCTGTAAAGATTTTCTTTTTCTCTATCGTATATCTCTCTGAGATTAATGGTCTGTTCCTTCACTCGAATCCTTGTTTCCTAATGTTTGAGTCAACTTATCTTTCCATTCTACAATGCGTTTTTTAAAAACCGCTCCTGATTCTTCCAGCCCTTCCTTCCACTCATCCCATTCCTCAATGTTTGGCTCCACACCATCACCTGTAATACCCATCTCTCTTAAACGACCCGCTATCCTTTCCCTGATAATCATTCCTCTCTTTTCCATTTCTTCCTTAAATTTATTTTGTAGCGTTGCCAATTCCTTTTTTAATGACTCCTTTAATCCACCGTTTATAATATAAAAAAGCTCAAGCAGTCTTGTATTATCACTTCCAATATCAAATTCCTCAATTAATAAATCCATCAGCAGAGACCTCTTTAACCCCTCATCTCCTTTAATCTCTTCCATCTCCTTTTTAACATCATCCTTTTCTGTCATGCCCTCTAAGTACCTTCGCAAGGTTGCCCTGATTTTATTTTCTGTATCCCTCAGGGCTGACAGTCTTCTTTCTTCCTCATCCATTATAAGGTTTTTTGTCTTTTCCATTGCTAATTCTATTGCGCTTTTTATTTCAGCCACTTCAATACCTTTTCTTAAGCTGTCAGCTATTAGCTATCAGCCGTCAGCTCTATTTTAAAATCTACAGGGTGTGTGCCCATCTTGTCATACACCTGGGGACTATATTCTACAACATATACTTTAACTCATCTTATTTTCTCAATATCGCTTGCTTTACCAATCACCACTAAAGCCTCACTATCCTTAATAACAAAATTAGCTCTGGGCACCAAAGGTTTTAATCTTTATATAAATCTTTGTTATCATCAACCTATACCAACCTGTTTAAGCCCCAGTGTTAGGTATTTTTTTGCAAGGTTTATATAAAGCTCCTTTGCCATACTCCAATATTCTTCATCTTTTGACGATATTTTCCGGATAATCTTTGCAGGATTGCCCCCGACTACAACCCCTCCTGGTATTACCTGCCGCATCTTCACAACGCTCCCTTCTGCGACTATTGTGTTTTTTCCAATTTCTGAATAAATACTTAAAACCGCCCCCATACCTATTACAGAAAGGTTGCCAATGGCGCTCGCATGTATTATTGCACCATGGCCAATGGTAACCTTCGCCCCGATTTTGCAGATCTTCTTTGGAGGGGCATGAATAATCACCCCCTCTTCAATTGCAGTTCCAGAGCCAATGTGAATGGAGCCATAATCCCCGCGGAGTATGGCTCCATGTCCGATATAACAGTTATCCCCAATCCTCACATCACCAATTACAAATGCAAGGTGACTGATATATGCGCCCTTACCTACTTGTGGCTCTTTACCATCAAAACCGTATAGCAATTGTTTATCTCTCACAGTCGAATGGTATGCATAAACGTTTACTTATTGGTGTGCCCTCTCTACTTAATTCTGCCTCAAGTTAAAATTACCATATACGTGTATTTTGTCAAGCCATTGCACTAAAAATAATTTGCCGAGAAATTAGCAATAATGATTCAGGACAAATTATTTTTCTTTAAGGGTTTCCTCAATTTTCGGTATATCAGCCCCCGATATTGCCTTATTGTTTATAATAAAGAACGGTGTGCTGTTGATACCCATTCTTGCAACAGTCTCTTTGTGAAATTTTAATAAATCATCTGCATCCTGCCTCTTACACATCTCGTATTTCTGGTTATCGAGTCTGCCACTCATGGCTTCCTCGTAAGCCTTTGCCCTGTCCTGCGCACAAAATATATACCTTACCTTGTTCTCTGCATCTTTATGAAAGGGCAGCGGCAAGAAGAACACATATCTTGTCACATCATTTCTCTGACCAAAGAATGCCGATGCCTGCCTGCAATATGGACAATCAGGGTCAGTGAATTCTATGACAATAGTTTTACCATTCCCCATCTTAACTGCCTTTTCAAGGGGGAGATTCTTTGCCTTTGTCAGGACCATACCCTTTTTTCTGTTTTCCGTGACATTGATGCCATCCTTCCCAATTATCTGACCGAATATGAGATAGCCCGCCTCAGGGGCAAAATATGCGATCTCTCCTCCTAATACAACCTCATACAAGCCTTTTATATCGGTCGGATTAATTGAATCAAATCTGAAGTTCGGAAAGGTCTTTTTCAGGGTCTCCTCAACCGGCTCTGCAAATCCATATACTGCAAGTCCAAAAACAAAAATCCCCACAAGGATATACACAACAATTCCCTTTTTCATCCTGCCTCCTTTATAACCTATTTTCTAAATATTGAGAAAAGTATCGTCAGGATTATGCTTATGATGATACCTGTGGTAATGGGAAAATAGAAGCTGAACCGTTCCTTTTTTATATAGATATCACCGGGCAATTTTCCGATATATGGGATCTTATCCCCGAACAGAAAGGCTATTCCGACAACGATAAGTATTATACCGAGAATAATAAACATCTTTCCAATCCCCGGCATTATCCCCCCTTAAACCGTTCCTTTTCACTGAATATACATCCGCAGTACTGCTGCCTGTACATATTTAATCTTTTAGATTCCTCAACACCTTCCTTCCACCCTACCCTTAAATCTATATAAACAAAAGGCACTTTATATTTTCTGGATAATTCCTCCCCCACACCTTTTATGTCATCGTGCCTCTGGTACTTACTGTAAAGAAGCGTTGTGGTAACTCCATCAGTATGTGTTTCTATCGCCTTCTGAAATGTCTTTTCCAGCCTCATCCTGTAGCAGAAAAGACATCTGTCCTTTCCGTATTCGAGGGCGCCTTTTAAAAATGTCTCAAGGTCATAGGATGTGTCCAAAGTCAAGGGCAGAAGTGAAATCTTTGCATAATTTTCGAGTGTTTCAATTCTTTTCAGGAATTCTGTATAGGGATGTATATTGGGGTTATAGAAATACCCCGCAACCTCAGCACCTTCTTTTCTCAGTTCCTTTAATGTATATATACTGCACGGCGCACAGCATATATGCAAAAGAACTTTCAAGCCCTTCATATCATGTTGTTTCTCAGTATTTTTTGCCATCTTTCACAATTTTAGCATCTCCATAATCTTTTTTCCATTTTTACATACTTCGCAAGAAGACCTCCATTGGATAGGACTAAACAGTTTCTTTCTGTAACTGTTGATTTTGTTGTTCTCTTTCGATATACAACATTTCAATCCATATTCAATAATATTACTGGAGATTTTCAGCTTGAAATTTAAATAAAGTTGGAGGACAAAGAAGAAAAAAGGGGCGGGCATGACAGAGATCAATTCAAAAATCACTTTTGGCGGATGATATTTATTTATATTTTTATGGACATCCCCTTAGCCTGTGCCAAGCTGGGAATAGGCCAGCCTGCTGTCAGCATTTTAGTGGCACGAGGCGAGATAATCGTGAGAGAGAAGGGGTTAGGCCTGCCACGAAGGCAAGGAAAGTGATAATTTAATGAGCGTCCCTTAAGGCCTTGAATTGAATGTCTTCTTGATGATATAGAATCATGCCTTACCTATTATAAATACCCCTAAAGGATAAGGACTACCAATGCGGCAGAGAGGAGATTCTGTAAAATAAAAAGAAGAACTAGAACAATAGGCAGATTCCAGGAGGTAACAAGAGCTCTTACTATGGTTTGGTGGCAACTAAAAGAACTCAACTGGTATGGGGTTGTAATGACACATGAGGCAAAGACAATCAGTGAAATGGTTTACCGCTCCTGGGGGTTGATGTGTCAGATTGTTGCCGCCTATAGAAAGCATCCGCAAATAGAGCTGCACCCAGAGCTACTGTTAATGTAGGATCCCCTTCAGGTTTAGGAGCCAACCTGCTTACCTTCAAGATACTTTCCAACCAATCTATTATTCCTGGATTCTTGGCCAGTCCCCCAATGATCACGAAATCCTTTTTCACACCTGATCTGGCTACTAATGTGCTGATTCTCTTAGCCATAGCGTAGTGGTAAGCTGCTATTACTTGCTCTAGCGGTACTTTGCTTCGAATTAAATCTAGAGCTTCGGATTGAGCATACACCACGCAAAAGTCACTTAACTTTGGGAACTGATCAGATTGAAGGGCGATGTTCCCAATCTCAGTTACTTCTTTCTTAACCAGATCAGCAAATGCTTCCATCGAGCGTCCAATACCCGCAGCACATTTGTCGTTCCAAAGGAAAGCGGTTGCTCTGCCCTTTTCGGTGCAGTGAATTACTTTGCAACTCTGACCTCCAGCATCTAGCACCGTACGCACAGATGGGCCCCAAATGTGTACCGCTCCTGCGGCGGCGCACGCAATTTCAGATATAGTTTTACGTGCAAACGGAACCTGCGTCCTCCCACGACCGGTCCCCACTATGTAATGGATATTTTCTAACTTTAAATGGGTTTTAGCTAAAGCCGCGTTTATAGCCCTGAAAGCAGATTCTTTGGGCGTTCGGGTTGTAACTTGAGAAAATGCATATGGTTGTCCATCCAGCAGTATCACCGCTTTGGAGCTCACTGCTCCAATATCTACTCCAGCTACTATCACCTTAGCCCTTGTCCAATCTATCTGTTCACTAATTGAAGCGTATTCATGTTCGCTCATTTTCCACCTTCATAACTCATCACAGCGCCTATTGCACCTACATATTCCGGAAGGTTCAATACCCTTACGTCTTGTTTTATTAAACCCTGAAGGTGCTTAATAAGCGCTTCAGATTTGGCCAATCCTCCAGCTACCACGATCTCTTCTGCGAGGGACATAACTGTGCACATAGCAGCAACGCGTTCAACGATGAATCTCGAGATAGCATCTGCCACATCTGCGATGTCCATGCCCTGACACATCAGATCAATAGCTTCTGATTCAGCGGATACGGCGCATTGAATAGCAATAGATACATTCTTGGTGGATTTAAGTGCTAATTCGGACATTTCCTGTTCACTTAATCCTATAGCTTTGGCCATGGTCGTGTAAAAAATGCCCAGACCATCAGCACATTTATCATTTTGAATAACGTCGAGGAGATCCCCGTTTTGGTCATAACGGATAGCTTTATGTATATTCCCACCGATGTCGATCACTGTTCTGGAATTCTTATTAAGGAATAAAGCCCCTTTAGCATCCGCTACATAATCGGGTACAGTTCTGGTTACGTTCAGTGGCGGTACATTAATCATATCTCTAAAGATTCCAGTAGCTACGATTCCGGCTAGTTCACCGTGTAAGACTCCGACATTGTCCAAAGCATGATTTAGTGCTGTTTGAGCCGCAGCGACTACATCAAATCCTGTGGGTGCTGTGCAATACCCAAGGATTTCTTGTCCCCTCATTATTATGGTCTTCGTATTAACATGACCCACATCCAGTCCAGCCAGAACTTTTCCCTTATCCAAGTGGCACCACCCCTTTTATTGTTTCTATAAAGGCTTCCAACTGTGTCCGGAATTGAGTTACAGGTACGGTCGTATCAAGTTCAAAATCAGTCGACGGAATTCCCAACTTATCCAGGATAGGCTTGAGTGCCACAACGTCCATCGGTTGAGGGCTGCAAAATCTCTGATAGAGAAATACGACTCCATCCGGCTTGTACTCCTCGATGAACTGTTGAATGAACCTGAACCTTTTTTTCTCCCCGGTACCGGGAACATTGTCTTTTGCAGGACACGGAATTCTACTGATGTATCCCTCCGCGATCGCTTCAAGCTTATCAGGTCTACCCTCAGGCACCTCAAACCAGAAGTACCGGGTTGCTGTACACGAATCAACGAAAATCAGACTTGCGCTGTAGTCCAGATGTTCAAGTAAATCGAAAATTCTCAAGTCGTCACAAGCACCTCCCGATACCATCAGCCTTAGCCCTGGAGCTCCTTTACCGGGCTCGGCTTCTAATCTCTGAACAAGTTGCTCGAGCAGTTGGTTGCATTCCTGCTTGTCCATAAACTGGGAAGCCAGGGTCACAGTGGCGACCTCCGGTCCAGTGATAGGTGGGTTTTTCCGCCTGAGGAACTCCCAAAGTTGTTTAAGGAGCCTTCTTGTGTGATTATAAACCTTGATCGCCCTTTCGAGGTCATCATCTGTTACTGATTTTTTCACAAACTTCTCAAGGAATTGCTTAAACTCTCCATAAGACTTTACCATGAACGCGGCAGCAGGTTTAGTTTCTATGATATGGGGGTACGGTATGAGGAAGCTTTTTCCCTGGAATCCTGCAAACCTGACCCAGACATTAAAGGCTTCACCCATATGTATGCAACTGCTGCTCGTCACGATCAAGTCTAAGAAATCATAATTGTGCGCCAGTCCCTGGTATGCGCAATCATGTGAGAAGGAGCAGTAAGTTTCATGCATATAGCTCCTTGTCATTGCTTGCGAAACATGGGAGCTGAGAATTCTCACCGGTATAATCCCGGCTGCATAGAGAATTTCCTCGGGAACATGAGTGCACATGTATCCGGCTACGAGCTGCCCTCTCCCCTGGAGGGATTTGGCGTATTCATGTGGATTCTCAGTTATGGAGCGAAAACGTTCGATTATTGTGTCAGAGCCTTTGTTCATCATTTATCGTGCACTCCTTTCTTACGCGCTTCCATGAGATGCACGAACAACTCTGTTTTCCGTTGGGCACCCGGCAAATCCATTTTGCGGACATCCACCTGGTCGCTATCGTATTCTATGGTCGGAATTTGGCTTTTAAAAATGCGCTGCATACCTACGTAACCGTTCCTGAAGTCAGTTTCACAACTACGGCTGGGCGCTAACAAAAGCCCGTCGGCTTTATATTCTGTTATCATCGCCTGAGCCATTGATTCCAGTGCCCAGTAGGACCTTACCCCTTGCCAGGTAGGCCAACCCAGAACTATTTTAGCGAGCTCAGTTATCGCCTTTCTCCTGGTGGACAAATCGAGTTCGTCTACCCATGCAGGGTCGAGGGGATCCCATGACCACTTTCCATTTACAATTCCCCTGAAATTGCCACACGTGCCAAACGTATAGACTGAGGCAACAATCTCGGCTCCGGCGTCTCTAAGGATTCTTGCCATTTCCGGATGGCCATACGTGTGTGCTATTCCAAAATAGACTATTCTGTAGCGTTGATCCGGAGCCACACTTTGTCCGGTCTCAACCATGTGTCTCACTTCTTTGAGTAATGCCTCATATAACCGCACACTTTCATCAGTTGTCCTGTCCACCAAGGCTGGTGGGAACAGAGCTATAAGTCGACGCTCATCCAGCGGCGCGGGGGCATGCCTGTTTAGTCCACATATATTACCCCATAGAACCAGGCACTTGATCTCGTTTCTAACTGCCTTGATAAACAACTCGTCCGAATACTCCCTACCTGTTACTCTTTCGAGCCAGCGTATTCCCTCGTCTATCTGGTCGCACACATAGTTTACAATTTTAGGATCCTTCTCCGCGTTCCCCCCGCCGACCATATCTATTGCGTACATTGGTATGCCACCCAGACGCCTTGAAACTTCCTGGTACCATTTTGAATGCTGGCTGCACAAGTGTGTAGTCCAGATCAAATCCGGCTTGGGATATCCCTCCTTGATCGTTCCATCTGTAATAGCTATTTTGTCGCGGACCACTTCCCCTGTGAACAGTTTCAGGTAACTGCACGAGTGAAAGCCTAAGCCTGCGGTCTCAGCAGCTATAATATCCTCACGGGCCTCTTCAGGGAATGTCCCCGCCGTTGACGCGGCGTGCGGCTCGCCACCTATTATCAATACACCCTCACCTAAACCTTTAAGGGGAGCCAACGGACTCCAAGTAGAGCCCATGCAGCGAAGGCCTTCAGAAGCATATACATAGTTCCTATAGCAGGTGCTCTGGTAATTCTTGAATTCGCCCCAAGTTGTTAAGGTATATGACATTTAACCTCCTGCTATGGATTTGTATTATAAAATTTATATGCATAGGTTTTACCTCTCAATGTTAAATTAATATACAAGCCCCCCAAGTTGTCAAGGCTTTTTGTACTCGCTTTCATTCCGTAATTAGCGACTCTCCATTGCTTGTCCCATACTCCATAAGCAAGTGTTATCGCCAATTTTCAAAGCACCTTATTTATGATATATATTACACGGCTGGGATCAAGTGGAGAAAAGCAGTGTTTGCCCACGGGTGCAAAAATTACTTTTGCCCGTTGCTCATCGACCAAAAAGGTGCTACGATTAGGTAAAGGGCAGAGATCGAGAAATGGCGGAAAAGGCAGTTAAAAAATCAAAAATAAAAAAGCATCTGTCCAGCCATTTTCAGGACATTCTGGAGGTTGCCCGTCTTCTGGGTTCCAGCACAATCCCCGAGAAGGTCCTCGGAACTGTCCTCACTCACCTCTCTGAGCGGCTCGGCAAAAGGGCCCGCTGCGCCTTCCTGGAAGGAGGTGACTTGAGGCTCAGGTTCTGGGCAGGTGAGCACATCGGTCCGGTAGGCGGCCTTCAGGTACACAAGGATAGTATTGTCTGGGACGTCGTGAAGAAGGGCATCCCGATCAACCTGACAGAACCTCGACAGACGAACGGCTACACGCACACGTTGAGCGAACCCATCAAGATCAAGGCCGTTATCCCTCTGGGCTACGTCGATCCTCTGACCCAGCAGGAGAAGAAACTGGGGGCTTTGATTGTCGATTCAGGGAAAGAGGACATCCCGATTTCGGCGGAGGACTTCGAATACCTCCAGGTGATAGGACAGCTCCTTGGCGCTATCATGGGAAGAGCCGAACTCGTCCAGCAACTCATGACGTCCTGCAGTCGGCAAGAGGCGATTCTGATGGAGACTGCCCACAACTTCCGAAACCGCATAGTGGCCATTGGGGGTTTCTCGCGCCGCATCGCACAGCTGGCACAGGGAACGGAGCTGGCAGAAAAGGCCATGTACCTTCATGAGGAAGTGAAAGCCCTTGAAGTCCATCTCGTCGTGTTCGAGAAGTACATGGCCGTGAAAACCTGAGAATTGCACACACCTTATCAAATCTGAAATCTTATTGACATTTATTGAGTACAATATCAGAATAGAATAAACATGTGCATAAAGAGGGGCAAGAGGGGAATGGCAAAGAAGTCAATGTTACACTTTTTCTTGGAAAGAACGGAGAACCTGGAATATTGCTTTAACGTGGAAACTTCTGAGCCCCTGGATTCTCATGAGCTTTTGATTTTAAGGCAGCTTTTAGCCGATGGCTTTATAATGGAAAGTGTATCTACGAAACCCATCAACCCTGATGGAGTTGATGTGGTGGAGCTTGGTCCGCGGATGAACTTTGCCACAGCCTATTCAACAAATATTGTCGCTATTTGCCAGACCTGCGGGCTCGAAAAGGTTACCCGCATAGAACGTTCCCGGCGATATCCACTTGCTTCAGAGGTTGATAGAGACCGTTTTGTTCGGGAAAATCATGATCGAATGACAGAATGCCTCTATGACCGGCCGTTGCAGACCTTCGAAACCGGAATTCTGCCGGAGTCTGTGTTTGAGATTCCTATGTTGGAAAAGGGTCGGAACGCTCTTTTAGAAGTACCGGGTCTTGCCATGGACGAGTGGGACAGGAATCTCTACTACAATTACTTTGTCAGGGAAGAGGGAAGAAATCCTACGATTGTTGAAATAAGGGATCTGGATAACGCCAACAGCGAGCACTCGCGGCACGGCTATTTCAAAGGAAAGCAGATTATAAACAATATCGCTATGCCGGAAACGCTTATGGAGATCGTAAAATCGACTTTAAAAGCGAATCCATCAAACAGCATCATAGCGTTTAAGGACAATTCCAGCGGGATTAAGGGATATGACTGCTGGACTATTCTCCCCGAAGAACCAGGAAAACCAGCGCCTTTTAAGAGAAAGAAGGCACACTACCATATCATTTTTACTGCCGAGACGCACAATTTTCCCACCGGTGTTGCCCCTTTCCCCGGGGCTGAAACAGGCACGGGCGGAAGGATCCGCGATGTCCAGGCCACAGGAAGAGGCGGTCTGGTCGTTGCCGGAACAGCGGGATACTGCGTTGCAAATCTGCTTATCCCCGGATATGACTTGCCATGGGAAACCAAATCTTTTGCCTACCCATCAAGCCTGGCTCCTTCCCTGGCTGTAGAGATAAGAGCGAGCGACGGCGCCAGCGATTACGGAAATAAGTTCGGCGAGCCCGTTGTGCAAGGCTTTACGCGGTCATTTGACCAGAAGCTTCCCACTGGCGAACGTTGGGGATGGATTAAAAAGATAATGTTTACGGGCGGCATCGGACAGATCGATGCAAGGCATATTGAAAAGGATGAAGCGGGAAAAGGCATGCTTATCGTTCAGGTAGGCGGCCCTGCGTACGGTATTGGTGTGGGCGGCGGTTCGGCTTCCAGCAAACTTCAGGGGGAGAACGAGGAAGAGCTGGATTTCAACGCTGTCCAGCGTGGCGATGCAGAGATGGAACAAAAGATGAATCGCGTCATCAGGGCTTGCATTGAAATGGGAGACGACAATCCTATCGTAAGCGCCCACGACCAGGGAGCCGGTGGCCCTGCCAATGTTCTTAAGGAGCTTGTGGAAAAGGCGGGGGGCAAAATCGAACTAAGGCGTATCAGGTTAGGAGACCCGACCCTGTCGGTGCTCAAAACCTGGATTGCCGAATATCAGGAGCGATGCGGTTTCCTGATTATGCCTAAGAGGATTGCAGAATTCGAATCAATCTGCGAAAGGGAAAAAGTAAATTGCGAATGCCTCGGAGAAGTTACAGGAGACGGCCGCTTCGTTGTCCATGATGAGAAGGATGATTCAACCCCTGTGAATCTCAATCTCGGGAAGGTCCTCGGCAATATGCCGCAGAAAACTTTCAAGGATGAAAGGCTTGAATATTCACTAAGGCCCGTTGAATTGCCGGATAATCTGTCAATAAAAGATGCATTGTCCCGTGTGCTTCGGAACCTCGCAGTCGGTTCAAAGAGATTTCTCACAAACAAGGTTGATCGAAGTGTTACGGGTTTGATTGCGCAACAACAATGCTGCGGTCCGCTTCAATTAACGGTTGGTGATGTGGCTGTCATAGCCCAGAGCCATTTCGGATTAACGGGAGCAGCCACATCCATCGGCGAGCAACCGATTAAAATGCTGGTTAATGCAAAGGCGGGTGCCCGGATGGCGGTTGGAGAAGCGCTGACCAATATCGTGTGGGCGCAAATCAGCGGCTTGCAGGATATAAAGTGTTCGGCAAACTGGATGTGGGCGCCAAAGTTACCCGGGGAAGGCGCGGCCCTTTACGATGCAGTTTACGCTATGCGGGATCTCATGATCCGGTTGGGTATTGCGGTGGATGGAGGAAAAGATAGCCTTTCAATGGCAACCAGAGTCGGAGACGAAATCGTGAAATCTCCCCGTGAGCTTGTTATTTCTGCCTATGCGACAATGCCTAATATCACGCGGGTTGTGACTCCTGATATAAAAAACCCGGGGCACAGCCATTTGATCTTCATTGAAATCGCTCAAGCTAAGCCTCGGCTTGGAGGTTCTGTTTTAGCGCAGGTTTACGGGCAGGTGGGAAACGAATCTCCTGACGTGGATGATCCCGAAATGCTCAAATCTGTATTCAATGCAATCCAGGCATTGATATCAAATGATCTGATTCTCGCAGGACACGATGTAAGCGATGGGGGCATTATCACTACACTTCTCGAAATGGCCTTTGCGGGAAACTGCGGTTTGAGCATTCGAATGGACGGTCCATGGAACCCCCTGGAAAGGCTTTTTGCTGAAGAGTTAGGGGCAGTCATAGAGTGTAATCTGAGTGACGTTCCCCATGTGATTGAGATGCTCGATACTTTTCGGCTGCGCTCCACCATTATAGGAGAAACAACAGAGGACAAGAAAATTTGTGTAACCTATAGTGGGCAGAATGTTCTTGAAGCCAGTATGTGTGTTCTACGGGAATGGTGGGAAGAAACTTCCTATCAGATCGAGCGGCTCCAGATGAATCCCCTGTGTGCCGATGAGGAGAGAAGGAATATCTTTGACCGCAAGGGTCCGATGTATGTTGTTCCCTTTGAGCCCAAACCGACGCCGAAGCACCTTCTCGAACGTACAGACAAACCGGAGATTGCCATTCTCCGGGAAGAGGGAAGTAACGGTGATCGCGAGATGACATCTGCTTTCTATCAGGCCGGCTTCAGCCCCTGGGATGTGACGATGACCGATCTGATCAGCGGACGTATTACTTTAGAGCGTTTCAGAGGGCTCGTTGCTGTTGGAGGATTCTCTTACGCCGATGTTCCGGAAAGCGCCAAAGGGTGGGCTGCAGCCATCAGATTTAATGAAAGGCTTAAGGATATGTTCAACGAGTTTTATACGCGTTCCGATACATTTTCTCTGGGTGTGTGCAACGGTTGCCAGCTTTTTGCACTTCTCGGATGGGTGCCCTGGTTGGGAATCTCTGATGATAAGCAGCCGCGGTTCGTTCAAAATCTGTCCGGCCGATTTGAATCCCGCTGGGTGACAGTTAAGATTGTACAAAGCCCGGCAATCATGTTCAAAGGTATGGCCGATGCAACGCTTGGAATCTGGGTGGCCCATGGAGAGGGCAGGCTTCTTTTCCCCGACCCGGCACTGATGGACGAGGTACGCGCGAAAAAACTCGTTCCAATAGTCTTTGTAGACGATGGGGGCCGGGCTGACGGGCCGATTTCGGAAAGCTATCCTTTTAATCCGAACGGATCACCTTTCGGGATTACAGGACTCTGTACGCAGGATGGACGGCATCTGGCAATGATGCCTCATCCGGAGCGAGCCTTTCTGAAATGGCAATGGGCATGGATGCCTCGTTATCTTAACGATGGGCTCAAGAAATCCCCATGGATTCAAATGTTTCAAAATGCAAGGCAGTGGTGCGACGGGGTGAAATGACGCTACAACTACTTTATGCTATCGGCAAACCCATATTTATCAACCTGCCATCCCTCCTCCGGCATCTGCACACCGTCGATATATACTGTCCTGCCGTCAAGTGCAACTCTACCTTTTGCAATTAGCTCATGCACCGCAAAAGGGTATATCTCCCAATCTCCTTCAACTTTCAGCACTTCCTGAATACGGGAAGAAACATCTTCAAGCGATTTGTAAAGATCGTTCCCCTCTGCCTGTGACACTGTCCTGAATTGATCGAGGGTTCGTGCGTCTGTTCTTTCCGCAAACTTTCGTATATCCCGCAGCTCGTCATCCCATCTTGAAAGCAGCAAGGTCCTTGACTGCATCAATATGGGTCCGCCATCATCGCTCGCATCAACAAAAAAGACCGTCGATTTCACGCTCTTCTCTTGAGCCAGTATGGCTTTGGCAGTGGGTCTCCACCCAAGCCCGACGTACTTTCTCGCATCACCGGGATGAACGTTGAGAATCTTTGGATAGTATTTGTTAGCCATCCAGTCTCCTATCCAGAGGTCGTAACCTGCCAGGCAGATTAGATCTGGTGCGCCATTTAACGTTTGCTCTACAAGCGTCATGATTGCCATGTCATAGGCATTTCTTTCAACGCCATACCTGGGAACCTTTTCAAGTCCCCATATCTCCCGGAAATATTTCCCGGAGTCCAGAGAGACTACCAGAGCACCATGGTTTCTTGCTTTTGTTATGCCCGCACACCCAGGTACATTGCTGAAAACAACGTGATATTTACCAGGATCCCGGTCATATATTTTTTCGTAATTGGTACCTGAACCAGAGACACCGCAGGCGTACCTCATTGGTCCAGAAGAGGGATCATAAACTAATCTTGCTGTCACTTCTTACACTCTATTATATTCATTGATAAGAACTTGCTCTTGGATATGTTATTAATAACAAAAGGGGAGTTTTGTGTCAAGATAGAAATAACTGGAGTTCCCTGACTTTTGTATTTCAATATAGCCGGAAAACCGTTTTGCTCTCTGCATATTTTTCCCTTCACGCCTCACGAATCACGATTCACGGATTTTAGGGTTGACATCAAAAATATCTTTTGATAGCATATGGTTAAGGGGTAAAGGAGTGATAAAATTAAAATAATAACTTATATTTCAAGACCTGACCCCAAATATTCTGCCTATCAGTCTCTTCTCCAACCTTTCTTGTTTACAAGGCAAAGGTCAATCTCGTCACAGATCCTGGTGCCCTTGCGGGCGGCCTCCTGCTCGGCAATTCCCTGGCAGTACTGCTTGTCTCGATCGAAATCGGTACTACTCTTTCCAGGCTTCGAGTAATAAGTGGTGCAGCCGGTCAAGACGACGATTAAAAGCATTATCAACAGTATTCTTTTCATACCTCTCCTTAAATGACATACGTTGCTTGCACTCTTTCTCAGAGTAACATTATCTACTTTTTTTTGCAATTACTTTGTAAAGCGCGCGGCCCGACATCAACGATCCGTCAAGACTTGTAAGGATTAAAAGAGGGAGTATAGTAGGGTCACATCTTCACGGGCTGTTGCCCAAACAATTTGTTTCTTCCGGAACGCTGTTTCTCTCGCTGCCGGGCACCCTCTGGTGCGTGCGCGCTTTACCCGCTAATGCCCCGGCATCTCTCAATGGGTGAACTCGTCCTGAAAAGGTAAGGGATGGGGATTGCAGAGTGTAGGGAAGTGGTGATGCCACTTCCCTGAGAAAAGCTACTGAATAAACTGTTTGCCGTTTTTAATCCGGGACAGCTACCTTCTTTTATCCTTTATTGCTGCCCTTGCTGCTGCAAGCTTTGCCACCGTTACACGATAAGGTGAACAGCTCACATAGTCAAGACCAATCTTATGACAGAACTCAACAGAATGAGGCTCTCCCCCATGTTCACCGCATATACCAATCTTCAGGTTTTTCCTTGCCTTTCTTCCCAGTTCAACACCTATCTGCATGAGTTTTCCCACACCCTTTTCATCTATTCTCTGAAATGGGTCAAAGGCGTATATGTCATGTTCTATGTAGTATCGTAAAAATCTTCCAGCATCATCCCTGCTCATACCCAGGCCTGTTTGTGTTAAATCGTTTGTACCAAAAGAGAAGAATTCAGCTACCTTCCCTATCTCGTCGGCAGTAATTGCCGCCCTCGGTATCTCTATCATCGTTCCTACCTTGTAATCTATCTTTGTATTGTATTTCTTCATAACCTCCCCGGCAACCCTGTCAACAACCTCTTTCTGGAGCGTAAGTTCATTGATATGACCTACGAGAGGTATCATAACCTCCGGCTTCACATCGATCCCTTTCTTTTTTACCTCGCAGGCAGCCTCAAAAATGGCCCTTGCCTGCATCTCTGTAATTTCCGGATAGACTATTCCGAGCCTGCACCCCCTGTGGCCAAGCATTGGATTTGTTTCATACAGACTTTTTATCTTCGAGGAAAGTGTGTCATAGGAAATATCTGTTTTCATTGAGAGTGCCTTAATCTCTTTTTCCTCATGTGGCAAGAATTCGTGTAATGGCGGATCGAGCGTCCTGATCGTTACCGGAAGGCCATTCATAACCTTAAATATACCGATAAAATCCTTTTTCTGCATGGGGAGAAGTTTCTTAAGCGCCTTAATCCTGCCCTCAAGGGTATCTGCAACAATCATTTCCCTCACCGCATCGATACGGTTGCCTTCAAAAAACATATGTTCCGTTCTACAAAGCCCGATACCCTCTGCCCCGAAGGCAACTGCAACGGCCGCCTGTTCAGGCTCATCGGCATTCGTTCTTATACCAAGCTTCCTCGTTTCGTCTGCCCATTTCATGAGCATTGCAAAGTCCTGATATACCGGGGTATCCTTTGGTTTTAATGTTTTGTCAACAAGCACCCTCAAGACCTCTGAAGGTATCGTCTTGATCTCTCCGACAAATACCTCACCTGTTGTTCCATCAATCGAGATATACTCCCCTTCTTTTATCGTTTTCCCTTTTACAGCTATTGCCTTCTTCTTGTAATCTATGTCAAGCTCTCCGCATCCCGCGACACATACCTTGCCCATCTGCCGTGCGACGAGTGCTGCATGACTTGTCATACCACCTCTCGATGTCAGGATACCCTGGGCAGCATTCATACCCCGTATATCTTCCGGAGACGTTTCTATCCTCACAAGAATGATCCTTTCACCACGGGCAACCCAGCTTTCTGCATCCTCGGCATTAAATACTACCTTTCCTGTTGCCGCACCAGGACCTGCATTCAATCCTTTTGCAATCTGGCTTCCTGACTTCAGGGCCTTTTCTTTCTCCTTCGGATCAAAAATAGGTCTCAGTAACTGGTTCAACTGTTCCGGTTCCACCCTCATCAGGGCTTCCTCCTTGCTGATAAGCCCCTGTTTCACCATATCAATAGCAACCTTGAATGCGGAAAAGGCTGTCCTCTTCCCACTCCTTGTCTGGAGCATCCATAACTTTTTATTCTGGATTGTAAATTCTATATCCTGCATGTCCCTGTAATGCCTTTCAAGAGTGCCTCTGATTTTTATCAATTCACCATAAATATTCGGCATTACCTCTTCAAGTGCCTGAACGCTTTTATCTGTCTTCTGTTTTTTATTGATAGGGAGTGGCGTCCTGATCCCTGCCACCACATCCTCTCCCTGTGCATTGAGAAGGTACTCACCATAGAATGCATTCTCTCCTGTTGCGGGGTTTCTCGTGAATGCAACACCGGTACCGGACTCAATTCCCATGTTCCCGAAAACCATGCACTGGACATTCACCGCTGTGCCCCATGTGTCAGGTATATTGTTCAACTCTCTATACGCAATAGCCCTCGGTGTATCCCATGACTTGAATACCGCACCGATTGCACCCCATAATTGCTGTAACGGGTCTTCCGGGAAAACCATTTTTAGTCTCTTCTTTATGATATTTTTAAAACTCTCTATGAGTTCTTTCAGGTCTTTTACGCTCAGTTCTATGTCGAGCCTTATCTTTCTCTCCTTCTTTTTCGCATCGATGATTTCTTCAAAGGGGTCCTGCTCCCCCTTGCTCTGTGGTTTTAACCCGAGGACAACATCCCCGTACATCTGGACAAACCTTCTATAACAATCGTACGCAAACCACTCATTCCCTGTGAGCTTTGCAAGGCCTTTTACTGTCTGTTCGTTGAGGCCAAGATTTAATACTGTATCCATCATGCCCGGCATGCTTACCCTTGCACCTGACCTTACAGAAAAAAGGAGTGGATTCTTAGGGTTACCGAATGTAGCACCCATCACCTTCTCAACCTTTTTTAAGTTTTCGAGCACCTGTTCCTTTAATCCTGAAGGGAATGTCATGTTGTTTTTGTAGAAATACACACATGCCTCGGTAGTAATGGTAAAACCTGGCGGAACTGGGATACCGAGGTTCACCATATCCGCAAGTCCGGCCCCTTTCCCACCTAAAAGATTTCTTAAACGTTCTCCTCCCTCTGCCTTCTTACCGCCAAAGAAGTATACATATTTTTTCATCGTGCCCCCTCACTCTATACGGATTTTTGAAAAATCACCATACCTTAAAAACATGTCTTTTATCCTTTTTAACAGGGCTAACCTGTTATTTCTTATAGCCTCGTTCTCATCCATTACAAAGACTTTATCAAAGTAATTGTCTATTGTTTCCTTGAAACCTATAAGCACAGAAAGGGCATCATCGTATTTCCTTCCATTCATGAGCGTAAAGAACGACTCCTTTTTTGACTCGTAGAGGTTATACAATGCCTCTTCTTCTTTCAGCTTAAAAAGTGATGTATTTACATCATGATCCTCTACTAACTGCTTTGTAATATTGAAAACCCTTTTAAAGCCTACCATGAGCCTCTCAAAATCCCTTATCGACCTCTGCGTCTCAAGTGAAAGAAGCCGCATATAGCCGTCATATATATCAAGGGCCACATAAGGCAGTACACTCTCCACAAATTCCTGGTTGTGATTCTCCTCTATCATGGAAAATTTAAATCTCGTAATGATGAAATCAATGAGCGATGCCTTCGTATCTTCAAAAGAGAGCCTTCCTTCAATGCCAGTTCCTGCCTCGTATGACATTTTAATCAATTGCTCAAGTGGTATATGAAACTTCTTATCTATTACAATTTTTATAATACCGAGGGCCTGTCTCCTTAAGGCAAAGGGGTCTAAATTTCCTGTAGGGGTAATACCTACAGAAAAGAATGATGTTAATGAATCAACCTTATCTGCTATCCCTGTAATAGCACCGAGTGTTGTTCTGGGCAGTACACCGTTGCCACCGCCTGGCATGTAATGTTCCTCTATAGCACTCGCCACTTCATCGTCTTCTCCCTGAGACTTCGCATATATTCTACCCATCACACCCTGTAATTCAGGAAACTCGCCAACCATATGGGTCAGGAGGTCTACCTTCATTATCCTTACCGCCCTCTCTATCTTATTCATGTCATCATAATTGAGGACAGAGGAAAGGTATTGTGAGACTTCTTTTACCCTCTCAACCTTTTGTTTCAATGTTCCCAGTTTTATATGGAATACAATGGAGGAAAGTTTTTCATAAAGGTCATAAAGTTTAATCTTTTTGTCTTCTTCAAAGAAAAACTGTGCGTCTGCAAGCCTCGCCTTCAAAACCTTCTCATTTCCCCTGATAATCTCTTCATCTCTAATTGGATGGGTATTTGCAAAAAATATAAAATATGGCATAAGCGAATTATTTTTATTCTGTATGGGGATATAACGCTGATGCGACTTCATCACATTGACGAGTACCTCTTTAGGAATCGTCAAAAATGCCTCATCAAACCCCCCTCTGAGCGGGTAAGGATACTCTGTAAGATATAAAATCTCCTTGATAAGGTCCCCATCCATTATTGCCTCACCGTGTGTATCATCTTCTATGAGGTGTATCCCTTTGAGGATTATCTCCATCCTTTCCTTTTCCTTCACTATCACATGGTGAGCCCTCAGCTTTCTCACATATTCAGATGGACGCCTTATATGAAGCGGTTTTTTAGAGAGGAACCTATGGCCATATGTGATATTGCCACTCTTTACATCGGCAATGGTAAGCTCCACAGGCTCTTCCCCAAAGAGAATGAGCAGCCACTGGATGGGCCGTGCAAATTCAAAGTTCTCATTCCCCCATCGCATTCTTTTCTGAAATGGGATGCGGGAGATAGCATCCTTTAATAGATCAGGAAGGACTTCAATTGTACTTCTACCTGTTTCTCTTTTCTCGACAGCTACAAATTCAATGCCATCCCTCTGCACCTTCTTCAGTTCATCGACAGTTACATTCTGGGATTTTGCAAAACCAGTAGCAGCCTTTGTGGGATTCCCCTGAGCGTCAAAAGCCCTGTCGTACGGAGGGCCATATTTAACGGTAATATTTTCTTCCTGCCTTTCAGATACATCTTTGACAAAAACAGATATCCTCCTCGGCGTTGCAAACATCTCAACTTTGCCAAAAGAGATTCTTGAAAACACAAAATTATCTTTTAAAAGATTTAGTAAACCTTCTTTTGCAGGCTCAATAAACCGTGCGGGAATTTCTTCTGTCCCGATTTCAAGCAAAAAGTCGCTCATAGCGCTCCTTTTTTACGCTTCGCTAATGAAGAATTAAGAAGGATATCTATTTTTTTGTCTCTCAACTCTTCTTTCTTCACTGTTTTTGATTTTCTTTCAACTCTTAACTCTTAATTCTTCATTCTTAACTCTTAATTGCTTTTTCAAGAGCGGGAATCCCATCTCTTCTCTCTTTTTTATATAAAGCTCTGCACACAACTTTGCAAGGTTTCGCACCCTGCCTATATAATTTGCCCTTTCAGTTACGCTGATTGCCCCCCTTGCATCAAGTAAATTGAAAATGTGCGAGCATTTCAGACAGCAGTCGTATGAAGGATATATAAGCCCTCTTCCATTTACAAGCCTCTCCCCTTCCCTCTCAAACACATCAAATAGTCCCTTAAGCATCACGGGGTCTGATTCTTCAAAGTTATAGATAGAATATTCCCTTTCCGGTTCAAGATACACATCCCGATAGAGAATATCCTTATTCCATTTTATGTGAAACACGTTATCCACATCCTGCAGATACATCGCTATTCTCTCAATGCCATAGGTGATTTCGACTGTTATTGGTGAAAGGTTTATGCCACCCACCTGCTGGAAATAGGTAAACTGGGTGATTTCCATACCATCAAGCCATACCTCCCATCCAAGACCCCACGCCCCGAGGGTTGGCGACTCCCAGTCATCCTCTACAAATCGAATGTCATGGTAAGATGTGTCTATTCCAAAACCTTTCAGGCTTTCAATGTAAATGTCCTGAATATCTTTTGGAGAGGGCTTCATGATTACCTGAAACTGGTAATAGTGCTGGAGCCTGTTTGGATTTTCCCCGTATCTTCCATCAGCCGGTCTCCGGGAAGGCTGGACATAGGCTGCATTCCAGGGCTCAGGTCCTAAGGCCCTTAAAAATGTGGCAGGATGAAAGGTACCGGCACCAACCTCCATATCATAGGGTTGTTGGATGATACATCCCCTGTCTGCCCAGAATTTCTGCAACTCAGATATCAGGTCCTGAAAATACATATTCCTATTCAAGTTTTATCTATACCATACAATTTACGTTTTTTACCATTAATTTTAACCCAAATTTTCCATTAGGATGAGTATCTGTGTCGGGCTATTCCCCGCAAACACGCTCATTACGCTCCAGCGGCTTCATTCACTCGCGTTCGGCTTCGGAACTTTTGATTATACAAAAGACCGAGCTTCCTTGCCTCACGACGGTTTGCTTAGGAAAACCCGACACCACGCTCTAATGACATATCTGGGGTTAAGACAAACTGGTAAAATTTGGCCATAGGGTTTATTATGACAGGTCTGTGAGATGTACCAGGCTTACAATTATGCCTCGTTCTCTACTGCTTACTGCCTACTGCTTAGTGTTCTCAATACTATATCTCTCAGTATCCTGTATGATTTAAACTCCACATCAAGATGGAAGGACATAAAATCCTCCATTATTTCCCTCATCAGCGTTTCGGAGTTTCGAGTTTCAAGTTTCAAGTTTGGAGTTTCGATTTGATAATGTTTTGTTTTATCATGTATTGTGTACTGTTTACTGTGTAATGTTTCGTTCTGTTGACTGTCCATGTTGTTTCTCATCTCTGCGAGTCGCTGAATAACCCCTGCAGGATATGTCTTATGGGGAAGATAGCGGGAACATTTATTGCAAAGAATACCTCCTCTCTCTTTTGAAAAATACACCTTTTTGTCCTCTGGAATGCTACTCCCGCAGTATACACATGCGTTGAAGTTTGGCATATATCCAAGGGTTTCGAGCATTTTAAGCTGATAATAGAGTATATCGTTAAATGTAAATTCAACATGTTTAATGTTTTTTAGAACCTCTTTTAATGTATAAAAAAGCTCATCGTGTCTTTCTTTCTCCTTCGTAAGCTTATCAACAAATTCCGTAAAAAAACCTGCTATACATGCCTTTTTCAGGCTCGTTTCGATACCGCTATTCGTCTCTATTATATCAGCGTTTTCTATCCTCACCATCCCCTTCCCATGCCTTTCAAAATACTCTACATTGATGTGGTTGAAGGGCTCGAGGGTATTCATGAACCGCTTCTGACTTTTATTTGCCCCCTTCGCTATAGCGCCTATTTTGCCAGATTTTAGCGTAAAGAGCCTGATTATTTTGTCCGATTCACCGTACGCCCTTTTAAAAAGTACTATCGCCTCATCCTTATGCAGCGCCATGATTCTCCTTACAAAAATCAGATTTGTAAATTTACCATACGCAATTGCATCTGATTTTTTTATAATCCATACCAAGTCTATCCCACATCTGGATGGTCTCTTTACATGGAGCAACTTGTTTATATTGGTATCTTTGTTTAAGAAATTTGATAATTGATGAATACATTTGATACCTAATTTTAATATCTATTTTCTTCCCCCAGTTTGAGCTTTCAGAAAGATACTGCACCCAGGATTTGTCCGTACATCCATTTATAGTGCTTTGTAGCCCTCTCAATGAGCCTAATGTAATTCTCTCAGGAATAAATCTTTCAAAGATTAAATCAGCCAGGTGGAGATAATGTTTTTCCCAATTTTCGATAGGAACCATAGGGTCTATTCTTACTCTCACTTCATATCCTGCATTGTATAGTTTTTGAGCAGCTTCAAGCCTTTTCAATATTTTTGGTGCTTTTTCCCATTTATCCGCTACCGGAATGGCATTAAGGGAAAAGCTGACGACTGCCTGACTGTGTGACTCCATTTTTAATAGGTTTTTTACATCAGATGATTTTGTTAGAAATAACACTTTATGTTTATTCTGCGATTCAAACATGGGGATGATAAATTTTGAAAAAGGCTTATTGCCATTTTCCGACATCAGAGAATCAGCAATTTCACCTGTATTCAATATTTCAGGTGTTTCTGCTTCTTCAAGAAATGTCCGGGTATGAAGCTCTATCTTATCGTAATCTTTTACCACTGGCTCCTTGCCGTTAGGACGAAACCTGAAAGTACCCTTCAAATAACACCAGCTACAGTCATAAGGGCACCCATAAGCCCACTTTAATTCGAGGAAATGCGGGCAAACTACATCGGTCTGATGGGTTGGATAAGGAGTTTTGTCAAAACGGGTTATGATAGAGCCGTCATTTACCCGCTCAACTAATGTTTCAACTCTCCCGTCTAAAAGCTTATATTTTTTATATCTTATCTTTGGTTTTGCTACAATATATGCAGTCGCTTTCTCTCGTACATAATCATCAGAACTATTTTTAAGCGGTAACTTCATCTGTCCTGTTGGAGAGATATTGCTAATTTTTTCCCAGAATTTATGACCAAGGGGGTGCTTACTTGCAAACAGTAAATAATACAATGGGAGATTTTTCTGACTGCTTCTTATCAATATTTTATCCCCTGACTTAATCTCTTTATAGCCAAGACTATTGAGCTTTTTTCTATAATATCCTATCAAACTATGCTCTATGTTAGAAGAAGTTAATTCGCTTAGACTTTTAATATCTTGTGGGAAAAGTTGCCGCCAGTTTTTATCACCCATAAAATCATCCAAAATACTTTGTGATTGCCTCATGTATTTCGACAAATTTCTCTTTATATCCATGCCCTCGGGGAAAGTGATTAGAAGATCAATTCTTCTATCTTTTGTCAATTCTTTTAGCGTGTCGAATTTAATATGTAATCCGGTAGGATCAATAACTGCGAGACATAGAGAACCCTTAGGGATTTCGTTTATAATTTCCTCTATTTTTTTATTACAATCTCCTTGGATAATGCTAACTCTATCGCGATGGGGCGATGTTTTGATCCTACTATGCAATATATCTATAGTGTTTTGTTCTAATTCAACGAAAATGTATTTTTTAAAAGGATATTTAATCGAGAGGGAGATTAAAGCAGAGCCATCAATTTCTTCTCCAGTCTCACGTATTCTGCATTTTCCACAACCAGCAAAAAGATCGACATAACATAAATTCCACTTATCCTTCATAGATGTTGTAAAGACTTCAAGGTAACGCTTTAAATAAAAATATTTATCCTTTGACCAAGAACCAACACACCTGACAGGCAAACCATCAGAGCCTTTTTGAATTGTACATATTCCTTCTTTAACTTTTTTTCCATAATCACATCCTTCACAGTTAGCCATTCATTCTTCTCCTAAAATAAGCCCCTCTACTTCTAATTTGGCCTTTTCCAATATCCTTTCCGCCTCTTTCATAAGCTCACGTGCTCTTTTTCGCCTTTTATTGACTTCATTTACGATAGCTTCCTGAATCGGGAGAGGGGGGACAGGGATTTTAATTGTTTTTAAAACTTCCTGAGACAAACTGCCCATGATGGCGCCAACTGCTTTTTGCTTGTATTGTTGCTGAACAATGGAGGTATTGTTGACAATTGAAAAGTAAAAAGGGTTGACCTCATTAGTTAGCCTGAGACGCATAATCTCCGAGCTAATTATATAATCGGCATTATTTTTGATGACGGCAGAAATTCCAAAGGTTCCTTTCCTTGTTAAAAGGACATCATTTCGTTCCAGTTTTATGTCTTTCTTAATGTCTTCAGGATCAGCAGTGAGAAATTTAATACCCGTTTCGTCTATCTCGTCAGGTTTTATGTTGCCTACACGAAGGTATTTAGTTCCTTGCTCAACAAACTTACGGGCGTCCAACCCGTTGACAATAGGACATGATAAAATATTGCCAAACATATTCAACGGGTATTTGCAATGTGTTAATGCTTTATCAATCAATGTAAATTTTGGCTCATAAAAAAATGGGTCAAGCCTTCCGCCCTTTATCATGTCTGATGAGCTTCTAAAGACCTTTGGCGATTTTTCATCTGTTGCAGGAATAATGATGCCAAGTTTTTCCGAAACATAAATCTCTATGGAATTCAATAGATTTTGCGCTTCAGATTTCTTTTCCTTCTTGGTCTTATATGCTTTATCCATGATGGAAGCAATTCTGTCTTGGATTGACAATGGTGGGAGTGGAATTCTTAACGATTTATACTCTTCTGAATTTATATTTGGTTGGCCCGTAGGTCGTTGAATTGATTTGATCCATTCAGAATATCTTTTTGTCTGAGAGTAATAAAAAATATAGGAGGGATTCACCTTTGATTTGTCTATTTTAAATCTTATCAAATACCCTGCGAAAACTGCTTTTCCATAACTTTCTTTAAAAATAAAACATTTCCCTGCAGTAGCTCCACTTCTTGCAAATAGTATATCGTTTTCCTCTAAAATATACTTTTGTTCTACTTTTTTAGCAGTTTTCCAATCGTCATCTTTTAAATTACCGAACTCATCAATATCGGTAATTCTGATATACCTTACATCGGTTTTAGGGTCGCCTTCTTTTGCTCTCTCATTGGCGCCATATTGGGGAGGTGCTATTATGATTTCATCCAATGTGGCTATACCATACTTTGTTTTTATGTCTTTAACAGCAGGAATATTTCTCAAATAAAACGGATCCAGTCTTCCCTCTGTCTCGCCCCGCCCTATAGCGAAGCAGAGCGGGGCTTTAACGAAAAAATCTATTCGATTAGTTTTCTTAAATTCCTGCCAAGCTTTTAATATATCGGGAAACTCATCTTTATCAGGCCTTCCAGTGGAATCATAACCAATGTGCTCAGCAATGGCCATAAAGATGGGATAATCTTTAGGCAGATTCTCGCCAGCTTTCTTTTTCCTAAGAAATAGAAGTGAAGCCTTAACACCTGAACCTGTGTCGCCACTCCCCTTACTAGACGGTCTCTTAAAGGCGGTTTGCGGAAGAGACACAACACCTAAAATCTGTGCCCTTTCAGTTATGAAATCTCTTACAAATTGAAGACTGGAATTTGTCAGGATACCATCGGGGAGAACAATGCCCATTCTTCCACCGAGTTTTAAAAAATCAAGACATCGCTCTATGAATAGGATTTCAGTGTTCTGTCGATTTCTCTTTTTGGTTTTTGCGCCCAGTTCGTACTTTGCGAGATAGGATTTTTCCCTTTCCTTAACTGATGCACCAAAAGGTGGATTGGTTAAAAGCAGGGTGAATTTCTTGCTAAACCATTCTCTCAGTTTCTGCCTCTTCCAAGTCTCGGGACTATCAAGGGCATCGGCATTTTCAATGTTTGTGTGGCCATCCTCGTGAATAATCATATTCATCATCGAAACCCGTGCCAACTGGCTATTTATCTCAATGCCGTAAACCTGTTTCAGGGCAAAATCCTGCCAACGATAAGCGGCATCCTTCTCATCCAGTTTTGCATATAATTCCTTTCTCATTTTCTCAAGAGTGTATATAAGGAATCCGCCGGAACCACATGCAGGATCGACAACGATATCATTGATAGTTGGTTCCAAGAAATTTACCATAAAGGTCACAATGGGCCTGGGCGTGAAGTATTGCCCCATGGCTCCACGGAAGACACCACCTAAAAAATGTTCATATCCTTCACCTTTAACGTCTAAATCCGTTCGGGCAAGAGAAATCCCCTGCAAAATTTCCGCTACCGTATAGATAACAGGGTTATCTGCTTTTATAGCTTCGACAAAAACCTCTGGATCAATGTCTTGAGCCTCCTTATAAATTTTCCTGATTCGCTCGGCTACTTCATTAATCGTTTCGTAGGTGCCTACCTGAAACCGATAGTGCTCGCCCTTTTTGGTAAGGAATCTCTCATCCTGAATCTTGCAGTACATGAGTTTGCTCATCTCATCAAATGCTTCAGCAGGATTTCTTTTTCCGCCCTCCCACAAGGTATCATGGCACTGCTGGAACTTTGCCAATAACTCATCTCGCGTAACGTCTTTCAAATCCCACTGGACATCGCCTTTCAGGTATTTAAACTTGACGACCTTTCCATAGCGAACAGGGATATCAGCGATAATATTTTTTTCCCTTTCTGCAGATGAAAAGTTGGCTACATCAAAAGCAATCCTTACATTACCTGCAACGAGAATTGCATAGTTTGCTCTCAGAGAATTGGCGTTTCCAAAGGCCTGTTCAATTGCCTGTTTTATCTCAGCTTGGGAGATACCATCTTTTTTACACTCCACAACAATATATGGTTTCTTTTTTTCATCGTCTTCATAAACTACGATATCCGCTTTATCCGATGGTTCTCTTCTAGGGACAATTACTTCAAGATCAACTCGTTCTTTGGAATATTGATATTTCTTAATCAGCTCTAAATAAAACGAAATCCTTACTTTTTCTTCAGGATCATTGAAGTTATAGCTTTTCTTAACTGCAGTATATTCGATCTTTTTCTCGTTTACTTTAAAAAGTCCTTCCTTTTCACCAATATCAACTATCTCTTTAATAATCCCTTCATCAATGTAAACGGGTTTTGTCATATAACCCCCTAATTGTGACGATAATATCCCCTTTATCCACCCAATCTAATTCCAGCTTTCCTTTATGCCTTTTTGCCATCTTAACCTATCCTACAATTGAATATCGCCGTTTCGTTCCTGTCTCTCATCCCCGGCAAGCTCTGCTTCAATCTCCTCTATGGTGGGCAAACTCCCTTTAAATCCTTTGGGCAGCGATTTAACAAGCTTAGTTTCCCACTGGGCTACACCGATGGGCTTCTTCAGGTTACGAAGGGCATAATCAACCACCAGCTTGTTTTTCTCACGGCACAGCAGAAGGCCGATAGTAGGCTTGTCATCGGGGTGACGCAGCAGATCGTCAACTGCTGATAAATAAAGATTGATTTGTCCGACAAAGCCTGGATCAAATGCTACGGCTTTAAGTTCGATGACGACGTAGCAACGGAGTTTAAGATGATAAAAGAGCAGGTCGAGATAAAAATCACTATCGTCAACTTCAAGATGTACCTGACGGCCTACAAAGGCGAACCCCGCCCCTAATTCTATTAAGAAACGCTGGATGTGATCCACCAGCGCCTGCTCAACTTCCCTTTCCCGACGAGAATCTGCTGTACCGAGAAAGTCAAAAAGATAGGGATCCTTAAAAACCTGCATCGCCATATCAGAATCAGCAGGCGGCAATGTGTCTGGAAAATTGGTGATTGCTTTACCCTGCCGCTCGTACAGACGGTTTTCAATCTGCATACAAAGAATAGGCTGAGACCAACCATTTCTAATGGTTTGCTCAACATACCATAAGCGTGTTTTAGCGTCCTCCAACTTTTCCAGCAAGGCAATATTCTGTCGCCATGGAATTTGTGCAACGACCCGTTGCACAATTGCCCGGTTCGGCCAAACGTCTGCAAAAGCACGCATATACTTGAGATTACGAGGCGAGAAACCTTTCATATCAGGGAATGTCTTACGCAAGTCGCTGGATAGGCGGTCAACGGTTTTAGCGCCCCAACCCTCCTCAGCCTGGCGCTGGAGAATGATATAGCCAATGTCCCAGTATAACAGGACCATAGCCGTATTTGCTGCCAATACGGTTCGCAGACGTTCTGCTTGAATGCGTTTTTTAATTTCACGCAAAACAGCAGTATAATCATCGGGCATATCCGTTAAAGATGAAGCAACAGGGAAAATAGCCCCATCTCTCATTCTACCAAGCGAACGCCGAGTATCCCCCGAACCATTTGGCTTCTTTTGTAGTTTATCTGCCATACCTTAAAACCTTTCTGTTTTCTTCTTCTGCCATTTGTTTCCCACAATATTATTCTACATTAATTACAAACATTTGCGAACAAAAATATCTCCTTTATCCACCCAATTTAGCTCAATCTTTCCTCTATGTCTCTTCGCCATCATCAATTAGCCCTTGCTAAATTTTGTTTGTCTTTTCGCAATTGTTATTTTCACCCCATTTTACACATCCCACGGATAGACATGAAATTCATTCTTCGGTGTACCATATAGACCAACCACTTTGTACTGGTTTAAATGATAACGATTATTGAAATATTTTATTGCCGATGGATTAAACTGCTCAAAATTAAGTTTTACCTCAACAGGGGTTGCAATATTCTTTATTTTCAGAACGAAATCAATCTCCCTTTTATCTTTTGTGCGCCAGTAAAAAACACTATTCCTGGTGTATTTCTTTACCAGTTCAGCAAAAACCCCTGTTTCAAACACGTTTCCGATAAGTTCTTTCTGCAATCCTTTCAACCAGAGCATTTGCATAAGACCGGAATCATAAAAAAAGATTTTGGGTAATTTAAAAAGCTCGGAACGAATATTACTGCTGAACGGCCTTACAAGCTTTATCAGGTATGTATTCTCCATGATAAAAAGGTATTTTTCTATTGTTTGTTTTGATATTCTGGTGGTATTTGAAAGTTCTGCCACGTTGAGCAATTGACCGCTCTGTGCGGCAAGCGTTTCGAGTAATTTGTTGAATTTGTCTATGTCTTTCACGCTTGCCAGATCCCTGATATCTTTTTTTACATATGTGTCAACAATCTGTTGCAGATACTTTTCTTTCCTCTCGACTTCTGGCGTCAGTACAATCCCTGGATAACCACCGTAGAGGACGAATTCCTTAAACTTGATAATGAGTTCATCTATTTTCTTCCGGGTATATGCCTTGCCATCCTCAAAGGCGTATTGATTGAAGAGGAGAAACTCCCTGAAGGAAAGGTTAAAAATCTCGAAATTAACGGTTCTCCCAACAAGAGAATCCTTGAATTTGGTTTTTATTGCAAAACTGGATGAGCCAGAAATGATAAGCTTTATATCTTTATGGTGATCTGCCACGAGTTTCAGAAATGCTGATGGATTACTTAAATACTGTATTTCATCTATAAACACAAAAGCCTTTTTCTTCTTTCCTTCAGTTTTTATATTCTCCTCTTCAAGGTGCTTTCTAAACTCTTCCACTCCCCTATCTAAGATTTTTACAAAGCGAGAATCCTCTAAATCTATAAAATAAGTAACCTCGCCTCTCTTTTTCAGCTGATCTCTCAGATAATAAAGGATCGAGGTTTTGCCTACTTGACGTGCGCCGTGCAACACGATAATGTCGTCGGTATTGAGGTATTTGTCTATTTCGTCAATGACAATTCTTTTATAAATTGTTTCCATGTATAACCATTATATAATTATAATTAATTTTATATCCGATATAAATTAAAGTCAAGTTTAATTTAAGTTGGGTTAGAAGAAAATTATCCTATCTCTCGATAACTTCTTTCTGTTTATCCAGTTTGAAGTCGAATTTTGCATCATCTATATACTGATTTACCTTGATGGATGAGAATTCCACTGTGTTTATATTGCCTGTGAATTCATGAATCTCAATCTTTCTTACCATATTCCGTTTATCTATCCACACCTTCGCAAGATTTATCGTTCCATCCTTTTTCGGGATAAGCTCTAAAATTTCCAGTTCACCTGATAAGCTTTGTTGCTTCAGGGTAAAAAGTTCGTCTATCTTTGATATATCCTCTATCAAATCGAGAAATGTGCCTCCTGTCTTTGCCTTGTTAATCCTTTCCTTAATCACAAAAGGTTTCTCATCCTCTGACTGCCAGATGTATTTCCCGTCATAGAGGAAATACTTTACCCTGGGTTTGTTATACCTCCAAAGAAACCCCCTCTGCCTTTTATAGAAAAATTCCCCATCAAATTCCCTTTCCTTTTTCAAGCCTGCTATGTATATCTTCTGGTGAAATGTTGCCTGCATTGTGGTTATTTCCGAGTATGTTTTTTTAATTGCATCAAAGGGGGAAGCATATCCTCTGCTTGCAAATGCACATATGATGCAAGTTAGAACTATTGTGATTCTTCTCATTATTATCATGTCTTTAATGGTTCCCATCTGAAATAACCAATGACCAAATTACAAGTTCCAAATGATAAGTAACAGTCAACTCCAGTTTGGTTATTGATTATTCGGAAATTTGTGATTGTTTGATAATTGGTCATTGAAAATTGGTTATTGTAATTTATCTGGATATTGGTTATTGGTGTTTGGTTATTCGTCATTTTCGTTTCAGCACTTCCCTTGGTTTCACACCATCGGACGGACCAACAATCCCTTCACCCTCCATTCTTTCTACAATCCTTGCCGCCCTGTTATAACCTATTCTGAACCTTCTCTGAATCATGCTGATGGAGGCTTCTCCTTTTTCCATAACAAACTCCATTGCCTCCCTGTATTTCTCATCGTCTACCTCGGCAGCACCCCCTTCCTCTTCTTTTTCTTCTAATATTTCATGGTGATAGGTCGGGGTTCCCTGTTGTTTCAAAAACTCCACTATCCTCTTTATCTCTCCTTCTGATACATACGGTCCATGAAGCCTCTGCAATCTTCCAACCCCGGGGCTCAAAAAGAGCATATCTCCATACCCGAGAAGGCTTTCTGCACCATTTGCATCAAGGATGGTCCTTGAATCTACCTTAGATGAGACCTGGCAGGAAATCCTCGCAGGGAAGTTTGCCTTTATTATACCTGTCAGCACATCAACAGAGGGTCTCTGGGTTGCAAGTATAAGATGGATGCCTGACGCCCTTGCCATCTGTGCAAGCCTTGCAATATATTCCTCAACCTCTCTTGTAGAAACCATCATCAAGTCAGCAAGTTCGTCAATGACAACTACAATGTACGGTAAGGTCTCCATCTCCTGCTTTGCCATCTTTTGATTATATTTCTCTATGCTCCTTACCCCTTTTTCCGCCATCATTAAGTATCTTCTCTCCATTTCATCGATCAGCCACCTGAGTGCTGTTTTCGCATTCTTAGGATTTGTGACAACCGGCAGAAGCAGGTGGGGAATGCCCTCGTAAAAGGAGAGTTCAAGCATCTTCAAATCAATCATGAGGAATCTTACATTTATCGGTGTTGCCTTGAACAGCAGGCTGCATATCATGCTGTTAAGGGATACGCTCTTTCCTGAGCCGGTAGACCCTGCAACCAGCAGGTGGGGCATCTTCGCAAGCTCTGCCACAAAAGGCTCACCTGATATTGTCTTACCAAGTGTAAGGGTAAGGTAGGAATGGGAGTCACCAAATACCTCAGATTCTATAATCTCTCTCAAATATACGGTTTGCCGTATTTTGTTAGGAATCTCTATGCCCACCACAGATTTTCCAGGAATGGGGGCAACAATCCTTATAGATACTGCACTTAACGCCATTGCAAGGTCGTCTGAAAGGTTTGATATTCTGCTTACCTTTATACCCGGGGCAGGCTCAAATTCATACATCGTTATTACAGGACCAGGTCTTACCTCAGTAACCTTCCCGTCTATCCCGTAATCCTTTAATTTCTTTTCGAGTATACTTGCATTGAGCTGGATACTCTCTTTGTCTACCCTTACCTCCTTTTTCTCAACAGGGTCAAGCAAAGACACGGGCGGCAGTTTATAGGGCCCTATGTCTTTAAAGAAATCAAAGGATTCCTGAACAACCTTTTTCTCTATCTTTGGTTCTTCCTTATGTTCCTCTGTTACCTTTATCTCTTTTCTCCGTTCCACTGACCTTTTCCTCATTACCCTCTCCTCAATGATAGAGAGAAGTGGTGCCTGTATAATAAGGAATAGAGAAATAAGGAAGAGGATAATTGATATAAGGTAACTGCCAAAACTACTAAAGAGGTTTACAAGGGTCTTTTCAAGCAATAAACCGAGGAAACCTGAAAATGGTATCCCAACACCCCTCAATTGTATCCTCCCCACGATCATCTGTAAGAACAAAGAGAGAGACAGAAAAAGGAGGGCAAGCCCTGATGACAGTACAAGGGGATGAGGGGGTTGCCTCTTTTTGAGATAAAATACTGAAAAGAGGAGTGTAAAGGCAGGTAAAAGGTAGCTCATCATCCCAAATATCTGAATAAGAAGGTCAGATATATAAGACCCTACCTTCCCACACAGATTTTTTGCTGTCCCTCCAGCAAGGGTATTAAAGGAAGGGTCAAAGGGATGGTATGAAAGTAAACTTACAAGAAGAAATATGAAGAGACCTAATAATCCAATCCCGAGCATCTCCTTTTTTAGTTCTCCAGACATATCTAATTCTTCACTCTCAATTCTTCATTTTTCATTGTTGTTTAACTCTCCCGACATCCTGTTGGCCTTTTTAATTTGCTCTTTCATTGTTTTACACTTACCACTCATCACTTACCACTCACCACTTACCACTTATCACTTACCACTTATCACTCACCACTTATCACTTACCACTTATCACTTTATTTCCTTATATGCCATTAACCTCTCGATATGCCTTCTCACCTCAAGCATTATCTTTGTTTTTGCAGAACGGCTTTCTTCTTCAATATGCATCGGTTCGCCTATCCTTATATATATTATCCCTTTTTCTTTTGGAATAAAACTACCTTTTGGTTGTAATCTGCTTGTCCCCCATATACCAACAGGCACAATGGGAACCCTTGCACGGAGGGCAAGAGAAAAACCGCCCTTCTTGAAAGGGAGGAGGCTCCCATCCTTACTCCTTGTCCCTTCGGGAAAGATGATAATGTTTATCCCCCCCTTGATTTTGCGGGCTGCTTCATCTATTGCCTTTAATGCCTCTCTTGGATTCTTTCTGTCAAGGCTTATGTGTCCTGCCCTCTTTATTGCCCACCCAAAAAAGGGTATAAAGAAAAGCTCCCTTTTGGCTATCCATTTAAAGGACAAAGGGAGTGCAGAAAGAAGGGCAAATATATCAAGGGCGCTCTGGTGGTTACACATGAATATGTATGGTGGCTTTGATATACCCTCTAACCCTTCAAGGGAAACACTTATACCACCTATCTTCAGGTGAATACTTGCCCATAGCCTTTCAATCCTGTGAATTACCTCCCCTCTGCTATCAAAGGGTGATATTACAAGGGCTACTATGGAGAGAAATATTGTGGTAAATATAAGGTTCAGGAAAGAGAGTGCCTTCCTCATTTCATTTCTTTTTTAAGGGCATTCACAATATCTTCAACCTCTGTCCTTACTTGCATGTCTATATCATAAGGAGAGACATCCTGTCTGTCAGCTTCCATGATTTTTTCATTATATCCCATGAAACCGAGGAAAGAAAATCCTTTGAGGTATTCCTTTATAAGGGCCATATCTCCTTCGTGTGCCACCTTGTTCCCCACAATGTACACATGTTTTATCCCGAGGTCAGTAGCAAGCCTTTTAACCTGATATGCCGTTTGAAAACTCCTCTGCCCTGGTTCTACAACAACGATTAATGCGTCCACATATTCAGCGGTTCCTCTTCCAAGATGTTCGAGCCCTGCCTCCATATCCACTATCACGTACTCATCCCTTTCAATCAATACATGGGAAAGGAGGCTCCTTAAAAGGGCATTCTCCGGACAGAAACAACCGCCTCCACCCTGAGGAATATTCCCCAATACAATAAGCTTGACGCCATCTTTTGTGAGAGAAAACCTATCAGGGATATCATCAACCTGGGGATTTATCTTAAAGAATGAACCATACTCCCCTTTCTTCGTGCCTGTTCTCTCCTCTATAAATTCCTTCATCTGGGCAAGGGGTTGAATCGCTTTTAACCTGTTACTCTCTATGCCGATAGCGCTTGCGAGATTTGAATCAGGGTCAGCATCTATTGCAAGAACCCTGTATCCTTTATCACCGAGAATCCTCGCCATCACGCCTGCAAGGGTAGTCTTCCCCACCCCACCCTTTCCTGATACGGCAATTTTCATAGGACACCCGTAAGTAGTAAGTAGCGAGGGGTGAGATGTAAAATGCTTGGGAGTTTAAATTTATGTGTCCAGCATCCAAAGCTGATAGCTGATAGCTGATAACTGATAACTGAAAAGGAATCTATGGTTGGGATTTTGTTATCCACCATTTACCATTCACTATTCACTGCTTCTTTGTGATTCTGCGGATACAAGGGTCTGGAGAAGTTCCCTTTCCTCAGGGGAAGATAATATGATAAGGCTCATATCCTTCTCAAGGATAGTCCCGGGATACGGGTTGTATATCCAATCCCCACCGACTCTTTTTACTGCGATGAGCAATAAGTTCCCCATACTTCTGAAATCTATTTCCTCCACAGATTTCCCCATGTATGACGAATGGTCTGGTATGTGGACCTCCTCTATCCTGAGGGGTGATTCCCTGTCCCTCAACATCTTATCCAGGAAGGTGGTCACATTTGGCCTTATCATCTCTGATGCCAGGCGTAATCCACCTATGTAATTCAGTGCAACAACCGCATCTGCACCAGCCATTTTTATCTTATCCACATTCTTTGTGTCATTACAACGAGATACAATCCTCAGCGAAGGGTTTAGCTGTTTTGCAGTTAACACAATGACAATATTATCATTATCGGAATTGGTCGTGGCAAAAAGCCCCTTTGCCTTTTTTATCATAGCCTTCTCAAGAATTTCATTTTCTGTTGAATCTCCGACTATCATATCAATGTTAAGATCGTGTGCTTTCAGAACTTCTAATTTTGTTTCATCCATATCGATTACTACCTGGTGTCTTTTTGTATGATAGAGTTCATGAACGATATAGAGTCCTACCATCCCAATCCCGCACACGATATAATGGTTTTTCATCTTTTCTATGTGTTTCTCCATCGTCCTCCTCCTGAACGCCTTCTTTAGTTCTCCTTCAATGATATAAGCAGCGAGTGTGGTAAAAAGGTAAGCCATTGTCCCTGCACCGAGAAATATGAACACCACTGTGAATAATTTTCCGAAAGGCTTATCATCAAGCCCTATTACATCTCCATACCCTACAGTAGAGATAGTAATTGCTGTCATAAAGAGGGAATCAAGTACACTTGTTTTTTCACCCCCTATTACTTTAAAACCAATGGTCCCGATGAGTATGATTGCAATTATAGCGATAATGACGTGCTGGAGTTTTTTGGGAATTCCTTTTATCATGGTTGGTTTTGATTATAGCATTTATATAATTTTCGATAAATGCTTTTTTATAGTTTTTGTTCTGTATTTGTTAGTTCCTCCATGATCATTATTGTTTATAATAAAGTGCGTAAAAGCTCATTTTTTCAAACTCTTAAAATTACTTAACTATTTGTTGACTTAGTAAATTCTGCTATAATTATATTAATCATGTCAATCTCAATTGGATCGTGAAGTAATCTATGGAGCTTATTGAACTCTCGAACCATAGATCTTTTTTCGGGTCTATGGTCCCAAAGAGAAGGGGGTTAAGTTTGAATAATTGTAAGGCTATAGACAATATACGAATATTCTGATATTATTCTTCCCACGGTCCCATAGTCTAGTGGCCTAGGACGCTGGCCTCTCACGCCGGAAACACGAGTTCGAATCTCGTTGGGACTATTCTTATCCCTGACTACTATGTGGTTTTATAATACAGATAGGATATTCCTTGAACGTTTGAAATATAACGACGACCTCTTTCTCTCTATTAAGGATACATTCAAGCGCAGCAATATAAAAATGGGTTTCTTTATGGCAATAGGGGCTACAAGAACAGCAAATATAGGCTTCTATGACCAGAAGGAGAAGGTTTACAAAAACCAGTTTATCGATGAACCAGCAGAAATCATCTCGTGTATTGGAAATGTTTCTGAGGTAGATGGGGATATATCGATACATGCCCACATAAACCTTGGTTTAAAAGATGGCACCGCAAAAGGCGGCCATCTGCTCGAGGGAACCTCGATATTTGCCTGTGAACTTATCGGCATTGCCCTTGAGGGGAAGAAATTAAAAAGAATCCACGATGATATTACAGGCTTAAAACTCTGGGACTTTTAAAAAAATCAGAATTGAGAAAAATTTTTAATGCCCATACTGCTTTGCCTCTGTGACTCATCCTGTTCTTCTCATCCATGGTAAGTTCAGCGAGCGATTTTCTTAAGTGGGGAATAAAAAAAATTGGGTCAAATCCAAATCCACTCATTCCTTTTTTTTCAAAACCTATATAACCTGCAAGCTGTCCATAAAATACATAATTCCTCTCCTTTTCCGGCATATAAAAGGCAAGATACGCCTTAAAAACTGCACCCCTTTTCTCCTGCGGGACACCTTCCATCTCAGAGAGTAATCTTTCAATCCTCTCCTTATTAGTTTTGCCGTACCTCGAAGAATATACACCCGGTCTTCTCCCGAGGATCTCTACCTCAAGACCTGAATCATCAGCGATAGTATGCATACCAAACCTGTCGCCTATCTTTCTCGCCTTCTTCATGGCATTCTCAATATAAAGGGGGCTATTCTCTTCTACCACTACCTTTTCTTCAAATGACCTTAATGAATAGAATGCATCGAACTCGTCAGAAAGAAGCGCCTTTATTTCTTCAAATTTACCAGTATTTTCAGTAGCAATAATGACACTTCTCATACCGGGAAAAGCGGACCGAGGGCTATCTTCTGTATCCTTGTAATTTCAGTTATACCCCTATATGCATACTGATACATAATATCGAAATGCTCTTTTGCAAATGGTGTCTTTTCTGCTGTTCCCTGAACCTCTATGAGCATACCCCTGCCTGTCATCACAAAATTCATATCCACTTCAGCCTTAGAGTCCTCTTCATAGGACAGATCCAGAATAACTTCTCCGTTTACCATACCAACGCTGATAGCAGCAACCGAATCCCTGAGGGGTATCTTTTCAATCATGCCTCTCTTCTTCATATTCCACAAGGCGTCTACAAGCGCTACGTAGCTACCTGTAATACTTGCAGTTCGTGTTCCACCGTCAGCCTGTATCACATCACAGTCCACCCATATTGTTCTTTCCCCGATAATATCAAGGTTCATAATGGCCCGTAATACCCTGCCTATGAGTCTCTGAATCTCGTGTGTCCTCCCCCCAATCCTACCGGAAACAGCCTCCCTCATTGACCTCGTGTGGGTAGACCTCGGTAACATGGAATATTCAGCCGTCAACCATCCCTTTCCTGTGTTTTTTAAAAAGGGAGGTACCTTCTCTTCCAAACTAACCCCGCATATCACCTTGGTTTCTCCCATCTCCACAAGAACAGAGCCTTCAGGAAACTTCAGGAAACTTTTTGTAATCTTAAGCTCTCTTATTTTGTCATTTGCCCTTCCGTTCACTCTCATTTTTTTATACCCCTTCTGAAGTATTTCTGAAGACTATCATGCAATTTATTTAACATCTCCCCTGCCTTTTCTTTTGTGCACTCCATTCTTAAAAAGATACCCGGCATATCCACACCTAAAAGTGGGAACAGGGGAAGTTGCTTTACACCCCTATTGAAAGAAGATGCAAGAAGTGTTGCAAGCTCCTTTGAATTACTCTCATGGATCGCAGGCACCTCTTCAATTGCAAGCACGTTTCCCTTCCCCTTCTTCGCATCCGTTATGGCTATTAGGACATGGTTCGTCTCCCCAATGTTGAAATCAATAGCCAATAAAAGCGAACCCTTCCCCTTATTGATTCTATTTACATTTTCTATATGTTTTTCCAGGCTGTCAGTCCCTTCATAAGTACTTACATTATAGCCCTTACTGGTAAAATATTTGTTTAATAAATTCCAGGCAACCGGGTCTTTTTCTCCAATACGATACAATACAACATGTTCATCTGCTTGGGAATGAAAAAATGGCAAAAGGAGAAATATAATTATAAAAAGGCGTCTCATCCAAGGCTCCCCACTACCTGCCCTTTTACCTCTTTTCTCATCTTTTCACTCAGCTTTATAACGCTATCAATGTCGAAATTGTATTTTTCAATTTTTGTTTTGACCTGTGCATCAAAAAGGATCCTCCCCTCATTAATCTTAAGACACCGTTCCTCTAAGAACCTTTTCGAACTCAAAAGCTCAACAGGTATTCCTTTTCTCTCTACAAAATCTATAATTTCATCAGACATGTCTGATTCATGTTTTTCTCTGTTCATGAAAACGACCGATATCTCACTCTGGATCTCCCTTCTCTCAATAGCATCAATCACATCTTTTAACAATATAAATGCCTCTTTGTCCCTTCCTGTTGTGAACCAGTATATCCTCATGCCAGACCCCTTTTAACTATCCCTTTCGGGGATCAATTAAAAATTAAAAATGGAGAATTAAGAATTAAAAAATTCTTCATTATTCATTCATAATTCTTCATTGATTTATCAATAAGTCTATCCCCTGTCTATCAGGGTACGCATCCCTCCCGTAACCTTTCGTACTTATAGATGCTGCCCTTGTTGCAACCTGAATTGCAATAGAAGGCTCGATCCCCTTCATATAGAGACCTAAAAAAACTCCATCTAACACATCCCCGGCACCTGTATTGTCAATTACCTTTACTGATTCTCCCCTTGCATCATGTGTATATCCCTTTAAAAATAGAGAGGCACCCTTCTTCCCCTTTTTCACAACAACCACCCTTACAAGATCCAGTGCCCTTTTCACCGCCTTTTTCATCTCTGCTCCGAAGAGCAGTTCAATCTCCTTTTCTGATATAAAAAGTATTTCCATCCCCTCGAGCAATGGATAAAGTTTATTTCCCATTCTCGCATATATCTCACCCGGATCTATACTGAATAATACTTTGCCGAGTAGCGACGTCTTTATTTTCTTCTGGACTTCAAGCGCCTCCTCCGTGACAAAAGAACTCATATGAATCCATCTCGCACGGGCGACAAAATTTGTATTCACCATTTCTTCATCTATCTCGCTATTACTATTGGGAAAAACAATTATTGAACGGTCTTTGTTTGCTGCATTTATTATGTATGCCATACCGGTTTTGCCTTTCCTTGTAATACCACTTTTGTTTCCGTAAAAGGACTGCTTCAAATAGAACTCCCCTTCCCTGTCTTCCCCGAGGACGCCTACCATACCTACCTCATAGCCCATGAGAGAAAGCATATGACATGTATTTGAACCAGAACCACCAGGGCTCACCTTTCTTAACACACCAAATCTATTCAATTTATCCTTTAAACAAGAAAGGGTATCCTCTTTCCCGATAATTTCTTTACCTTCCTCTATGTCTAAACCAGCTACCTTTATATAGCTTAAGTCTTCTGTCTCATAGATAAAATCAAGGTTCAATGCACCAACACCAATAATATCCACTGCTTCTCCTGAAGCGAATAATTATAGTTAGAAAGTTCGGCATTCGGAGTTTTTTAACTTCTGACTCCTGACTTCTAACAGTTTACCTCTTCTCAAGGATATACCGTTCGAGGTTAACTGCCGCAAGGGCTCCATCGCCCACGGCTGTAGAAATCTGCCTCAAGGTCTTTTTCCTCGCATCCCCTGCAATAAATAATCCCTTTGTTCTGGTGGAAAGATTATCGTCAGTCAGCACAAATCCAGCGTCATCCCTTTCTACAAGATCCCCGAGAAAAGAAGTATTCGGGTTTGAACCTATATACACAAACACCCCGCTGACTTCGACCTTTGCGTGTTCCCCGGTTTTTGTATCTTCAACCACAATATATTCAACCTGGTCCTTGCCACCAACCTCGACAGGTTTCTTATTCCACAAAAATTCCATCTTGCTATTCCTAAAAGCCCTGTCCTGAAGTATCTTCTGAGCCCTCAATGCGTCCCTTCTATGGATAACATAAACCTTCCTCACGATATTGGCTAAAGATAGCCCTTCCTCTATAGCAGCATCTCCTCCGCCAATCACAGCCACATCCATATCCCTGAAAAAGGCACCATCGCACGTTGCACAATAGGAAACACCCATTCCCAAAAACCTGCTCTCGCCAGGTACATTCATTTTCGCCGGTTCTGTTCCTGTTGTCACTATTACTCCAATAGATTCAAACTGACCATCCGGGGTCTTGATTATAAACCTTTCCCCCTTAAGAAATATCTTCTCAACCTCTGAAAATTCCTTCATCACAAGCCCCTGTGCTTTTGCATGGGCAATAAATTTACTCATCAACTCTCTACCCGATATGCTATCAGGAAATCCTGGATAGTTTTCAATACGTTCTGTATATACAGGGGCTCCACCTGGAATCATTTTTTCAATAAGAAGTGTATCCACGCCAGCCCTTATAAGATATATGCCAGCCGTAAGTCCTGCAGGCCCACCACCTACGATAATTGCCTCATGAAATTCTCCCACGCTGCCCTCCAGTTTTTATTTCGGATTTCAAACCTACCAACCCATTTTAAGCAATCCAAGAATAATATTCAAATGATTTTTGCCATACGCTATTAACTTTCAGCCCCGCAAGGTGGGGTCAGCTCTCAGCCTTCAGCTTTTGAATATATGATTCCGGCTTAAGCTGACAGTTGACTACTCATGGCTTAAGAGCTTCTTACATTTTACCTTACAATTTTTGCACATGAGATTTGTATTGTATAATTCATAAAATCTTTCCGGATACTTATAAAAGAGGTATTCCCACTGAGCAATAGTAACTATTGATAAAGATAAAACGGAATAAGTCCAGAACGATGGTATAAAGACTAATGGTGAAAAGGCCATCAGGTATCCCCAATTGTTAATCCTGCATGAATTACAACACTTATTTTTAATTAACCACTTAAAAGGGCACCAGATAGAAATACAAAACTGATCCATGAAGATAAAAAAGATCACTACAATAAATAACTCAAGTCTACTAAGATGCTTAAGATTGTATAACACACCAATGATTGCTACCAGCACTATCCAGTATATTGCAGTCCATATAGCACCGGTATTCATTTTTCTTATGTAATTCTTTAACCTTTCCCGTTTTGTAGCACTATCCTCACCTGCCTGTAGATAGTTTCTCTTATATATCTTCCCCAAAGAAATTTTTGGATTCAACCGTGGAATGAATCGCTTGATCAATATCAACACCACAATAAGCCAAAATAAATGAAAGACCCTAAAAAAAGACAGGTTATAAGTAAAAAGATCTGTAAGAAAATCTGGATAAAAAAACGCAAAGGCCAATGATACTAATAACATCCCTCCCTTCCACAATAACTTTATCACATCGTTATTACCCATAAAAGCTATCCTGTTTATCCCTCCGGTAAACCATTTAAATCAGCCGGGCGTCTTTCAATGGTTTCACATAGAACAAATTATAAACAATCTGACACCGGTTTGCACATATTTTTAAAGTTCAGTTCGCTATTGACTTTTCTGTCACGTTCATCATAATATATGCAGTTTTTTCAAAATAAGGTAGGAGCGAACTATGTATGCCATTATTGAGAGCGGAGGCAAGCAGTACAAAATCGAGGAAGGGAAGCAAATAAGGCTTGAGAAGTTCCCAAACAGTGAAGGGGAAGAGGTTCAAATTAGAGAGGTTTTAGCCATTAATGACGGCAATAATATTGTTATTGGTAACCCTTACATAGATGGGGCTTATGTTCACGGTAAGATAGTTTTACAGAACAAGCAAAAAAAGGTAACGATATTCAAGTATAAGAAGAGAAAAGATAGCAAGAAAAAGATGGGACATCGTCAACCCTATACTGAATTGCTGATAGAAAAGATCTTTTTGGAGGCACCTCATGGCGCATAAAAAAGCAGGCGGAAGTTCGAGGAACGGTAGGGATAGCAGCGGCCAGAGGCTCGGTGTAAAAATATTCGCCGGCCAAGCTGTGAAGGCAGGTAGTATAATTGTGAGACAACACGGAACAAGGATACACCCTGGAAAAAACGTGGGGGTAGGCCGTGATTGGACCTTGTTTGCCCTCATTGATGGTGTTGTAAGCTTTGAGCAGGCAAATAACAAAAAAAGGGCAAATGTATACCCTGTTGAATGAAATTTGTTGATGAAGCAAATATATATGTCAAAGCAGGCGATGGCGGTAATGGTTGTTCAAGTTTCAGGAGAGAGAAATATGTTCCCAGAGGTGGACCTGATGGCGGTGACGGAGGAAAGGGAGGGGACGTAGTCATATTCGGGAAAAAGGACCTCACAAGTCTTTTAGACTTCAAGTATAAACTTATCTACAGAGCAGAAAACGGCAAAAATGGCAGCGGAAAAAACAAAAAAGGCAGGGATGGCAAGGATGTATATATCAACCTTCCCCTTGGAACCATTGTATATGACGATGGGGACTCAACCCTGTCATACGACATTACAAGGGATAATGAAAAATATACTGCTGCAAAAGGCGGCAGGGGTGGAAGAGGCAATACACGTTTTGCGACCCCCACCCACAGGACTCCATTAGAGTTTGAGTATGGAGAAGAAGGGGAAGAAAGACATCTAAGATTGGTGCTCAAGCTCCTTGCTGATATTGGCATCGTTGGTCTGCCAAATGTTGGAAAATCTACACTTATATCCCATTTAACGGATGCAAAACCTAAAATAGGGGATTACCCTTTTACAACCCTGACACCTACCCTTGGAGTAATGCAGGGTAGTGAAAAGACATTCGTCATTGCCGATATCCCTGGCATTGTGGAGGGGGCTTCAAAGGGCAGGGGTTTGGGCCTTACCTTCTTAAAACATATAGAAAGAACACATATGCTCTTATGGATTTTAGATGTTTCTTCTTCATCTATTGATCAAGATTATGAAACCTTAAGACATGAAATTTATTCCTTTAACAAGGAAATGCTTAATAAAAAAAGGATCTTAGTTTTAAATAAAATAGACCTTGCTTCTGAAATAGAGCTAAAAAAATTGGAAAAGTATTTTATCAGAAAGGGGGAGGAGATCACAAAGGTCAGTGCCCTGAAAGGATGGGGAATCGAAATACTTAAGGGTCTATTAAGGGAAAAAGGGGTGGATAGAATATCAAATGCTTAACATCAAACGTCTGGTAATAAAAATAGGTACTTCAGTACTTTTAGACAAAGAAAAAAAGATAAGCACCAAAATGATAAAAAACATTGCAGCGCAGGTAAGAGAAATCAAGGACATGAATATTGACGTAGTTATTGTTTCGAGCGGGGCAATAGCCTGTGGTATGGAACTCCTCCACATGAAAAAGAAACCAAGAGAGATTGAAAAAAGGCAAGCCCTTGCGTCCCTTGGTCAGGTTCTATTGATGAAGATGTACATGGAAACCTTTGAAAGAGAAAAAATAAATGTTGGTCAGATACTGCTTACCCATGAAGACATAAAGAACAAGAACAGGTGCCTGAATCTCATGAACACTATAAATTCATTACTGAACATGGATATTGTTCCAGTAATCAACGAGAATGATGCACTCTCATTTAAAGAGATAAGGTTTGGAGACAATGACAACCTCTCAGCCCTTATTGCCCAGATTTCCAACGCAGATTTACTCCTTCTTCTCTCAGACGTTGAAGGCTTGTTCGAACAGGACCCTAAAAAGTATCCCGGGGCACACATGATAAGTGTTGTAAAAAAAGTAGATACAGGAATCGAAAAGATAGCAGGGGGAACAAGGAGTGAAAAGAGCATAGGGGGGATGGTGAGTAAAATTGAGGCGGCAAAGAAGGCCGGCTATTTCGGCATCCCCACAAGGGTTGTAAGGGGAGATATAGAAAATGTGGTGTTGAAAATAATAGAGGAGGAGGATATAGGCACCATATTCCTTCCAGAAAGAAAAATGGCAAGGAGCAAGTGGTGGACAGCCTTTGCCTATAAAGTCAGAGGGAAAATATGGGTAGACGAAGGGGCAGAACGTGCTGTAATCTACAATGGGAAAAGCCTCCTGCCCTCTGGCGTCCTGAAAATAGAAGGAGATTTCTCAAGAGGCGAGTGTATAGAGATGAACAATATAAACGGGAAGGTTATTGCGAGAGGCATAACAAATTATTCCTCATCCGATATTAATAAAATAAAGGGCTTAAAAAGTATTGATATAGAAAAGAAACTCGGATATAAATACGCTGAAGAGGTAATACACAGGGATAATATGGTGGTAATGTGAAACCAGAAAGACTTGCTAAGGTAGCGAGGGAAATCTCCAATACCCTTGCCCATGCAACAACAGAACAAAAAGACAGGGTTCTTCTGGCACTGGAAGGATTAATCCAGGAAAGACAGGACTACATTTTTCGTGAAAATAAAAAGGATATAGAAGAAGCAAAAAAGGCAGGTCTTGCAAAAAGCTTAATTGAGAGACTGAGGGTGGATGAAAAGGTCATCCGCGAGATGAAGGGCAGTATCAGAGATGTTGTGGCCCTTCCCGACCCTGTTGGGGAGATAGCAAAGGTATGGAAAAGACCTAATGGAATGCTCGTGGGAAGGATGAGGATTCCCATTGGAGTGATTCTTGTGATATACGAATCGCGTCCGAATGTCACAATAGAAGCCTTTTCCCTATGTCTTAAAAGCGGCAACTGCGTAATCCTGAAAGGTGGCTCTGAGGCCTACCATTCAAATCTCGCCCTTTTTAATTTAATTGTCGAAGCCCTTCAGAAAACAGGTATGCCAAAAGATATAGCCCAATTCATAGAGACAAAAGACAGGTCTTACATATATGACCTCTTAAAGATGGATGATTGTATAGACCTTATTATACCAAGGGGTGGTGAAGAACTTATAAAAAATGTGGTGGAACATTCACGTGTGCCTGTTTTAAAACACTACAAAGGGGTATGTCATATTTTTGTGGACCAGTGGGCAGAAAAGGATATTGCTTACAAGGTATGCTTAAATGCAAAAATCCAGAAACCTGCAACATGTAATGCTATGGAAACACTGCTTGTCCATGAAGCTATCGCAGAAAGCTTCTTGCCAGAGATAGCAAAATTGTTCAAAAAGCACGGGGTTAAGCTAAAAGGATGCAAAAAAACAATGGCAATCCTCAAAGGGATAGATAGGGCAGAGGAGAGAGACTGGTATGAAGAATACCTTGACCTTACCCTTTCTATAAGGATACTAAAAGATATGGATGAGGCCATTGCCCATATAAGGAAATATGGCTCAAACCATACAGAGGCTATAATTACGGCAAACTATACCAATGCATGGAGGTTCTTAAGAGAGGTAAATTCTTCGTTAGTCCTTGTAAATGCATCAACAAGGCTGAACGATGGTTATCAGATCGGACTTGGAGCAGAAATGGGGATAAGCACCACTAAACTACACGCCTTCGGTCCCATGGGCCTTGAAGAATTAACAGTCACAAAATTTATAGTCTTTGGCAACGGACAGTTGAGGTTGTGATGGCAATAGGGATATTCGGTGGAACATTCGACCCTGTACACATTGGACATTTAAGGGTTGCGGAAGAGGTGCGGGAGTTTTTTTCACTGGAGAAGGTCTATTTTGTACCAGGATATATACCTCCCCATAAGAGGGATCAAAAAATTACAAATGCAGATGAAAGATTAAGGATGTTGAAAATGGCAATACGGGGCAACAATTTCTTACGACTTTCTGAAATAGAGATACAAAGGGGCGGGGTTTCCTACTCTATTGATACAATAAGATTCTTTGAAAAAAAATTCAGGGACCTTTTCTTCCTCATCGGTATTGATGCCTTTTCTGAGATCAATACATGGTATAATTATAAAGAGATATTCTATCACACCAACTTCATAATTATGATCAGACCAAGCTACAGGAATACACCCGGCATTGGAATACTCCCTCCTGATGTGAAGAATGATGTGAGGGTAATTGATAAACTTACATTTGAACATATTTCAAAAAAAAGGCTCTATTTCCACCATATTACCCAACTCGACATCTCTTCAACTAAAATAAGAGAATCTTTGAAGAACAATAGGTCAATCAAATATCTCGTCTCCTCTTCAGTGGAAAGATTTATTAACAAAAGGGGGTTGTATAGGGCATAAGTGGATACAAAAGAAAAGGTAAGAACATGCGGTACATATGCAGACGAAAAAAAGGCAAAAGATGTTTTGATTCTCGAACTCATGGGACTTACAGATATTGCAGACTATTTTTTATTAGCAAGTGGAACAAGCGAACGACATGTGAGGACAATATCTGAATATGTAGAGACTAACATGAAGGGCATTGGCATAGTACCATACTCAGTAGAAGGTTACAACGATGGCAGATGGGTGATAATAGACTATCAAAATGTTATAGTCCATATATTCCTTGAAACGCTGAGAGAGCTATATGACCTTGAGAGTCTCTGGATAGAAGCAAAGAGGTACAGAATTAATAAAGAAAATAAGATTTCAGGGGTGGGAAATGAAGAAACAAAGGCTTGATTTTTTTAGAAAGAGACTGCTGAAGATGAGAGGGGATATACTGAATAAGGCAAAAAAACTGAAAGAGGATTCTTATACCCTTGGAACGGATGGCATTCAAGATATGGCGGATGCTGCGAGCAACTCATACAACGCAGATATACTTATGAGCATAAGTGATAATGATTTGAACCTCCTGAAGGATATAGATAATGCCCTGGACAAAATAGCGAACAGAACATATGCTATATGTGAAGAGTGTGAAGAAAATATAAGTGAGAAAAGACTTGAAGCAAATCCAGTAGCAAGGTATTGTATTACCTGTAAAAGAATAATTGAAGAGAAAGGTATATAGCGAGATGAAGTATAAAATATTCTTTTTCCTCTTTTTTCTATTTCTTCTTCTATATCTCTATATCTCCCACCTTAACCCTGACAATGTGAAGCTCTATATAGGATATGGCAGGTACTACGAAACAAGCGTTGCAGACTTCGTGGTAGTGTCTTTTGTATTAGGGGTAATCATCTCGATCATAATGAGCTTTTTCTATGATTTAAAAAAGGCCTTAAGCGGATGGAGAGAAGAGAAAAAGGAAAGGAGAAAGGAAGAGTTTAAGGATCTTTTTGAAAAAGCAAAATCCTATGACTTAAGAGGGGATAGAGAAAAGGCCATAGAAAATATCAATCGGGTTATTAGAAGAGCTCCCGATATAGAAGAACCCTATATATTTCTCTCTGATCTATATAGTTCTATGAAAGAGTTCGATAAGGCAATTGAGGTCTTAGACCTTGCAGAAACAAACATTGGAAAAAGGGAATCCATATTATTAAAGAAGGTAAACGCCTATCGTGCAAAAAAAGACATGCAAAAGATTGAACCTGAACTGAAAGAAATATTAAGAATAAACGAATCAAACTTAGATGCGTTGACTATTCTGAGAGATTTCTATATGTGGAAGAAGGATTGGGACGAAGCCTATGATGTAGATAAAAGATTAAGGAAGTTCATAAAAACTGAGGATGAACAGAAAAAACTTACAGGCATAAGATATGAAAAGGCACAGGCACTCTTTAATAAGAATAACAGAAATAATTTTGAATCCATCATAAAGGAGTTAAAGGAGATACTTGGTGAGGATAAGAGATTTATACCTGCTTACATACTCCTTGCTGAAGTGTATAAAAAAACAGGTAAGCTAAACGAGGCCGGCAGGGTATACGGGAGAGGATACTCAAAGACAGGCCATGTAATTTTTCTTTTAAAAATGGAAGACCTGTATATAGATAGAGGAGATCCAGGTGTGATATTGAAGATATATAGAAGGATTCTTGATATATCACCAAAGGATCATCTTATATCATTCCTCTACGCAAGATTATGTTTAAGATTAGAGATGATCGACGAAGCGATAGACATGCTAAACATCTTAATTGCAGAAGGAGCAGATTTCAAAGGGCTTCATAAGGCTATGGCTGAGGCATATATACATAGAGGTCAAATGGACAAGGCAGTAGAGGAATTCAGGAAAGCATTCCCTGTTGAACATGTGTACATTCCTTTTTCCTGTGATAATTGTCAGAGTAAAAAGGTGGAATGGGTAGATTTTTGTGAGAATTGCTATAGCTGGAACACAATAAATGTGAAAAAAGAAGAATTTCTCCATGCTGATTCAGCGGAATTAAGAATGCTTTACGAAGTGGAAGACTGGGAAGGAGAATAGGAATGATAGATGACCTGATTCTCGCTAACGAGTACAAGATTATCTTCCTGATACTCGATGGCCTTGGAGATATCCAGAATCCGGCATTTTCATATCTTACTCCTCTGGAAGCTGCAAAAAAACCAAACATAGATAACTTAGCTACTAAGGCTGGTATCCTTGGCCGTATCATGCCGGTGGATATAGGAATAACCCCGGGCAGTGGGCCTGGCCATCTAAGCCTTTTCGGATACGACCCCATTACCTACGAGATAGGCAGAGGTGTCCTTGAAGTTTTAGGTCTCAATATGGAACTTAAGGACGGTGACCTTGCAGCAAGGGCAAACTTTTGTACGATAAAAGATGGAATAGTAATAGACAGAAGGGCAGGAAGGATAGAAACAAAAGAAACTGAACGTCTATGTGGAAAAATAGCTGAAACCATACCGGAGATAGAAGGTGTTGAGGTCCTTATAAAACCAGGAAAATCTCATAGGTTTGCCCTGATATTCAGAGGGAAGGGTCTTTCTGACAAACTTGCAGATGCAGATCCTCATAAGGATAACAGACCATTCGTCAATACCACACCAAAAACCAAAGATGCAAAATTCGCATCCAGGGTAGTCAATACCTTCATAAAAAGGGTTATGGATATTTTGAAGGAAGAGAAAGTAGCAAATGGAATCCTCCTAAGGGGCTTTTCAACAAAACCTGATATACCTCCTTTTGCCCTTAAGTTTCGTTTAAGCGCCCTTGCCATAGCAACATATCCAATGTATAGAGGTATTGCAAAGGTGCTGGGGATGGATGTAAAAGAAGAACCAAAAGACTACCAGGAAATGGTAAACATACTTAAAAACAACTACAATTCATACCAGTTCTTCTTTCTCCATATAAAAGAGACAGACCTTGCAGGCGAAGACGGTAATTTCACGGATAAGGTGAAAACAATAGAAACTGTTGACAAAATAGTCCCCGACATATATGCCCTCAATCCTCAGGTTTTAGTAATTACAGGAGACCATTCCACTCCATGTCCTTTAAAAGGTCACAGCTGGCACCCCGTCCCATTGCTACTCATTACAAAAACAGGTGAAAAGGATGGGATGGCCTTTCATGAAAAGAACTGTATTCATGGTAGCATTGGAACAATATATAGTAAGCAGTTGATGCCCCTTGCACTTGCTCATGGATTGAAGTTAGACAAGTACGGTGCATAGTCTTTTAAAGACTGTATTAGAGATAGTATACCCATTACAATGTGGAGGTTGTGGCGCAAGGGGGAGTATCCTCTGTAAGGATTGTACCTATACGTTACGGATAGTAGAAGAAGAGTCAACATGTCCCCTTTGCGGAAGATGGATTGGCAAAAGAATCATGTGCGGTGAATGCTTAGAAGAGAAAAGAGGGTTTCAGGAGGGATATTTCGGTTTTTATTTTGAGGGCAAACTCCGGGATGCCGTTCACGCCTTTAAGTTCAATGGAAGAAAGGATGTAGGCAAGCATTTAGTTTCATTAATGAAAGAAAGGATATTCTCCTTTGCGGAAAGATTTGATTGTATTATTCCTATACCTGTAACGGAAAAAAGGCTGAAAGAAAGAGGGTTCAATCAATCCTTTATCATAGGTGAAGAAATCTCCAGGATAACAAATAAGGAAATGTACCATTCAGTGCTGTATAAGACTAAAAATACAAAGGATCAATACGCCCTCTCCAGGGATGAAAGAAAAAAGAATATAAAGGGGGCCTTTACAATAAAGGATAACACAGGCATAAAAGGTAAAAGAATCCTCCTTGTAGATGACCTTTTTACTACTGGATATACTGCCCAGGAAGCCTCCAGGGTTCTTATGAAAGCTAAGGCTAAGGCAGTGGTATTTTTCGCCCTCGCAAGGACACCTTCATGAAAAAAATCATCCACATAATTCTCATATTGGCTCTTATATTTGTCTTTGCAGTTGTGCTCACATTAACGAACCTACCTTCTATTGCTTCCTACACACTGGGAAAGTTCACGGGTGGAAAGGTTGAGATATCTAAAATTGAATTCGGGTATAAAGATGGGGTTATAACTATAGAGCTTGGCGATATTGGTATGAAGGGAAATATAGAAGGGAACATAAAAAGGTGGGGACTTGCTATAAAATTAACAAAAGGTCTCTATTTTAAAGATGTGGTCATGTCTGATTTTGATCTCACTGTCTCAGATGAAAAAGGCAAGGCCCGTTATTTTCCCTTTCCTGCAGAGCTTCTTGAAGTAAAAAATGGTGCCGTAACGTATAACAAGCAAAAATTTATTATCAATGAAATCAAGTTAGAAAATCTGAATGTAGGAAAAATATTTACATTCAAAGCAGATATAAAAAATGGTGATTTGTTTAATAGCTTGAAGGTTTCAGGTGAAGGCTTATATAAAGATAAACTGGCAGATATTAAAGGCCAATACTATATCGCCCATATGGATATAGGAAAATGGTCTTCAAAGATAAAGGGTACAGCCAACATTAATGGCACATTTACCTATGCCAAGAAAAAATTCGCACTGGATGGACCTTTTGATGTTTCTAATTATGAATTGAAGGAACGGGTTTTAAAAAGACCTTTATTCATAGAAAAAATTAAAGGGAACCTGTCTCTATTGCAGATTGGAAACATAATAGATATAAAGATAAGGGACATCCTTTTTAAAAATACCCCCCTTGTGGTCGATTTAAAAATAGAGGGGGGCAATCTTATAGCCTTAGAACTTTCTTCTGATTTTTTCAATATCCAGGAGGTAAGGGGTTTCATCGACTTTGAACAAATTACAAAAACGTCCTCTGATGTTTGGAGTTCCATAAAGGAAGGAAAAGTCAAAATAAAAAGACTCATCTATACAAAAGAAAACCCCTTAAGTGCTGAAATTCAAATAAAAAACGTAGGTATTGCATATCAGGAGAAGTACTTTAACAATGTGGAAGGGCTACTATCCTTTGATGAGCAAAAGATGGATATTTCTAATTTGAGTGGTTTCTTTAAAACAAGCAGGTTTTACAACATAACAGGTGTCATACCCTTTACCCATGGCAAGAACACAAAGGTCAAAGGCAACTTTTCAATCAACCTTAGCGATATCCCATCCATGCTGGATGTTGGGGGGTTGAGGTTTAAAAGCGGGACAACTGACGGGGCGATCGAGCTTGAAGGAAAACAGAAGGAAGACTACAGAATAGCCGGAACAGGAAAACTACAAAACGCAGATGTAAAATGGAAGAGGGTATCGGTTTCTGCAAGTGGCTCATACAGATTCACAAATGATGAGATTACATTTGACCCATTGATAATCAGTAAAGATGGGACCAATATTGTCATCAGAGGAAAGTGGAACAAGAAATATATGGGCTTTTTAATAAAGGGTAATTTAGATACAATCCACTTAAAACCCCTTGTCTCTATCCCCTTTGATACATCCGGAGTGGCTAAGCTGGACATGAAGATACAAAAAAAGGATGAAATGGTTGAGATGGATGGGGATGTAAACATGGACGATCTTTACTTTGAGATCCCGGGTTTTATAAAGAAGGATAAAGGTATAAAAAGTAAAGCCAATCTGGCGGTGCTGGCAAAAGAAAAAAACATATCCATAGGACATCTTTTTTACAATCTTGGTGCGATAAACTTAAGTTTAAGGGGTGAGATAGAGAACAACAGAAAAATGGATCTTGATATAGTTATGGATATTTATGGAATAGAAAAGGTCGCCAAGCTCTTTTTTTTTGAGAATGAATCGGAAAAAGGTGATGTAGAGGTTAACATTGCCCTCCGAGATCTTATCCTGCCTGTAAAGAAATTACCTTATATAAGGGGCTACATCAAAATTAACAACGGCTTTTTAAGACTGCCATGGATAACCAAACCACTCAAGAATGTCAATCTTACCTCAAACTTTAAAGGTGAAACATTTAATATAGACATCAGAGGTCTAACCTATGGTAAAAGCATTCTCAATAACAGCGCCATCCATATAGAGGGCCTTGAATCCCCTATTTTTTCTTTATCCTTTAATATTGATAGTTTCAACCTCAGTGATTTTCAGGATAAATTTGAGTTTAGAATTCCTACAATCAATGAGCACAGTATAATGGCAAACATGGGTGGAGATATATCCATAAGAGCAAAGAATGTTCAGTTGGCAAAAATAACCGGTGAGAATCTGGAGATAAAGGGGGTATTAAGCGACAGGAAGCTCAACATTTCTGAGCTAAAGATGAATACACTCGGTGGATACGCCAATATCTACGGTATAATCGACCTTTCAGGAGCCACTCCGTACATATATGCGACTGGTAAGGTTAGTAGAATAACCGGTGGCATGTTTCTGGAGGCTTTCGGGGAAGAGACGCATGTATTTGATAGCAGGGCAATGTTATATGGAAGCTTATCATCCAAAGGGAACAATATGAAAGGGCTTCTCAGCAGGATGAACGGTAACCTCATCGTGTATAGTAAGGATGGTGTGATAAAAAAGTGGAATCTTCTCTCAAAGATATTTGGACTTTTAAATGTCTATGACCTTCTTAAAGGTAAGGTAGATTTAAAACAGGAGGGCCTGTCATATAAAAGGTTGGGGGCAACCTTTACTGTTAAGGATGGTATTTTTAATACAAAGGATTTTCTTATAGATAGCCCATCTATGTTAATAACCGGAAATGGCAATCTGGACATGAATAAGAATGAAATTGATGGGAGTATCGCTGTATCACCCCTTGTTACCGTGGACAGAATTATAAATAAGATCCCCATCCTGAGAAAAATTATCAGGGTAAAAGAGAAGGGTTTTTTCTATACAGCGTACAATGTAAAAGGACCGATAAACGATCCTGAGATAAGTTTAAATTTCACAGAAAGTATCGGCGGTAAAACAATTGATATATTGAGAAACATACTGGTCCTACCAAGAGAGGTGTTTGAGGAGTGAAAATAGGGATCATTGGTTCTGGCAAGGTAGGCATATCAATAGGATATGTGATGAAAAAAAGGGGGCTTGATATTATAGGGACCTCTGACATAAAAAAGGCACAGCTTGATGTCGCAAGGAGATATTTAGGCAATGACTGTATTTACACAACAGATAACAGTGAGATTGTAAAATCTTCGGATATTATAGGTATAACAACACAGGATGGTGAGATCGAAAAGGTAGCAAAAGAGATTTTCAAAAGCTTCAAAACAGTTAAAAACAAATTATTCTTTCATACAAGCGGTGCCCACCCCTCTTCCATTCTTTCGCCCCTTGAGGAAAAGGGGGCTATTCTTGGTTCTCTACACCCACTTCAAACCTTTCCTGATATCGATAGTGCAATTGATGTCCTGCCAGGCACATATATATTTATTGAAGGTGATAAAAAGGCTCTCAAACAATTGGAATTCCTGGGAACACACATCGGTTATAAGGTTGTAACAATAGAGGGTAAAAACAAAGTGCTTTATCATCTCTCTGCAGTATTTGTATGTAACCTTTTGTGTGCACTACTCTATGCTGGTGAAGGCATTATGGACAGGATTGGCATAGAACTTGAGCCATTTTTCCCTATCATTAATGCCACACTGAAAAATATCGAGACTAAAGGTCCGCTTATGTCGCTCACAGGGCCGGTGATTCGGGGTGATGTTGGTACTATTATTGACCATATTGAAGCAATGAGCAGTATGAAACTGCAAAAAAGGATATATAAGGCCCTTTCATTGGCTGCTCTCGATCTGGTAAAAAAAAGAAAAGTCCTGGATAAAGAGGTGTTAGAGCGTTTAAAAAGAGTATTGGAGGAAATATAGATTTATAAGGGGTCGAGGGGTTAATGATTGAGAAAGCAATAGACAAACTAATTGAGACAAAATTTCTCCTTGTCATTACAGGTGCAGGGATATCCGCAGAAAGCGGCATACCAACATTCCGGGGAAATGAGGGTCTATGGCAGAATTACAGGGCAGAAGACCTTGCAACCCCATGGGCATTTGAGCGTAACCCTGATACGGTCTGGAAATGGTACGATTGGAGACGTGGGATAATAGGCAATGCAAAACCAAATCCCGGTCATCTTGCTATAAAACAACTTGAAGACCTTTTTGATAACTTTTTCCTCATAACCCAGAATGTAGACGGTCTCCATGGAAGAACAGGGATAAAGAATATGGTTGAGATCCACGGAAACATGTGGAGGGTAAGATGCATGAAAGACAGTAAGACCTCCATGCTTATGGATGTCCCGTTAAAGACAATCCCCCCTACGTGCGAATGCGGAGGGTTGTTACGGCCTGACGTTGTCTGGTTTGGAGAATCAATCCCTCAGGCCTGGTTAGAAAAGTCTTTTCAGGTGATGGAGATGTGCGATACACTTATCGTGGCAGGCACATCAGGGGTTGTATATCCGGTAGCCTCTTTCCCGCAGACTGTGAAGGATAACGGCGGTTCTGTGATAGAAGTGAACCTTGAGCCAACACCGATAAGCACCATGGCGGACATATCTCTTTTTGGAAAATCTGGTGACATCCTGCCAAAACTTGTAGAGGGCATGATTGAAAGAAACCGTGACGCGTGATAAGTCCGTAATTAGTGATATGTAATTGGCGATTGGTTTACTAATTACGAATCACAATTCACGGTCTTTAAAATACCATCTATCCTGTCTATTCAGTCTATTTTGTCATGACCAGAGAGACCAGAGAAACGAAAGAAACAAGATAGAGTTGCTGTATCGCCGGAACACTGTTTCGCTCGTGCTTCCGCTCCGTGCGCTTTCATCCCACCTTTGGCGGGATTTACCCACTAATGGCCCGTCATCGTTCAAGTCGCAAACTCAGCTTTGCCTCAGACATACGACTTGCCCTTGAGGGACTCTCATCCTTCAGCCGGGTACCCATGGAGGTACGACATGGGTGGCCCCAAACCGTACTCGATGTCGCACTCACGTACGGTTTCATTGCGAACCGGGGTGAGCAACAAAGCTCTTCCGGCCTTTTCTGTTTACTCTACGCCCTTTGCCACTTCGCATTCGCCTATCACGGGTTTTCAAGAGGGCACATTTTTTCTTGAATAGCCAGGATAGATATACTATGCTTTTTTCAACATGGATTTGAGACATCTGGAAACATTTGCAAAGGTTGCTGAACTGAAGAGTTTTACAAAAGCAGCAGATGAACTTTATCTCACACAACCCACAGTGAGTAAGCAGATAGTAGATCTGGAAAGATATTTTAATGTGAGATTAATTGACAGAACAAAAAGAAATGTAATGCTCACAAAAGCAGGAGAAATTTTACTCAAATATGCGAAAGACTTTCTCTATTTAAAAAAAGAAACAGCTGATGCAATAGCTGCCTTCAAGGGGTTAAAAAAAGGCAGTGTCCTCGTGGGGGCAAGCAAC
>Ga0172363_10000054_pt1 | contig 64776 bp, 64 predicted proteins | sample LakKivs2_kivu2a2_FD_114541 | JGI IMG/M metagenome (GOLD analysis project Ga0172363, IMG submission 114541) | Sediment microbial communities from Lake Kivu, Rwanda - Sediment s2_kivu2a2 | ecosystem: Environmental > Aquatic > Freshwater > Lake > Sediment | place: Rwanda: Western Province, Lake... | reverse complement strand
TTGATTGAACTCGCAGATATTTTATGCTAAACTCTTGCGCGTGGGGCTGTAGCTCAATCGGGAGAGCGTTTGACTGGCAGTCAAAAGGTCGTGGGTTCGAACCCCATCAGCTCCACCAAAGCTCACATATCTGCTTTTTGACAGACTTGATGGAATAGGCGTCCCCCCTAGTGATGCAAATCCAGTTATTTATTTCGTTAGGGTTATCGTCTTTACGATTGGCGGGCAGTTATTCTCACATAAAAGAACTGTAAAAGTAAATGTACCTGTTAGGGTGTTTCCTATAAACGTTCCGTCAGTGAATACTTCAAATCCCCCTATAGACCCTTCAACTTTTGATGAAGAGCCATATATGTCTCCATTGTAGAAGTCTGGGTCAATGGGAATTTCATAGTCGCCCCAACAAAAAATGCACTCATCCGGACAGGATATTTCTATATGAGTGAGTGTGCCATCGAGAGATATTGTACCGGTATAAGGGTCAATCGCTTTGCCGCTTCCGGAAACAGTGATTGTGACCATTGCTGAGATATTGTATCGGATTCTCGCACCGCAATTTTCCGTATCTGTTGTTGTGCCGTTGAGTAGTCCGGTATAAGTGCCAGAGATGTCCACAGGGGTTGGTGTTGGTGTCGGTGAAGGCGTAAGGGTAGGAATGGGCTTGGGCGTTGGTGATGGTGTAGGTATTAGTGTTGGCGTGGGAGTAGGAATAGCAGTGGGTGTTGGCGTCGGTGTCGGCACAGGAGTGTGAGTAGAAGTTCCTGTTGGAGTAGGCATGGGAGTGGAAGTGGGAACGGGCGTTGAAGTCGCTGTGGGACCAGGCATTGTTGTAGGTGTAGGAGAGGGAATGAAGGTCGGACTGGGCGTAGGTGTCTTTACTGGCGTCAACTCTGGAGATGGAGAAGGGGTGGGGAGCTGAGTACTAACGAAGTATGCCTGTATGCTTCTATTAGATTTCATTAATATATTTGTGGGATTCTCATCGCTACCGATGTCACCTTCCCAGCGTTCAAACGTCCAGCCAGAATCCGGTGTCGCCGATATAGTGACAAGCGTTCCATCGGCATATGGGCCTGAAGATGGTGATACACTTCCCTGTCCGCTACCTATGCTCATCACTAACATATATTCTGCCTTTTTGCAGGATACCAGCGTCACAAGCATAAAAATGAATACGATGATAATGCCTGTTACTCTACAAGCTTTCAACATAATTCACTCTCGGTTTGCATCTCAATACCTGACAAAATGGATAATAGCCTGTGCAGTATTACATGTCAATAAATGCTAAACTCGGCGATCTTTTTAGCCATAAGTAACTACTATTTGGATGTGGTAATTAGCTCTTGGCTGGCGTGTAACGATTATCATATTCTTGGGAATGAGGAAATAAGGGGTTGTCTATGCACCTGGATTAGTGATACTGTAGATTGAAGTTGCAACATTCGAGGAGAGGCTCTCTATGTACAAAGGGAACCGAGATACAGAATCTTACAAACCGTTGAAGTGGTATAGGACACTCGCATCTGCAAAAGGTAGAGTGGAAGCTGGATGCTTCCTGATAGAAGGTGATAAGGCTATTAGTCAGATTATGGCAGGCCACTCCGGTTCCATTGTCGAAATATTGACAGTAAAAAATCTGGCTGATGAATACAAAAAGTACGCCGTTCGATATCTGACGGAGCGACAGTTTAAATCGATATGTGTAAGTAAGACGCCACAGGGACCTCTGGCTGTGCTAAAGATACCTGATGGTATCGATTCAGAAAACCTTCCTAATAACGTTGGCGAAAGGGTTCTATTACTCGAAGATATTCAGGACCCTGGCAATGTGGGTTCCCTGATACGCAGCGCGGTGGCCTTTGGCTACTCAGGTGTGGTCATGTCAGACAAATGTGCAGATCCATTCTCGCCCAAGTGTGTGCAGTCGACGGCGGGAGCGGTGCTGTCGCCCTGGATCAGGAGGACAGCTTCATATATGAGCGTCGTCCAGGAATTAAAGGCTCGTGCATATACTATAGTAGCTACTGCATTGAATGGCGATAATCCTGCATCCGTTTTGAAAGGTATAGGCAAAATCGTGCTTGCTCTCGGGAATGAGGCCGATGGTCTTTCTGAAGAAATGCTGGATTTATCGGATTATAGATGTAAGATATCTATCGATAGAGTTAGGATTGACTCGCTGAATGTGGCGGCCTGCGGGGCTATCTGCATGTATATCAATTCTGCAAAATGACACAAAAGGTACTTCCCAAAGATGCTTTCGTTTTGTTATACTAGCCTAATTTTGTGTGTAACTGAGGTTATATGTCTTCTGATTTGCTTGAACTTGGCGATGAATATTTCGCGCGTGGAATGTTCGTCGATGCTATATCGGAATATAGCAAAGTTATTGATAAATGCCCTCAAATGGTAGAGGCTTATCTGAGACGGGCTGAAGCTAATCAAATACAGGGAGAACTTGACCAGGCCCTGGAGGATTATAACAAGTCCATACGCTTGGACCAAGGTGATGCCAGGGCATACCATGGCAGGGGCAATGTATATATGGCACTGGGCACCGCCGTCTGTGCTGTGTCAGACTATACAGAGGCGATAAAGCAATCCCCCAGCGTTGTCGAATTATATGCCAGCCGCGCGGTAGCTTACATGGAGCTTGGAATGCATCAGCATGCCATCAAGGATTATGATAAGGCTATTGAACTGACACCTGACGATGCTTTGCTATATGACAGGCGCGGAATGGTATATCACAACCTTTCTGAATTTGAACGTTCCATAAGTGACTATACCAGAGCCATTCAAATAGATCCGGGTTTTGCTGAAGCCTTCAACCATCGCGGCTTGGTTTACCAGAGTAAAGGCGAACTCAGGAAGGCTATCGATGATTATGATAGTGCAATTAGAATTAGCCCGAATGATGTTAATGCCTATCAGGACAGGAGCATCGCCTACTATCACCTCGGTGATTTGAAGCGGGCGCTTGATGATTGCAATGCAGCAATTCGTTTAGATACTGGAGATCCGAAAGGATATGTGAACCGTTGTCTGATATTCTATAGTTTGAACGATTTCAAACAGGCGCTATTCGATTGTAATGAGGCCATACTTTTAAATCCCAACGATTCTTGGGCCTATCACAACCGAGGCATGATTAAATATAGCCTTGGTGAATTTGATCTGGCTGTTGAAGACTATAATAAAGCCATCCAACTAAATCCGTCGTGCACGCTGAGTTATAACAATCGTGGGATTGCATATCATGATATGGGACAGTTGGAAAAAGCCATTGATGACTACAATGATGCCATCAAGTTGGAATCGAACGATTATCAGTCCTATTACAATCGTGGTCTGGCGTATTATGATACAGGCAAGCCGCTGCAGGCGATCGAAGACTACAGCATAGTGTTGAGACTGCAACCTAATGACGTACAAGCCCTATATCATCGTGCGCGTTCCTTCATAGATGTAGGCAGGTTCAAACAGGCTATTGATGACTGTCATGCAGCCCTTCTGCTTGATCCGGGCAATAGTCATATACATTATGTGTGTAGTCTTGCCTTTGCCAACCTATGCGAGTTCCAGAAGGCCATCGAGGAGTGCAATGAGGCTATCAAACTGGATGCGTATGATCCTTTGATTTATCACTGTCGCGGAATGATTTACCATGAGCTTGGCGACTATAGACATGCCATTGAGGACTATAACAGGGCTATAAGCATTGATTCCAATGATGCTCATATGTATCAAAGTCGTGGTATTGCATATTACAAGCTGGGTGCTTTGGAGAAAGCTATCATGGATTATAACCATGCCATAAATCTTGATCCGGATGATGCTATAACCTATTATAATCGTGGTTTAGCCTTTGCCAGCATTGGTGATTATATAGAAACGATACACAGCTTGGATGAAGCTTTGCGTATCGATCCTAATGATGCCACTGCTTACTATAATCGTGGTTTGATGTCCCATAAAATAGGTGATCTTGAAAAAGCCTTGGAGGATTACAGCCGGGCCATTCGGTGTGATTCTAGTCAGGCATTAGCTTATTATAATAGGGGTCTTATATATCATAAGAGGGGAGATTACCAGCAGGCTGTAGATGATTATAGCTATGCTATTACCGTGGACGGCCGTAATATACAAGCTTATCATAATAGAAGCATTGCCTTTGGTGATATGGGTGAATTTGAGCGTGCTGCAAAGGACAGCGAAGAAGTAACCCGGTTGGAGTCAAGCGGCAAATTACTCCGACAGAATGGCAATTTGAATGCGTACCAGACGAAGCGCAGTCACATTTACCCGTGATTTCAAATAGTGGTAAATGCAATGATATCCCATTTGACTTATTATTTCCTGTAGCTGTTATTTTCTTAACAATAGGTGTATACTACCATTCCAAACTCTAAATACCATGTGATATTGCTGCGGAGACTGGGTATGCTGGATGGTAATGAGCCCTGGTCATTCGATAAATACAAAAAACCGTTCATTATCAGAGATGGTTCTACTGTTTATCTGCGTCCAATACAGAGGAGCGACGTAGATAGGCTGTTGGGACTTGTGCGCCGCTTCAGCCGAGAGACCATGTACCTTCGATTCCATCATGTGGTTACAAAGATGTCACGCGATGAGGCCATGAAGTTCTGTACCATTGATTATAATTTAACATTTGCTCTAGTGGTGACAATCGGGAAGGGGGATCGTGAGAAGCTTCTAGCTGTGGGGCGCTACTACCGGCTTCCCCGAAAGGATGCGGCTGAGTTTGCTATAGTTGTTGCAGATAGCCATCAAAAAAAAGGCATTGGTACACATCTAATGAGAGAGCTGGCGCTTGCCGCCAAGACAAACGGCATACGTTTTCTTGAAGGTGAGATATTAGTTGAGAACAAAGAGATGATGCATATTATTGAGGCCTGTGGATTCCAGGTATCTGAGGAGTTAGAAGAGGGAGTTTATAGGGTAGTGCTTGATCTGGATACGTATCAGTAATAATACGTGTGTTAAAATGTGATGGGGGTGTGGTGGTCTACATATTAATTGAATTATTGAAATAACATCTTAAGGAGGAATTTGTGGCTAGGGTTGAAATAAAACTCCCAGAAAAAACGGACTTCTCGTTTGATATTGAGGTACGCATGTCGGATGTTAATGCTGGGGCTCATCTTGGCAATCATAACCTCGTATCGATACTTAATGAAGCACATCTAAAATTTATGAGTCACAAGGGTTTTCCTGATTTCCTCGTCGATGGCAAGGCGTTCATTAATACCGACCTTGCTATCATATACAAATCGGAAAGTTTCTATGGAGACATCCTGCAGATTGATGTAGCAACAGCCGATTTAGGCAAGTATGGCTGCGATATAATATGCCGCGTCACTAACAAAACTCAGAAAAGACTAGCGGCTATTGCCAAGCTGGGGATGACCTTCTTTGATTATCAGACACGTAAAATAGCCGAAGTGCCGGAGGCTTTTAAAAAAGCGGTCTCGAGTTAGGAGAATGCAGTGGTGTCTAAGAAGGAATTTATTGGTACTTGGAAGCTTCTGTCATATGAAGTCAGGTGGGCCAATGGAAAAGTAACCTATCCTTTCGGTGAGAAGCCGGAGGGACGTTTAACCTATACCGAAAATGGTTGTGTGTCGGTCAATATCATGGCTATGAACCGACACAACTTCGAGGCACGTGAGCTGAAACTTGGTACATCGGAAGAGAAAGCGGCAGCTGCGGATACCTATATTTCATACAGCGGCAGGTACTCTCTGGAAGGGGATAAAATAAAACACTTTGTCGAAGTGGGTCTTTTCCCGAATTGGGTTGGTAAAGATCAGATTCGTACTTTTGATATACGGGGCAACAAACTAGCTCTGAAAACTATTCCGGATCCGAGGGATGAGCAGGGAAGACAAGGGTACCTTATATGGGAGAGAGTCTAACGGAAGCTCGTCCTTTCAGAGCGATTCGGGAATCGAGCAAATCAGGCGGTCTCTGTTGACTGTTGTGGTTGTACCTTAAACTTGAACTTGGGTGTATCGGTGGTTTTTGGCGCTTCACTGGTGCTGTTATAGAATGTACTGCATTGGGGACAGATTAGTTTACCATCTCTTTTTAATGCATAAGCTTCAAAAGTCTTGAAACCGCATATCTTACAAAGAAGAATTGACATATAGACCTCCAAAAATGCTCTAATAATCCACTTATTATTTACTAGTTTAATGTATCATATTATTTAATTTTTGTCAATCTTTTCTAATAATAGCTCCAACTGGACATAACTCTGCGCACAGAGCACATCCGTCGCATGGGGTATCGACCAGCCTTTCACTGCAGAAGGTATCGATGATGGTACGGTCGCTGCGGAATGCGTAGTTGAGGGCTCCGATATTGCGTTTTTCGTTGCATGCCCATACACATTTTCCGCATATGACACATTTATTGCGATCGAGTGTAATGTCTGGATGGCTATCGTCTATTGGATAGTTATGTGTCTTCTTGCGAAAGCGGTGTGTTTTAAGGCTTACCTTGAGGAAGGCGGCGATGCGGTGCAGCTCACACCTGCCATGCTTTGGGCAATTGTTGCACTCAATGATGTGTGATGCCATCAACAGATCGAAAGCGGTGCGCTGCAGCCTACGGACGTGGGGTGTATCTGTTCGCACGATCATCCCATCGGCTGCTTCTTCCGTGCAGGCTGTTGCTGGTTCGGATCGTCCGTCGATCTCAACGAGGCAGAGGCGGCAGCCGGCGTGAGGTTCAACATTGCGTATAGCACATAGATTCGGGATATAAATGCCGGCATCCAACGCGGCGAAGAGCAGCTTCTGTCCCTGCCGTGTTTGAACGGCCTTTCCATCTATAATAATATTCACCTTTTTTCTAACGGCCATGAGGACCTTTCGCTGCCGGCCTCGGCTCTGATTGCGGCAATTCGCTCAGCGGCGATATCTTGATTATCGCTTTGTACTGCGGCGGGCATGCGGCTATGCACGTTTCGCACTTGACGCACTTGTCCTGGTCGATGACCTTGATGCCGCTTTTCCCAGTGAATATGGCCTCGGTCGGACATGTTCCGACGCAGGCATCGCACGAGCGCTCGCACTTGTCCGGCACGATATACGTCGCCGTCAACTCAGGGCAGACCTTCGCCGGGCATCGTTTCTCTAGAATATGCGATTCATATTCCTCTTTGAAATATTTTAGCGTCGTCAAAATTGGATTAGGGGCCGACTGTCCGAGGCCGCATAGCGAGCCTTCTTTGATATCAATAGCCAGTTCTTCGATGAGCTTCAGGTCGGCAGTCTTTCCTTTGCCTCTGGTAATGTCTTCCAGTATGTCGAGCAGCTGCGCTGTTCCAAGGCGGCAAAAGATGCACTTGCCGCATGACTCGCTGCGTGTGAACTCAAGGAAATAGCGCGCCGTTTCCACCATGCAGTTGTCCTCATCGAGGATGACCATGCCGCCTGAACCCATCATCCCGCCGGCATGCGCCAGTGAGTCGAAATCGACCGGCAGGTCGAGGAGCTTTTCCGGCAGGCAGCCGCCGGACGGGCCGCCTATCTGTACCGCCTTGAATTTCCTGCCGTTCGGTATGCCACCGCCGATTTCATAGACTATATGCCGCAGCGTTGTGCCCATCGGCACCTCGGTCAGGCCGGTGTTGCGCACCTTGCCCGCCAGTGCGAAGACCGCTGTGCCCTTTGAGTCGCTTGTACCTATACTGCTGAACCATCCGGCGCCCCGCTCGATGATAGGCGGCACATAAGCCAGCGTTTTGACATTATTGATGAGCGTCGGTTTGCTCCACAGCCCCTGCGCCGCGGTCCGCGGCGGTCGCGGGCGCGGCCAGCCGCGTTTCCCCTCCAGGGAAGCTATGAGGGCGGTGGCCTCGCCACAGACGAAGGCCCCTGCGCTGCGGAAGACCTCGATATCGAAGCTGAGTCCGCTACCGAGTATATCGCCGCCGAGGAGCTTTCCGGACCTGGCATGTGCGATTGCGCTCTCGATGCGTTTCACCGCCAGGGGGTACTCTTCACGTACATATACGTAGCCTTGACTTGAGCCGATGGCGTAGGCGGCGATGGTCATTCCCTCTACCACCGAGTACGGATCGCTTTCCAGTATCGTACGGTCCATGAAGGCACCGGGGTCGCCCTCGTCGGCATTGCAGATTACGTAGCGAATGTCGGCCAGCGTGTCGCGGCAGAGCTGCCATTTCTCTGCTGCGGGGAAGCCGGCACCGCCAAGACCGCGCAGTCCTGACTTTCCGATTTCGTTGATTATGCCCTGCGGCTTCATATCCAGGGCTTTCGCCAGTGCGTTGTATCCTCCGTTCGCAATGTATCGGTTGATGTCTTCCGGGTCGATCTCTCCGCAGCGGCGCAGCAGGTTGCGTGTTTCATATCGAAATCGCGGCTGGTCAGATATTGAAGGTATGTCGGGATTCTCTGCCAGCGCGCCGAGGGCGAACTCAAGGCATGGATCGTCACCGATAATGAAGTCGTTCACTAGACGCTCGGCGACGCCTGGCGTCACGTATCCGTAGCATATCGACGGATGGCCCGGTTTTGATATGACTACCATAGGCTCGGCATAGCAGTAGCCGCGGCAGCCGACCTCGGTGATGGTCGCGTCGATATTCCTTTTTGCGATTTCGTTCTTGAATGCTTGCAGGGTCTCCAGAGATCCGGCGGCGCGCCCGCAGGTGGCTGTGCCTATCGTAATATGGATACGCTTATTCGACCCTGCGTCGCGGCATGTGAAAACGGCTTTCTCGCGAAGCCTTTCGAACGCTTCTTGCGCTGGTTTACTTGCGTCTCTTTTTGGCATGCTTACCCTGTTTTTTTGACCTTATATCGAGCAATATCCCCTTGACGCGCGTAGGCGAGACCCTGGCTTCGATTCTATTGTTGATCACAGAAACAGGCGCCATAGCGCAGCAGCCGACGCAGGCTACGCGCTCCAGGCTGTACTCGCGGTCGGCGCTCGTTTGTCCCTCGTCGATTTTAAGTTCGCGTTTCCAAGAGTCGAGGATTATCCTGCCGCCTTTGATCTGGCAGGCGGTGCCAAGGCAGACCTTTATCTGGTTCCTGCCGGGCGGCGACAGACGGAACTGGTTGTAGAAGGTCGCTACGGAATAAACTTCGCTGTCGTGCAGCATCAGCTTTCCAGCTATAGCGCTCATGGCCTCGCACGGCAGCCAGCCCAGCCTCGCCTGCGTTTTCTGCAGCACGGGGATGAGGTCGCCCCGCCCCGCGGCGCGGGGGATGATTTTGTCCATAGTTTGCTTCAACGATTGTTCTTTACTCAAATTTGTTCCTATCGCGGACTCGTTAGACTATTTGCCGATTATAACATCATATTGTATCTCTGTTAAGCTGTATAAAGGGAATTTGGATTTTTAGTGTTTGAGGTGCTTTACACCATAAAATAGTTCTGTTATAATCCCCTTTGGCTTTCCGGTGGTTTGAGCGAGGTGGCCCCACCCGTTCCCATCCCGAACACGGAAGTGAAACTCCTCAGCGCAGACGATACTTGCTTCAAAAGAGGCTGCGGAAAATATGCCACTGCCGGGGAGCCTTTTTAGTTGCTTGACACTGGTTTGTCTGCTAGCTAGAATAAATAAGTTGTGCCATTACTATACAGGCTCGAAGGGAGGCTGATAATGTGGCGGAGGTGAGACTCGGAGACCATGAGAGCTTTGAGGAGCTGCTCAGAAGGTTCAGCCGAAAGGTACAGCAGGCGGGTATTCTCTCTGAATATCGTCGCAGGGAGCACTTTGAGAAGCCGAGCATTGCTCGAAAGAAGAAGGCGGCTGCGAAGAGAAGGAAGTCCGGCAGGAGCTCCAGCAGCTATAAAGGATAATTGCGAAGCCGACCCGGACGTGAGTGAGTAGGATGTCGCTTCAGGAACGTATCAGAGCCGATTTGTATCAAGCGCAGAAACAGGGCGACAAAGCCCGCGTGTCTGCGCTTCGTCTTATTATATCCGGTATACAGTATGCCGAGATCGCCAAGGGCGCCGCACTGGATGATGCCGGTGTCATAGCTGTTTTTAATAAGGAAGTAAAGCAGCGGCGTGAGAGCATTGAAGAGTTCACAAAAGGCAATCGCAGTGATCTGGTGGAGAAGGAAAAAGCGGAGTTGGCTGTATTGCTGGAATACCTGCCCAAGCAGATGGGCCGCCAGGACATTGTCGATCTAATCCACATGGTCATTGGTGAGGTAGGGGCCAAGGGCCCTAGCGACAAGGGTAAGGTGATGTCTAAGCTTATGCCACAGGTGAAGGGCAAAGCGGATGGGCGTGAGGTGGGATCGATTGTGGATGAGCTGCTTTCAGCTTTATAGGATTAATTGAGAATAGTCAGTCCGCATCGAGTGGTGCGGCCTTTTTATTTAGAAAGTGTTATCTGACCATATTTGTCGTAAAGAAACGATTGGAAGTTTTGCTGTTTTGAAGGGTGTGGATTATAATAATTGCAATAGGAGTGTAGATATGAAAGTTATACTGATTCAAGAAGTGCCAGGATTGGGAAACGTGGGTGATGTTAAGGAAGTATCGGGCGGGTATGGACGAAATTATCTTATCCCCAGGGGTTATGCTCAGTTCGCTACTCCGACAACTTTGAGGAAGGTAGATGCTCTGAAGGCTAAGGAAGAGAAACACCAGCAGGCTCTAAATATTGAGATGGCAGATTTTGCGAAGAAATTGGATGGTCTTGAAGTGGTTATCAAAGCCAAGGTAGGGGGGCAAGATAGGCTGTACGGATCCGTAACAGGTGCCGATATCGCTGATTGTATAAAACAAATGACAGGGCAAGAGGTGGACAAACGAAAAGTGCTTCTATCTGAAACTATCCACAAAGTTGGAGAATACGGAGTATCTGTAAAGCTGTCGAGGGATCTTGCACCTAGGCTCAAAGTTATGGTGGTTGGTGAGAGGACTGAGGTTAAAGCGGAGGAGAAGACTGGGGATAACATAGCGGCTGAAATAAAACCAGAGGAAACAGCTAGTAACTAGGGATGTTTTATGACCACCGAAAAATTGCCTCCGCATGATATTGAAGCCGAGGAGGCTGTGCTCGGCTCTCTTCTGGTGGATAGCGGTGCGATTTATAAAATTACCAATATGGTGTCACCGGAGGATTTCTACCGCGAGAAAAACCTGTGGGTCTATCAAGCATGCTGCGATCTATATGAGAGGAATGAGGCTATAGACCAGGTAACTGTAGCCCATGAGTTGAGCCGCGGGGCAAGGCTGGAGGCGGTGGGTGGGGCGGCATATTTAAGCCACCTGGTATCCAATGTTGCGACCTCTGTCCACATTGAGCATTATGCTCAAATAGTGCATCGTTTATCGGTTATGCGCCGTTTGATTAGTGCTGCCTCGCAAATTGAGTCGATTGGCTATGGCTCAGGGCCTGATGTTGATGAAGCCATATCTAAAGCAGAGGATGTGCTAGTACGACTGCGCCATGGTGAGCGTCCTAGGGAATTCGTTCCGATAAAGGACCTGCTTAATAGATATTTTGAAGAGACCGAGATCAAATCATTTGAGGGCGATGTGCTGTTCACCGGATATAAAGCCCTCGATAACCGTCTCGGTGGGCTGCGACGCTCTGACATGATTGTTCTGGCAGCTAGACCGAGTCTAGGAAAGACCAGTCTAGCTATGGGCATAGCTAGGAACGCTGCGGTTAATCAGAAGGCACGGGTGGCGATATTCAGCATAGAAATGTCGCATGAACAGATAGTGCAGCGATTCCTTGCCAGCGAAGCTGGTGTAGATTCGCATAGATTGCGCCTTGGCGAACAGACTGAGGCAGAGGAAAGAAGGATGATGGACGCCACTGGCGTTTTGTCTGAAGCACCTATATATATAGACGACTCACCGGTGCTCAGCGTGATGGAGATGAAATCAAAGGCGCGACAGCTAAATTTTGAGAAAGGTGTCGACCTGCTTATAATTGATTATATTCAGCTAATGCATGGCAACGGCAGGGACAACCGAGTTCAGGAAATGACAGAGATATCACGCTCCATCAAAGAGATGGCGCGTGAATTGAATGTGCCGGTGATTGCTGTCTCGCAACTATCGCGTGCTGCTGAGCAGCGATTATCCCACCGACCGCAGCTCTCCGACTTAAGGGAGAGCGGTTCTATAGAGCAGGATGCTGATGTAGTTATGTTTATATATCGCGAGGATATATATACGAAAGAGGACCAGTGGGAGAAGGAACATCCTGGCGAGAGATATCCCAAAGGGGTCGCTGATATTATCATCGCCAAGCATCGCAATGGCCCTGTAGGTGAGGAGAAGCTACGCTTCTTATCAAATATGGTAAGGTTCACGGATTATGAAGTAGAGAGGGCTGCATGAAGCCCTTCGACGGCTTTCAGAAGAATATGCGGTACACGCCGCTACCGAATGTGTTGTTCAGCCAACTTGTGCCCCATATACAGGATGTAGCTGAGCTTAAAGTCATACTATATGTATTTTATTTGCTCTATCAGAAGAAGGGCTATCCCAGATATGTCACCGATGCGGAGCTTCTGGGCGATAGGGCGCTGGTGTCCGGCGTAGGCGGAGTGGAGGCTCTGCGCCGCGGCCTGCAGCAGTCGGTGGATAACGGCGTATTGCTCCGGTGTGACCTTGAGCGTGAAGGCAAACCTATCGTATTTTACCTACTGAATTCGGAAGAGGGGCGGGAGGCGTGTTCCAAAATCAGGAGCGGCGAGGTCGATGTGGCTGCACACCCGGTGCGAGAGGCTTGTGTAAGCACTGCCGAGGCACAGAATATTTTTGAATTGTATGAGAGCAACATCGGGATGTTGACCCCGATGATCGGCGAAGAGTTGAAGGAAGCTGAGAAGATATATCCTGCTTTGTGGATCGAAGATGCTTTCAGGGAGGCGGTGAGCAGGAACAAGCGAAGCTGGAAATATATAGAAACGATTTTGAAGCGTTGGGCCAGCGAGGGCAGGGGAGATGGAGAGACTGGGAGAGATTCTAAAGAAGACCCAGACAGGTACGTCAAAGGCAAGTACGGGCACGTCGTCAAACGCTGAATCTGGTGATGTCGGAGCGGAGTGCCCTTTATGCAAGGGCGCCGGTTTCGTATATCCCATGCTTGATTCCGGGCGGCCTGACTACTCCAGGGTTGTCGCGTGCCAGTGCGGCAAGGAGGAAATGGATGGTGAGAGGGTGGAACGCCTGCGCCGTGACAGCGGGGACCTTGTACTGAAGCTCCTGCGAAACATGACCTTCGAGACATTCGATCCGAAGCGGGTGAACCTTCCTAAGGAGCAGCAGGAGAATTTAAGTAAAGCGTATCAGACAGCTCGTGAATATGCCAAGAATCTGGATGGATGGCTGGTGTTCCTTGGCCCCAACGGATGCGGCAAGACCCATCTCGCTGCTGCTATCGGCAATTATCAGCTGCAAAAAGGTAATCCGGTCTATTTCAAGGTGGTTCCCGATTTGCTTGATCATCTGCGCTCTGCCTTCGGACCGGAGAATAAGTCTACGTATGATGAAATATTTGAGAGGGTGAAAAACGCGCCTCTGTTAATCCTCGATGATTTTGGGGAGCAGGCCAGCACTCCGTGGGCGCAGGAGAAATTGTATCAGGTTATCAATTATCGCTACAATGCGCAATTGCCGACCGTTATTACCACCTGCTTCTCGCTGGAGGACATCGAGATGCGGATAAGCTCGCGGTTGGCTGATATAAGGCTGAGCACATCCTTTAACATAAATGTGCCGGATTACCGTTCCGATTTATCGCCATCAGAAGCAGGCAAGCAGCAGAGCCGCAGGACGCGGAGGCCGCGTTAGGACATGATTAATTCTCCCGTGCTGGTATTGAATCAGAACTATGAGCCTCTAAACATTGCCCGTGTGCGGAGGGCTCTGGTTCTGGTAATGCTGGGGAAAGCGGAAACGTTGGAGAATGGCTCGGGTGTTATACGCACATCCAATGAGACTGTGCATGTGCCTTCTGTGATACGCCTGCAATATATGGTGAAACGGCCCCGCCAGGAGAAGCGTCTGACCAGACGGGAGGTGTTCAGAAGGGATCAGCAGACCTGCCAGTATTGCGGCAAGGAGACCAAGAACCTCACCCTGGATCATGTTATTCCGCGTCATCGCGGTGGCAAGCATGTTTGGGATAATGTCGCCAGTGCTTGCTTCCTGTGTAATAATCGCAAAGCCGGTCGCACGCCGCAGGAGGCTGGCATGAAGCTGATAAAGAAGCCGTGTGCGCCATACGGCAGTGGATATTATGTCTCTATAGAATATATGCAGAGACATGATGGGTGGAAGAAGTTCTTGCCTATTCAGCGAGAGCGGGTGGCGGATGAGGTCTAGCCTCTTCTCCGCTTGGGATTTTTTGGTTGTTTTGGTTGTTGCTTCCTGTCGCCGTTCAGTTCTTCAAGTGGTATCTCAATTACTGCTTCGCTTTCCAGCTTGACTGACACCGTCTCTTTCAAAGGGTTCCCGCCGACTACCGTCGCTGGTCCGGCAGGCGTGTTTACCTGTTGTCCTACAGGAGGCAGTTTTTCTTTCAGAGCACGATACTGGCTGCTTTCATAGCTCAGACAGCACAGGAGCCTGCCGCATGTGCCTGATATCTTTGTGGGGTTTAGTGGCAGGTCCTGCTCTTTAGCCATTCTGATTGAGACCGGACTAAACTCTGAGAGGAACGATGCACAACAAAGTTGAAGACCGCACTTGCCATGCCCGCCGAGGAGTTTCGCCTCATCTCGTGGACCTACTTGTCGCAGCTCAATGCGGATCTTACAGGTAGATGTAAGCTCTTTTAATAGGTCGCGAAAATCAACTCGGCCTTCAGCGCTGAAAAACACTGTTATACGTGTGCCGTCAAGATTACATTCCGCGGTGATGAACTTCATAGGGAGGTTCAGTTTCGTGCTTATTCTGATACAGTTTTCGAGAATCTCGTGTTCTCTAGCGAGAAAGCTATCTCGTTTCTTGAAATCATCATCGACCGCTTTACGTAAAATCGGCTTGAGGGGTTCAGTTAAATCACTATCAAGGATCTGTTTGGGAGCGATAACCACTTTGCCAATTTCTGGCCCGCGGCCCGTCTCAACGATGACCCATTCATTGATATGTACGGTTATCCCCGATGGGTCGAAATAATATACTTTCCCAGCGCGCTTGAATCTTATACCTGCTACTTCACTCATATTATCGCAGAGCTGACACCTTTCCTATTTGGCATATCTAGTATTAATACATCTAACAGTAGACGTGGGCTGACATTGTTTTTGAGTAATATGCCTGCTTGTATTAAGCTTGTAATGAAATTCTTTATATCTATTATGTCATAATAAACTGCTTCGCGAAAGAGCGTTTCACTATAGTCTATGTTCGTTATCGTTTCGCTACATCCTCCCTTTATCAGCAGAAGATCGCGCCACAAACTGATCCAGGTTGCAAGCAGCTTCTGGACCTCCGTCCGATTCTTACTGAACTGGTTTGCTATAGTGGCAGAGTAAGAAAATCCCTCTAGACGGTTCGTTCTTGCAATCTTGACGAGTGTTTCTATCAATTCTCTGCGCTTTGTAACGATATCCGCATTAGTTGATGCATTGATGGCCCATCCCATGCAACCTGATGACAGCTTTGCCAGAATGTGAGCGCTTTCCACCTCCGATGCGTTGCGTTCAGTGAGAGCATGCTCGATAATGGATGTAGCTATTGGTCTGAGATTCAGTTTCTGGCATCGCGACCGTATTGTGGATAATACAGCGTTTTCATCGGTAGATAGCAGAATAATATACACAAATGGAGGTGGCTCCTCGAGGGTTTTAAGCAAACTGTTTGCTGCCTCCGATGACATAAAGTCCGCATTATCGATGATGAATACACGGCTTCTGCCTTCGAAAGGCTTCAATGAGGCATAGCGTTCGAGTTCCCTTATTTGATCTATAGATATTTCGCTCTTGCTAGTAAGATCAATTACCTGAACGTCTGCATGCTGCAAATTCATTATGTGCTGGCATTGAATGCAACTACCACACGGCCTGTTATCGACCTTTTCGCAGTTCAGAGCCTGCGCTAGATTTATCGCCAGAGTCATCTTGCCTACTTGCGCCGGGCCGACGAAGAGGTAGGCATGAGACAGCCTATTATTTCTTAGGCTATTATCTAATAGCTCGATTGCTACGTCATGCCCAGTTATTTGCCACATTTATGAATTTCCAGAAAAACATCTATGACCGTTAGTTTACTGATGTGTTAAGCCCTTAATATCATTTTCTTCTTTGTCAGGAACTGATTATATCTAGCCGCATTAAGTCTTTGAAGCTTTCACGGCGACGTATAAGGCGAGCATTGCCATTGTACACCATGATGATCGCCGGCTTTGGCAGCGATAGGTAGTTGGATGACATCGGTATGCAGTAGGCACCGCAGCAGGGCACTGCAAGTATATCGCCTGATTCCAATCTGGGAAGTTCGATATCTTTGATAAGTATATCTCCCGACTCGCAGGCCTTTCCGGCTATAGTTACTTTCTCCAGCACTGCGTATGCAGTCTTTTCCATCTTATTGGCTACCACTGCCTCATATTTAGCATCATATAATGCTGGGCGTATGTTGTCTGACATCCCGCCGTCTACGCGCACATATTTTCGTATGCCTTCGATGTCCTTCATCGAACCGATAGTATAGAGGGCTACGCCGGCTTGGGCGACTATTGATCGTCCCGGCTCGATTGCCATATGCGGTTGTTTGATGCCGATAGACTTCGATTTCTTAATCACATAACTAGTAATAACGTCAACGAACTCAGTGATGGATTTCGCTTGTACTGTTTGGACATAGGCGACGCCAAGCCCTCCGCCAGCGTTGAAGTCTTTGAATTTGAATCCGTGTTTTCGTGTCATTATGGCGGCGAAATCAAAGACTATGTCGATCGCTTTCTTGTAGCATTCGGACTCAAATATCTGCGAACCGAGGTGCATATGCAAGCCTGTGAGATTGAGATTCGCTAGCGAGAGTACTCTGACAAGGGCCTTTTCTGCTTGCAGCATGGTGAAGCCGAATTTGCTGTCTAGCACGCCGGTGGTAAGGTGCGAGTGAGTATGGGCGTCTACGCCGGGCGAGAGGCGTAGCATTATCTTAGGTCTCTTCTCCATCTCCGCAGCGATTTCGTTGAGCAGCGACAACTCGTAAAAGTTGTCGACAATGATTCGGCCGACGTTCCATCTGAGCGCTATCTCCAGCTCAAGGCGTGACTTATTATCCCCGTTGAAATACACCTTTGACATAGGGAACTGCGCCGCTCTGGCAATTGAAAGTTCCCCGCCAGATGCCACGTCAAGCCCCATGCCCTCCTCGGCAAGTAGTTTAGCTAGAGGTCGATTGAGGAAAGCCTTGGCGGCGTAGCTGACGGTGCTGTTTGGATAGCGTTTTTCGAATGCCCTGCGGTATTCGGCACATTTGCTTCGCAGCGTGGTTTCATCAAAAACATAGAGCGGGGTTCCGAACTCTTGGGCAAGAGATAACGTATCGCATCCCCCAATCGTTAAATGATTCCTCTCGATTTTAGCTGTCAACGGGAACAGTGTGAGCATATAATCCTCTCTCGGAAAGATATTACTCCTTGATTGAAAAAGTGGCGTTCTGTCCCTCACCTTGCGAGGAGACTTTACCTTCTTTTTGGAGTTTTACCAGATGGGCATAGGTTTGTCCCTTAGCTACCGCGTAGTAAAAACCGTTGAGTTCAGGGTATATCTCGGTAGTTATAGCTTTCACGGTTGTTTTGCCATTTTTTACGAGTCTATATACCTGTTCCTCGCGCTCGATACGGTGTTGTATAAGCTCTTCTATCCTCTTACGTGGCTCCGTTATCGGTGGCCCGTGTGCTGGAAGCATCAAACTGATATCGAATTTTAACAACCTCCTCAAAGAATCGACATATTTGGTCATATCTCCCCATGGCGGTTGGAGAGCAGTCGTGGTTTTGGCGAGGATGTGGTCACCTGAGAACAGGATTCTACTCTTTCTTATGTAGAGGCAGATATGCCCAGGATTATGCCCGGGTGTGTGTATGATTTCAAGATCAATACCACCTAATGAGATGATATCGCCATCTTCTACCCTTTTATCGACGGGGATATCAGTTACTTCTGCTGAGTGCAGGATAATGTGCGCCCCGGTTTTTCTTTTCATTACCAGGGCTCCGCTGATGTGATCTGGGTGGGCATGGGTCACAATGAGATAGGTAATCTTTGCATTGGAAACACTCTTCGCATATTCGATATAGGTATCAGCGAGTTCATCCTGGCCGTATGCAGTATCAATAAACGCGCCTTGCCTTCCACTTATGAAATAAACTCGAGGTGCGGAAAGGCCCAATATCGCGTCGTATTTTGTTGGAATATCATGGATGCCAGGAACGATTTCCATATGGCTGTACCTCGAAGCCATATTAACAAGAGGGTTATTCAAAGTCAACTTGTATCGTTCGACCATTGCGTCGGATATATATAGAAAGGTAACGAGGTGCTTTATTGTATAGCAAATATGTTCAGGAAAATGGTATCCGCATCATTACCAGTAATATGCCTTCCACGCGGTCGGTGTGCATAGCTATCTTCATAGGTATTGGTTCACGTTACGAAAGCGACAAGGAAGCGGGCACATGTCATTTAATAGAGCATATGTGTTTCAAAGGCACAAAGAGACGTCCTTCTTCCAGAGAAATAGCCGAAACAATTGAGGGTGTGGGAGGCATATTGAATGGTGGGACAGGAAAGGAGTTTACCACTTTCTGGTGCAAGGTAGCCAAACCGCATTTCCCTATAGCGCTGGATCTTTTAACGGATATTTTGCGTTGTCCCAAATTCGATTCTGACGATCTAGAGAGAGAGCGGAAGGTTATATTAGAGGAATTAAAGGACAGTATAGATTCACCACAGGATAGAGTTGGTCTAGTGCTAAATGAGTTGATGTGGCCTGGACAGCCGTTGGGTAGGGACATCATAGGTACCAGTAGATCGATAAACTCCCTAAATAGAGATTGTGTATTGAAGTACATGATGGAGTGTTATGGCTCTAATAATTCTGTAGCGGCTATCGCTGGGGATCTGGATCAAGATAATATTATTTCTATGGTCGAAGAATCGTTTGAGGGATGGCCTAAGGTTAAAGAAAGGGCTTATACTGCTGCCTATGATTACCGGCAAGGGCCACGGGTAAATATCGAGCGGAGAGATACTGAGCAGGTACATCTATGCCTTGGCATCAAGGGGTTCTCCGTGAATCATCCCGATCGGTATAAGTTGGACTTGCTGAATGTGGTGCTGGGTGGTGGGATGAGCAGCCGTCTCAATCAAGAGCTGCGTGAAAAGCGTGGCCTAGTATATGATGTGGATAGTTATGTGGATTATTACCTGGATTCGGGTGCGCTTACGGTTTATGCTGGTGTTGACCCTGGAAATACCGAGGACGCTGTCTCAGCTATAATAGAGGAATTGGCTAGGTTGAAAGAGAGTATAGGAGCGTCAGAATTGACGAAAGTGAAGGAACTTGTTAAAGGTCGTTTTCTCCTCGGGATGGAGGATACTAGGAGTGTTGCTAGCTGGGCAGGCAGGCAGGAGATACTAACTGGAAGGGTGCTGACAGTGGATGATGTGGTGTCGATTATCGATAAGGTACAGGCAGAGGAATTAGTTGAAGTAGCTAATAGATTATTTGCTACAGATAGTATCAGCTTGGCGATGGTCGGCCCTGTGTCATCTGGGGAGCGTTTGGAAAATTTATTGAAGTTCTGATTTGACATCAATGAATATAAAACGCAGCTATGGATCTTACATCCATAGCTGCGTTTTGTTAATCTGCTGGTCAAATATTTCTAGTACTCAGGCATCGGCGGAGGAGGTGCGGTTGGCTCCTTCTCCTTTATGTCTGCGATGAGACATTCGGTTGTCAATACCATAGCTGCGATACTGGCCGCATTCTCCAGGCCTGCGCGCGTGACCTTCGCCGGGTCGATGATACCACGCCTTTTCATATCTGCATACTCATCTCTGAGGGCATCATAACCAATGCCGGCCTTCTTGGTTTTTACGTAGTTGACTACTACCGAACCCTCTTTGCCAGCGTTGGTAGCTATCATTCTTAGGGGCTCCTCGAGAGCACGCTTGACTATGGCTACGCCAGTGGCCTCATCGCCAGTAACTTTAACTTTGTTAATGGCTGGAATGGCGTTGACAAATGCGACACCGCCGCCTGGAACTATACCTTCCTCCACTGCAGCCCTTGTTGCGGAGAGGGCATCCTCTACACGGTGTTTCTTTTCCTTAAGCTCAACCTCAGTAGCTGCTCCAACCTTTAGAACTGCAACGCCTCCTGCCAGTTTGGCCAGCCTTTCCTGAAGTTTCTCTCTATCGAACTCTGAGGTTGTCTCTTCGATAAGAGTCTTTATCTGTTTGATGCGGCCTTCTATGGCCTTATCGTTGCCCTTGCCTTCTATGATAACAGTCTCTTCCTTTGAGGCGATTATCTTGCGGGCGCGGCCTAGGTCTTCGATAGTGACGGAATCGATCTTACGTCCCATCTCCTCGGTTATGACCTGTCCACCGGTGAGAACGGCAATATCCTCAAGCATAGCCTTGCGACGATCACCGAAACCGGGAGCTTTTACAGCTATGCAGTTAATTATACCCCTGAGCTTGTTGACAACAAGGGTGGCTAGCGCTTCGCTGTCAACATCTTCCGCAATTATGACAAAGTTCTTACTTACCTGTAGTAGCTTCTCAAGGGTGGGCAGTAGATCGGAGACCGCTGAAATCTTTTTATCAGTGATAAGGATGTATGGGTCCTCCAGAACGGCTTCCATCCGCTCCGGGCTGGTTACAAAGTACGGAGATATATAGCCGCGATCGATCTGCATCCCTTCTACATATTCGGTCTCGAACTTTATTCCTTTGCCTTCCTCAACTGTAACAACCCCGTCCTTGCCGACCTTCTCCATGACCTCGGCGATAAGGTTACCGATCTCCGCATCCGCCGCTGAGATGGAGGCTACCTGGGCCACCTGCTCTTTGGAGGTTACCGGGGTGGCCATTTTCTTGAGAGCTTCGAGGACGGCCTGTGTGCCTTTCTCGATTCCCCTCTTAATGGCCATGGGGTTGGCTCCGGCGGCTACGTTCTTCATTCCTTCGTGCAGCATTATTTGGGCAAGAACCGTGGCGGTGGTCGTGCCGTCGCCAGCGATGTCATTTGTCTTTGTCGCAACTTCTTTGATGAGTTGCGCGCCTATGTTCTCGAACGGATCCTGCAAGTCGATTTCCTTTGCGATGGTTACGCCGTCGTTTGTTATGGTCGGCGGTCCGAATTTCTTGTCCAGGACCACGTTTCTTCCCTTGGGCCCCAGTGTTATCTTTACCGCATTAGCAAGAGCGTCAATGCCTTTCTTTAAGCTCTTCCTTGATTCCTCACTATATATTAGCTGTTTTGCCATTTTCCCTCCTTCTCCGTGTTAAAATTGGTTTCTGTAATTAAAGTTTTACTTGAACTTAGCGATGATGTCGCTCTCGCGCAGGATCAAATACTCGTCATCACCCTCTTTGATTTCTGTACCAGTGTATTTCTGATAGATTACCTTGTCGCCTTTCTTGATTTCCATGGGTATTCGATTGCCCTTGTCATCAAGCTTGCCGGGGCCGGCTGCCTCAACTACTCCGCGCTGGGGCTTCTCTTTAGCGGTGTCGGGGAGGATGATTCCCCCTTTGGTCTTCTGCTCTTCGCTGAGCGGTTTGACTATTACTCTGTCTCCCAACGGTTCAATCTTTAGTGCCACTCTTGACCTCCTCCTATATCGTTTTATTTACGCTCGAAAATTTAGCACTCTCTTCTGGAGAGTGCTAAACTATATTAGTTCTGTTGCCCCGATGTGGCAAGTAAGCAAAATACGGCTGGTGGGAATTTAATGGGAATGAAATACAGTAAATTAGCGCAATCTCTTTGTTATGACTAAATATCTCTCTATATCTCATTAAATCGATATGTTCATACGTAAAATGCGGCATACTTAAAAATGCTTAATTGGCCATTGGAGGGCATGACATTGGGGTGAAGATGGCCTTTCTAATGTCTGAAAATGGCACTGATGCCATGAAAAATACGTCCTCAAATCTTAAAATCAGCCTCTCACGATTAAAAGGGTAGTATCTCCAAGTCGGCTGAAGGGTTGCTTATTTCCGGTCTATCGCAGCATTGGGCTCCACATCCAGGTATAGATCCGAGCGCTTTCCCCTTTTAATGTGGTAGTAGCCGCAAGATGCAATCATAGCGGCGTTGTCGGTGCAGAGTATCGGGCTGGGTATAAGTACCGGGATCGTGGATCTGCTGAGCATTTCTTTTCGCAGCTCCTGGTTGGCCGCAACACCACCGCAGAGAAGTATGTTACGCGCGCCATAGCGCTCGGCAGCGGCGTTTGTTTTGGTCACCAGCACGTCGACCACCGCTTTCTGGAAACCGGCGGCTATGTCTATTTTGATGTTTGCTACAGCTGATTCAGCGAGATTTGCGGGATTTTTAACGTTGTCGATAAGCTCTTCTACTAGATGGAGAACGGCTGTCTTCAAGCCGCTGAAACTGAAATCATCGCTGTCTTTGAGCCATGCGCGGGGCAGCCGATATCGTGTATCGTTTGCGCCGCGGGCGGCTTTCTCGATCGCCGGGCCGCCGGGGTATCCTAGTCCCAGCAGGCGTGACACTTTATCGAAGGCTTCTCCGGCAGCATCATCCCTAGTTCTTCCAAGTATCTGATAGCAGCCATGCTCCTTCATCAGCAGTATATCGCTGTGCCCGCCGGAGACGATAAGGCAGAGGGCAGGGAATCCGGGTGTACTCCCTTCGAGCCAATTAGCGTAGACATGCCCCTCTAGGTGGTTCACTCCGATCATCGCAATGTTATGGGCTGCGGCTATGGATTTCGCCGCGTTCACGCCGACGAGCAGCGAACCCGCCAGGCCGGGGCCGTTAGTCACAGCGACGGCGTTCAGATCGCTATACGAGACGTGCGCCCTCTTCATTGCCTCATCGACTATCGGAGCGATGGAGAGGAGATGCTGTCTCGATGCGACTTCAGGCACTATTCCTCCGTAGCGCGAGTGGATATCGACCTGGGAGGCGATAACGTTGGACAGTATCGTGTTACCGTCCTGTACTACGGCGGCGGCCGTCTCGTCGCAGGAAGTCTCTATTCCCAGTATCTTCATATCAGTTGAATCCGTCGTCTTGTGCGTCGATTATCTCTGAAGATGGCAAATATTCGATGGCAATATAGCAGAACTCAGTTGTAATGTAAATGCAGGCGGAGAGTTCTGATTCGTTCGTTTTTCTTTGACAGTCTGATGGGTGGATGCTATTATGAGCGGCGTGATAGTAAGAATATTTGGGAGATTAATCCGTCATGGATAGTACCATCGCTCTGTACCTGATTCTTTTCTTTATCTGTCTTTGCGCGTCCGCTTTCTTTTCCAGCGCCGAGACTGCCTTTATTTCTCTGCCGAAGACGCGTATCCAGCATCTTGTAGAGAGCAACGTGCATGGCGCCGCGCATATACAGAAGATAATGAAGCGTCCGGAGAGGTTCCTGGCCACCGTCCTGGTTGGCAATAACCTTGTGAATACGGCGGCGGCCTCTTTGGGAGCGGCTATTGCGATAAGGATTTCGGAAGGCGATGTCGGTATATTGATTTCTACGATACTGGTAACGATAGTATTGCTTATATGCGGTGAGGTCACACCTAAGACATTTGCGCTGGTGCACGCCGAGAGGCTGGCATTGATCTATGTGTATCCTGTGCAGTTCATTAATATGGTTGTCGCTCCTGTCGCCATCGGGCTGAGCTGGCTTGGTACGGTATTAGCAGGGCGCAGGGGTGGGGTAAAGCCTCTCATAGTGAGCGTGGAAGAGATCCGCAGCATGATATCGGTGGGTAAGGAAGAAGGCACCGTGGAGGAGGCGCAGGCCGAGATGTTGCATAACGTCTTCGAGTTCGGCCATCGCAGCGTAAAAGATGTCATGAAGCCTAGGCCTGAGGTTATATCTATAGAGGAGGGGACTACGATTGCCGATTTTCTCGCTATTTATTCTGATTATCCGCACACTCGTTTTCCCGTGTATAGAGACAGCGTTGACCATATTATCGGTTTTCTCTCTGCGAAAGACGTTCTGATGGCCGAAGCACACGGCAAAATGGCTACGAGCACTGTGATCGATGGGCTTGTTCGTCCCGTTCACTTTGTACCTGAGACGAAGCGAGTCGTGCAGCTTCTGGCCGATATGCAGGAGCAGGGGACTCATATGGTTGTGGTAGTTGATGAGTTCGGCGTGACCAGCGGAATCGTAACTATCGATCAGCTGGTGAGTGAGATCGTGGGCGAGATGGGCGATGAATTAAAGCAAGAGGACAAGGATTTTGAAGTAATCGATGATAAAACTATCCAGGTTGACGGTGGTATGAGGATCGACGAGGCCAATCAGCAGTTGGATCTTGGTCTACCGGCAGGTGATTATGATACCGTAGCCGGGTTTTTTCTCAGTCTCCTAGGGCATATCCCCAAAGAGGGTGAGCGCATAAAATATAGTAATTTAAAGATGACTGTTACACATATGAGGGAGTTGAGGATCGAGAAGATAATGGTGACTAAGGAGTAAGGCTCTATGCAGAGGCTGCGAGTCACCTTCTCTCGCGGGGAGGAGCTGAAGTATCTCTCTCATCTGGACGTGATGCGGTTATGGGAGCGCGCGCTGCGCCGCGCTGGGCTACCGCTTGCATACTCTCAGGGGTTCAGTCCTCATGCGAAAATCTCAATAGCAGCGCCTTTGCCGTTGGGTGTTACGGGGGAGAGGGAATTGATGGACATAGTCCTTCAGCGCAGGGTTTCTCCTTACCAGGTGCACAAGGATCTCGCCGCTCAGTTGCCGCAAGGTATGACGATCATAAATGTGGGGCAGGTTTCGCCGGACGCGCCGTCGCTTCAGTCGCAGGTGCGCCGCGCCGAGTATCGCGTTGAGGTAGAGACAGACAAGCCTGCCGGAGAGATCAAGGCTTCTATCGATTCGTTTCTGGCGCTGAAGGAGCTACCATGGCAACATAAACGCGATGAGGAGATGCGCAGCTATGATCTGCGCAAGCTGGTGGAGCGGGTGTGGATTGTCGAGTCGAACAAAGCGAAGTGTGTGCTCGGCATGTGCCTGCGCGCGGACGGTTCTGCTTCCGGTAGGGCGGAGCAGGTGGCCCTGGCACTGGGTTTCAGCGGACAGCCCAAGTCGATATGCCGTACAGGGCTCTTTCTTGCGGGTGAATGATATATATGAGATTGATACTGGTGCGTCATGGCGAGACGGAATGGAACCGGCAGAGCCGTATCATAGGGCATACTGAGATCGCGTTGAACGATACGGGGCGAAAGCAGGCTGCGCTGCTGGCCCAGGCATTGCGCGATGAGAAGATATCTGCCATATATGCCAGCCCGTTGCAGCGGACGCGGGAGACGGCTGCTGAGATCTCCTGCGTGCTGGGCATTCGGGTTGAATACGACGATGCTCTGAAGGAGATCAGTGCCGGTGATATCGATGGACTTACCTTCGAGGAGGTTGCCGAGCGCCACAGCGACTTCTTCAAACACTGGATGAGGGGCGATCCGGCGCTGTGCTTGCCCGGAGGAGAATCGTTCAAGGATTTGCGGAACAGGACATGGCCGGCTGTGCAGCGGATTATCGAAAAGCATCCTGATGATGATGTCATCCTTGTCAGTCATACACTGGCCATCATGAGCATTGTCGCCAGCGCGCTGGATATGAAGGTAGAGGATTTCAGGCGTATCAGGCTCAATGTTGCGTCGATAAGTGTACTTGAGTTTAAAGACGGTAAGGCGTCGCTGCTTCTTTTTAACGATACCTGCCATTGGAACGGTTTGAAAGGAATCGAGGGCAGGGTGCTGTAGATGGACGAACTGGTACAGCGGGTGCTGGATTTCATCAGGCGGGAGGGACTGATCCTGGATGCCGTCGACGATACTGCGGCTGCAGGGGGCAAGCGGGTTGTGGTTGTCGCAGTGTCAGGCGGGCCGGATTCGGTATGTCTCCTTCATGTATTGAACATGATTAAGAAACCGCTTGGAGTGCGGCTTCATGTCGCTCATCTCAACCATATGCTGCGGGGAGCCGATTCTAATGAGGACGCGCGTTATGTGGAAAGGTTGGCCTGTTCTCTAAGGATTGCATCCACTGTCGAGTCGCGTGATGTCCAGTTGTATCGAAAGGAGCATAAGCTCTCTCTGGAGGAGGCGGCACGACAGGTGCGCTACGATTTCTTTGCACATGTTGCTGCATCTATAGGAGCTGAATGCGTTGCGCTAGGTCATACTGAAGATGATCAGGTTGAGACTGTGCTGATGCATCTGGTACGTGGCGCCGGCCTCGCTGGTCTGCGCGGGATGTTGCCGGTCAGCGATATGCGTCTGGATGACCGCGGAAGTTTGCGGGTAATAAGACCGCTTCTTGAGATTACAAGGAAAGAAACTGAGAATTACTGTTTAGCTCATAATCTCAAACCTCGCAGCGATGTTACCAATGATTCGCTCGATTACACTAGGAATCGTTTCCGCCATGAACTCATGCCGATATTAAGAAGGTCGAACAGTAATATCGGAGCTACTATAAGGCGTGTGACGCGTTCTGCTGCTGACGAGATGTCGTTTATGGAGGCTGAAGTTGATAGGGTGTGGAACACTGCTGTGTCTGTCAATCCTGTCAGCATCGCGCTAAACACTTCGGCTGTGCTTGCGCTTCATCCCGCACTGCAGCGTTGTCTACTCCGTCGTGTTATGCATGAGGCTTTGGGCAATCTGGCGGATGTGGAGTCTGTTCATATCGAGAAGATGATGGAGTCATTGCGTAAGCCGGCCGGGAAGCGGATTTCCTTGCTTCGCGGACTGAAGTTCTACGTTAGCTACGATATCTGTTTGTTGACAAAAGATAACGTCGGGGTTTGTCCTCTACCTGAGATTAAGGGTGTTCACAGGCTGAAAGCGCCTGGGATGACGCTGCTGCAAGGCTGGCGGGTAAAAGCGGATTTGGTGTCAGACCGAAAACAGGAGGATGGATTCAGTGCTTATATCGATTTGGATGCTTGTGGAACTCAATTAACAGTTCGTCGCCGCCAGGATGGAGATCGCTTCCAGCCCCTGGGCATGACTGGTAGGAAGAAGCTTCAGGACTTCATGGTCGATGCCAAGATCCCGGGCATCTGGCGTGACCGGGTTCCACTCGTATGTTCGGGGGGCAGCATTATCTGGGTGGTTGGCTGGCGCATTTCCGATAGTGTAAAGATAACTGACAGTACCAGAAGGATTCTGCATATCAGTTTCGAGCGAAGTGACTAGCTGCATCCTCACGGAACTGCTGATGATACCTATTAATCCTCAAATTCATCTTCATCAGACTTACATGCTATGCCTTTGGAAGAGTGACGAAAAATCAAAAGGAAGGGAGCCGATCCCATCAAGTTGCAGTTAGTCAGTGGTATTACAATTTGTTTCGGATGTAGAGATGAATGAGAATAAGATACAATAAGACTGCGACAGGTACAGTAAAGAAAAGGCCCTATGAAAAGGGCCTTTTCTTTGGTTCACTTTGCTGATTGGATTTTTAGGCGGTTTTCTTTTTACCTGTAACCTGGAGGAATATGTCGAATGCCTGCTGTCCAGTGTATCGCGGAGTGTAGCCCAGTTCCTTTTTGATCTTTTCGTTGCTGAGAATGATCGGATACTGGAGCATATGTAGTCCCCCAGCTTGTGATTTTGTCTGTAAGCGTAACCTCCAAGTTATTTTTATACCCCAGTAGAGAAGCCATGAAGGAAGTGAAATTGAAGGCTTGCCCAGCTCTTTAATTATTTGACTGTATGTCAATCCTCCATCGCCGGTGAAATTAAAAGTACCGGCTTTCTTTTTCTTGAGTAATATTGTGATCAGTTCGATCAAGTCATCTTCATGAATGAACTGCCAGAGAGGGTTTTTGCCTATTGCTTTAACCATTATCGGTAGAAATAGGGTGTTCAATCCGCAGGCATCGCCACAAGGGCCCGTGACCGGAACGGTGCGACCGATGGTGACACAGATGTTAGGGTTTTTCTTAGCGAAGTCTTGAAACATCAGCTCGACTTCGGCCTTGTCGCAGGGATACAGCCAATCGGGATTCGGGTTGATTGGTGTATCTTCGGTCATCAGTTTTGGATTGTCCTTATGCGCGCCGTATTCTGTATTGCTTCCCTGGTAAAATATCTGAGCTACATGAGCCTGCGCAGCGGCGTCAAGGAAGTTTTGTGAACCCACTGTGTTGATTTGGTGCATTTTCCCTTCGTCGCGGATTGAGCCGACGATAAAGGCAAGGTGTACAGCAGTATCGATTTTGTTACTAATGAATATGTCAGCGAATGGCTGTCTCACATCATGCTTGATGAAGGTGAATTTGGGGGATTGTAAGGATGGCTCTTTTATGTCCATTCCGATGATGCGCTCTACCTCTGCTTCTTGCGCTATTCTTTTAGCTAATAGGGTTCCGAGATATCCAGAAACACCGGTGATAAGTACGTTCTTCATCTTGTCCCCCTGATTTAATGGTTTATAAAATCACCTTTTACTTTTTTCCCGCTGACGCGAGTTCATTGCATACGCACTTGACCCCGTTTGGCGATGACATCTCAGCAACACACTTGTTACAATGGTCGCAGTCGGTGGCAGTTATCTCGCCTGCGATTAGCCTGTTAACGAAATTGGGGTCCTTTATCGTCGCCCGCCCCAGCTCTACGAATTCGAAGCCTTCGTTCATGGCCTTGTTCATATTATCGAGCGAGCATACGCCGCCGACATACACAACCGGGATCTTGACGGCATGCATTATCCTCTTTGATTGTTCAAATAAGAACAGCTCCTCAAATGGAACGATTTTCAATATGAGGCCGGCAAAAAATTGCATGCCTATCTTTGTAACAATATTTTTCTCGTATTTTATGTATTCTTTCTTGGGCAAGTTTCCGCGCATCATATGAAACGATGTCTTGGCTGTGAAACCGCAGCTTGGGATAAGCGCGCTGGCTCCAGCTTGCTCGAAACGCTTCGCTACTTGTACGGCCTCGTCAATAGTGAGCCCACCTTTAAAACCGTCCTCGGTGTTCATCTTAACCAGTATCGGGAAATCAGGGCCCATCACCTTTCGCACATGTTCTATCACTGAGGCGGGGTATCTCATGCGGTTCTCCAGTGAGCCGCCGTATTCGTCCTTGCGATGGTTGGTCCATGGTGATAGGAACTGGCTGAGCAGATAGCCATGGCCGGAGTGTATCTCTATTGCATCAAATCCGGCCTGATGTGCCATTTGAGCTGCCTTGCCGAAATCATCCCTAACCCGGTTCATATCTTCTATGCTCATCGGACGGCAGATGCTGTAACGGAACATGCAGAACTTGCGTGACGGCCCCATAGGTGTATATCCCGTCGCTGATTTATTGGCAAAGAAGCCGCAGTGTCCCAATTGCACGCTTGCAGCAGCGCCCTCTGAATGTATAGCATCGGTCATCTTTTTCAGGTTTGGTATTATCTCCGGACGCATCCACATCTCGTGACCGAAAGCCGCTCCGTCCTTCGCCACGGCGCAGTATGATACGGTGGTCATGCCTATGCCGCCATGGGCGACTGCTTGGTGATGTTTCAGCAGTGCTTCACCTGGTGTGGCGTTGGGGCATAATCCTTCGAAGCATCCGGCTCTGATAGTTCTATTGCGAAGCTGTAGTGAGCCGATTTTACCAGGGGTGAATACCTTTGACTGTATCTTTTGCTGCATAGTTCCGCCCTTCTTTGTTTTCGTAACAAATGTTACAAACTATTTATAGATATTTCAGAGAGATAGAGTTCAATTTTATTATGCAGTTCATGGCAGAATTTGATTGGCAATCCGGAGTAACAGAAAAAATTTTGGGGGATACTATATTGGCGAGTCCTATTGCTGATTTGGATGGCTGACGTTTTATACATAAATATTCTCAAGCGAATATAAATGCATTTTAAAATCAGATAATATTGAATAGAGATAGGGTATACTAAAAGCAAGCGGGTGTCAATAAGAATGCTGTTTGATTACAAATGCCTAAATCATGTTTTGACATGCCTATTTCCACCATTTTGGCTTCCGTCCGGCTGCTACAGCTACTAACGGCGCTACTGCGATCCATATAGTGAATGTGATAAGCATGGACATGGAGTAATTTATATACGGCCATCCCAGGTCCGGTGCGATAGCACGCCATAGTAGCATCAGGAAGAAGGAGCTTAAAAAGAATCCGGGTATCGCCGAGAATAGCATAAAGTAACCGAACATGTTTTCCTCCTTGTCGATCGATTAGTGTCCGAACTTAACGTATTCTTTGGCTTTTGAAAGCCGCTTGCCTACGGTTCCCAGCGCATCCATGGAGCGAATCTTGTTGCCGTTCCTGCGCATGCGCAGGATTGTATTCACTGTCACCGGTCCGAGCCCGGGCACTCGCAGTAGCTCATATTTGTCGGCGCGGTTGATATCAATGGGGAACAGCTCGGGATGGCGCATGGCCCACAGCTCTTTCGGATCGGTCGTGAGAGACAGATTGCCGTCGTTCTTGAACGGTATATCCTCGTTGCTGAAACCGTACTTGCGTATGAGCCAATCTGTCTGATAAAGGCGGTGCTCGCGGTTCAGCAGGTCGGCGTTTGTCAGCGGCGAGCGCTCGCCGGGAAGATCGGGGTCGCCCAGCCCGCGCTGGTAGGCACTGAAATAAACGCGGTTCAGCCCCATGCGCTTATACAACCCCCATGAGTATTTGACGATCTCCCTGTCGGTCTCGTCTGAGGCGCCGACGACGAATTGTGTTGTCTGGTGCACGCGGCTGTATTTCGTCTCAGGCTGAGTCAGCTTGCTGATGAGTTTCATCGGTCGAATTATATCGTCTAGGTAATTCTTGCTGCGGCCGAGCTTCTTGAAATGCTCCTCGCCCGCCGTCTCGATATTAACGGATACGGCGCTGGCCAGCGACACAGCCTGCTGGATGGCGGCGTCCGATGCGCCGGGGATGACCTTGAGGTGCATGTAGCCTCTGAAACCGCCTCGTCGCAGGATGTCGGCGGTGGCGATGATTCGGTCCATCGCATCGTCCGGCGTGTTCGTCATGCCGCTGGTGAGGAAAATGCCCTGCACCCTTCTTGCCCGGTAGTATTCGAGGAACGCTTTGGCGGTCTCCTCCGGCGTCAGTGTGCAGCGCCTGCTGTCGATCGTCGCCCGCAACGGGCAGTAGCGGCAATCGTTCAGGCATTCGTTTGATACCAGCGTTTTGAAGAGGAAGGTCTTGCGTCCGTTCTCAAACGTTATGGGATATATCCATTTGTCGTCCTGCGAGTGGCGGCGCGCGTCAGTCTCGTTAACACCGCAGGCGCAGGCCAGATCGTACTGCGATTCTTGCGACAAGATAGACAGCTTATCATGTGTATCCGGCGCTACGTGGAAGTAGGGCGCTCCGATCGCTCTGGGCTTATCGCAGGTGGGGCAGTTGTCCCTCATGGCAACATGATACTACCGCTGGGTGGGGTGGGCAAGGATTGAATTAATCTAGTCCTTTATTCTTGTATGACAGAATAGCCATCACTTTGCAGTAGCTTGATCAATCCGTCATCTCCGACCATATGTCCTTCACCAACGATCACTAGGTAATTCTGACTCTGGTTTATGAAACCCTCGATTTGAGGAAGCCAGTATAGATTTCTCTGGACTAAGACCCTATTGAAATATTCTGGATTGTCTAGCCGAAGCTGTAGCAGACCTGCATTTTCATAGCTCAGATCTCCAGATTTCCAGGCTTGGATGTTCTTGTCATATGAGGACTCTATTCCTTCATAGGTAAAGAAGTCCATCTCTTCATAAGCATTGAGATTGATGATGTTCATCGCTGCTTCATAAGCGTTTAAAGTTTTGTGAAGGCTTTCTTGCTGGCTTTGAATCGAAAGACCGTCAAGGATATCTATATGGTATTCCATAGTTTCAAGTCCCAGAGCTTTTTTGCCTGTAGCCTTCGCTTTGTTATCGAAATAGTGTTCAACTCCTAAACTAACATAAAAGCCGAATTGTTGCTTCAATTCATATTGCACTATTAAATCAACAAGCCATGGATCATAGCTGTCGAATGACGATATGTTCATATCCAGTTTGCTTAGTACATAGCTCAAACGTTGATAGTCTGTTTCTCCCAATATCGATAGAAGGGTGCCATTATCTGTCAAAGCAGCTTTTTCTATCTCCAAATGTGTGTATTCGTCTGAATTTAGCATGTCCGGATCGATTTCAAAGACTAGGATATCTGTATTGTTAAAGGCTTTCTCCATTTGTCGCGGCAGGGGGTAATCACACTCTCTGAGAGAATGAATAGAACCAAGTAAGTATACCGTGTTGTTTGGTGATTTGATTTCCCAGAGGAAGGTTTTGTTGCCAACAGCACACTGGCAGCATAGAGTGCCAACAATAACTATCATGAATATTAGTAGTATCGCTATGAAATAACGGCCATATAGTTTCAACATACTATAAATTCTCTTATTGGAGATTAGCAAAGATTAATTTGGTAGTAAAGCATATTGTATTTGAATCACCCTAACTTATACCACCAGTTCGGCATCACTTTCAGCACCCAGGCAATGAGCCGCCAGCGCCGCGTGACGTATGCGTGCGGCTTCTGCCTCTCGATAGCGCGGTAGATCTGCCGAGCCGCTTTCTCAACTGAGGCGCGCCAGAAAATTCTGTCACCCTGCGCCATGCGCGTGTCCACAAAGCCGGGCTGGATATCGGTCACGGTTATCGGCAGTTTCGCTTTTATGGCCATATGGCGCAGCCCCTCCAGATAGTTGCAGACGAAGGCCTTGGAGGCGTTGTAGGCCGGGGCGTAGCGCCCGCCGCGGATGGCAGCTATCGAGGATATGCCGACTAGGTGCCCGTGTCCCTGTTTGACGAAGTGATTAAATGCGGCATCTGCAATCGCAGTAAAGCCGAGGACATTTGTATCGATGGTATCTTTCTCGTTGGGCCACTGCAGGTCCGGTGTGCTGTGGCCGGTGCCCGCGCTGATGACCACCAGATCGACTCCGCCTATCTCAGCGATGAGGTCATTGAACGTTTCTATAGCGGTCGGCGTGTCGGTGACGTCCATCGTGCGGATATGACACTTGTTTGAAAGCTCGGCTTGCAGCTCGTGAAGCAGTTCGGTGCGGCGACCGGTGACGCCGACGATGTAGTCGTGCCGGATGAGGACTTTGGCCAACTCGCGTCCGATGCCTGAAGACGCGCCGATGATGATAGCTTTCTTCATATCTCGGCTGTCGGTCGAACTAGATTTTCGCCGCTATCTTGGCCGCTTCAGCTACCGCTGCTGCGGCGTCGCGAGGCTGGGAGCAATCGCCTATTACATACAGTTCAGGAACTATGCCCTGCAATTCAGCCACAAGCTTATTGTCCGGTTTGGCTCCTACGGCAAGGATGACTGTATCAGCAGAGATAGAGAAAATCTCTCCGCCCCAGTTCATTATTACAGCTTTGTTTGTGATTTCAAGCACTGTCGTGTTCACAAACATCGGTACACGCATATCTATCAGTTTTCGTGCCAGGGTGCGATAGGTCATGCGCTCCACCTTGCTGCCGTTCTCGCCGAGTAGCGCCTTGGTTGCAATGGTCACATCTTTTCCCTGTTCGGCAAGCAGACACGCTACCTCAAGGCCTATGAAACGACCACCAATAACAACGACCTTTCCCTTGATTTTTACTTTATCGGTTATGATATCGACTGCCTGCGCTACATGCTTACTGTCAATTCCTTTGACGGGTATTGTTGCAGGGATTGCACCTGTGGCGAGAATAACAGCGTCCGGCTTTACTTCGAGTATATCGTCTTTTGTGATTTCTGACTCAAGATTCACATCAACATCCGTATTTTTTAAAGAGCGTTTCAAGTAAGTTGTAAAATCGTTGAAGCGCTCCTTACCTGAGATGTTCGCAGCAATGGACCATTGTCCTCCTAGACTAGCGCTTTTTTCATATAGTGATACTTTGTGGCCGCGTGCGGACATAAGTATAGCAGCCTGCATCCCAGCGATGCCACCGCCTATGACCATTATATTTTTGGATTTCTCGGCCTGCGGCAGTGGCAGTTTCCCTTCGCGGAATAGGAATGGATTTACAGAACAGGGCCCTGCACCAGGGTCGGTTTTGATGCAATTGTTGCAATAGACGCAGGGGCGGATATCGTTGAGCTTCCCTGCGCGCAGCTTGTTTGGCAGTTCAGGGTCGGCCAGCACCGGGCGTCCCATGGCGATGAAGTCGGCCTTGCCGCTCTTCAGCGTCTTCTCGCCGAGTGCTGCGTCGATCTTGCCGGCGACGATGACTGGGACTTTGACAACCTTCTTCACTTTTTCAGCCAGCGACAGCATAGCGCCGTCGGGATAGGCATAGCACGGTATGCTCAATGCCGTCCAAAACTCAAGGCCTGATGAGATAGAGATGGCATTAGCGCCAGCTTTTTCCAGAATCTTCGCCTGATACAGTACTTCATCTATCGTAATGCCGCCTTCAATATCATCTGTGCTGTTGATTTTCACTGTAAGTGGAAAGGCCTTACCTGTCTCTTTCTTTATCTGTTCAACAATGCTGCGTGCGAAACGGATGCGGTTCTCCTGAGAACCGCCGTACTTGTCAGTGCGGCGGTTAGTTACCGGAGACATAAATGTGCTGACTAAGCAACCGTGGCAGGCGTGTAGCTCCACCGCGTCGGCGCCGGCCTCTTTAGCGCGCCGCGCCCCTTGAGCGAAATCGCTGATATATCGGTCAATATCGGCCTCTGTAAGTTCCTCATATTTCCATGCCGGATTCAGCCATGGAGTTATTGATGGCACCTTTATCAGCATCCCCTCTGGGACGAAACCGCTGAAGGTTATGAGCAGTCCGTTGTGCATCAACTGAATAGAGGCCTTACTCCCGTTTTCGTGTATGGTATCAACTATCGCTTTAATGCCGGGGATGAAAGAGTCATTGTATATCCCCAGCTCCCATCCGGGAGATCCGTCTTTGCTGACCCCGGCGCACTGGGTGGTGATGAGACCTATACCCCCGGCGGCTCGTGCCTTATAATAGTCCAGCATCCTCTGTGAGGGGTTGCCCGTTCCGTCGGTTAGAACTGTGCCCATAGCATTCATAATGAGCCTATTTTTCAAACGCAACTTTCCAATATTCCCCTGGCTGAATAGCGTTGGGAATCTGCTCATAGGAGCCTCCTAATCTGGCGTTTAAGTTATTGTAGTCTACTGTAGAATAGTGTCTTGGTCAATATAATGAAGCCTTGTCTATTAATTTTCCTCCCCCCAATTTATTGACTCTTTGGGGGAATTATAATTAGGGTTGGATATGCAATGGATATTGCCTAGTGTCGTGGAGGATGTTTGACTTGTGATAGGTCCTGTGTTATAAAAGCGATTGTTATCAATCGTTTGAAATCTTGACATAATATATGTAAAAGAGGACAAGAATGGCAAGTGAGAGTTGTGATGTACTGGTTATCGGTTCAGGGATAGGTGGACTGTCGGCTGCAGCGCTTCTTGTAGCCGCTGGATATAAGACCACGGTGGTCGAAAAATCACCACGCATCGGGGGACGTTATTCTACCATCGATCATAAGGGTTTCAAGATTACCACCGGTGCCATCGAGGTCGAGATGGGCGGTGTGATACAGAAGGTGTTCGATGCTGTGGGCGTTAAGTTGGAGGCTAGTATAGCTTCGGCATTCAAATATCGAATCAATGGCAGGGATTACGATATGCCGGCCAAGGGCGGCATGAGGGTTTTCATCTCGGCGCTGGCGCAGAGCGAGGATGAGGTTAATCGCGTGATGGGCGGGCTGAAGAAAGCGCTGGCATGGCAGGAGCCGGCCGATAATATCACCCTGCGTCAGTGGGTGCAGCAGTACACGGAGAACGAACGCGTCGCCCGGGCGTTCTGGGCTCTTGTCAGCCCCACTCACTTTCTGAACGATGATGAGCTCCCCGCCGGCAAGTTCTTCGCCTATTTGAAGGCGCCCAAGGCATCTGCTGTCGGCATTGCGCCGCGGGGACCGCTGGAGTTGATGGAGTCGCTGCGGAAGGGTATCGAGGCCAAGGGCGGGAAGGTATGGACAAAGTGTGCTGCAACTAAGATTGTGGTGGAGGATGGCAAGGCGGTGGGCGCCGTTGTCAAGCGCGATAGTGAGTCGGTAGACATCGCGGCGAAAGTGGTGGTCAGCAATGCGGGCCCGCGCAAGACGGTCGAGCTTGCCGGAGCCGATAATTTCGATCGCTGGTACCTCAATCTGATGGAGGGAACCCTGCACCCCGCTCCGTTCATAGCCGTCCACGCCGCCAGCGATGAGCCTCTTGTCGATTGTGATTCGCTGGTGTTTGTGCCGGGACGGCGCCTGAGCTGTATGAATACCCCTACGCTGCTATGTCCTGAGCTGGCGCCCAAGGGGAAGCACCTGCTGATGGCTGGAGGAACGCCGCTTTCATCTCTGCCGCCGTACGATGTGCAGGCGGACAAAGAGCAGATAGTCAAAGAGCTCAAGGCGGAAATCTCCGATTTTGACAGGCGGGCTGAGCTGCTCATGGTGAGTTATTTCCGCGGCGATGTTCCCGGATATCACAGTTGGCCTGGATTAGATATGCCGCAGAAGACACCGATTGTGAATCTCTATAACGTCGGCGATGGCGTGAAGCCGATGGGCTGGATCGGATTGCCCGCCTGTGCCAAGAGCGCGGAGATGGTTGTCGAAGACATAAAGTGGCGAGTGAAAACGGCCTGATCATGGTCGATGTAGTGAGTTCGTCAGATAAAAAGGAGGGATAGGATGTTTAAAAACACGAAAATCCTGAAGGACTTCAAGGAATTCGCTATGCGCGGCAACATGGTTGACATGGCTGTCGGCATCATCATCGGCGCCGCCTTCGGCGCCGTCGTCTCGTCGCTTGTGGCAGATATCATCATGCCTCCTATAGGGTTGGGTCTGGGCAATGTTGACTTCGGTAATCTCTTCTGGGTTATAAAAGATGTAGCAAATCATACTGGTTCATACGCTTCGCTGCAAGCTGCGCAAGATGCGGGTGCAGTCACTTTCAACTACGGCAAGTTTATCATGGTATTGATAAACTTTATCATAGTGGCATTCGCTGTTTTTCTTATGGTGCGCGTGATAAACAGGATGCGCAGGCCCAAGGAAGTGAAGCCGGGCGAGCCAACTACGAAAGAGTGCCCGTATTGCAAATCTATGATATCTATCAAAGCCAGCCGCTGCGCATTCTGCACATCTCAGATTGAGCAGCAATAGTATTCGAGGCCTTGTTGTCAAGGGGAGGTGCGGTGTGAAGGATAAAAAGAAGTTCGTCGCACCCTGTGGCCTGTATTGTGGCGCCTGTTCCATACGGGCTGCATACAATCGGAAAGATGAACAGCTGTTGAAAACGATGGCTGATGGGGTCAGCATTTACCTCGGTCATAAAGTCGAGGCGAATGACCTGGCTTGTGAGGGATGCCTGTCCGATGTCGTCGCAATATCGTGCCGTGAGTGCAAGATACGCGACTGTGCCTTCGCGAGGGGATTGACCAGATGCTCTGAATGTGCTGATTTCCCCTGTGAGCTTGTAACAAGCTTCAATAACGATGGTCTACCTCATCACGCTGAAGTGCTGAAGAATGTTCGCCGTCAAAAAGAGGTAGGCGTCGATTCCTGGCTGGCTGAGCAGGATAAGAGATGGCGTTGCCCCAGTTGCTCCGCTGGGACTGACTGGTATGCTGGCCGGTGTCCGGAGTGTGACAGTGCGATTGGGGGGCAGTTTTAAGTAACTGCCGTTTATATATTGGCTGAGTGAAGAAAGGAGGGAATTCACTATGGCGAATAAGAGGTACGATGTAATTGTGATGGGGGCTGGGCCGGGTGGAATCGGTTGTGCTGCGATGCTGTGCAAATGGGGGCTGAAGACCCTGGTAGTTGATAAGAATCAGATCCCCGGCGGCAAGGCGGTAACAGTTGAGCACAAAGGGTTTAAATACGATCTCGAGCCCAAGCTGCAGGTGCCGATGACCGGTTCGGCGTTATGGCTGCTTTATGATGAGCTGGGTATCAAAGACCAGCTTGGCGCTATACCGTGCAATACTGTAAAGCTGGCCTATAGAAACAAGTCGGCAGACAAATACAGCACTAGAGTTGTTCCCCAAACAGGAGTAGATCCCACGCCTCTGTTTGATCTCTGGGGATTGAACGATAAGGAGCGCAATGACGCAATTCCTATACTGGCGGAGCTCGCTTTCCTCACACCCGAGCAGTTGAGCGCCATGGATGACATGACCTTCGACGAATGGCTAAAAAAGAAGAACGCGCCGTGGGGACTCTACAGTTTCTTCTGCATGCATGCCAACGGCTCGCTGGCCGAACCTATCGACCTGGTCTCGGCCTCTGAGCAGGGGGCTATAATGCAGCACATAGCTACTGCTGGCGGGGGCGGTTATTACAGAGGCGGTTTCGGGCGCATGATTGGAACCATTGCCGAATACATTAAGGCACACGGCGGCGAATTCCAGATGGGCGCCCGTGTCGAAAAGATTAAGATATCCAACGGCCGAGTGACAGGAATATCAACAACCAAGGGCGACTTCGATTCTCACATCATTGTCAGTGATGTAGGTATTCAACCTACCATGTTGAAGTTGATTGATGAGAAGGAGCTCGATCGCAGCTATCTGAATTATATACGCGATCTGGTACCGGGATGGGCTTTTACCGCCGTTCGATATTTCCTGAATAGGAAAGTTGTGCAAGAGCAAATGGCTATGTGCTATGCGGACTATACCTGGATGACTACGGACCTGTATAAAAAGGTAAAAGCCGGGCAAAAGCTGGATGAGGAGATATTCTTCTTCACGGTTCCCTCAAATTATGATCCAAATATGGCCCCGGAAGGGAAGCAGTGCATAATCGCCGGGACTATATGCTCTCCCGACCCAAAAGCTCCTGAGATAAAGATGCATAATGAATTGCTGGATAAGATGATAGAGAAGATATATCCAGGATTCATGGATGCGTGTTTTGAGCGGCAGGCCACAGGGCCAGCTGAAGTCTCAAAAGCTACGCGAGACAGTGTTCTACCTCATCAGGGCGGCGAGTGCGTCGGCGTAGCTCAGATTGTTGGCCAGTGTGGTAAATATAAGCCTAAGCAGATGACGCCAATAAATGGGTTGTTCATTGTGGGCGCTGACGCAGGTGGTGTGGGGATGGGGACACACCAGTCCTGTCAGTCGGGGATGAAGGGCGCTCGTATGGTGCTTCAGCACCATATGAAACGGCAACACTTTAAATAAACCTGCGATTAAGGAACGATATTACTAGGGGGCCAGAACGGCCCCCTAGTTGTTACTTGGATTGTGTGCGATTAAACTGGTTTTATGACTATAGCGTCGCATGGGCAGGCAACAACGCAGACGCCGCAACCGAAGCATTTCTCGGCATCGATAACAGCCTTCGGCTTTTTAGTCTTGGGATCTATGAACAGCTCGATAGCGCTGAAGAAACATCTGTCCACACAGTCATTACAGCCAGTGCATTCCGCGGTATCAACAGTAGCGCGGAAGTGTGTCTTGTCAAGTATCTTGCCGATGTTGTCGTAGCGAAGACCGACATCGAAAATGACGCAGCAATCACGGCAGCAATTGCAGAGTTCGTTAAAGGCACCAGATGACCTCACTGGCCACGTATGGACTAGGCCTTCCTCCTCTGCATGCATCGCTATGTCTAGCGCTTCCTTTGCAGTTATTTTGCGCCCCGCCTTCCTATCTAGGTGAAATTTTGCAGATTTGTTGAATTGTAGACATATATTAACTGAACCCCTACAGCGACGCATGGATTTACGACAGCTACATGGAACAACTACAATCGGATCAGATTTATTTATTAGCTCCTTGATATCTTCTTCTGGGGGGATATCAGCCGCTGTTATATCGGGGCTTTTTTCAAGTGCTTTGATAGCAGGGAGAGTCCTGATGCGCTGTACATGTATCTCTTCCGGTATATGAGCGCTCAGTGGTATCCACTCTGTTTCATGGAATTCTTTCCACAGATCGAGGAGTTCTTCATCGATCCATCTGTCCGCACTCGATAGTGAGGCATCATGCAACTGGGACGCGTCGCGTGCGAATTGCAATCCTTTGCTGGTCGGAAAGACGAAGCCACGCTCGAGGAATTCCTGCAGCTTTTGTTTCACCGTGTTTTCATCAAGCCCGCTTTGTCTGGAAAGTGTCCCTGGTTCTGCAGGCAGCATTAGCAGCAGCTTCGCATCCATGGGTGACATCAATTTTTTTACTATTCTAAGTACGATTTGCGAATTAGGTTGATTGAGCCTCTTCGCTACTTCGAGATAGATATTATCTGTTTTCATGATACTCCTCAGAATATGTCTTCCAGAATTGCTCAGTGTCTACTCTAGGACAAGCTGCTCATTCTAATCTTGGCCATCATATTCTACACCATCCTATTAATTACGCGCATCATGAATGCATTGACATAGTGCCTATTAATGCTTAATATTCCATCCATGAAGCGCATTGTTCACTTATTGGTGGCAGTATGAACCTTGCGACGCATATCATAGTCATTCTGGTGATAGGGTACCTAATTGGCAGTATACCTACTGCACAGATTGTAATGCGTGTTTTCCGCAAGCAGGATCTTAGTAAGATAGGTACAGGTAACGTAACTTCCACTGCCGTTATGATACACGGCGGCAAGCTCCCGGGCAGCATATCGCTAATAGGTGAAATATTAAAAACTTTCCTGTGCATTTATATAGCCTATATGTTGGTCGGAGAACTCTGGGCCTACCTCGTGATGCTGGTGATAGCATCCATTGGAGAGATATGGAGCATATGGTTGAAGGGAAAAGGCGGTAAGGGGCAGACGATATTCGTCACCGGCTTCGTTGTTCTTTGTCCTTTACCGTTCCTGATATCTGTCGGGTGTATGCTCGTTGTGTTTTTGTTATCTAAGCGTTTCTTGTTCAGTAATCAATTCTGGCATATTGTTACACCGCCGCTTCTGCTTCTTGCGTTATTGTTCAATCCTGCAGTATTCAGCCTAGGTGAGCATTCATGGGGCTATGCTGTAACCGCAGGAGTGCTGTGTTCCTTCTTCTTTTTAAAGAACAAGGCTGCTAACGATGACTTTATTCAGTCGCAAGCCTTGGGCAGCTATAGTCGCTAAAGGCCGTGGGAAATGTGGAATGTCTATCAGGCAGCTATCACGATATGTCTCGCCATTTTTATCATAAATCTCATCCTGAATCTGCGTTCCCTTCACAGGCTTGGCAAGAATGATGGCCCTTTGCCAGACCCCCTGCCCCTGATATCTGTATTAATCCCTGCCCGGAATGAGGAAAGCAATATTAGGAATTGTCTGGAGTCTTTGATACGGCAGGATTATCCAAGCTATGAGATATTGGTTCTTGATGACAGTTCTTCTGATCGTACCGCTGCCATAGTAGACGAAATAGCGGCGATTGATCCCAGAATAAAACTGCTTAGGGGGAAGCAGTTACCCAAGGGCTGGGCGGGCAAGTCTTACGCCTGCTATCAGCTGTCGTTGGAGGCCAAAGGCTCCTGGCTGCTGTTTACTGACGCCGATACCATCCATGCACCTGAGACGTTGAAGAGTGCATTGGCCTATTCCCATAATCATGACATATCTTTGCTGTCTGGATTCCCGTTGCAGCATACTGTTTCATTTGCACAGAGAGTAGCGATTCCGATGATGTATTTCTTTATATTGAGTTTCGTGCCTTTATGGTGGGTTCAGAAATCCCGCAAACCAAGACCGGGGGTCGCTATAGGGCAGTTTCTTTTCTTTAAGGCTGATGATTACAGGGCTATCGGCGGCCACGAAGCTGTTAAATCAAGGATTCTGGAAGATGTCTGGCTTGGTTTTGAAATTGTGCGCCGGGGCAAACGACACGGAATAGTGGACCTTACTGGAATGGTTTCATGTCGAATGTATGAGAGACTAGGTCCTTTGTGGGAAGGTTTGGGCAAGTGGTTCTACTCTGTTACTTCACTGTCGCCATGGCTTTTTACTATGATTATCGTAGCGGTATTCGGTGTTTTTATTCTGCCGTTTCTGATTGCTGTAGGTCGTGTCACTCCGGGGCTGCCTGACTATGGCTTTTCGTTATTAATAGTCTTACAGATTATATTCATATTTCTCATGCGTATAATATTAGACCATCGTTTTAGACATTCGCGGCGTTATTTTCTGCTTCAACCTTTGAGTATCTCATTTTGGATAGTATGCGCTACGAGTAGCGTGATCAAACGTTTGACTGGAAGAGGGACAAGCTGGAAAGAGCGCGTGTATAAGCCGGGTTCGAAGGTTGAATGAGATTTAAATCAGTGATTTACAATTCATAGGTCTTGGGTTTTATTAGGGTATGGACTGCTTTTTCCAATTTTCCGAAGGTTATTGATTTCCTTCTGTAATTTTTCTTTGGTTGATGCGAGTTCTATTGTACGCTGTTCAATCAAGGTTTCCAGGTGATGGCGATATTGATCTAATTCATTTTCCATGCGTTTACGTTCAGTTATGTCTCTGGCTATGCCCACGACTTCGGATATACCAGGCTTGGCGATGGGAAAAACCGTTACTTCTATGAAAATACGACGGCCGGCCTTATTGATAAGTTCCACTTCTTGTGGGCCGCTGGGAATTCCTCTGAAGTGCTTAAGTCTCTCCAATACAAGTGGAACGTACTCCTCTGTAACAATGCCAATGTCAAAAACATTTTTCCCCATAAACTCAATCTTGGAATAGCCTGTAAGCTCCTCAGCTTTTCTGTTGCCGTATATTATGTTCCCCTCATTATCATAAATAAAAATTGCATCCGGCGCATTCTCAACTATGGTTTGTAGCCTTTCCTGACTGCTTTTCAGATTTGTCTCTATTTTCTTACGGCTAGTAACGTCTCTAATGACACCGATAAAGCCTGTAGGGTTACCCTCGCTGTCCCTTAGTAATGCAGCGCTGATTTCAGCATCGAATTTCTTGCCGTCTACAGCCCAAAGAGTATATTCAACCCTATCTTGAACATCTCTCTTGGCTATTGTGTCGAGGATATCCTGCTGGAACCTCTGTTGATCTTTCTGTGCTATGAACTCAAAGGCATTTTGGCCGATTATCTCCTGCTTGCGAGTATATCCTGCCTTCTGAAGAGTAGCATTATTGACCTCGACTACTTTACCTTCAAGATCTGTTATTATGATGCCATCCGAGATTGCATCAAATATGAACCTGAGCCGCTCTTTTGACATTTGCAGGTCGGCGTTATAGAACTGCCTGTTGTTTATGTTGAACAAAATCCCTCTGAAACCTACAACTTGGCCGGTGTCATCGAGTATACTGTTCAGATGCGTTGTTAGAGGTATCTTAGAGCCGTCGGCTCTTAAAAAGGTATAGTCCTCCAATGCCGGTTCTACGGCAATATGCTGAGCATTGATAAGTTTATTCATGGAAGATTTCATCATATCTATTTCGTCAGGTGCTATGCTATCCAGAATATTTATTCTGTGTAAGTTGCGTTGCGTGTAACCTAATGTTCGTAATGTCATCTTATTCGTATAGGTGACATTGCCATCAATATCGGTCTCAAATATCATGTCTGTGATTGACTCTAGAAGACGTCGAATTTTCTTCTCGCTGGCCCTTGTTCTAGGTCGCTTTTCAGTAGTAGATTTGGTGTCCTTATGTGACTTCTGCATGTGAATACTCCATCTGACATAGAACGAAATTGAATATATTGTCTGAACAATACAGAGTTGCTATGGTCAATATATTATACAATACTGTTCTGTAAAATATTGGTTCGCCTTTTTAGGATTGATTTGTAAAATAAGGCACTCATACCTTATCTGGAGCACGGTAGCGATTCTGCTCTCTGCTCGATGTTAAGCTCTTTCTTTGGGTTCCGGGGGAACCGTAATAAGATTGTAATGTGGGTAAACAGCTGTGGTTTCAAAATCTTCATATGCGGATAAAGGGAATATTAGACTTTACTCTTGTAAGGGCGGTTATCGTGGCGCCATTTAATGAGAACGTAAGTAAAGAATGCTAGTGATATTATGGGCAATATCAATATTGCCCATATCCAGTCGTTATGTCTTACTGTGGTTGAGGTTGCGGCATTCTCCGGTATCTGTGATGCATAGGGCTCATTGGACTTTGGCACTACGCTTAATACATATATGCTTAGATGATCGGTAGAAAACGATATCTCATTTCGATTTATTTCAGATAGGCAGGGTACTTCTATCCATTCTTCTGGTACACTCAGAAAATAATACATTTTAAGTATCAATTGATCAGGGGATTTAGGTAAATCTAAAGGGTTGTAATTAATGGTTATTTCCACTGGTTTTGAGAAGGTGGCGCCCTCCGGGGATAGCTCGTACATATAGATTGCCTGATGATTGATTGGAGTGGCTTTAGTGAGCAGGTCAACATATTTGATATAAATGTGTCTCAGGGGTTTGCCGTCAGAATCGAGTACATACGTCCCGCTTGATATTTCCAGCGTGATTTCACCACCCGCAGAGCTAGCAGTAACGTCTTCTGTTACTTTGCCAGTGCTGCTAGACAACCATTCCGTCACCTGTCCCAGCGCGTCTACTGATAGTTTTGGTGATATTGATGGTTGGCTGCTGCCTCCGTTCACGATGCTTGAAGTCGTCAGCGCTGGCGTGGTAGAAGGTTCAGGGGTAGTAGGAGTAGCTGTCGTAGTTGGTGTTGAGGTAAGGGTCGGTGTGGGAGATGGGGTTTGTGTTGTGGAAGGTAGAGGTGTCGGCTTGGACGTAGGTATAGGAGTTGGAGCAGGGGACACCGTTGGAGTCGCTGAGGACGTGGGTGTCGGTGTCGGTGTTTGAGTAGGCATAGACGTAGGCGTTGGAGAAGGAGTGAGCTCGGGTACAGTGAAACTGCCTGATGTGGCCTCTATCTCATTTTGGCAGGTAAATAAACACAGGTATGAGACGCCTAGCGTCAGGCACAGAACACATATTAATATTATGAGAACTGTAATTCTCATATAGGCCTCGCTGGATCTTTCTTCCTCCCGGTTCTCTATTTTGATGTTCTAGGAGTATTATGTTTTTTCCCACCAGCCTTTTTTCGGCTTCTGTATATCATATAGAATGCTATATCTACTAGCAGGACTACAGCACATACGATTCCCACGATTAGTGGCATATTAGAATCGTTTACTGTAGCAGTGCTTGCGTTGCCACCGTATATAGTCATCTGTCTTTCAGGTGAGGTTGTGTAAATATCATTATCGATTTTTAAGTTAAGCTTGAAGCTATAATTGCCCGCACTCCATCCATCGACGGGGGTGTATGGATAGCGTCTATTGGCTCCGTCCAGGCTAAGGGTATTTGGGGGGTCAATCATCTTCTGTTCGAGTGATTCGTTATTATATTTAACGTCAAGCCATATTGATACGTTATTTACCTGCTGATAGACGTTTCTGACCGTATATACCAGCTCGGCGTAGGCAAATTCACCTGTGTCGCTATTGGAAAATTCAAGGACATCAAACTGAGAGAAATATATTGTGCCCACAACCAGGGTCAACGTCTTGGTTTCACCTGCTGCGATATCGAATGACTCCTGGTCGAGGAGCTCCCCGCCGACATACCCTTCTACATGGTAGCTGCCTGGAGATACTATAGCATTTAGGGCTCCTGTTTCACTGTAGGCAACTTCATAACTATTATTACCTATCAATTTGAACAGCCGTATTGTGGCAGGCACCGGCGTTCCATCAGGGCTTGCAGCCTGCACGTTGACTGTTGACGATTCGCCCGTAATTATGAGACTGGCTGACTGGCTGGCGGAACCCAGGAGTTGTATTCCCTCCCCCTCCGTTTTATAGGACTCGGCTATGATGGTTACCTGATGGCTCCCCGGAGCTGCATCCGCTGTTACGCTGATATCGACGCCCAGTGATTTAAAGGTGCGGGGAGCAAGGTCAAAATCCGTCTCGGATAGGATGACGTCTACGCCCACCGGAGTCTGGACTTTTATTTTAATGCTCATGTTTTCATCGCCCTGATTGAAGACCACTACGTCCACACTCGGGACACTCACTGAAGATCCCTGGGGTATTTCGAATACCTGACCCCCAAACGAGCCGGAGAAACCGAGGACCCCCTGCCCATTAGCAGGGGCGCCGGTGACAAAACCAGTTGAGATAAAGGCGATCGTGCATAAAAAGATACATATGGTGATTATCTTTCCCAGGCGAGTCATTGTCATGTTATCCCTCCGAGGTCACTTTGTGCTCTGTTAATATTCCACAGGATACCCCAGTCTGTAATAAAATTCAATCTTAGCTGATAATCCACATCACTTATGATTACTTTGGTATTATTAATAGCTAGAACTTGTACTCTTTTAAGAAATAGAGGGGCGAGTCCAGCTCGCCCCTCTATATTGGCAAACCTAGTGATAACCTCCTTATGAACCGTCGGCGATCTGATAGTAGATAGTGCCGCTGTAGGTGGCGGATGTGAACGGCGTGCCCAATTTTAGCCAGAGGGCGTTATTGGTTTGGGTATCTCCGGCTTCCGCAGTGAAGTCGCCTGCGTTATCTATTGTTATATAAGCTGGGCTTGCGGTAACCAGTCCGTCGGATCCGCTCGGCAGGGTGCCGGTATCATCGGCCTTGAGAGAGAATTCATTGGCGCTAGGGGTACCCTCTGCGTCGAGTGCAGCGGTCCCTGAGGGAGCACCGGTCCAGGAGCTCGACGCCGCAACTTTTTCATCATATGCGCCGTTGGCTACATACTTGACCGAGATACTACCTTCCTCGCTGGGATCGCCTTCTTGGAAATCTTGGTTCGGATTCACGCTCTCCCAGTTGACACTGCCGGTGTTTACCGTGATCTCGCCGTACCAGGCCATCTCCTGGTTCTCTTTGTAGTTGTCACCGGTGGCTGTGCCATCGTCAGCAACTACATAGATATGCCACTCGTCTGCGCCCGGGGTTTCCCTCGCTACTTTGCCGGGCTGGAAGGCAAAGATAAAGTTGCCATTGCTCGCGGATAATGTTGGTACTGAGCAGTTAGACTCTACTTTGCCCCATGTAGTGCTGGCTGAAGGGTCAATAGTCCAGGTGCTCGGATTTTCCCATTCAAGGATAGCGCATGTAGAGACATTTCCGCTTCCAGGCCTGTCGCCGGTGTTGTATTCACCATTAGCGTCGTAGTAGATGTAGACCGTAATGGTGTCCAGGTCGTTCAGGGTGTTGGCATCAGTCACATCAAGCGTTATTTGATAATACGCCTGCGGGGTCATTGTTGTTGACCAGTTGCAGGTGATGGAGTTGACAGTTGGCGCTACATTGCCGCACTGGAAGGAGCCGCTGGATGTGCCCGTTGTGGCGGCGAATGCCACACCCGGGGTCAGAGATAGAGCAACCGCTATTACAGCTATGATTGAAAAGACCATCTTAATCTTCATGATGGTTTGCCCTCCTTTCTTGGGGAATTCACGAAATATATATTTGATGAGTGCTGTCATTGAGCTCCTCCGTTTCTTAAAACATTTTTTAAAGACTTTGGAATAATTATATAGATTTTCGCTAATATTATTACATTTTTTTATAATTGTCAAGTAATTTTATATAATATTATACTTTATTACTATATAAAATAACGTTATGTTACGAAAGTACTATTATAAAAGTACTATTGTAAGTGTGAAATAGGGATGCCTATTCTCGGGATGTTTGCCGTTAGAAGAGAGTATCCTGCAGGGAATGTTTTATGGCTGGGCGATCTGCCAGTATATGGTTCCGCTGTAGTTGGCTGTAGTGAACGGCGTGCCCAGCTTGAGCCAGAGGGTGTTGGTGGTTACGCTGTCACCGGATTCGCCTGTTATGGTGCCGGTGTTGTCCACTGTGGTGTACGATGGAGAAACGTTGACCAGGACGGCGCTGCCCAGGGTCGCCGTGTCATCGGCCTTCAGCGAAAACTGGTTAGCGGACGGGGAGCCGCCTGAGTTAAGGGTGGCAGTGCCCGATGGAGCGCCGGTCCATGTGCCCGATCCGGATACCTGCTCGGCATACGCGCCGTTGGATACGTAGGTCACGGAGATGCCGGTTTGCTTGGTGCTCTCGCCGAAATCCGTGCCCGGGGATATGGAGCCCCAGTTGACGCTGCCGGTGTTCACGGCTATCTCGCCGTACCAGTTCATGGTCAGGTTCTGCTTAGTACCGGTTCCTGTCAGTGAGATGCTGTCCGTGGCCTTGGCGTATATGTGCCACTTGGCGGCGCCCGTGGTATAGGTGGCCACCTTTCCCGGGGTGAAGTGGAGTTCAAAGGTCCCGCTGGTCCCTGACAGGGAGGGGAACACGCTGCTGGAGTTGTTAACCGCCCAGGAGCTCCCGGCGCCGGAGCTTATCGTCAGGGTGTTGGTTGCCTTGGTCCATGTTAGTATGGCGCAGGTCTGGGTGTTCCCTGATGTTGGAACCTCTCCCTCACTATATGTGCCGTCCGAGTCGTAATATAGTGTGGCGTTCACCGTAACCAGGTCATTCAGAGTGTCACTATCCGTCACGGGTATCTTGATGTTGTATTCCACCTGGGGGGACATTGAGGTGGTTTCAGTGGGGCTTCCTCCCGTGGTCCAGAGGGATACAGTGCCTATGGTGGGCGCGTTGGGACGGTTCTCTACGCTGCCCCATGTCCCGCATGACGGCTCATTGGCTGTGTATTGACGTACCCTGAAATCATCATAGTGGCTGTGAATATTATCACCGCTACCGCCCGTCTGGTTATAAGAATCCTGAGATATAGCTGTTCTCCCTGAACCGCTCACTGCAGTGTCCGAGGTGTCATTCTTTAGAACATCGTCCACATAGAATTTCTGGATGGTTCCGCCTACAATGAATTTCCACTTATACCAGGTGCCGGCGGTAATGGTAAAAGCGACACTGCTTAACTGAGTAGCGGTGGGTGAGACGTATTTCCATGTCACAGACGTATTTGCGGATTCCCATTGACAGAAACCGCCTGCATAAAAATCGCTTACTGCTCTGCTCCATATTCCAATGTCAAAGATATTGCTGGTAGCCGAAATGGGCTTTGCCTTCACCTCGGTTATCGTATCCGTGCTGCCGGCCCAAACAGAGGCGTTGTTGGGGAGATACGCCATGCAACCGGTGGTTTCAAAATGCAGCTCTCCGGATTCAACAGATGCATCACAGCTGTAGCTCGTGTCATGATTATTAACTTGACAGCTATCCCACTTACCTAAAGTGCCGCTGAAATCGTCAAAGAAAAGGAAGGTATTGGACCCGTTGCTGGCATCGGTCGCGGAAGCGTAGCCATAATATATATAGAACTGGCCTTCGTCCGGGTGGGCCGGGATAGAGTCGAACTCCACCCACCAGGTGCCGTCTGTGGCATCGTACTCCTCCCTCCAGAAATCGAGTAGTGTAGTGCCGTCGGCCTTGGTGAAGCGAATGTCGCTGGGCCAGTTCAGGGCCGAGTTGTTAAGGTATACGGTGCAGCTGGAATCCGAGCCGCTGCCATTAATGATGCTTATCTTCATCTGGTAGTTGGTCAGGGCTCCGTCGTCGGTGTGCGGTATCGTCAACGATTTGCGGTACTGGTAGTCCGTCTGGCCCCAGTTGGCAGTGGTATACATCTGGACCGTGCTGCCGTAGCTTGTCCCGTAGGAGTTGACAGCATAGGCCCTGACGCGGTAGCCGGTCCCCGCGCTCAGGCCCGATATCGCTTTGGTGTAGGCGCCGGTGCTGAAACTGCCGTCGTCGTAGGCCGTGCTGTCGGTTGTGGTGGGATCACCCGAGGTACCCGACTTGTAACAGAAGCCCCGCCTTGTGATAGTGAAAGAGCCGGCAGCAGTGATGTTCCCGTTTCCGGTGGCGCCTGTTTTGCTGATGCCCGTAGGCGCCTGGGTGGTGACTGTGGGAAGAAGGTTCTCTACGCTGCCCCATGTCCCGCATGACGGCTGATTGGCTGTGTATTGACGGATTCTGACATCATCGTAATATGCGTTCACTGCATTGGGCTGTTCTCTCGAGCTGAATCCTAAATAGCCGCTTGTGCGGGTGGTATCGGTGGTGTCCAGGACCCATGTACCGTCATAGGAGATATTAATACCGCTTGTTTTTGCAACCGTCTCGTAGTTATGGTAATTGTTGTCGAGTGTAATACTGTACGTATCCTGATCAGAACTAGCACCGTTGGTAAATTCTCTGATCCATAAAATATCTGAAGGCAACCAAGACCTGTAGCCGGGCGCCCAATAAGCATTATAAGCTTGAGCTTCAGATCCATTTGCGATGCCATCCCAATGGATATTGATTTCTATGTTCTCCGATTTCTTTGCTTTACAGTCCAGGATGTATGGAGCAGATAAGCTGCTTAGCGACCTTAAATATACTCTTTTGCTGCCGTTCGTGTGTATCTGTATCTCCTGATTAGACTCATTTACATAGTTGCCTGATCCGGAGTTCACGGTTGTCCATGCGCTGGAGTTTATCGAGTTATCGTTGAAATCATCGAAGAAAGTAAATGTATTTCCTCCATTGCTGGCATCCGCCGCTGAAGCGTTGCCGTAGTACAAATAGAACTGGCCGTCGTCAGGATGAGCGGGTATCGAGTCGAACTCCACCCACCAGGTGCCGTCTGTTGAATCGTATTCCTCCCTCCAGAAATCGAGCAAGGTCGTGCCGTCAGCCTTGGTGAAGCGAACGTCGCTAGGCCAGTTCAGAGCCGAGTTGTTGAGGTATACGGTGCAGCCGGAGTCCGAGCCGCTGCCCTTGACTATGCTTATCTTTATCTGGTAGTTGGTCAGCGCGCCGTCGTCGGTATGCGGTATCGTCAGCGATTTGCGGTACTGGTAGTCCGTCTGGCCCCAGTCAGAAGTGGTATACATCTGGACTGTGCTGCCATAGCTTGTTCCGTAGGAGTTTACCGCGTAGGCCCTGACGCGGTAGCCCGTGCCAGCCGTCAGGCCTGATATCGCTTTGGTGTAGGCGCCGGTGCTAAAGCTGCCGTCATCGTAGGCTACGCTATCCGAAGTAGTGGGGTCTCCTGAAGTTCCCGCCTTGTAGCAGAAGCCCCGTCTGGTTACAGTGTCACACCCAATGGAAGTGATATTCCCGTTGCCGGTAGCGCCTGTTTTGCTGATACCTGTAGGAGACTGGGTAGTGACAGTTGGAGTGCCTGTTATTGCAACGAAGTTAGCTGTAACCGATCTATTAGAAGTAAGCGTTGACCAGTAAGCACTGGCAGTAGCGGTGCTGTTCAGCCCGGCTGTGTCACCAGTCCAGCCATTGAATGTGTAACACGCGTTCGGAACAGCATAAATATAGATGGTAGCATTAACAGCGTATCCGGCTGAGACTACACTGGGCGTTACGATGGTTCCGCCGCTCCCAGCGGTTGTATTGACCCAGTACCACTTTAATATGACAATACCGGCAGCGCCGTTGCCGCCATGCTTGGTACCACTTGAGGGGTTGGCAGCGCCACCGCCGCCTGAACCGGAGTTAGCAACTGTAGCATCGTTTCCGTTATTATTATTAGTAGCACCATCGCCACCGCCTCCGCTGCCGCCGGTACCCTTGGTCTGATAACCGGCGCCGCCGCCGCCGCCCGCGAACACTCCACTTTGTCCGTAAGTTGTGCCGAATGTCCAGTGGTAGTCTCCGCCGCTTCCTCCGTTACCACCCTTGCCCAGCCCACCCGGACATGTCCCATCCGAACCTACAGAGGTATTACCGCCGCCGCCACCGCCCGCACCTTCCGAACCTTTATAGCCTTTTCCTCCAGTATTTCCCTGCCCTGAGGTGCCGCTACCGCCGGCCGTAGCATATCCTGATGATGATGCTCCGGAACCCCCGCCTCCGGAGCCGCCGCCCTTTCCATTTGCATTATAACAGCCACCGCCACCGCCGCCTTTAGCTGTCAGTGTATCGAATACGCTGTTGCCGCCAGTTGTACCAGAGGCGTTACCGTTGCCGTATGGGCCACCCGGGCCGACGGTGACAGTATAACTGTTGCCTGGGGTCACAGGGTAGCTGGCGTTGAAAATAAGCCCGCCAGCGCCACCGCCTCCTCCGTCGTTAATTGGGATTCCACCGGCTCCGGCGCCGCCACCACCTCCTCCAACAACGAGTACCGTAATAGATGTGACGCCGGCTGGTGCTGTCCAACTTCCGTTAGCTGTATAAGCGATTAACGATGGGTCGTAGGCATAGACTGGTTTCGGGGATATCACCTGTGGCAGTACGGCGGCCATGAAAGAGACAATAAATATCAGTGTTATAAGAATTGATATGGCTGAGGACCTGGCATCGGATGTTTTCATTTTACTGAGCTCTAAATTCCATAAATTATATAGATATCTTCTATAATTTGGAAGACATCACCAGTATGTAGAAATAATAAATTATATTATTTTAAGTAATTTTAACACAGTAATTAGAAAAAGTCAATATCGGATAACTGGTTATTGACATGCTTTTATCGAGTGAAACTGAGATGTCCCGTACGGGGCTATTTCTTCTTCTTCCTTGCGGATGGCTTCCCGGCTCTTTTCAGCTTTGTGATGTCTCTTAAAATATCGAAAATCTCAATCTTACCTTTCTTTATAACGGGGAATCCTGTGGCTTCAAGGATGATGTGGGCGCCTTTCCTGGTAATCATCTCTATTTCAATAGGTTCGGCAGGCTGGCCTTTCTTGCTTTTCTTTAAACCTTCCAGTACTGCAGGTATGCATTTGGGGTCTATCATGCCTGAATCCAGGGCGCTCTTCCCTATATAGTCTTTTCTATTAACTTCCAGGAGTTTCTCCGCTTTCCTGTTCAGGTCTATCAAGATGCCTTCTGCATCGTGAATAATGATTGCATCGGGCGCGTTCTCGATGAAGTTCTTCCACCTATCCTCGCTTTCCCGCAGCTCGGTTTCCATCTTCTTGCGTTCGGATATATCTATGCCGATACCGGCCAGGTAGGTGTTGTTGTTCAGTGTTACGCAGGATGCTGCCAGATAGTATGGGACGACACGCCCGTTCTTGGAGACGGCATTCACTTCTGTCATATCCCAGCCTTCAGCGAATACCTTGTCTATCTTCTTCTGTATGGACGGCCTGTCCTTCTTACTGAAGAGATCAAGAGGGCTCATCTGCGCGATCTCTTCCGCGGAATATTCCGACTCCGTCTCAAGATTGTTGTTCCATTTGACGAAGCGGCCTTTTGTATCGATTAGGTAGTAGACACCGGGCAGGCTGTTGACTATAGCGTCGGAGAAATTCTTTTCTTGTAGCAGTTCCTCCTCTGCTTTCTTGCGTTTGGTTATATCGACCCATATCGACAGATAGTAGGATAGTCTGTCGTTCTTCATTATGGTTTTTGTCGTTACTTCAACCCAGAACAGTTTGCCGTTCTTTTTCCTCATCGGCAGTTCCAGTTTCTCAACACTGTCGCGAAGAACCTGCTCGGTATGTTGTACCATCCTGCTGGTAGCTTCCTCTGTCCAGTAAGGGTAGGGCACCCTCTTACCTATGAGCTCCGAGAGGGGATAGCCGGTGAGTTTTAACAGGGCCGGATTCACATATTTGATAGCTGTATTTGCCTCGGCTACGAGTATGGGATAGGGCGCATTGTCCAGCAGGCTGGAGCTGAACTCTTCACTTTCCTTAAGCGATTCCATGACTTTAAGTTCGGTGATGTCTGTGGCCATAATGCCAAGGCCGTCTCCAACTTTAAATATTCTCGCCGAAACCCTTATGCCACCGAAGGCGGGATCCGTTACAATATCGGTCAGTTCCAGCGGTTCTCCCGTGCGAAGCACTTCCAGGTATTGCTTGTAGCGGCCGCTTTCTTCTATTATGGGCATAAGAGTAAGGATGTTTTTCCCTATATAATCTTCTCGCTTGGTCTCTGCAGGAAGGTGTCTCAGCGCAGCCTTATTGATTTCTATAACATTGAACTTTGCATCGAGCAAGATGAAGATATCATTTGATGATTCCATGATACGGCGGAGTTTTTCTTCTGTCTGGTGTAATGATTCCTCCGTCTTGGTACGTTCGGTACCTGATTTAGGCATCCGGTCGATACGCTGGCGCGTTTCTAGTATCTCGGACATCAGGTTTTCCCTGGCTTTACTTTCCTGGCCGATTACCTGGCTGCTGAGACCCTGAAGGATGTTGAGTATATCGTTTTCTTGGAACGGCCTCTGAATTATGAATAATGGCCCTGCTGAAAGTTCATCCAGAATAATAGGTTCATCGCCAGGCCCCGTGCCGACGACGATATTCGCATTCTTGTCCCTGAGCCTTATCTTTGAGATAATGTCAGCATTTGTGGCGTCGGCCGGCTTGGAGATAAGGAAAATAACGAAATATTTGGTCGTTTCAAGTTCTGCATAAACCTGTTCCATGTTCTTGGCAGTTGTGACCGTATAATCCCCTCGTGTGGTTAGCAGATTGTTAATCTCTATAGTTTCCAGGTCATCGCCGATGATAAGAACATTTCGTTCCATGACCTTTGATTTGGCAGTGAACCAGTTATCGAGTACAACTTTGTTGAAACGCCAGTGGCCGCCCAGTTTGTATGCCGGTATTTCGCCCTGCTGCGCTAGCTTGTACAGTGTCATGTAGCTGAGCTTCAGGTATTCTGAAGCTTCCTTGGTGGTCATTAGATCGCTCATGGAATAGATCTCCCCGATAAGTTATTGTATAAAATACATAAATAGCGATTAATAATTATAGAGAAGCTACAGCGATGGTATGATAGCACTATAATAGCCCGTGGGCAATATTATCCGAGATATTCTAGCGAAATTGCAGCCGACTGTGCCCGTTTGCGATATCCGGTGCACTCGATGCCTTTGTATTATTGTATAAGAATTGCATGCTATATCGTACTGAATCAATTTTTATCAAGACAGCTTGATACATGGTATAATATTGCTCTAATAAAACTAAGTGAAATGTCCTTAAATACATGTCTAAATTAACCGATTTTCTGCAAGCTAGTTCATACTTCTACGACGCCGCGGACAAGGATGACTTGGAGCGGATAGGCAAGTATGTTTTTGAAAAAAAGGTGCAGAAGGGAGAGCTGGTGGTTACGGAGGGCGAGAAGCCCCACGCGTTGTATTTTGTGGTTTCCGGAGCAATTAAGTTATTCAAGACATCTCCCGAAGGCAAGGAGCAGATATTTGGCATAGTGCACAGCGGCGGCTCGTTCAACGATGTCCCATCTTTCGACGGCGGCCTTAACCCGCTAAGCGCGCAGGCAATGGTTCCTTCGATATTGTATGGTATAAGCAGTAGTGATTTTGAAATTATCCTCAGGGGAAATTCCAGGGTTGCCCTAAATGTCAGCAGGGTTCTCGCTAGCCAGATAAGGAAATTGGGTGGGCTGGTGGAAGACTTATCTTTCAAACATGTCACAGCAAGAGTGGCAAAGATTCTGGTGGAGTATTCCGGTGACGGGTCCAAAGCACAGCATAAGCTTACCCAACAGGACATGGCGGCCATGGCCGGGACGGCGCGGGAGGTTGTGGGGAGGTCATTGAAGTCGCTTGAGGATGATGGCGTGATAAAGATGGATCGGCATCGTATCGTAATCAAAGATATAGATGTGCTTAAGGGTATCGCAGGTGAAAATTGATGAGACAAAGGTCATATTCTGTATTCATACTGGATGCTAATATCAAGTATGTGAGGGCAGCGCAATGGCAATAGAAATGCCGACTATAGATCTTGAAAAATGTGACGGATGTGGCCTATGTGTGGATGTCTGTAAATGTCACGCGATAGTGTTTGTAAATGGCGTGGTGACGATTATCGAGTCCAAACTCTGCGGATGGTGCCTTCAGTGCGAATTTATTTGTCCACGGGATGCTATATCCTGCCCATATGAAATCGTTATCGAGAAGCGTTAAAGTCTGAGTATACTCCCTGTTTATCCTTCAAATTCAGCATTAGCTCAATGTGTTTCTAGAGTCCCGATTGAAAGTCTCCATTTGTCGTTAGAGCCCGAATATTTAATCCAACCCCCTGTTATCCCCCATGCTTGGGGGATATTGGAAGGGGAATAGGGGGCACCCCTAAAACCCCGGCAGGAAGAATTTTGCACCTCTTCTCATAAGCATTTGCCTAAAGACGGTTTATGCGTTCCCTGAAAATAAATCAAAACCTATTTTCTCGATTATCAATGGGACATAAATCACATACAAATATGGAATGCGGATTTAGAATATTTGTGAAAAAAGGAAGGGGGTGCATTATGAAAAAGAACATTACGTTAGCCCCCCGAATGAATAGGGAACCGGCTGAGAAAAGTAAGCTAACCTGTAGTCATTACTGGGTTATAGAGAAGGCCAAGGGACCGAAGAGCAGGGGGGAATGTAAATATTGCAGGAAGAGTAAGGATTTTTCCAACTTTATTCCGGATCTGCGCTGGGACAGCGGTGTTTTTGGTAAGCCCGAATCTGGATTGCCGGTGTTGGATGATGCCAAAAAGGAAAGCGTATTAATGAATTAAAAATTGTATAATATGACCAGCATCTCGTTTATCTAACATTGGGGGTACAGGTGGATATCAAGATATACACAACACCGACATGCGGATATTGCCAGATGGCAAAGAAGTTTCTTTCTGAGCGCGGGATACCGTACGTTGAGTATGATGTGTCTCGCGACAACGCAGCCGGGGATGAGATGGTCAAGCTAACCGGGCAGATGGGGGTTCCGGTTATCGTTGTGGATGGTCAGGTTATTGTAGGCTTTGATAAGCCAAGGCTGGAGCAGTTGATAGGTAAAGACGGCGGCGATAGTCGGCCGCGGTTCGGGCTCAAGGTGGCGGACGCCAGCAAAATCACCACCAAGATGGGCGGACTGCCCGTATTCGGAGCGCTGGTAGGCTCGGTCGCTTCCTCCTCACCGGGCGAGCGCGCGGGGATAAAGCAAGGGGATATAATCACGGAAATCAACATGAGACCGATACGCAATGCCGATGATCTGGAGAAGGCCCTGGCCAATCTGCGCGTCGGCGGGAGGGTCAGCATTATCCTGCAGAGAGGGCAGCAGACGATGAGGGCTGAAGTTGTGATATAGATAACAGTCTGTTCTCTGATAGTGGGCCGATTATTATACACAATATCGGCCTTTTTCTTTTGATAGATGGACTTTGTTTCAAGCTTTTGTTATATTGTTTGACTACTCAGGAATCGCTTTCTAGCATTAAAAATCGTAGGCCGGTATGAAAAAGAGCAAGGGACCTCAAAAAGATTTATTTGACATGCAACGTGACATCGACCTGAGGCGGGAGGCGCCGCTGGCGGCCAGGATGAGGCCCCAGGGCTTCGATGAATTCCTGGGGCAGGAGCATCTGGTGGGACAGGGGCGGGCGCTTCGAAAAATTATTGAGTCCGATCAGTTATCATCCATGATACTTTGGGGGCCGCCGGGCAGCGGCAAGACGACCCTGGCTCTCATCATCGCCGGCATCACAAAATCGCACTTCTCTCCGCTTTCTGCAGTCAGCTCGGGCGTCGCCGACATACGTCGCGTCATCGACGAGGCAAAGGAAAGGCGCGCGTTACATAAGCAGCGTACCATTCTATTTATCGATGAAATCCATCGCTTCAACAAGTCCCAGCAGGACGCGGTGCTGCCGTTTGTGGAGGATGGAACGGTAACACTCATCGGGGCAACTACCGAGAATCCCTCCTTTGAGGTTATATCTCCTCTCCTATCCCGGTGCAGGGTGTTTGTCCTCAAACCTCTCAGCGATGATCAGGTGCGCCTTATCGTGGAGCGGGCGCTGAAGAATGAGGAGAGAGGGGTGGGGAAACTGAAGGCGGATGTGGATTCAGATGCTGTCGCTTTCCTCGTTACCATGGCCAACGGCGATGCAAGGATAGCTCTGAATGCACTGGAGATGGCAGTTACATCTACCAAACCGGACAGGGATGGCGTAAGAAGGATAGCTGTTTCAACAATCGAGGATGTCATCCAGCATCGTGCCTTGCTGTACGATAAGAGCGGTGAACAACACTACAACCTGATATCTGCTTTACATAAATCACTCAGGGGCTCGGACCCGGATGCTTCACTTTACTGGCTGGGACGGATGCTTGAGGCCGGTGAAGATCCCCTTTATATCGTTCGCAGATTGATTCGATTCGCTTCGGAGGATGTCGGCATGGCTGACCCTCAGGCGCTGGTGGTTGCCGTTGCGGCGCAGCAGGCTGTGCACTTCGTCGGCATGCCGGAGGGAAATTTGGCTCTGGCTGAGGCGGTGGTCTACTTGGCCGCGGCGCCTAAAAGCAATTCATTGTATACAGCATATTCGCGGGTTCAAGAGGATGTGCAGAGAACGCGGAACGAGCCGGTGCCTCTGCACTTAAGGAACGCTGTGACCGGGCTCATGAGGGCGGAGGGGTATGGGAAAGGCTATAAGTACGCGCATGATTACCCCGAGCATTACGTGAAACAGCAGAACCTTCCTGATTCTATTAAGGAGAAACGGTACTATTTCCCCGCTGATCAGGGTGATGAATCTAAGATCTCGGCCCGGCTTAAGTCGCTACGTGAGAAAAAGCAGTGATTGCGTGACTTTACCGGCTTATTGTTTTAAAAGACCTGACAAAAAGTTCTGCCGCCCGTCTTTATAAGTAAGAGCAAAGCGGGGCGGCGAATTCATGGATGATTCTATTTATTGCGGCACTCTTCAACGGTCGGATTCCCGTGTTGAAGAAACGAGGAGGAATCACCTGGACGAGAAATGCGATAGCGAAACAAAGACCATGGAATCTGTGATCGCCAATCTTTTTGAGGAGTATTACGATAAAGTCGTGCGTTACATCTATGTGCGGATAAACGATCAACCGGAGGCCGAGGACCTAGCCGGAGAGGTATTTGTGAAGGCTTTGAAATCCATGAGTTTTTATAGAGGCTCGGCAGTGCAGTTGCGATTCTGGATATTCAAGATAGCCCGCAACCTTGTGATAGATCACTATCGCAAGATGGGTAAACGCAAAACAGTCAATCTGGATGAGGTGGAGATATCAGATAATTCCAGCGTTGAGGAACTGGCCGAACGGAGGCTGCAAATAGGTGAACTGTCAAAGGCGATGAAACAGCTGACAGAGGCTCAGCAGGAAGTAATAAGTCTGCGGTTCTTTGCAGGGCTATCGTCGTCCGAGACAGCCCAGATAATGGGGAAAAGCAGTGGGGCGGTGCGGGAAATGCAGTGTGATGCCATACAGAGGCTGCGGAAACTGATGTGATGGGATTGAAGGGGGTGTTGTGATGAAAGACAATATAGAAAAAATATTAGATGAGTGCATAGATAGAATCAGCAACGGCGAGTCGTTGGAAAGCTGTCTTGCCAGCTATCCGGAGCATGCTGAGGAATTACGGCCTTTGCTGCTGGCGGTTCGTGGTATCAAAGATGCCGAGCTGCCGGCTATTGATCATAAAGCAAAATCTGCAGCAAAGATCCGGCTCAATGCGGCTTTGGTGGAAAAAAGAAAGGAGGAGGGAGCGATGAAACAATTGCTTGAAATGTTCACTATTCAGAGGTCAAAGGTATATGCTACTGTATCCGTACTGTTGATTGCAGTAGTGGTGGGCGTCAGCATCTACGCGGTTACTGGAGAGGGGGGTACCTCAAACCCCATTCATAACGTTGCCGGGACGGCCGGGGTCAGCAATTTCATGTCGCAGCAGCAGTTTGAGGATTATCTGGCGTCCAATTCGCAGCAAACGGGCGGGAATTATATCGACCGCTGGGGGGTATTTGCATCGGCGAGTGAGGATGTTGATATGGGAGGGGCTTTACCCATGCCGACTCAGGCACCGAAGGAGGGTTCATACACGAGTGATACCTCTGGCAGGGTATCAGAAACCAATGTACAGGTCATCGGGATAGACGAGCCGGATATAGTGAAGACGGACGGCATGAACATCTACTTCTCCAGGGAAGACTACTATTACTACTACTACGATTATACGTCCTCATCTGATGTGATGCCGTCACAGATGGATAACGGGGTTAAAATCATCAACGCGAATCCTCCCGTTAACATGTCGGTGCTGAGCAAGATCGACAGGAACGGGAACCTGTTGCTGAATGGTAGTACCCTCGCCGTATTCACTTGGGATGGTATTTATGGGTATGATGTGTCGGATCCGCAGAATCCTGTGAGCAAGTGGGAGATTACATTCGATAGTTCCACCAGTCTGGTTGCGGCCAGGATGTATCAGGGCAAGATATACCTGGTGACGCAGACCTATATATATTCCGGTGAGCCGATGCCGGCGCAGCTGAAAGTCAATTCCGAATCAGTACCACTGAATTACTATGACGTGTACTATCCAATCTTACCTTCCTATACCGACAGCACTTTGAATGCCGATGTTTTCGATATGCAGAGCGGCCAACTTGAGGATACGGTGTCTTTCGTCGGCTCCTCATGGTCGTCGGTGGTATATATGTCGGGCGATGCAATCTACATAGGCTACTCATATTCAGAGGATACGACGCCTTACATACTTGCGTTCTGTGAAAATAACCTCAATGGAGTTGTGCCCGATTCCGTCGTCGCGAAAATTAATAAACTGGCAGAGTATGATATTAGTAACGCTGCCAAGATGACCGAGATAGGGGTCATATTCGATAACTACCTGGGTTCGCTGGGTAGCGATGAAATGATGCAGGTTGAGGCCAGGATAAATGACGCGCTGCAGAGTTACTACAACGAGCACATGAGGGAAATAGACAGGACTAGAATAGTGAAAATAGGGCTGGATGGCCTTGATGTAACGGCTACCGGCAGTGTACCGGGCAGCCTGCTCAATCAGTTCTCCATGGACGAGTACAACGGCTATCTCAGGCTAGCCACGACGATGGGCAGTGGCTTTGGGTTCAGCTGGTTCTGGGTCAGCAACAGCAACGCCAACGATATATATGTATTAGACGGCAACCTGAGCATTGTCGGTTCGATACAGGGCTTAGGGTTAACAGAGCAGATATACTCGGCTAGGTTCGTCGGCGATGAAGGATATCTGGTCACATATAGACAGACCGATCCGTTCTACATCATAGACTTGTCTAACCCGCAGAACCCGCAGCTTAAGGGCGAGCTAAAGATTCCAGGCTACTCTTCATATCTGCATCCTATGTCAGGGGATAGGATGCTGGGCATCGGAGAGGAGAACTGGTCGGTTAAGATATCCCTTTTCAACGTGGCAGATCCAGCGAATCCGGCGGAACTTGATCACTACATATTGGATGATTCATGGTCGGATATACTGAATACGCACCATGCCTTCCTACTTGATGAGGCTCATGAGATATTCTTCCTGCCGGGAAGCAGCAGCGGTTACATTTTTTCATACACTGGTAACAAACTGGAGTTAATAACAACCGTAAGCGATATCCAGGCGCGTCGAGCGATATATATTGACGATAGCCTGTATGTAATCGGGGACAATAAAATTGTTGTTCTCAATGAGTTGGACTGGCAGGTTGTTAACGAGCTTGATTTCTAGACCTTTAATCGGGTAAAGGATATGAAAAGCCCTTCGTAGCTATAAGAGCACGAAGGGCTTTTTTTAATACTTGTTTCTTGGATCTAGTCTCGATTGGTTCTTTTTAGAACATCTTTCTGCTGTTGGATCCCTTTACGCGATTTCTCACAGAATATTCTGTTGCCTAACATGTCTGTCTCGCAGTAGTACATAGCAGTTGAGATTGTTGATGGGGTAGGGGTAAATATCTGCACCTGCTTGGGAATAATTTTCAGCCCTGAGGATAGAAAATCTCTAAGACGCCGCATATGTCGCATAGTGCATCCCGGGTGCGCTGCTATCAGGTAATAGGTAAGGAAATACCGTTTACCTAACCTGGCGCAGGTTGATTCGAACAAGGCCTTGAATCTCATGAGCGATTTAACGGAAGGCTTGTTCATCAAGGCCAAGACTTCGTTATCGTAATGCTCCGGTGCAAGTTTAATCTGTCCCGATATATGATTGTTCACAAGTTCATCGATATAGCGTTTACAATTTTCACTATCAGCTATAACCATATCATGACGGATGCCCGATGAGATGAATATTTTCCTGACTTTCGGAATGTCCATGAGACTTCTAAGCAAGTCTATTTGTTCCCTGTGTCCAAATTTAAGGTTTGGGCATATTTTTGGCATGAGGCAACGTTTCTCAGCGCAATGCCAGCCTTTATCACAGCTTGCAGCATACATATTAGCGGTAGGTCCACCAATATCGTAAATGATGCCGTTAAATCCCGGCTTCTGTGCAATTCGTGAAACCTCGGCAATGATGGATTCACGGCTGCGAGAGACAATACCTTGTCCCTGGTGGATTGCTATGGAGCAGAAGTTACAGTTGCCAAAACATCCTCTGTGTGTAGTTATTGATTGTTTTATGGTATCAAGAGCTCTTACTTCTCCTGTCCTGTAATATGGGTGTACATCACATTCGAATTCAAGATCAGATATTTCATCGAGCTCTTTCGTTGATAGAAGGGGCGGGGGTGGGTTGTGAATAAGATAACGGTCACCGTGCTGCTGGATGAAGCCGGTGGATGTGTTGTCAATTTTCGTATGGAATAGTTTTGTCATCTGCAGAAAGGCCTCTTTACTGGTCGAGGCTTCTTCAAATGATGGTAGATTTAAATATTCGTCGTGGGAATTATGTGACATATAGCAGATGCCTTTTGTAGTTCTCCAGTCGGTATTATCCTTAAACGCCTGTGCCAGTTCGATAATTGTTTTTTCGGCCATGCCGTAGGCGAGTATATCGGCTTTGGAATCGAATAGTATAGAACGGCGTATGGCGTCATCCCAGTAATCATAGTGGGCTATGCGGCGCAGACTGGCCTCGATGCCGCCAATGACGATGGGCTTGGTGTTCTTGAAATACTGCCTGATAAGGTTGGTATAGGCTATGGTTGCCCGATTCGGTCTTATATTGATACCACCCGGTGTGTAGTCGTCCTGTCTGCGGAATTTCTTGACCGGCGTATAGTTCGCTACCATGGAATCTATACATCCAGCCGTTATACCCCAGACTAGTCGTGGCTCTCCGAGTCGCTTGATGTCGTTGCTATTTGCTGTTGAAGGCTGGGCGATGATCGCGGTCTTGAAACCGTGCTTGATCAGATACTTTCCTATGACAGCCACGCCGATATACGGGCTGTCAATATATATATCACCGGTGACAAGGATAACGTCGGGCTTTTCCCAACCGAGAGCGGCTATTTCTTGTTTCGTGGTCGGTATGAACATTCCAGGGTCCTATTAACAGGATAACCAACTTAATCAGCAATATCAAATTGAAGAATCGATGGCATTACTTATTTGTTATATAATGTGCTTGTTTAAAAAACAGCCGTTATTCATTGGGAGTAGGCATGCTCAAGAAAGACTGGGACCGTTCCAGCTGGAAATATAAGAAAACAAAGATTCTTTGTCCGTATTGCGGCAATGATACGATTAATTTTGATTCTTTTAAGAAGTCATGGCGTTGTGTGAAGTGTGGCGCTTCTTTTATCCGTCCACCAAAGCGTAATCCGAGCCTTGCAAAGTTTCTAAGTGTGCTAATAGGCTGGGCTGTAACTATCGCTGGGCTTGTACATTTAATTGTGAGTCATCCTTATTGGGTTGGAATCATTATGATAGCCGTTGGAGTGTTTATTAATGGGATTGCTTTGGCGCTTGTAGCACGCTGGCGTTGAGGAGAGGTGACTATGAATAAGAAGATATACGGCAAGCTGATAGAGGTGGCTAGGAAAGGCACCGTTATTTATGAAAGCGATATTGCCAAGGTATCTGGCATGAATATGAGTTTGCCTCATGAAAAACGTGAATTGGATAGACAGCTAGACGAGATCAACAAATCTGAGCATGAACAAGGACATCCTGTACTATCGGCTGTGGTAATTCAAAAAGATAGTCATATGCCTACTAGGCACTTCTTTGAATTCTGCAGGGAAATCGGCGTTCTCAAGGGTGGGGATGAGGACGAATTCTATATAAAAGAACTCCGCAACGTACACATATACTGGGCTTCGCACTAACTATACACGAACTATCCCGGCCTCGCAGCTGTGATTGGGACATGGCCTTACACCGCGGCCGTTGCATACTCTGCAAATCTCATCTGGTTGAGCGCTGGGATCGATTAATCTGTGAACAGTTCTTGTGCCTTTGCCGCCGCAGAATCGACATACTATAATACCTTTACCACTGCAATTGCCGCATGTGCAATGCCCCAATCCTAATAATGACATATGATACCTCTATATTTCTAGAATTTTCAGTCTATATAAAGCGGAAAATTGAAGTAATTTACTACAATGAGGTGTATTTGTCAAGAGGTGGAGTGACGATTCCAGAAAAATAGTGATATGGGGGATATAGGTAGTGTCAGGTGTAATAATAAAAAGGGTGGAGTGATTTCTAGGTTTGGATGATTACGAAGATGAAAAAGCGTCCCTGGCGCGACTCGAACGCGCGACCCACTGCTTAGAAG
>Ga0172363_10000053_pt1 | contig 64852 bp, 61 predicted proteins | sample LakKivs2_kivu2a2_FD_114541 | JGI IMG/M metagenome (GOLD analysis project Ga0172363, IMG submission 114541) | Sediment microbial communities from Lake Kivu, Rwanda - Sediment s2_kivu2a2 | ecosystem: Environmental > Aquatic > Freshwater > Lake > Sediment | place: Rwanda: Western Province, Lake... | reverse complement strand
TGCGGAATGAGTTTGATGACATTGTAGTACTCTGGCACGCCAGGATTCCAGAACTGAAACTTCCAGAGTTGTTTCTCGACAACTTCTTGCTCGTTGCCCTTCTCAAGGAACTCCTTTCCGGTGCTCGTGACGTATATCGCAGAATGCTCATCAACCCAGGCAAGACCAAGCCAGTCAAGAACAATCTTAATCATTCGCCCTATAGCAGCTTGGTCTGCACGTCGCTGTCCTCTTGCTCTCGGTTGAAAGAGTTTCTTCTTCTTCAATGCGTCAACATACTTGTTTTGAACCTTGCTCCACTGCTGTCCATCAAAGGCACTCAAAACCTCCAGACGCTTTCGAATGCGATCCAGGTCATTTACCGCTTCCCCCTTGGGCGCATACCAGAATGCCCTTTCTGAGGAGTATTCTTTTATGAATTTCTCCCAGTAATCACCCACCTGGTTCTTGCTCATCTGATTCCTCCAAGTCGAACAGTATCCTTTGACGAGGATCATACTTAGACGGTCGTGTGGCCTTAAGTATCTTCGGTGAGCGACTCGTCGAGGCCAGTCTTACAGCAGCATGATGACAGAAATCTGGAGAAAGATCGATTCCGACGAACCTACGTCCCATTCTCTTGGCGGCTACACAGGTTGTCCCCCATCCGTTGAAGGGATCAAGGACAATGTCTCCTGGATAACTGGCTTCGTCAACTTCAGGAAAAGTGTACATGGCTATGAGCCGGTTCGGCAATGCTTCCGGATAAGGAGATGGATGCCCTTCTTTGCGACCAACATTTTCCGGGTACATCCACCAGATTTGCTTGGTGAGTTCCAGCCATTCTTTCTGACCGAGTCTCGCTGTCTCTTTTACCTTGCTGGGGACCTTTGGCGGTGCGCCGGGTTTCACGAAGACAGCAATGAATTCAATGTAGTTGCGCTCATAGAGATTCGGTGGATAGGGGTAGGAGCCGAACATCTTCTCGGTCGTCTGCTTCTCCCAGATGTACAAACTATATGCGATCATATCGGTCGAGCACAGAATATCCTGCCTGAGATCTGCGTAGAGGTCCAAGAGATATCGAGTGTGTGATGCTCCGAAATGCTTCTTCGAAACCTCCTTTGTTATAGGCATTAGAGGAACATTCAGTGCAAACTTACCATTCGGTGCGAGACATCGTGAGACTTCCTTCCACACTTTAGTCAGGTCCGCACGGTACTTGTCATAAGATTCGGCACCAATCTGTCCCTCAACCCCATAGTCGACGAGGTTCCAGTATGGCGGACTAGTTACGGCGCATGTCGCAAATCCGTCAGGTAGACGGGCAAGAGTGCTGACGGCATCTCCACAGACTATCTTGTTAACGACCAAGTCAAGCGAAAGAGGTTCAGCATCGGATCTAGCATCGACAATGAGAGGGTGTCTACAGCCATTTCCCTGCTGCACATATGAGCGCGAATGGGGACTCTGCTCGGATGGAAGACGAGATTGGATATCTGAAGGCTTGAAAGCGCGGTTTCTGCGAAGCTTGTACTTGCTCTTGGATTCCTGCATGCTAGCCGACTCCGCGCCCATCTAGGTCCTGCGTCCCGCTTGTAGTCATGCGCACTTCCTTATTTCTTCCTTTCCGAGGCATGCACAATGCATGAATATCGAAGAAGCAATGCCGCTTAGTCGACGGTTGGGTAAAGGAATTCAAGACTATCCCATCATTCGCGCATGTCTAGAGGGAACGGAATGTGAACCTGCGGTATCGATTGCTACCCCAATTGATTGCCAGGTTCAGACTAATTCCGTCGCTGGGACAAACGATCAGACCCTCACTGCAGTGTTACCGTATGGCTCTCAGGAAGATGGAGTCCTACGAAGCACCGGGAGGCGTCTCAGGAGGTTGGGGAGGTGGAGTCTGAGGCCGGGGCGTAGCGGAGACGCGACGCCTTTTCAGGAGAGTCAACCCAATCAGCAGAGCGACCAAGACCACGGCGACAATCACGGCAATTACCGGCAGCCCGTAGTACGGACCGTTGAAGCTTAGCGCCCTATTGTCTGTGCGGAAGCTCACGCTGCTGACCGCCTGGTTGCCGGCCTCGTCTGATACCCTTATCTGGATCGTGTGCGACCCCGACCCAAACCAAAGATGTTTGACATCGCTTCCATCGACCGCGCTCCACCCGAGACCATCGATTTTCATTTCTGTCTTGTCCAATCGAATGTCGTCGGCAGCCTGCCACGAGACGTCAACATAGTCTCCCCTGATGAGCGCTCCAGCAGCCGGAGCGGTGACGCTCACAGTGGGTACCTCGGTGTCAAGGACGACCACAGGGGCGGGGGAAAATCCCGAGAAGACAGCCCGGTATGCTCCCCAAACGTAGGTCGTCTCGGCATAGATGGTGTTGGTGCCCGCGGACAACTGCAACTGACATGACCATGAAGTGAGATGAACGGTAGCGGGAACGAAATGAACGTTGTCGGTACTGAGGTTTACGTAGGTGGCGTACAAGTCGATATTGCCCGTGACCGTAAACGTAGGGGTGTTTACATATTCAGTGCCGGGCAGAGTGATCTGGAAGGAAGAAGGCCTTGCGTGCACCACCTGATAGGTAACGGTTGCGTCCCAGAATCCGCTTGCGTCTATCGAGAAGCCTAGCTTCCATTCTCCGGCTGTGTCAGTTACCGCGCCCCAAGTGTTCGCTTGTAGGGCGACATGGGTTCCGTCTGGCTTCTGGAGCCAATCCGAGAAGACCGTACTCAGGGTTGACACTGATACGGACCACAGAACTAGTTCTTCCGGCCCACATGATCCAAAGCTCACATAAACAGTCTGACCAGGATTCACTGTGAACGAACCCGAATCAGACTGCGCGTTCGCGGTCATAGCTGTGAACGAACATACAATCGTCATCACTAGACAAAGAAACGCCAATGTTCTCCAGCCTTTCATTGCCAATTCCCAGGACTCCCCCATGGGATTCAGTGGCATAGGCTTTTCTGAGCGTTCCTATCGAGTGCACCTCGCTCGTTTGACGACGAATGAGATGATTGGATACAAGGAGTCCTCGTCTCCATAGCAGAAGTTCAAACGTGAATTCGAGAATTCCTGAGCCCGAAGGTGCAAATGCGTCAGTAAACGAACGGCCTTCGAGCGACGAATCTATCAAATCCGGTCCCCCTGTAGCGGTGGAGGAAGCTAACTCCGTGGACAATCCTTAACTACTAGATTGAAGCTAGACAAGATTGGCGGGGCGGGGATGTCGCAAGACATCTCTGCTCTTCCGTCTTGATTCTCATTGACGCTGCCCTTGTTTCGGCACTATGGAGGGTTCGACAAACTCACCAGTCCGTCTCCAGAGACGGGCGACCTGATCGTATCTGCGACTCTTCCTGCGTTCGATGTGACTGAACGCCGCATATGCCACGAAATCTGCAATCTGCACTCCTGGGCACATGTGGCTTGGACAGCACACAATTGAGTTGAGGACGTTTTCCAATCTGCTGCCCGTCGGCATTTGGCCCCTCCCGCTGAACTCTATGCCGAGCTTTCGCGAATCATGAACCATCTGCTGCATCTCCTTCTCGAAGCTCTGGGTGTCAACAATAGTCATACCGTACTTCCCGACGTCTTTGAGATACTTGTCGAATCTCTCGATTGTCGTCCTCATGGCATATTGGCTGGGTTCGTGAGGATGTGAGTATCGAGCTCTCATTGCTACCTTATCTACAACCGTCCCCATCAGAACTGGCTCAAGATCGTTGATGAAATCCCACACCCTATTCGCGAAGCCCAGTTTCTCCTCATCCGAGAGGAGTTCGTACCCGTTGCGATCATTGATCAAGTCTCCGTAATGCAGCTCCGACGGGCCGTTGCCCCCCGGGAAGAACTCCGTGAGTATCTGAGGCACTTCTTGGTGAGCACGCTTGTCTTGGTCTGGAGTCAGGATGCATCCCGCCAAGACGTAGTATTTCTGCCGGTTCCTGCCCCACGGAGGAGGCCACCCTCTTCCACCGGATTCGTCCAGGTATAGGGAGAGGAACTGGGTCATTAGGCGAAGTTCATAACAGCAGAAAGGATTAGCATGTTGTCTGCATGTAGCATCCACCTGGCTCAAGCCTCACTCTGTACTCAGGAGCCGCCAACTTCTCAGTTCACATGAATCTGAATGCGAACTCTTGACAGCTCATAATCGCCGAATCGTGGGGCTTAAAGCTACATGCAATAGGCACATTCTTCTGTGGAGATCGGCTCCCACGTCCAGTTGGGAGGGAGACCAAATCAAGTCTGATTATATAGTACTCGCAAGCGCAGGGAGTGCGGTAGAAAGGGTTAATAATCGTGGACGGATAATGAGTGACTGCTTCCAGGTGTGATAGATGGGCTATCCCGAACCGATTCCAGCCGTAAGAGGCAAGGCGGCCGAGGAATTCGAGAAGAAGCTTCAGAAGTTCAGACTCACTAGCGCCCAGAAGAAGTTCTACCGCGAAGCGAAGAAGGAATTCGGGAAGGAGAAGCAGTAGGGGTGCCTTCATTTCCCGTTTGTTCGATCACGTAGCGCTCCACAGCGCTGGTGATCTCAGTTTCGAGCCGTTCAAGGCCGACACGCGTGACGTCGTTTCATTTGACTGCGGCAATGCAAGTCTCAATGACTTTCTTCGCACCAAAGAAGTCAGAGAATACGAAGAGGAGCTGCTAGGAAAGACGACTCTTGTCATCTGCAAAGGAAGGATTGTGGCCTATTATACACTCTTCAACACGAAACTGAGGATTGAGTATCTCAGAACCTACAAGAGCTTCTCGAGACTAGCGCAGTACAAAGTCGACGGGATACCCGCGATAGCCATCGGTCGACTCGCCGTTGACAAAGACTGGCAGAACAAGGGCATCGGCAGGACTTGCGTCAAGAGAATCATGATGGACGCATTCGGAGGCTCGTGGATGTCGGCATCCAGACTAGTTGTCGTCCAGGCCAAGGAACGAGCTCGGCCATTCTATGAGAAGCTCGGCTTCGAATACGTCTTCGAGACCAGACACGAGAAGCAACTTGCGAGAACCAAGGACACGCGCACGATGTTCTTCGACCTAAGGGCGATCTAGCCAACCGCCACCCCGTTAGCGATCATACAATACATGGGATTGTGTTTGAACGGGACTCTCGGTTCACAGGAATCAGAATTCGAACCATAGGATGCTGCGCGTCAATCGCTACATGCAGTACCGCCTTTGATAAGGATCGAATGACTCAGCTTCCTAGGGAAGCTGTTAAATATGAACCAGTCATTGGAATCAATGATGCCGAACAGGGTGAGAGACCGAAAGACCGCATCTCCAAAGACGAGTCGCCCCAGCCGTAACCCCAACGACTTGAGTCACTACATGGGGGAATGGGTGGCGACCTGCAGCGGCAAGGTGGTCTCTCACAACTCAAGTTTCAAAAAGGCATATCTTGAGGCCAAGAAACGTTGCCACGGCAAGAGGCCCCTTTTCACCAAAGTGCCTGACCAGGATACGATCATCCTCTAGCGGATGGGCTCCTCAATGAGATTCAGATACAAATCCCTCCCGCGAAGGGGAGGAATTCGTCGAACAATGCCGATGATCCCCGTCAATGTCACCGGCCCGGATGACTCGCTCGATATTGAAGCCCTGATCGACTCTGGAGCCGATATGTCGGTCCTCCCCCTCGAGATGGCAGAGCAGTTGGGTCTCAATCTAGAGAGAAGCATCAATCCCTGTCGAGGGATCGGAGGGGAGACGAACAGCGCCGAGGATATAATTCGAGTCAGACTGACAGATGGAGATGAAGTCCGGGCGTTCGGTATGCCTGTGAAGATCCTGCTCGATGCCAAATGGGACATCCCGCCTCTCCTTGGCAGACAGGGATTTTTCACCGAATTCGCGATAACCTTCAACGAGAGAAGAAACATGATCACCCTTGAGCGCTCGCTCCACCGCTAGAATTGCGTGCGCAGAATGCGCATACGGCTCTGCTCTGTGGCTGCGTTAGCTAGGATTCAGACCGGAGTGACGCGCCCGGTAAGCCCCCTACCGCATGCAGCAACCGTAACTAACTCTGTGGACAATCGTTAATTAGTCGGTTGTTGCTAAACTGGATTGGCGGAGTGGGGTGCCGCAAGACACCCCGCTCTTTCGTCTTGATTCCCCTCGACAACATCGATGAATCTTGGCATTCACCAGACTACAGGAAGGCGAGTCGAATGGCCTATCCAGAGCCAATCACATCCCTCAAGGGAAGACAGGCCGAACAGTTCTTGAGAGACCTTGAGGACTTCAGACTCACGAAGAAGCAGATAGAGTTCTACAAAGATGCAATCAACCGCAAGGACAAGGACTGATTGGTGTGCGAGTGTCCGAGCGAGTCGAAGATATTGTCGGCCCCGAGGGGCACTGGGTCGTTGTCGTCAAAGGGAGGGTTGTTGCGACGAGCGAGAATCTCGGCGAGATGCTGAGACTGGCCGAGCATTATCCCCCATCAGACACGCTTGTGACCAAGATCCTCTATTCTAGGTCGACATTCTTCTAGGCTAACCAATCTGGCAGGTTGCATCCAGGAATCTAGAGTACTTATAACATTCACTGATCTGTGAATCTTTCATAAACCGTTCGATTCCCTTGGAGACTCCTTTAGCCCAGCCAAGTTCACATGGGGTCAGTATGTCAACTCCGAGGCCCTCGCACCCTTCGAGGCTTCAGTCGTGCTGGCACTTTCTGTCGGCCGACGACATCCCGAATGCTCTCCCCTTCCCTCACAAGCTCGCTCTTCCCGCGGGCGACCAACACTTCCGGAGGCCTCGGCTTCCCGTTGTAGTGCGAGCTCATGCAGAAGCCGTAGGCGCCGGCGTTCAAGATCGCCACCAGGTCCCCGGGCGCCATCCTGGGCAGGACTCTTTCCCTGGCCATGATATCCGTGTTCTCGCAGACGGTTCCGCAGACGTTGGCGGCCGCCGTCTTCTTCTCCAGCCTGTTCGCCAGCAGAACCTCGTGGTGCGCGCCGTAGAGCGCGGGCCTGAGGAGCGTGTTCATGCCGGCATCGATGCCGATGAATGGGATCCGGCCTTGCTTGATGGCCCTGACGCGAGACAACAGGATGCCGGAGTCGCAGACCAGGTATCGGCCTGGCTCGATCAATAGCGTCGGCTCCCGCCCGTTACCGAACGTCTTCCGAAGTGCTCCGCAGACCTCTTCGGCTACGAGCTCCACGTCCAGTGGCCTCTCGGAAGTCCTGTAGGGCACCCCGAACCCGCCTCCGACGTCTATGAAATCGAAGCTGACTCCGGCAGCGTCGGCAACAGCCACCGCGATCTCCAACATCCGCTCGGTCACCTGTCCGAAGTACACCGCATCGAGCGACCCAGAGCCCGCCATCATATGGATGCCGAATGATTGAACGCCCATCTCATGGGCGGTTCGCAGACACGCGACCATTGCCTGTCCATCCATCCCAAACTTGGAGTCGCTACCGCCGAGCGTCAGCGACGGGAAGACTGCCTTTCCGAAGCCCGGGTTTATCCTGAAGCACAACGCCCGCGGGATCTTCCCTCGGGGGATCGAGTCGAGCGCGGACGAGTCGTCGATGTTGACGAGGAGACCCATCCGGATGGCTTCCCTCAGATCCGATTCATCGATGTAACTTGCCGTCAGCATGATGTCCTTCGCCGAGTATCCTGCCATCAGTGCGATCTTTGCCTCCTCGAGGCTCGCACAGTCCACGCCTGCGCCTTCTTGGCGGAGGATCCCGAGAACTGACAGGTTGCTGTTTGCCTTCATGGCGTAATGGATCCTGAACTTCCTCAATCTGCCCGAAAAGGCAGACTTGAGCCGCCTGTAATTCTCGCGGAGTCGTCCTTCATCCATCACGTACACAGGGGTACCGTACCTCTCCGCGAGCTCGACACAGCTCTTCCCTCCGATGAACAAGACGCCTCCTCTGCGTTCGAGAGGAGGCGGCACGTGCTCTCCCATCGGTCCCCGATGCGGATTTTGATGTATAAACCCGACTCAGTCGCGAGCGCGGAAAAATAGACAAAGGCGTTTTGTGGAAACAATTCATGGCCTTGTCAGAACGTGCATGATGTTGTACAAGTCAGGACCAGGCGGGAAGAACTGAACGACCGGCAGAACCTCGCTTGTCATCTCCGGGACGTTCTTGTCGAGGAAGGCCTTCAATCCCGCGGGGTTGTCCGTATCGTATACGCACCATGCGCCCGTCTGTCTCGCGTCTGTCATGCTGGAGATTATTGCTGTCCCCTTCGGCAGCCTCGGCAAGGCCTCTATCACCTTCCTGCCCACGACCTTGAAGTCTTCCTGTTTCCAGGTGTGCACAACCATGTGGAGCGGCATTTGCTCACCTCCTCCTCGAACCACCTTCGAGCTTGAGGTGAATCGGTTCGTGAGTATTAAGCCGTGCCTGCCCGAGTTGGCCGACTGTCAGTTCACAAGGACTATCCGGTAACGGGCCCTGTTCTCCTTGACCCGCTGGATGGCTTCGTTCACCTTCGCCATCGGCATCAGCTCGATCTTCGGCTCGATGCGGTGCTCCTGGGCGAAAGAGAGCATCTCGCGCATCATCGCCCGACTGCCGATGAAAGAGCCGGTGATGGACTGCTGATGCACCACCAGTTCCAGCGGCTCGAACTTGACGGGAACGTTCGAGAAACCGACCATTACGATCTTGCCGTTGTTCCTCACGGTGAGCGAGAGATCCGTCCAGTCGACTTCGACATGCCCCGTGTAGAGGTGCATGTCGAAGGTCAGCTCCTGCTTCCGCAGGGTTTTCCGGTCACTGGCGAAAATGAATCGGTCCGCCCCGAACCTTCGCGCCTCGTCCTCCTTCCCTGGAGACGACGAGATGGCGGTCACCTCGTACCCCAGAGCGTGAGCGAACTGGATGGCGAGATGCCCCAGACCTCCTACACCAACTATCCCCACCTTCATGGGCCGCCCCGACATGTTTGACTTCAACGGATTGTAGACCGAGATGCCGGCGCAGAGGAGGACGGACGCGACCTCCGAGCGCATTCCATCTGGGATGGGATATGTGAACCTCGAATCCACCGAGATGCCTGATGCGAAACCTCCGTACGGCTCCCAGACTCCGTTGTGCGCGACCTCCTTGCAGAGCTGCTCTTCCCCACGCTGGCACCACTCGCACTCCATGCATGAGCGCCCTTGCCAGCCAACGCCGACTCGGTCGCCGCTCTTGAGCCCGGTCACGGCGGAGCCCAGCTCGGCAACGCGCCCGACAATCTCGTGCCCGGGCACGAACGGGAACTTTGTGATGCCGTAGTAGTCCTCGATGGCCTGGACATCGGTGTAGCAGAGCCCGCAGTGAGTGACTTCGAGTCGGACGTCGTGCTCCTTGAGCTCAGGCGGGTCGTACTCGAACTGAGTCAGCTTCTGACCAAGCGCCATCGCCGCATATCCGGAGACCTTCTTGGAGTCCCCGCTCGATGCTGTCGTGTGAATCGCCTCTCCTCCCACCCGAACTACCGCAACGACATGCCGTGATTCAAGGATTGCGCTGCCGATTTACATAGAGATCTTATAACGGGTTGCGGCTAGCGATCGCGCTCCAGTCCAGGGACAATCGGGTGAACATGTTCCTGATGGCGGACGCGGTCTTCTGCGGCCTCCCGAATCAGGAGACGCCGTCCGGATACTACAACATCGCGGAGATGCTCGGGAGAGTGCTCTCAAAGGGCGGCCGAGTCGCTGCCTGCGGGAGCTGCATTAAGGCGAGAGGGATCGGAGTCGACAGGCTCGTCAAGGGCGTCGAGCAAGGTTCCATGGCCCTCCTGTCTGAATGGACGGAGAAGACCAGCAGGATCCACTCATTCTGAGAAGCCTGTTCTCGACCCGCTTGAGAATGGCTCAGTTTATGGGGTGTGTGCGCATACACTAGACGAAGGAGTTGGAGAGTTGAGGACCATCAAACCGGCGAAGCTGACCAAGAAGTCGACGATTGGAATCGTCTCCCCCTCGAGCTTCTCAGAGCCGTTCGGGCTGGGCCAAGGGGTGAACTATCTCAGGAGCCTGGGATACAAGGTAGTTCTTGGGGAATGCACGAAGAACCTGACCAGGAGGGGCATCTTCGCGGGCCCGGACGGGACGAGGGCCACGGAGCTCATGGCGATGTTCTCAGACGACAGCGTCGACGCGATATTCTGTTCCAGGGGCGGATGTGGCGCTATGCGGCTCCTGCAGTTGTTGGACTTCGGGGTCATCAAGGACAACCCGAAGATCTTCATCGGCTACAGCGACATCACGACCCTGCACATCGCGATACACCAGAAGACGGGCCTCGTGACCTTTCACGGCCCGTCCGTCGAGGGGTACGCGGGGGACGAGCCGGAGAAGGACCCTCCCGCCGGAAAGCCCAACATCGACCGCGCCTTGAGGATGCTCTCCAAGGCGGAGCCCTGGGGGACGATCGAGAACCCGCCCGAGGGAATGCTCTTGAGGACGGTCGTCCCAGGGAAGGCGACTGGGACGATCTACGGGGGGAACCTCTCGGTCATGGCTGACACCCTCGGGACGCCGTACTCGGTCGATACCGATGACAGGATCCTGTTCATGGAGGACGTATACGTAAGCGAGGACGATGTCGAGAGGATCCTGACGCACATGCTCGTCGCGGGGAAGTTCGACAAGGTCAGGGGAATCGTCTTCGGACAGGTCTCCTCGTTCAAGAGGAGGGAGGGACCTCTGCCCAGCCTGGAAGAGGTGATCCAGGACAGGATAGGGATCCTGTCCAAGGTCCCGTCCTTCACCGGTCTGTGCTGCGGACACGGAAGAATCAGGCTCACGATCCCCGAGGGCGTGCGAGCGTCCATCGATTCCTCGAAGCCCATGCTGTCGATCGACGAGAGTCCGCTGAGGGACTAGGCGTCCCGCATCGTGGCGCGCAGACTCAAGCTTTAACAGCTCCATTCAGCATTACTTCGCGGACCCAATGAAGACCGGAAGACGCCTGACGGCGACAGAAAAGAAGGTCCTGTTCGCGTTCGTCGAGGAGGCGAAGCGGACGGATGCCGAAGCGGCCGAGCGTATCGGTCTGAAGGAGTCCACGGTACGCTCGTGCAGGCAGAACCTCATCAGGGATGGGCACCTGAGATTCGTCAACTTTCCCGCGTTCCACAAGTTCGGCTGCAATCTCGTGGTGTCTCATTTCGGCGACACGAGCCATACAGCATCGTATGAGGCCAAGAACGAGGCGTACAGGACCTTCTTCCGCATGAACCCACAGGTCGTCGATGCCGTCTCGAGCAACGACTTCATCGCCTTTCTGGGGGTCTTTCGCGGGATATCGGACTTCCTGCTGTTCTGGGACCGCCACAACCGTTTCTTCAAGCATGAGAGGATACTCCAGGCGCCCATCGAGCCCGCACTGTTCCCCATCGAGATATCGAGATGGCCGATCGGATACAACTTCGCGCCCTGCTTCCAGAGGATCCTGGGGCTGGACATCCCGGATCCCGCCGCCAGGACGCCGCAGGCACTGGACCGACAGAACGCCAAGCTCTCGAAGGTGGAGCGAGAAACGTTCATGGCCGCGATCAGCGAGCCCAACGCGACGGACGCGCACATCGCTCAGTCCGTTGGCCGGTCCAGAGCCAGGGTCACCGAGATCACGAACCGCTTCACCAAAGATGGCCTTTGGGAGCACGTCGGGCACGCTTCGATGCTGTCGCCGGAGTTCGGGGCGACCGCCTTCGTCCACTTGAGCTTCTATCCTGACGTCTCGTTCAAGCAGAAGTCGTCGGTGGCGGGCGACGACTGGTGGCGGCAGTCCACTCTGACGTACCACCGCGACTCGGTAGTCGCTGCGGTCTATCCCTTCGCCGACCTTAAGGAGTGCACGTGTCTGCTCAAGCAGTTCATAGGCCCGTTCAAGGCCGAGGAGATGCTTGCGCGGGAGCCTTTGGTCCGGGTCGTTCTGGAGGAGACCAGCATAGACCTGGTCGACAGCGCGTTCGCGCCGCTCATCCGTCAGCTAGTCATGTGACCGTATCAGGAAGAGAGCCGCCCCCCATCGCCTCCTGGGCCAGACGGAACCACAATCTACATAAGCCCTTCACCTTTTCTCCGGCCTGCCATGAAGAAGGCCGAGGACTTCAGCGAGTGGTACAACGAGATCGTCGAGAGGGCCAACCTCACCGACAAGCGCTATCCGGTCAAGGGCATGAACGTGTGGACCCCGTATGGCTGGAAGATCATGCAAGCTATGGACGCCGACATTCGAACGGGGTTCGACGCCACCGGCCACCAGGAGGTCTGCTTCCCGCTCCTGATCCCCGAGGACCAGTTCGCCAAGGAGAAGGAGCACATCAAGGGGTTCGACGCCGAGGTCTTCTGGGTCACTCACGCGGGGCTGAACCCGCTGGACGTCCGGCTGCTCCTGAGGCCGACCAGCGAGACGGCGATGTACCCGATCTTCTCGCTCTGGGTCCGCTCGCACGCCGACCTCCCGCTCAAGACGTATCAGATAGTCAACACCTTCAGGTACGAGACGAAGCAGACCAGGGCCTTCATCCGCGTCAGAGAGATACACTTCTTCGAGTCGCACACCTGCCACGCGGACTTCGACGACGCCGAGAGGCAGGTGCAGGAGGATTACGACATCCTCGCGAAGCTCGCGAAGAGATGGTGCATCCCGTACAAGCTCCTGAAGCGCACGAACTGGGACAAGTTTCCGGGGGCGTTCTACACAGTGGGCGTTGACACGCTCCTTCCATCGGGAAGGAGCCTGCAGCTGGGCTCCATCCACCAGTACATGGAGAACTTCTCCCGCCCGTACGAGATCAAGTACGAGGACGAGAAGGGCGAGCACAAGTACTGCCATCAGACTACCTTCGGCATGAGCGAGCGGCTCGTCGGCGCAGTCGTAGCCATCCACGGGGACGACAAGGGCATTGTCCTGCCCCCCGACATCGCCACCATCCAGGCCGTAATCGTTCCCGTCCTCGCGAAGGGGGAGACCGAGAGGGTGACCGAGGCCGCGAAGGCCCTCCACTCCGAACTGGCGGATGCCGGGATCAGGGTTCACCTCGACGACAGGGACGTCCGGCCAGGCGTGAAGTACTTCGACTGGGAGCTCAAGGGGGTTCCGCTCAGGCTCGAGCTGGGGAAGCGGGACATCGAAAAGGGCAAGGTCACTTTTGCCCGGAGGGACACGGGCGAGAAGTCCCTAGCCGACAGGAAGTCAGCAGTCTCCGAGGTCAAGGCCATGCTCGAAACGATATCGAAGGATATGCTCGCGCGGGCGGAGAAGGACATGCGCGACGGGATCGCCACGGTCGACTCGTTGGACAAGCTCCCCGAGAAGATGATACGGGCTGGCTGGTGCGGGTCCGACGAGTGCGGGCACGAGATCGAGACCAGGTCTGACAGGAACATCCTGGGGACGCCTATCGACGACGAGCAGTACTCCGGGAAGTGCATCATCTGCGGGAAGCCGACGAAGACCCCCATCTACCTGGCAAGAGCGATGTAGAGAACGATTCTTAGAAAAGATGGGAAAAAGGTTTTAGGGGCTGGAAGAAGCCTCCGCCCTACTTCATGAGAGACTCTGCTTCCAGCAACATACCAGTGGCTGAATCCAAGGACCCGACCATCGCGTCGAGAGATTCCTGCAGGTGGTTCACGATGGAATGGTAGTGGACCATCAGCTCCGCAATCTCTGCCGAGTAGTCGGTGATCCCAGCCGCCTGCTTGTCGACCAGCGACTGGTACACGGAGTAGTAGTCCTCCACATATCCCAGCCGACCAGTCGCCCAGAACAGGTCCGTCCTCGAGGGGTCGTCCCACCTGTCTATGACCAGGTACTGATACACTTCTGGGCTGACCATTCGGCCCGTGTACATCCCGTTTGCCCACGAGAGCCACATCAGGGCTCCGTCAATGTCCCCCTTGTCCAGCAGGCCGACGCCCTCTCGGAAGAACCACGCGTCGTCCATGTACACAATGTGCGGATACATCGACTCAGTGTATTCTCCCACCGCGGTCATGTCGTAGAGGACGCGTTGGGCAGCTTGAAGCATCAGGTTGTTGACCTTCGCCAGATTCTTCGGGCTCGGAGACGACTTTGCCATCAGCGACCAAACATCGCCGCCAGAGGCCTTGAACTTCGCAAGAGCGTCGAGGATAGGCTCCGTGTCCACGCCCGCTGCCTCGATCAGCTTCGTGTCGATGGCTGCGCCAAGGTCGGAGGCGCGGTCCTGGAAGCTGAACGGGATGAACTTGGCCTTGTCGAGCTCGATCACCGCTATGCCGTTCGCAATGATGCTCATCGCGAGGCTCTCGGCAGACTCGCCGTACATCGCATCCTTCTGCGTGTGATAGTCGTACCCAGCGTAATCCGATCTCGTGGAGTCGACACTCATCATGGGAACGCCTGCGGCGCAGAAGCTGAACCCATCCGCCCATGTCGTCGCGAAGCTGTCCGTCTCCACGGACGCCTTGAAGTAGTATTTGGACCAAGGCGCAGTCTTCGAGAACCACTCGTTGAACTTCGGCAGGAGCGACTTCCGCCACTCGAGGGTCTCGGGCGTGCCGAATGCGCTCACGCTGGTTGACCCGACGATGCCTCCGCCCTCAAGCTGGAACATGCCGAGCGATCTTCCGGCCCATTCGGGATGTATCACGAAGATCTCCCACCAAGCACCAAGGGCCCAGTCGAACTCGGTGTCCGCCCAACCGAACTCCTCGGCGCTAGTTGCGAGGAATACGATTGTCCTAGAAGGAGTGTAGTGTGAATCCACAAGTGCCTTGGCCATGCCTAGCAACCTTGCGACGCCCGCTCCGTTGTCGTCGGCTCCATACCACCACTTGTCGTAGTGATCTGCCACGATCACGAACCTATCGGCAGGCGTCCCGTAGTTAACGCCTGGGATGTACCCGACAATGTTGTATCCGGTGTCATGGAAGTTCATCTTCACGTCGGCCCAGATCTTCACCTTCGGCGTTATTCCGCCAGCGATCATGTCCTTCAGAACCGCCGCGTTCTCCTTGGAGATGTCCAGAGCGGGGATCGCGTACCTGCTCTCCGAGTCGTGCGTCACGACCGAATTGGGCAGCAGCTGGTACTCGACCCACGTGACCACAGCGCCCACCGCACCATGCACCTCGGCTTCCATCAGAGGGTACTGCAGCCAGAACATCTCTTCCTCGCTCACGTCAATCAGAACGAGCTTGCCCGCCACATCCTTCCCTTGGTAGTCGTACTTCGTGCCAAGGCCCACATATACGAGATCCGCCGTGATTCCGCCCGGAGGCGTTCCCGGCAATCCGGCGTGGCTAGCGGCCAGCCAGACATCGCCTTCGTAGGGCGACACGATTTGGACTGAGGCTCCGCCATAGTCGAAGCCCTGCGCAGGGAACGACTCCTTCTTGACGTCTTGCAGTCCTATGTCCTTCATCTCCTTCAGGAGGTAGTTGGCGTACAAGTCCTGAGATGTGCTACCGACAGGCCTCCAGGCCTGAAGGCCGCTCCCAGCTGGGAACTCGACCTCTCCGTAGCTGTACGAGTAGGTCCAATCGATCCCGTACGCGTACTCCCCCGTGCCGACTGCGCTCGCAAAGGCCTTCTCCTGCGGCGTCAGCAGAGGCGCAGGCGCCGCGCTCGCCATTCTAGCCAGCGGAAGGCATGCGACGCTCATCAGAGCGACTATCGCAAAAGCCATCACTATCTGTAGATACCTTCGTTTCATTCTATACTCTCCCCCTCGATGCGAACCGCTAAGTCAAGTCACGCATCGGCTCGCTGTAATCGCCATCGGGATACAAAAGATGTCGCGCGCTGACAGAAAAGCACTGTCTGTTCAGATAGTTGCGCCCTTGCTGCTCTTCGTGGAACAGACGTTGACCGTTCCGACCGCGTAAGACCCGTCTGATGTCGAGTTGACTGTCTCGCTCTTCCAACGAAAACTCGAATCTGTCAATTCGCGCAGCTCATGGTCAATCAGTCGAACGAGCCGCCTATTGCCGGGATGGCGCTGGCTTCTTCCTGTTCAGAAGTATTCCTATGATGCCGAAGGCTATCAGCGGCAGGTAGATCGTGTATATCCCGATGTCTCCTCGCGTGAAAGGATACCAGGTGCCGAACATGACGCCCCAGACCCAGTACAGCGCGACGCCTGCGATGAGGAGTATCATCGAGAAGATGAACGCGAGTCGCCTGGTGACTTCTGCGCCTTCTGGTTCTGCCATCTTTCGCGCCCAATGGGTTGGCCGTATAAATGCGTTTCGAAGCCAAGTCGGCCTGCGTTTGTCAAACGGAGAGGTGCGCTACACTCGCCAGGCGCGTCTGAGAAAGAGTTATGTCGGTCATTGACTATTAACTGTCCCAGCCTAGGGGAAGCGTTTGACCGACCCATTAGGGGGGTTTGTGGGAGCCTGCCAACTGCAACTGTGTCCGAATGTATTGGGGCTGGAAGGAGAACAGAGGCCGCTACCAAGGCGCCGCGGCGATCGGCGGTCTTTGCAGCAATTGTGATAGCCGCGGTCATGGCTCTTTCGGGGTGCGCCATCAAGTGGACGACCGCGGCGGCCGCGGACGACAAGCTCACAACGCTGACCTGGGGCATGATGGAGAACATAGACTCCCTCAACCCGTTCATCGGCGTCAACGACAACGCGTATATCTTCTACGGCCTCGTCTACGACTACCTCATCGCAGTGGATGAGGACATGAATCCGGAACCAAACCTGGCGCTATCGTGGAACGTGGTCCAGAATCAGATGCCGCTCGGGTCTGTGTGGCAGTACAACATCACGCACAACGCGATCTGGCACGACGGCGAGCCGATGACCGCGGAGGACGTGAACTTCACCATCAATTATCAGGTGGGCCCCTACTACAACGACATGTGGGCCTACCAGCCGTACACTGTGCTCATAGACCACGCAGTCACGAAGGACCCCTACACCGTCTGGATCTACTTCAAGAACACCACGGGTGCCCCGGCTCCCTGCCCCTTCGGGGACAAGCTGATGATGCCCATCGTGCCGAAGCACATCTGGAAACAAATCTCCCCGACGGCGGCCGGCTTCGGGTACCCCAACGACCTGCCCATCGGCACGGGCCCGTTCATGTGCACGGACAACACGGCCGCCGAATTCAGCGGACGCAACGCAATCGTGCTCAACAAGAACCCGGACTATCATGGCAAAGCAGATTTCGGAAAGGAGGTCATGTTCGACCGACTCGTGCTCAAGTTCTACCTCGAGCCGGCGGCGATGCTCACAGATATGGAGACGGGAACCATCGACGTGGCCATGTTCAACGCCCCCAACTACAAGAACCTCATGGACTACCTCGACGGCCATCCAGACGCGCCCATCGGGACGTACGCCGGTCTGACGTGCACTTCATATTCGATCGATCTCGAGATCAACATGAAAGCGTCGGGGGGCTCCAACCAGCTTCGGCTGGACCCCGCCGTGCGCAAAGCGATGGCCTACGCCACGGACAAGGGGTTCGTCCGCGACCACATCTACAAGGGGTATGCGCAGATCGGGTCGACCATCCTCAGCCCGATCTACGGTGACCTGTTCTGGCAGCCGGGGCAGGACGAGACATATGATTTCGACCTCGCCAAGGCGAACGCAACGTTAGATGCCGCTGGATACGCCTGGAACAGCGACCACACGGTCAGGCACGCGTCGGCCGACAACGCATATGTCCCCAATGCCAACGCCACTCTGACGTTCACCGTTGTCGTCGAGGAGGGGCTCGTCGAGGACAAAGACACAGCACAGCTCCTCGCGGGCGACTGGGCGAAAGTGGGCATCAAGCTCAACATCAAGTCGTATGACACCGGCACATGGAACACGATCGTGTACGGATACGCCTACGATCTGACGATCTCATACTGGAGCGGAGACCCGGACCCGAACTACCTCCTGTTCGTCCAGACGACCTACTCCATCGACGGCTGGTCGGAGAACGCGTACAGCAACCCCGATTACGACGAGAACTACACTTTGTCGGTCGAGACGATCAACGCTCCTGACAGGACGCCGTACATAGTCACTTGCCAGCAGCTGATGTACAAGGACGCCGCGTTCATCGTCACAGTCTACCCTTACGGCTGCTACGCATGGCGCACTGACCACTTCGACGGCTGGGGGAACTGGAGCGAGCATCCTGGGCGGACTCTGTCCAACTTCTGGACGGCGAACCCGCTGTACTTTGACCTTGTCCCGACGGGCACACGCAACACCGACTTGACCATGGCCTTCGTCGGCATCGGGATTGGAATCGCAGCGGTAGTCGCAGTCGCCCTGTTTCTGAGGCTCCGCCCTCCGAAGGAAGAAGAAGTGCGGCTGCCCTGAGTTGGGAAGGCTGATCAACGACGCCGAGCGGAGATGAATGAATGGCAAGGAGCTTCAGATGGTACGTGGTCAAGAAGGTTGCCTACCTAGCACTGACCATCTTCCTGATACTCACATTCAACTTCATCCTGTTCAGGGTCATGCCCGGCGACGTCGCCCGGATAGTCATCCCGAAGAACGCCACCCCTGAGACCCTCGACCACCTGAGGCATTATTACGGCCTCGACAAGTCCCCCGTGGAACAGTACTTCATGTACCTCGGTCAGCTCTTCACCGGCCACCTCGGCGAGAGCATCTCCTTCCAGACCGGATGGCAGATCCAGGACTTCCTCGGGAGCTATCTCGTCAACACTATGATTCTCGTGGGCTTCGGGACGATTCTGTCTATTGCGGTCGGCATCTGGCTGGGGAGGTTCACTGCGTGGAACCGAGGGAGGGCTCCCGACCGGATAGGGAGCGCTTTCTTCCTGGTCTTCTACTGCATGCCAACCTTCCTGTTCGCGCTCGCCATGCTGACTCTGACCGCCAAGGTCGTTCCGCAGTGGCCGATCGCGGGAGCGTACAGCCCAACCTACTACACCATGGACTTCGTCTCGCAGATGGGGGACAGGGTCGTCCACACCCTTCTTCCGCTCTTCGCGCTGGTCATCGAGACGATAGCCACGTTCTCGATAATAACGAGGAGCGCGCTCATCGACGTCATGACCGAGGAGTACATGGTCACCGCCGTGGCCAAGGGTCTCCGAGGACGGGACGTGCTCAGGAGGCACGCAATGCCCAACGCTATGCTGCCGGTCGTGACGGTCATCGCAATGAACGTCGGCTGGGTGTTGAGCGGGTCGATCATGATCGAGATGATCTTCTCGTACCAAGGCCTCGGCTATCTGACCTACTACGCGGTCACGAGCCAGGACTACCCGCTTCTGCAGGCCACGTTCATGCTCGAGGCGGTTGCGGTGGTAATCGCGAACTTCATCGCTGACCTCATGCTGCTGAGACTCGACCCGAGGGTGAGGGTATGAGCACTCCGGACGTCCCTGGAACCGACTTTGAAAAGAGCAAGGGGGCGCGGAGAGAGAAGCTCAGGCTGATGGCCAGGAACTTCGTCTCCACATCTCGCAGGTTCGCCGGGAGCATCGGAGGAATGACCGGGCTCGCGATCCTGGTGATATTCGTGCTCATGGCTGTCCTGGCGCCGGTGCTTGCCAGCAAGTACAACACGGAGTTCATGCCGGCCTACAGCCCCAAGTGGGCGACGGTCAACCCGACCTATGCCTCCCCGTCGATTCGATTCCCGTTCGGGACTGACTACTACGGCCGCGACATCTACACATTGACGGTCTGGGGCTCCCGCGCTAGCCTCATCGTCGGGTTCATGGCGTCGTTCATCTCGATCGTCATCGGCACCCTGGTCGGCCTTACCTCGGGCTACTTCGGGAAGATCTCGGACGAGGTCCTCATGCGCTTCACGGATTTCTTCCTCGTCATCCCGTGGTTCCCCCTGATGATCGTCATCGCGAGCCTCATGGGAAGGTCATTCACGAACATCATCATAGTCATCGGAATAACCAGCTGGCCGTCTACGGCAAGGATCGTCCGCTCGTCGGTGCTCTCGCTCAAGGAGAAGACCTTCGTTGAGCGCGCGGTCGCAGTAGGGTCGGGGAGCGGGAGGATCATCTGGAGACACATCCTGCCCAATGTGTTCCCGCTGATATTCGCGAACACCATCCTCCTGGTGGCCAACTCCATCTTCTCAGAGTCGTTCCTAGACTTCTTCGGACTCGGCCCCGAGAACATCGTGTCATGGGGCCTGACCCTCGAATGGGCCTATGAGTACGGAGCGTTCACCAGCTTCGCATGGTGGAACATCGTCTTCCCCGGAGGATGCATCGTGATGCTCATAATGGCGTTCTACCTGATGGGCGACGCGCTCGACGAGGTGCTGAACCCGAAGCTGCGGAGAAGATAGGCTCGCGCGTGGGAATGGCTAGAATCGGAAAAATGGTTTGGGCAAACATCCGAGCGTTCAGACGTGCATCCCTACGTGGGCTCCCGCCGGCGCGGAGGTCCCCAGCTTAAGGAACTCCTCCTCGTCCTTGAGGGCCTGCTCGAACATCTCCATGCCCCTCTCGAGCAGCTCCTTCGAGATGCACAGGGGTGGTGCAATCCTGAAGACGTTCCCGAAGAACCCGGAGGTGATAGTCATGAGGCCAGCCCTCCAGCACTTCCCCTGGATGTTCGTCGCCTCGTGCGGCTCCTTCGTGTACTGATTCTTGACGAGCTCGACGCCGATCATCAGGCCCTTGCCCCTCACATCGCCGATGATCTCCCTGCGCTGCTGCATCTCCCTGAGGAGCTTCATGGCGTACTCGCCGAGCTTCTCGGCCCGCTCCGCGAGCTTCTCCTCTATGATCGCCTGCACGTGCGCGTAGCCCGCGGCCATCGTAATCGCGTTCCCGCCGAACGTCGACGAGTGCGACCCGGGCCTCCACTTCCGCATGATGTCGTGCTTCGCGATGATGGCCCCGAGCGGGACGCCGCCTCCGAGGGCCTTCCCCATGACGAGTATGTCCGGGACCGTGTCGAAGTGCTCGCATGCGAACATCTTCCCGGTCCTGGCGAAGCCGGTCTGGACCTCGTCGAACACGAGCAGGGCCTGCTGGGCGTCGCACATCTTCCTGAGCCTCGGGAGGAACTCCTTCGGCGGGACGACGTAGCCGCCCTCGCCCTGGATCGGCTCCACGAACACGGACGCTATGGGACCTGTCGTGCCGCCCATCGCGAGGACCTGGTTCTCGATGTAGTCGACGCAGTACAGCCCGCACTCGGGGTATGTCTGCTTGAACGAGCAGCGGTAGCAGTACGCGAACGGCGTGAAGATGATACCGGGGGACATGGGCCCGTAGCTGTACCTGAGCTTCAGCTTGCTCGTGAGCGCAAGGCCGGCGCCTATCCTCCCGTGGTACGACCCGAAGAAAGCTAGGTGTTCGGACCGCTTGGTGTAGTACCTCGACAGCTTGAGCGCGGCCTCGATCGCCTCTGCGCCGCTATTCGCGAAGAACGTGCCCTTGAGGGCCTTCCCCGGGGATATCTCGGACAGGAGCTTCGCGAAGAGCGCCTCCTTGTCGAAGTACGCGTCGTTCGCCATCGAGTGGATGAGCTTCGAGGACTGGTCCTGGATGGCCTTCGTGACCTTGTAGTGCGTCCACCCGGCGTTCTGGACTGCTATGCCGGACGAGAAGTCGAGCAGGACGTTGCCGTCGGCGTCCTGGACCGCGGCTCCTGCGGCCCTGTCAATCGTGAAGGTGAAGCACCTGTCGTAGGCGTAGGACACGTAGTCCCTGTCGATCTTGATGATCTCCTTCGACTTCGGTCCCGGAGCGCGGACCACGATCTTCGGCGGGTTCCTCGCCCACTCGGGTATCCAGTCGGGCAGAGGGAATTCCTCCGGAGCGGTCCTAACCTTGGCAGGCTCCTCGGCTGGCTTCTGCGTCTGCTTCACTGGTTCGGAAACAGACTCGTTCTCGGTCATCTCACTCATCCCTATCCCTCCCGATGATCACTTCTCGAGAGTTAACGCCCCCTTGGGGCAGGCCTTGACGCAGGCGGGATCGCCCGCGCAGAGGTCGCACATGTATGCGGTTTCAATGCCGAACGCCCCCTCGAAGAATATGGCCTCGTGCGGGCATCTCGGGATGCACGCCATGCACGCGAAGCACCTGTGTTCGTCGAGAGACCAGTACCTTCCTTCGTCGTGGAACTCGAGCAGGGCTGACGGACAGACCTCGCTCGGAGGACACGCCTCGCAATGTTGGCACACCGTAGCCTTGTGCGCGGACCCGTTCTTCTCGATCTTCATGCGGGACCGCCCGGCCGCGACGGCCGTGGGGTGCGACTTCACGCAGGCTTTCTCGCACTCAAGGCAGCCATTACATTTGTCGGGGTGGAAGACCATCCCGAACCTCTTGGAGCTCATCAGTGCATCCTCCTGAGTTGCCACGCCCATAGAAAGTCTGGGTGTGATGAGTCAGGCCGACTCACTCCGGCATCTAACCTAAAGTTCTCATTCCATTTATATCCTTCTCAGTACCGGTATTTCTACGTTGTCAGTGTGCAATTTCCAGTGGCACTTTATGAAAGTTTGTCGAACAATACCCCCTATAAGTCGAAAACTTCTCAATTAAACCCCCAATTTATCGCCAATCATTCGAAAGTAACAAAAGTGCGGGTGAAAAGGGGTCGAAAAAGGGGGTTTTTATCGTCAACTGTGGATATTGACGAGAACCGTCGCCGACGTCCACCGACCTCGTCTCGCATAACGCCGAAAATGCCATCTGGCACTCCGGCTGTACATCGTTCCCCAAGTATGGCCATCGGATGCGATCACTCGATTGCCGGTACCTTGCGCGCGATGTCGCCGAGCCCGTGGGATTGCATCGTCTTCATCGTGGGGATGCCCTGCTCGCTCCAGCCCCACAGGCTGTAGTACTCGCTGAGCATCCTCTCGAAGTCTGCCCTCGGAACGACATGGCCCATCGGCTTGCCCACCGGGAGCGGCTCCTTCTCCATCCTCTCCGGGAGCGTGTCGTCTTTCCGGCTGAACCCCTCCCTGACGTTGAACGCCCGGACGAGATTCCAGATCCGCTTCCCCATCACCCTCAGGTCCTGCTCCGTCGTCTCCTTGCCTGTGATGGCCGTGGCGTACTTCCCCATGTTTGTCCAGTTCACCGCGTAGAAGTCGCAGAAGATGAAGCTCCACTTGATGCTCGTCCTCGTGTTGTCCTCGACGCAGGTCGCGGCCTTTCCCTCCGGGTTCCACGGGTCGCCGCTGCCGTACGCGTCGCCAGCGACAGGCCACGCCCTGTTGTGATCGGCGCCGCGGTCCGAGGTGGCGTAGGCCAGAGCCATGCCGATGGAGCCGCGTGGGTCGTACGCCGGGTACTCGACGCCCTTGACCTCTACCACGCGCTTCTCCGAACCCTTCCCGATCTTCATCGCGGCCCTCTTCGAGCCATCGGCCAGGATGTCCCCTATGCCCTTGCGAGTCCCGATGATGTTCGGCATCTGGACATACGCGTCCTCGTTGCCGAACCTGAGCTCGAGCCCGTTTACCTCCTCCTTCGTCAGGATGCCCCTCTCGTAGAGGTCCATGGCCCACGCGACGACGTTCCCTGTCGACATCGAGTCGAGACCCATCCTGTCGCAGTCCTCCGCGAACTTGACGACGGTCTCGATGTCCTTCATTCCGCAGTTCGAGCCGCACAGCCCGAGGGTCTCGTACTCCGGGCCTTCGGTGGCCGCGCCCCTGAACCTGCCCTTGGTGACCTTCGACCAGCTGCCACATGCGATCCCGCAGTCGAAACAGGCCTTCTTCCTGTAGAGGACCCGGGTCTTGATGGCCTCCGAGTTGATCCCAGTCGAGCCGTCGAATTGCCCAGTGCTCCAGTTCTTGGTCGGGAGGATGCCCGCGTTCTGGCTCATGTCGACGATGATCGGGGTCCCGTCGGTGATCGAGCCTGCATGGTCCGGGTTCTCGACGACGTCCTTCAGGAACATCTCCTTGGCCCACTTGACGAACCCATCCATGTCGGGGAGCTCCACGCCGCCAGTGCCCTTCACCGCGACGGCCTTCAGGTTCTTGGATCCGAACACCGCGCCTCCGCCGCCCCTGCCCGCGTTCCTTGTCAGGTCGTTGACGACGCACGCCATCAGGCTGAGCTTCTCCCCTGCGGGGCCGATGCACGCGGCTCTGGCGTCCTCGACGCCCGTCTCCTTCCGGATGAGCTCCTCGGTCTTGTAGGTGTCCTTGCCCCAGATGTTCTTCGCGTCCCTGATCTCGCACTTGTCGTCTGTGATCCAGAGATAGACGGGCTTCTTCGCCCTTCCCTTGATGATGATTCCGTCGAAGCCAGCGTACTTGATCTCGGGCCCAACGAACCCTCCCGCGTAGCTGTCGAGGAACGTGCCACTCAGGGGGGACTTGGTACAAACCACATACCTGCTCGTGAGCGGGACCATCGAGCCGACAGCCGGCCCAGTCCATATCTCCAGCACGTTGTCGGGCGAAAGCGGGTCGATTCCCGGCTTCAGCTCCTCGAAGAGGTATCTGGCCGCCAGGCCCTTGCCGCCGAAGAACTGCTTCGCCCACTCCCTGTTCAGGGGCTCTGTCGTCACCTTCTCGTTCGTGAGGTCTACCCGGAGCACCTTACCCTTGTTTCCGTCAGCCATCCAAATCACCTCGACAGGGCCTTCTTGGGGCATATCTCCACGCACTGGGGCGACCCTTCGCACAGGTCGCACTTCATCGCATAGGTTCCAGTCGGGTCCAGCCAGATCCCCTCGTGCGGGCAGGCCTCGACGCACGATCCACAACCCGTGCACGCGTCCTTGTCCACTTTGTAGATGCCGAGCGCCTCGTCGAGCTTGATCGCCTCGGCGGGACACGCGTCGACGCACGGGTGCTCGTCGCACTGGATACAGTACTTGAACTCGAAGTCGGCGGGTTCCGGGAACTTGTCCATGACCTTGATCCTCGCCTCGCTCGGCTTGAAGCTCTTCACGTGCTCGCCGGAGCAGACCAGCCTGCATACCTGGCAGCCCGTGCACTTGCTCCTGTCCACCTTAATGCCCTTGGCCATTGGTTCTTGCCTCCATGATCGATGAGAGTGCGGATTCATGCCTGATACCCACGGGTCACCATGAAGCGAAAACAGAGAGACTCTGGTGCGCTCCCGCGGTTATCATGCCCCCTTCCGGAATGAATGTCAATCGCGGATATCGTATTTAGACCTTCTCGGATTTGGCACATCCAGAGTGGAGCCGATATGTTCAGCCAGACGCATCGGAGCCACCCGCGCGCGCGCCCGAGAGAAAGTTATTCCAACCGAACGCCCTGCAGGACGCGATGATAGCCGAGGGGACGAGGGTCCTTCTCATCGACTCTTCTGGGAAGAAGTTCCTCGTGAAGGCCACCCGCGGGATGGTCGAGGTCGCAGGACTAGGTGTCGTGAGCGGGGACGCGATCTGCGGCTCGTCTTTCGGCGCGCGGCTGAAGGTCGGAGGACGCGAGTTTATCCTCACGAAGCCGAGCGCGAAGGACCTGCTCGGGATGATCGAACGGAGGGCGCAGGTCATCATCCCGAAGGACAGCTTCGCTATCCCTATGCATCTCGACCTTGGGTGCGGAAGCAGGGTGATCGAGGGTGGGCTCGGCTCCGGGGCACTGTCGCTGGTCCTGCTGAAGGCGGTCGCGCCCGAAGGGAAGGTCTATTCGTACGAGACGCGGGAGGACTTCGCGTCGATAGCGAAGCGGAACATCTCCCTCTCCGAGAACGCATCCTGCTGGGAGCTCAGACTCGCGGATGTCTGCACGGCGACTCTCGAGAGGGATGTCGAGGCCGTCATGCTGGACATCCCGAATCCGTGGGACGCGATCGACAACGCGGTCTCCGCGCTGCGTCACGGCGGACACCTCGGATGCTACATCCCCAACGCGAACCAGCTCGAACAGGCGGTGAGGAAGATGCGATCGTCCAGTCTCTCGGAGGTCGTCGCGTTCGAGACGATCCAACGCGAGATGATAGTCCACGAAGGAGGTGTCCGGCCGTCGTTCGATATGCTCGGGCACACGGGGTATCTCGCCTTTGGTCGGAAGTTGTGATTCCCGTCGAATTGGTCGACATCCCTCAAAATCTAAGTACCCTGCTTCGCAATGCCCCAGACAGGTGAATTTTGGATGGTCATCGCAGAGGTCAGGGTCGAGTTGAAGAAGGGGGTGGCCGACCCTGAGGGCAAGAACACTCTGAAGGCGTTGGAGTTGCTGGGATTCCAGGGGCTGAAGGACGTCAAGACCGTGAAGGTCTTCGACATCTACCTGGACGACGGGGGGGACGTGAGCAAGAAGGTCGACGAGATGTGCAGGAGGCTTCTCGCGAACCCCGTTATACACAACTACTCTGTCAAGATCAAGTGAGGGGACGGCGAGATGTCAACCGACAAACTGTACATTCGCCGAGATGTGCCCTTCGAGCTCGTCGAGATCGACCTCGACGCCGCGAACGACGACCAGCTCATGGAACTCAGCAAGGAGAGCGGAACCGGCCTGTCGCTCGACGAGATGCACCGCGTCAGGGAGCATTTCCGGGAGCGAGGGCGGATGCCGACAGATGTCGAGTTCCAGTCGCTCGGCCAGGCCTGGAGCGAGCACTGCTGCTACAAGAGCTCCAAGGTCTACCTGAAGGAGTACGTTTTCGGGATCAACACCAGGCAGGTGATCGACAGGGGCGACGCGGGTGTCATGGAGTTCGACAAGGATCACGCGTACGCGCTGAGGATCGAGAGCCACAACCATCCGAGCGCCGTCGAGCCGTACGGCGGGGCCGCGACAGGGATCGGGGGCATCATCAGGGACGTGCTCTGCATGGGGGCCCAGCCGATAGCCTTGGTCGACCCGCTGTTCTTCGGCCCGCTCGACTACCCGTTCGAGAAGGTGCCACCGGGCATCAAGCACCCGAAGTACCTCTTCGGAGGGATCGTCGCTGGCATCAGAGACTACGGGAACAGGGTCGGGCTGCCGACGGTATCCGGAGGCATCTGGTTCGACGAGAGCTTCGTGGGCAACTGCCTCGTGAACGTGGGGTGCGTAGGGATTGCGGAGAAGAAGTTGCTGAAGAGGAACGCTGTCAAAGGCCCGGGAGACGTCCTAATCCTCGTCGGCGGAAGGACCGGAAGGGACGGCATCCACGGTGTGACCTTCGCCTCTGCCGAGATCACGAAGGAGACGGAGACGGAGTCCAGGGGAGCCGTCCAACTCGGGGACCCGATCATGAAGGAGCCTGTAATCCACGCCCTGCTCCATGCGAACGAGGAGGGCTTCGTCAACGGGATGAAGGACCTCGGGGGCGGAGGGCTGTCATGCGTCGTCGGGGAGATCGCCCTTGCGGGCGGGTGCGGCGCCGAGGTGGACCTCTCGAAGGTCCCGCTCAAGGAGGAGGGCCTCGCGCCCTGGGAGATATGGGTGTCCGAGTCGCAGGAGCGGATGATGCTCTCCGTCTCGCAGAAGAACGTCGACGACGTCCTGCACATCTTCAGGCTCTGGGACGTGCCGGCGACGCCCGTGGGCAATGTCACTGCTGAGAAGTCCGTACGCCTCTTCTTCCAGGGAGAGAAAGTCTTCGACATGGACCTCGAGTTCCTCACGGCGGGTCCAGTCTATTGCAGACCATGTGCCGCGACCAAGGCCGTGGGGAAGAGGGCCGAGAGGGTCCCGAAACCGAAGACTGGCTACGACAAGGAGCTGCTCAAGCTGCTCGCGTCGGCGAACATCTGCAACAGGGACTGGGTCATCAGACAGTACGATCATGAGGTGCGCGGTAACACAGTCATCAAGCCGCTTCAAGGCAAACTCGGCCACTGGAGCCACGGCGACGCGGCAGTGCTCAAGCCCGTCGAGGACTCTTTCAGAGGCCTGGCGATTGCGACCGCCTCGAACCCGTTCGCAGTCGGAGTCGACCCGTACCGCGGCGGAAAGATGTGTGTGGATGAGGCGTGCAGGAACCTGGCTGCCGTCGGCGCGAGGGCGCATTCGTTCACCGACTGCCTCAACTTCGGAAACCCAGAGAAGCCCGACAGGCTGTGGTTGTTCAAGGAGGCTGTGCGCGGAATGGGCGAGGTCGCTGACGCGCTCAAGATCCCGATCCCGTCGGGAAATGTCAGTTTCTACAACGAGACGCCGCACGCATCCGTCCTGCCGACGCCCACGATATTGGCGTGCGGCATCGTCAGGGACATCAGGAAGTGCGTCACCTCTGACCTCAAGAACGAGGGCGGGACCATCGCCCTCGTCGGGACGACTGGCCCGGAGATGGGCGGCTCCGAGTACTACCGGATGACAAGGAGCTACTCAAGCAGTATTCCGGACGTGGATGTCGGGGCGCTCAGGGCCGGCATGGACGTCATCATCGGAGGGATCGAGAGGAGCGCAATCGTCTCGTGCCATGACGTATCGGATGGTGGGCTGGCGGTCGCGCTCGCGGAGATGTGCATCGGAGGCGACATGGGAGCGGAGGTCGAGTTACCCGCAGACAGACTCCGGAGCGATGCGCGCCTCTTCTCGGAGAGCAATTCGAGATGGCTCGTGGAGCTCCGGAAGGGCAAGGAGAAGCAGCTCCCAAAGGACCGCAGGATCAAGGTCGTAAAGCTCGGCCTGGTAGGCGGGCAGGAACTCGTCATCAAATCCGGGAAGAAGGTCGTCGACACCGAGGTGCGGAAGCTCGCGAAGGCCTTTAATGGACCCCTCTGGGGGGTGATGGGGTGAGAGCCAACCAGGTCCGCGTGTGCGTTCTCAGGATCGAGGGGACCAACTGCGAAGAGGAGACCTACCAGGCATTCAGGAGGCTCGGGACCAGACCGGAGAAGATCCACCTGAAACAGCTCACGGGAATCGACGTTACCAACGAGGAGAAGCGGTCGCTATCCGACTACCACGTGCTCGTGTTGCCGGGAGGGTTCTCCGCGGGGGACTACGTGCGCGCAGGCGCGATCTTCGCCGCGCGCATGAAGAGCAAGCTCTCGAACGACCTCGTGGATTTCGTGAAGTCGGGCAAACCCGTGCTGGGCATCTGCAACGGGTTCCAGATACTCGTCGAGACGGGGCTCCTGCCCGCCATGTCCGGCGTGATGTCCGAGTACCCGGAGGCCGTGCTCGGGACGAACGATTCCGGCAGGTTCGAGTGCAGGCCAACGCTACTCAAGAAGGTCAACAGGGGGAGCTGCGTGTTCACCTCGAGGATCTCGGAGGACAAGGTTTCGCTGATACCGTCGGCACACGCCGAGGGGAAGCTCATGTTCCCTCTGGAGGAATCCGACAGAATCCTGCACGAACTTGAGGACAACGACCAGATCGTGTTCAAGTATGTCGACCCCGAGGGACACATCGCGGGCTACCCGTGGTGCCCCAACGGATCGACCGCGAACATCGCGGGCATCTGCAACAGGGACGGCAACGTGTTCGGCCTGATGCCTCACCCCGAGCGGGTCTTCTTCAAGTTCACGCATCCCGACTGGACGCGGACCGGTGACGGGCCGGGAGACGGCAGGGCGGTGTTCGAATCGGTGGTCGAGTATGTCACGAAGAAGCTCTGAGCAATCTCAGACGCCGAGCAGACGCGTGACGACGAATATCAGGGCGAACCCCGCGAGACCGAGCAGCACCGACACGATTGGAGGGTTGCGCTCATGGGCCTCCGGCAGGAGATCGCTGGCACCCAGGTACAGGAACCCGCCCGCGAAGAACGGCAGAATCAGGGGGAGATAGGTCGCGGGCACCGTGAACAGGAGTGTAGATGCCGCGCCCAAGATTGGTGTGGTAGCGTCGAGCAGGAGCATCTTGAGCGAGGCGCTGATGCTGTTGCCCGAATTCAGCATCACCGTCACTGTGTTGATCCCATCGGAGAAGTCGTGAGATATCACTGCGACTGCGACGATCATGCCAACATGGATGTTGGCCTGGAAGCCGATGCCGATCGCGAGGCCGTCCATGAAGCTGTGGGCGGACAGCTCCGACGCCCCGAAGATCCCGCCCTTCGGATGGCGCACGTTCATGCACACGTCCCCGGTGCACACCCTGTGGACTGAAACGTATCGCTCCAGAATGAACAGGAATATGAAGCCGACGGCCACCGAGTAGAAGATGTACTCCGTGCGGACGTCGAGGCTGGCCGCGAGATTGACGCTTTCAGGCAGGAGGTCGAACAGCGGCACGGCAATCAGTACGCCTGCCGCGAACGCCGCAAGCATTCCGAACCTGTGCCTGAACCTTCCTGCGAGCAGGCCCCCTCCGAGGGTCGAGAAGAACGTGGCGACCGCAAGAAGTACCCCGTCGAGATTCATTCGACCACACAGTCCATGACGGCGGATTAGTTAGCTGTGTCCCCGTTCTGAACGGCTCTTCACAGGGATATGATCAGCTCGACCTGGTCGCCATCCTTCAGCCCGAGCGAGCGCCTCAGATGGTACTTGCAGATGACTTCGATGATGTCGGTGTGATGCGACCTGACGGGGAGGATGACCGCACACTCCATGTTGTGTATCGTGGCCAGGAAGCATTTGACGTCTCCGAAGGTCCGGCCCTCCTTCTCGAATCCCTTGATGAGTATGCCCTCGGACTTGCGCAGGATGTCGAGCTTCCCGAGCTCCGGGTCCGCGAGGCGCAGGTTGAGGGTCCCTTCGTACGGCTTGAACCAGAGCTTCTTCTGGAACTGCTCAGCGTAGGCCTCCTGGTTGATGTAGTACTGTCCCTCTCCGAGGCCAGAGGTGACCGTCCCTATGAGCACGAGGTGGTCCTTCATCTCGAATATCCGCTGATAGTCGGAATACTCCTTCCTGAGTAGGTCGAAGCCCTTGTCGGTGAGCTTGATCCGCTGCCTTCTCGCGCCCAGGTCTCTCTCTATCAGGCCCTCGCCCAGCAGCTCAAGGATCTTCTTGGAGGCGGACTGTTGGCTTATCTCGAGGACATTGCCGAGCTCCCTCGAGGAGATAGCTATGTAATCATGCACGCCGCCCATCAGGGCGATGTGTTTGAGCGTAGCTACCTGCTTTTCGTGTACCATGGGGCGCGGATTAACGAGGGCTGATAATATGATTTCGTCGGACAGTCCCCTAGAAAGTGTCAGTGTCGACCACTAGGTACTTCCTGCTCCTCAGCCTGACGACCGGCAACCGCTTCTCCTTGACCCTCGCAATCAGGCCCTTGTCGTTGGTGACGACTGCACCTTCCCGCTGAAGGGCGATATCGAGGACCGCGTCGTCGCCCCTCAGCTCGGTCTCCGCTATGCTGTATTTCCTGGCGAGCGCCAAGGCGGCCTTCGCGTTCCTATCAGTCGAATTCGCGAGCTCTCCCAGAACTGAGCTTGGAACAAAGACCGGGATCTCTCCGAAAAGCCTCCTCAGCTCGCTGTCCAGATTGACCTTGAACTGGAACGGCATCAGGAGCGCGTTCGCATCGAGAACCACGGCCTTCGGCATGTGCACCACACGCCTACTCGACCACGCCGTAGCCGATCAGACGCCACTTGCCGGCGATGCGCCTCGAGATGGCGATCCTCTGGTCCTTCTCGACGCAGACGGGGATCTTCAAGGCGACCTCTGCGGAATCCGCCCTCCCGCTCGTCACGACGCCGACGGTCGTCGCGGTCCCGACGCTCAGCATCAGCGGCTCGTTGGTCTTCAGGTTGTCGACTGCCAGCTCTGACGACACTCCTACGACGCGCTTCATCAGAACGGTCTTGAACGTGATCTCGTTCGCGACAGGAGGGAGCGAATCGGGGATACCTGCGATCCTTCCCACCAGTGAGTCGGACTTCGTGAGCGCGGGGTCAAGACCCGTCCCGATGGCGATCAGACCTCCGGGCCCTGCGGTCTCCAGTGACAGACTCCCTGCGTACAGTGACCTCACCTTGGTCCGGATCGGCTCCCAGGAGACCTTGCTGCCGGCCTCGACCCTCCTGCCAGGCTTGATCTCGATCTCGTCGCCGATCTTCAGCTTGCCCTGGGTCAGGGAGCCGCCTACGACCCCGCCCCTGAGGCTGTCCAGCTTCGTGCCGGGGACGTTGATGTCGAACGACCTCGCCACGTACATCCTGGCAGGCTTGGATTTGTCCCACTTTGGCGTCGGGATGTTCGTCTCGATCGCCTCGATGAGCATGTCGATGTTGACGTCATGATGCGCGGATATCGGTATTATCGGCGCGGTCTCGGCGATAGTCCCCTTCACGAACGCCTGGATCTCCTTGTAGTTCTTCCTCGCCTCGTCCACGGAGACGATGTCGATCTTGTTCTGGACCACGATGATCTTGTCCACGCCGATGATCGAGAGGGCCATCAGGTGCTCACGCGTCTGCGGCTGAGGGCACGACTCGTTCGCCGCGACGAGCAGAAGCGCCCCGTTCATGATGGCCGCGCCGGAGAGCATGGTGGCCATAAGCGTCTCGTGGCCCGGGGCGTCGACGAAAGAAACGGACCTCAGAAGCTCGCACTCGCCCTTGCAGTTCGGGCAGGTCGGTTGGTTCGTGTAGCACTCTGGCCCCTGGCAGTTCTTACACTTGTAGAACGCGACGTCGGCATATCCGAGCCTTATGGAGATACCCCGCTTGACCTCCTCAGAATGCCTGTCAGTCCATTCTCCCGTCAGAGCCTTCGTCAGCATGGTCTTGCCATGGTCCACATGGCCGATCATGCCGATGTTGGTCTCCGGCTGGGTTGGCACCTTCATTATGCCTTCTTCTCCTCTGCCTTCAGCAGGTCGGAGACAGGCTTCATACCGTGCTGTGTCACCTTGAGGTTGACCTGGAGGGTGTCAGGCGCAATCGTGTTCCCCCTAACGTTCTTCCTCCGGCGCAGCCCACCCTCCTGCGCGTTGAACCCTATGCTCTTCGACATCAGGAGCTTCTTGCGTCTCGGCCCCGGAAGATCCTTGCGCATCGGGAAGCCGTCCTTGTCGCTCCCGCCCGTGATCTGTAGTTTGTACCCGGGCAGGCCTACAAAGATGCCGTCCACGACGTCGCCGATCTTCTTGCCGATGAGCGAGTTTGCGTGGTGACCTGCGACGGGGACCTGGTACGACTTGCCATCTTTTGGGTCGCTGACGACGGCCTTGAACTCTGCCATTGATATACACTCCGGGGTGTGGGAAGGCCTATTGCGATAGTAGTTAAATAGGTTTCGGACTTTGTTTTTCTTTGCTGGCGGCCCCGATATTCTGTCTCCTGCAGAAGAAGCTGTAAGGGGGTACCGATATTCCGCGCTTCTTGCTTCACTGTCCGAGATGGTACCCGTGATCAAGATCACGCGAGAAGAACTCAAGGGGATGATGGATCGTAGCGAGAAGTTCGTATTGATTGATGCGAGGAATCCGAAGGCATACGCTGAGGAGCATCTACCGGGTGCCGTCTCCCATCCATCAGAGAAGCTCGCGCCCAGCGTAATCGAGGAGATCGACAAGGAAGAGACCGTCGTCACCTACTGTTCGAGCTTCACATGCGAGGCGAGCACGATCGCCGCCACGAAGCTCGAGAAGTTCGGATACAGGAAGGTGCTGCAGTTCAAGGGCGGCCTCGCAGACTGGAAGGCGGCCGGCTACCCGACGGAGAAGAAGTGAATCACCGGCCCCAGAATGGCTTCTCCTTGCGTTTCAGCTCGATGACTTGCTGGAGGACCTCCGCCTCGTCGGGGGTGAGCTTCTCGTTCTGCAGCTGGTGCGCGTGACCCTCCGGCACGTCGACGTACAGGACATCTTCAACGTCAATCTGCCTGCCGACGGTGGCATCGTCGATCGATATCGCAACCTCTGCCCCCATGACGGCCTCCTTAAGCGACTCGTCCCCGCTCCTGATGCTCTTGATCTTCCCGATGTCCTTCCCGTCCTCGCGCATGAGGGTCTGCGCCGGCCTGATCCTGCCCGCGAGCACGCGCACGCCCACTATTGCGGGCTTGCTGACCCGGAACACGTGGTCCCGCATGATCTTGATCTTCCCCGGGTACACTATCTCCAGACGCTTCTCGGCCTCGAGCGCCTTTGTGCGCTCGTCGCACCAGGTCCTGTAGTCCTGAAGCAGCCGGTACATGACGTCGTTCTCGAATATCGTGACGTCAAGCTCGGTGGCCTCAGAGCGCGCGTCGTCGTTTACGGCCACGTTGAACGCGAATATCGCGCGGTGGAGCGGGTTCTCGAAATGCGATGCCTCGACGACGTCCTTCCGTGTGACGTTCCCGATGGCGATCTTCCTGATCGGCAGGCTGGTCTGCTTCGCCTCGAAGGCGAACGCCTCCAATGAGCCGACCGCGTCTCCTCTCACGATGATGCCCTCTTCCGCGAGCTCGACCTTGATCTGGCTCTCCTGGCGGATTTCCTCCTTCAGCTCGTCGAGGTTGTCGCTCACGACGCGCACCGTCCCTCCGGCCATCGCGCCCTCGAGCCCTTGAGCGATTATCCTAATGCCCGCCGCCGCGGAGACCGTCTTGACGCGGTCGAACTTCTTCGTCGGATCCCTGATCTCGTCCAGCGGCTTCGGCCTCTGCAGCCCCTTGACCCGCGTGACGATGGGTTCCCCATTAACGGACGCGACGACGACCTGGTCGCCGACCTTGATCGTCCCTTTGAGGATGATAGAATCCACCGCGGTCCCGATGCCGCGCTCTTCCTTGACCTCGAGCACCGTCCCCTCTCCGGGACCCTCCTCAGTCCTCAGCTCCTGCTCGAGGAACCTCTGCGCGAGCCCCACAAGCACGAGCAGCAAATCGGGCAGCCCCTCGCCAAACTTCCCGCTTATCGGGACAATCGCGACGGACTTCGTGAAATCGGTGATGTGGTCGAACCGGTCTGCGCTGAATCCGCCCTTGTCGAAGATCTTGCCCGCCAGCTCGTAGAGCTTATGGTCGAGCTCCTCCGCGACTCGGGGGTCCTGGGCAGCGATGGCCTCCTTGAATACTCGGTTGGAGTCGTGTCGCCATCCGGGGATGAGGTCGATCTTGTTCGCGGCGATGACGAACGGCGTCTTGAAGTTCTTCAGTATCTTGATCGATTCGAGGGACTGCGGTTTCAGGCCCTCGTTGATGTCAATCACGAGCACAGCGAGGTCGGAGAGCGCGCCCCCGCGCGTCCTCAGCGTGACGAATGAATAGTGGCCGGGCGTGTCGATGAACAGCAGGCCAGGGACCGAGAACTTGCGGTCGCCGATGAGCGGCCCGCAGAGCTCGTAGATGGTCTCGATCGGAACATCGGTGGCCCCGATGTGCTGCGTTATGCCTCCGGCCTCCCGCGCGACCACCTTCGTGCCCCTGATTCTGTCGAGGATGGTGGACTTCCCGTGGTCGACGTGACCCATGACCGAGACTATCGGATGCCTTGCCGCCATGGTGATACTCCAGAATAACGAAACGATGATAAGATGTTTGGCGAGGCCTACTTCTCGAAGAGCCAGGGCTCGTCGATCTTCTCGTACTTGTGCAACTCGTAGTCGTTGAAGAAGAGCTTGATCTCCCGCTTCGCGGACTCGGGCGAGTCCGATCCGTGCACGACGTTCCGGCCTGTGACCTGCGCGAAGTCGCCTCGGATTGTCCCGGGGCTCGCGTCCTGGGGGTTCGTCTTGCCCATCATCGCTCTCGCGGCTGCGACTGCGTTGTCCCCTTCAAGGACCATGCATACGACCGGCCCGGAGGTGATGTAGTCGAGTAACGGGTTGTAGAACCCCTTGCCCTTGTGCTCCTCGTAGTGCCGCTCGGCGAGCTCGCGCGGGATGTGCATCATCTTCATCGCGCATATCTTCAGCCCGCGCTCCTCGAACCGCTCAAGGATCCTGCCGACGAGCCCGCGCTGGACGCCATCAGGCTTGACCATGACGAAGGTCCGCTCAATCATTCCTTCTCGCCCTCCTCAGGCTTGGGCTCCTCTTTCTTGCCTCGGGCCTTCGAGGGCTTCTCCGGCTTTTTCGCGGGGGTCTTCTTCTCCTTCGCCGGCTCCAGCTTCTTCTCCTCGGCCTTGGGCGCGGCCTTCTCTGCCGCCTTCTCCTCCGTCCCTGCCTCCGCAGGGGCCTCGGCAGCTTCCGCGGGCTTCTCCTCGGCGGCCCCCTTCCTCAGCTTTCTGGCCTTCTTCGGCTGGGGCGCGACCGCCTCAGGGCCGCCCTTCATCCTTATCTCCTTCTCGCGCTCGAAGTACCTGGTCCACGTGGTCCTCCTCGGGACGCGCCCGAGTATGATCATGTTCTTGTAACACTTCGAGGTGCAGAAGTTGTAGACGACCCCGTCCTTCTTCACGTACATCCTGCCGGTCCCCGGCTCTATCTCGGACCCGCAGAACGTGCAAACTCTGCGCTCGACCATGAGATTCAAACCTCCAATTGACGACCGCGCTCAGCGCACGCTGAGCTTCCTGGCTTCCCTCGAGGTCTCCTTGAGCATGAGCACATCGCCCACTCTCACGGGACCCATCACGTTCCGGGTGATGATGCGGCCCTTGTCGCGGCCGTCCATGACCCTGACCTTGACCTGGGTCGCCTCTCCGGTCATCCCCGTCCGACCGATGACCTCTACAACGGTGGACGGAATGCTTTCGTCAGCCATTTGCTACACCTACTTCCTGAGCGCCTTCAGCTTCTCCACGAGCTCGTCCATAGCCGGCTTCCCTTTCGCCGCGTCTAGGATTGCGACTGCGGCTGTGGGCTTCTCGAGTCCGCAGGCGTTGCCCAGCTCGGCCTTGCTCGGAACGTATGCGTATGGCACGCTCCTCTCCTCGCACAGCGCGGGCATGTGCATCAGTATCTCTGGCGGGGCGACGTCCTCCGCCATTACGACGAACAGCGCCTCGCCGCGCTCCACGAGCTTCGTGACCTCGTTCGTTCCCTTTCTGATCTTTCCGCCGTCCCTCGAGAGCTCGACTATCTCGTACGTCTTGTCCGCAAGGTCCTTCGGCATCTCGAACTTCACATAGACCGGTTTCGCCAAGATGATACCTCCTTCAGGTGCTCCCGCACCGTCATCATTCACGGGCTCCTTCTGATAAGAAGAGCAGACCGAGTAAACCCTTGCCGTATAAAAGACTTGCTGGGCGTACGGAAGTCTGTATCTGGAGCTGGAGGGGCGAAATCTATATTCCGTTTTCGCATCATCCCCTCTGGTGGTGCCTCATGCCCGAACGGACGGTTAAGGGCCCGGAGCCCGTGATCCGATTTCAACCGCAGGGCACGAAGGCCCCGCTGAAAATCGGCAGGACCCTTCTCGAACTCGCGAGCGACGCCGGCCTTGCCGTCGAATCGATTTGTGGCGGAGTAGGGGTCTGCGCCAAGTGCAAGGTCTACATCCGCTCGGGCCTCGCCATCATCACGCCCGTGACCACCAGGGAGAGAGACGCCCTGGATCCCACGGAGCTCGCCTCAGGCATGAGGCTGGCATGCCAGGCCTCGGTGTGCGGCCTCGGACATGTCATCGTGGAGGTTCCGCAGGAGAGCCAGAGAGGCGCTCACAGACTGCTCGCCGCAGGCACCGAGAGGAAGGTCAGGCTCGAGCCGGCCGTCACGAAGTTTGCGCTGAAGCTGCCACCCGCATCGCTGAAGGACCTCAGGGCGGACGACGACAGGCTGCTCGCGATGCTTTCGAGGAAGATTAGGACAAAGGAGAAGTACCGCATCGCCCAGGGCGTTCACGCGCATCTTCCGGGAGCGCTCCGCAAACAGGACTGGACTGCTACCGCCACGCTGTACCGCAGGCAGGAGGTTATACGTGTCGAGCCCGGAGACACTTCGGACCGCGTGTTCGGGGTGGCCGTCGACATCGGGACCACCAAAGTCGTCGCCTATCTCATGGACCTCAAGAACGGGGCGGTGCTCGGTTCGGAGAGCATGCCGAATCCGCAGATCCCCTTCGGGGAGGACGTCATCGCCAGAATCACCTACACGGTGAAGGACCCCGAGGGCCTGGCGAGACTGCAGAGCGGCATTGCCACCGGCATCAACGAGCTCATCCTGAAGCTCTGCGAGACGCAGGATATCACCCCCGACGAGATCCTCGAGACGATGGTAGTGGGCAACACGGCGATGCACCATATCTTCTTCGGGATACCACCTCAGCATCTGGCCGCCGCTCCGTACGCCCCTGCCGTTCGGACCTCGCTCTGCGTGAGCCCATCCAACGTGATGATCGGGATGTATCAGTTCGGAAGGGTGTGCTCCCTGCCCAACATAGCGGGTTTCGTGGGTGCTGACGCCGTCGCTGATCTCATCGCCAGCGGCCTGTATGATGACGAGAAGATGGGGATGATGATCGACATCGGGACGAACACTGAGATCATAGCAGGGAACAAGGACCGACTCATCAGCTGCTCGTGCGCGTCCGGCCCCGCGTTCGAGGGCGCGCACATCAGATACGGCATGCGTGCGGCCACGGGCGCGATAGAGCGCGTCTGGATCGACCCCGAGAGCCAGGAGGTGAAGCTGAGGACGGTGGACGACGCTCGGCCTCGCGGGATATGCGGTTCCGGCATAGTGGACGCCGTCGCCGAGCTCTTCAAGAACGGGATAGTCGACTCGTCCGGCAGGATCAATCTCGCCAAGGGCGGGGAGAGGGTGAGGAAGGGCAAGAAGGACGTGCCCGAATTCGTGCTGGCGAGGGGGGATGAGTCCAGCACTGGTGAGGACATCACCATCACCCAGCACGACATCCAGGAGATACAGCTCGCGAAGGCCGCGATATTCACCGGCGTCTCGATACTGATGAACAAGCTCAAGATGCGCCCATCGGAGATCGACCGGGTCTATGCCGCTGGAGCCTTCGGGACCTATGTCGACGCTGCAAGCGCAATCACGATCGGCATGTACCCGGACGTCCCTACCGAGCGAATCACCTTCATCGGGAATGCCGCTGGCTCGGGGGCGAGGATGTGCCTCAGGTCGACGAAGATGAGGGATCTCGCGGACGAGCTCTCGAAGACCGTCGAATACGTCGAACTCGCCGCGCAGAAGGAGTTCCAGAAGGAGTTCGCGCAGGCGATGTTCCTGCCGCACAGGGATTTGACGAGATTTCCGGGAGCGGCATCCCGATTGCACCACTCTTGAAAGTGTATGTTCTGCCCAAGGTATAACTACAAAGAGCCCGCATTCACGACGACGCCATTGGGGGGCAGAGCGCACGACGCGAGAGGAGAAACCCGAGAATGCCCTTGCTTCGAAACGCCGCCGGAGTTCAGAACGGAATCCTGTCGTCAAAGGGTCTGACGGCAACATCGAGGCAGAACACAAGCGGATGTCGGATGTGCTAGAGACCCTTCCAGCGATGGCATGCCTCCTGTCCCCCGACTACCATGTGGTCTTTGCCAACAAGAGCTTCAGGGAGAAGTTCGGAGAGGCACACGGCCGACATTGCTACGAATACTGCTTCGGCCAGACGGAACCGTGCAAATTCTGCGAGTCTTTCAAAGTGTTCGAAACTGGCCAGCCTCATCGGTGGCTGGTCATGACGCAGGATGGCACCACGATCGAAGCTTACGATTTGCCATTCACAGACGCTGACGGATCTCCCATGGTTCTCGAGATGGACATCGACATCACCGAGAAGGTGAGGGTGGAGAGGGCGCTCACGGAGGCGAAGGAGACCCTGGAGAAGGACTACCTGCATCTTCTTGAGCACGCGCCGACCGGCATCTACGAGATCGACTTCAGGGGCCCGAGGTTCAAGAGCGTCAACGACGCGATGTGCCGGCTCACGGGGTTCACGCGCGCCGAACTGCTATCGATGGATCCGAATGACATGCTGGACGACGAGAGCAGGGCTCGGTTCCTGGAAAGGGTCCGGAAGGTGATGGCGGGAGAGAAGGTAAGTGACAGCGTTGAGTTCACCGTCAAGACCAAGGATGGCAGGCGCCTCTGCGTCCTGTTGAACGTCAGGCCCACTCTTGAGAACGGGAAGCCGGTGGGGGCGCTCGTGGTCGGTCATGACATCACTGAGCGCAAGAAGATGGAGAACGCCATCAGGAATGAGAGGAATCTTCTTCAGACGCTCATAGACGGCCCGAAGAACATGCATCTCGTCTACCTCGACCGCGACTTCAATTTCCTACGCGTGAACGAGGCCTACGCCAGGACCTGCGGCTACACGCCCAAGGAGATGATTGGCAAGAACCACTTCGCGCTGTACCCCGATGAGGAGGTGGAGCGAATCTTCGCAAAGGTCAGGGATACCGGGGTGCCTGTGGAGTTTCATGACAGGCCATTTGTCTTCCCAGACCAACCAGAGAGGGGAGTCACGTACTGGGACTGGGACCTCGAGCCAATCAAGGACGACGCGAACCATGTCCAGGGTCTGGTCTTCTCGCTCGTCGACACCACCGAAAAGAAGAAAGCGGAACTGGCGCTGGCCGAAGAGCTGGCGGACGCCCATGTTCTCAGCAACCTGAGCCTGCGGCCCCTCAGAGAGGACATACATGCGTTTTACCAGGAGATAATGGACGCCGCCGTCCTCATGACCGGGGCAAAGATGGGCACGCTCCAGGTTCTTGAGGGCGACTCCCTGAGGATAGTGGCCTCTCGCGGACACACGCAACCGTTCCTGGATTTCTTCGCGGACGCCGAACTGGTCGCCTCAGTATGCGGGACTGCAGCAGACCGAGGTGAGAGAGTGGTCGTCCGGGACGTGGAGAAGAGCAGTCTCTTCGCCGACACGAAGTCTCTCGACGTGCTAAGGGCGGACCAGGTGCGGGCGGTGCAATCGACGCCTTTGACTAGCAGGACCGGCCACCTCCTCGGGGTTCTCACGACCCAGTGGGATATCCCGTTCGAGCCCAGTGAGCGCGATCTCTGGCGCTTAGACTTGCTCGCGAGGCAGGCTGCCGACCTCATCGAACAGAGGAGGTCAGGAGAGGAGCTTCGGACGTATGCTGCCAGGCTTGAGCGCAGCAACGCCGAGTGGGAACAGTTCGCGCACGTTGCGTCTCACGACCTCCGTGAGCCTCTCAGGGCGATATCGGGATATATGTCCCTCGTCGAGCAGGACTATTCGGTCAAACTGGACGACAAGGGGAAGAAGTACATCAAGTCCGCTGTGAACGGATCAATCAGGATGGGGGAACTGATTGACGACCTCATCCAGTTCTCGAAGGTCTCCTCCCCTACCACCCCCTTCTCAGAGGTGGATATGAACGAGGTAGCCGCCAAGGCCATCAGCAATCTCGCGGAGATCAAGAAGGAGACCGATGGACAGGTAACGGTGGACTCTCTTCCTACGATCATGGGCAACGAACAGCAGATGATTCAGCTGTTGCAGAACCTGATTGGCAACGCGCTGAAGTTCCACGGGAAGGAGCGGCCTTCGGTGCATATCAGCGCGAGGGTGCAGTCAGACAAGGCCGTGTTCTCTGTGGCGGACAACGGCATCGGTCTGAACATGGCGGAGGCCGACAAGATCTTCAGGATGTTCCAGCGTCTGCACTCTGCATCGGAGTATCCCGGGAGGGGAATCGGCCTCGCGATCGCCAAGAATATCGTTTCGCGGCACGGGGGTCGCATATGGGTCGAAGCAGAGGAGGGGAAGGGGAGCAACTTCTGCTTCTCGTTGCCACTGAGCGCGAAGGCCGTTGCCTAGCGGGCCCTTGCCATCAGTCCGATTGCCCCAACTTCGGATGAAGGAGGGCCGATACCCTTCCATAACCCCGCAAAATTCCCCGCAGTCGCTGGACAGGGACCAACACGATTGAACTGAACGTGCGACGAGCAGATGAGACTCGGCATGCCCTTCGACGGACCCCCATATGAAGGAGATGCGAGGGTTCATAAACCGGCTGGAAGACGTCCCCCAGCGAAGCCCTGGATGGTGCCCCCCAGCTTTATCTAGGGGCCTTGGCATTGGGTCCACAGGGGAACGCTAGACTAGACGGCTTGTCTCCTTGAGGTATTCGATAAAATGAAGGCAATGGTGCTAGGAGTAGGTGCGATAGGATCTGTGACTGCGCAAGTTCTAGCGGGGTCCGACGAGTTCGACAAGGTCATCCTCGGAGCCCGCAACCCGGAGAAGGGGAAGAGGCTCGAGAAGAAGCTCTCGAGCGACAAGGTCACGACGAAGAGAGTGGATGCGTCCGACGTGAACGCGATGGTAAAGGCCTTCAAGGGCCTCGACATCGTGCTCAACCTCGCGATTCCGAGGTTCAACTTCAATATCATGGAGGCGTGCGAGAAGGCAAAGGTCAACTACGCGGACACCGCGTGGGACATCGCCATCGACAAGACCCCGCCGGGCGGGATATGCAAGAAGGGCCCGCCGTCGTTCCTCTACCTGAAGAAGGACAAGGCCTGGAAGAAGATGGGCCTGACCGGCATGCTTGGAATAGGGTGCGACCCCGGACTCTCGAACATATTCGCGAGGATGGCCTCTGACCGCATGGACAAGGTCGACAGGATCCTGATCAGGGACGGCGACAACGGTTACGTCGAGGGGTACGACTTCGCTCCGTTGTGGTCCCCCGAGACCCTGATCGAGGAGGTCCTGATGCCCGCGACATACTACGCCGACGGCCACTACAGGAAGTACGGCTCCTTCGAGAACAAGGAGATCTTCGACTTCCCCGATGGCGTGGGCAAGATACCGATCTACAACGTCGCGCACGAGGAGTCCGAGACCCTCGCGACGTATATCGGCGACGTACTCGGCAAGGGTTGCAACTACCAGGACTTCAAGATCGCGCTCGGCGACGAGTACGTCGACGCAATCAAGATGATCGGGAAGCTCGGCCTCGACAACCCGAACAAGATCAACGTGAAGGGAACGATGGTCGCGCCGAGGGATGTAGTGAACGCCGCGCTCCCGGACCCGTCCCAGCTTGGCCACCTGTCGAAAGGCCAGTGCGCGATCGGTGCGCTCGTCGAGGGCGAGAAGAACGGGAGGAAGGCGAGGGAGTTCATCTGGACCTCGCTGGACCACCAGAAGTGCTGGAAGAGCTGGAAGAACAGCGCGACCGCGTGGTCGGTCGGCGTGCCGATCGGCATCGCTGCAATCCTGTTCGCGCAAGGCAAGATCCCGGACAAGGGCGTCTACCCGCCGGAGATGCTGCCCGCGGAGCCGATCGTCAAGATGCTCCCGAAGTACGGCATGAACTGCAAGGAGAAGAAACTCTAGAACTTTCACGCGCCGGAGGCAGCCCCTCCGGCGACTTCGATTTCTGAATCCGATTCGGCATCCAGATTTCCGGTTGCGCGGATGATACCCTTATAGGTAATCGAGCATACGGTCAGTCCGTGGCGCGAGGGGACGACCAGATTCGCAGATACTTCCTTTTCAGGGCCGTCACGTCGTTCTCGATGTGGCTCCCGTTCTGGACGCTATGGGCATATGTCAACGTGAACAACCTCTTCCTCTTGACGATCGTCGACTCTGCGTTCTGGATCACGATGATCATAGTCCAGATACCTGCCGGACTCCTCGGGGACAAGTGGGGCCGGAAGCCGGTCCTCTTCGTGGGCGAAGCGGTCTACGCGGCCGGGGTGTTCATGTTCGGTTTCGGGACGAACTTCTGGACGCTCATCGCCGGGAACGTCATCTGGGCAGTCGGGGTGTGCTTCGTCGTCGCAGGGGACACGCCGTTCCTCTATGATACCCTGCTGGAGCACGGGAGGCAAGGGGAGTTCATAAAGATCGCCGCACGGCAATGGACCGTCCAGGCGACCGCAAACGCGGTTGCGTGTGTGGTCGGAGGTCTCCTCGTCCAGTTCATCGCGTATGAGCGGCTGGACCTGACGCTCGAGATAAGCGCCCTCATCGGCCTCGTCGGCAGTCTCACGATCCTCCTGGTCAAGGAGCCGCAGGTCAGCCGCGAGCATTTCGTGTCGTACGGGAAGCAACTGCGCGAAGGCATGAGGCGAGTCATGTCTTCCAGGGCGATACTGACGCTCATAACTTTCCAGATAGTCATAGAGATCGCGACCTACGTGATGACGGTGTTCAGGTCCGTCTACATGAAGAACAACCTGAACCTGGACTACATTGAGCTCGGTTCATTCGTCGCGGCGTTCACCCTCTTCGGCGGCTTTGCCGCATTTCAGGCAGGAAGGATCGAGGGAAGGCTGGGGGAGAGGCGCTCGCTCCTGTTCCTGCTCGTGGCAATCGTGTCTTCGTTCGTGGTGGTGTTCCTTGTCACCCACCCGTCGGTGATCCTGATCCAGTTCGTTGTGTACAGCGTGTCGGCCCTTCAGGCACCTATTATCAATGGATACATCAACAAACGAGTGGACTCACAGCACAGGTCGACCGTCATAGCCATCGCGAGCCTGCTGTTCACCGTGGCTCTGACCGTCGTCGAGATAGGCTCCGGATGGATCGCCCAGGCCTACGGGCTGACCACCAGCCTCCTCATCCTGGCGATCGCGGCGACACCGGTCGGCCTCTATCTCCTCGTCCTGTGGAACCGCGAACTCGACAATCAGGAACCGCACCTCCTCGAAACAGGCGTCCAGATGTGATTTCGTGCGATAGTGCGCGGCCATGACAGAATCGAAGGGAAGAAAAAGGGGGGAGGATTATGTTCCCCTGATGCGCCTCGGATATAATAATCTTTATCAGATTTGATAATTAAGCCGACGAGAACCGACTAATTCTCGCATTTGAGGCTCTTTTCCTTCTCCGCGACGAGGATCCGGGTCCTTATGACGCTGTCAGGGTTCAGCGAGATGCTGTCGATGTCGCAGTCGACCAGGAATGCGGCGAAGTCTGGGAAATCTGACGGCGCCTGACCGCATATCCCGATCTTCTTCCCCTTCTTCTTCACCTTGCTGATGACCGTCTCAATCATGTGCTTGACCGCGGGATTGCGCTCGTTGTACAGATGCGACACGAGCTCCGAGTCCCGATCGAGCCCGAGCATGAGCTGCGTGAGGTCGTTCGAGCCGATAGAGAACCCGTCGAATATGTCCGCGAACTCTTCCGCCAGTACGATGTTGCTCGGGACCTCGGCCATCATGTAGACCTCGAGCCCGTTCTCATGCTGCTTCAGGCCGAACTCCTCCATCGTCTTGAGGACCTTCCTGCCTTCGTCGGGCGTCCGGCAGAACGGCACCATGACCTTCATGTTGGTCAGGCCCTTCGCCTCCCTGACCTTCTTAAGCGCCTGACATTCCAGCTTGAAGGCCTCCTTGAAGTTGCCGGCATAGTATCTGGACGCTCCCCGCCAGCCGATCATGGGGTTCTCCTCCGTGGGTTCGTAGAGCGCCCCGCCGAGGAGACTGGCGTACTCGTTAGTCTTGAAATCCGAAAGCCTAACGATGACGTCCCGGGGATAGAAGGTCGCTGCTATCTTACCGACGCCACCCGCCAGCTTCTCGACGAAGAAGTCCTCCTTGTTCAGATAGCCCGAGGTACGGGCTTCGATCTGCTCGACGATGTCCGCGACCTTCTTGTCCTTCTCCGCCTGCTCGCTCAGCTTGTCGAACTCGATGAGCGCCAGTGGGTGTATGCCGATGTGAGACATGATGATGAACTCGAGCCTCGCGAGCCCGACCCCATCGCACGGGATCTTCCCCTGGGCGAAGACGTGTTCCGGGACGCCCACGTTCATCATTATCTTCGTGCGCGTCTTCGGGATCTCCGTCAGGTCGGTCCTGTCGACCCTGAACTTCAGGATCCCCGAATAGACCCGGCCCTCGCCTTCCGAACAGTCCACCGTCACTTCCTGGCCTGTCTTCAGGACCTTCGAGCCGTTGCCCGTGCCGATGATGCACGGGATCCCGAGCTCCCTTGAGACGATGGCCGCGTGGCAGGTCCTGCCGCCGCGGTCGGTGATTATGGCTGAGGCGATCCTCATTATGGGTTCCCAGTCCGGGTCGGTCTTGTCGGTCACGAGCACCTCGCCCCTGCGGAACTCGGATATCTCGTATGCGCTCTCGAGGACCTTCACCTTCCCCTGGCCGATCTTGCTCCCCACGGCCTCCGCCTTGAGCAGCAGGTCGCCCTTCCCCTCGAGCACGTAGGTCTCGAGGTAGTTCGCTGACTTCACCGCGTGCACCGTCTCGGGCCTGGCCTGGACGATGTACAGCTCCTTCGTGATGCCGTCCTTGGCCCACTCGATGTCCATCTGCTTGCCGTAGTGCTTCTCGATGATGGTCGCCCATCTGGCCAGCTTGACGATCTCGGCGTCCTCGAGCACGAAGCGCATCCGGTCTGCCACGGGCACCTCGGCATCGACCATCCCGACGCCCTTCGGCGAGTAGACGAGCTTCTGCATCTTGCTCCCGAGTTTCTTCTCTATGATCGGGTCGGGGAACTTGTCGATGGACGGCTTGAACACGTAGAACTGGTCCGGATTGCAGGCGCCCTGGACTATCATCTCCCCCAGGCCCCACGAGCCGGTTATGTAGACGACGTTCTCGAACCCGCTCTCGGTGTCCAGCGTGAACATGACTCCCGAGCACGCAAGGTCGCTCCTGACCATGCGCTGCACGCCAACCGAGAGGGCGTTGTCGATCTGGTCGAATCCCTTGTGTGAACGATACGCGATCGCTCTGTCGGTGAACAGGCTGGCGAAGCACTGCCTTATGGCCTTGAGGACCGCGGCCTCCCCGCGGACGTTCAGGATTGTCTCGTGCTGCCCTGCGAACGAGGCCCCGTCGAGGTCTTCTGAAGTGGCGCTCGACCTCACCGCCACGCTGGGGTTCATCATGTTGAGCTTCTTTCCGAGCTGCCAGTAGCCGTACTCCACCTCCCTACGGAGCCCGTCAGGGAACTCGGACTCGAGGAACAGCTGCCTGACCTTCCGGCCTCGCTCTGCGACGCTCGAAGGGTCGTCAGGGTCGATCCCCTTCAGAATCTCCTTGATCTTCTCCTCCAGCCCCGCGTGTTCGACAAACTGCCTGAAGGCCTTCGTCGTGATGGCGAATCCTTCGGGGACACTGATCCCAAGTCTAGACAGGTGAGTGATCATCTCGCCGAGGGAGGCGTTCTTGCCGCCCACCCTGGAAATGTCCTTAAGGCCGATGTCTTCGAACCAAAGCAGCAGCTCGTTGGTGCCGTGGTGTGAGTTTTCCGCGTCCTTGAGCATCCTTCGCCCCGCCTCGATTCTGTCGACGCTGCGTGTTGCTCATCCGAACGCCCGAACCGTCGTGGACTGCTGGTGGAAGTCGAGCGGCCGAGCCCCCGGAACACGCCCCTCCGCCCCGTCCCCAAAGCATCTGGGCGACCCGGATGCCCGCAACAATCTCGGGATAAATGCGCCAGACTTAATAACATTTCTCAGATACCCGCTGCATCGGAAGCGGAGGGACAACCGGAAGGCGACTTCCGAATTGCGTATTCGACCTCGCAATAGGAAAGGCAATTAACCCTCGATGTTGTTCCGCGGCCAGGGACTGCAGTTGGGCATCAGTGTCGCGATGCTGACCTACAGCACCAGGCCCAGAGGTGGCGTGGTGCACGCTCTCAAGCTGGCGGAGAGACTCTCATCGAAAGGGGCGGACGTCAAGCTGTATTCTCTCGCGCGCTCGGACGACCCATCGGCACTCTCGGGCTATTTCAGGAAGGTGAACGTGCCGTACAAGATCTTCGAGTACGAATGGCATCCGGACCTCGTCACGAGACTGGAGAGGATGATCGATTCCTACTCGTTCGGCCTTCCCAGAGATGCGAGCATCTACCACGCTCAGGACTGCGTCGGAGGGACGGCTCTCGCTAGGATGAAGGCGAAGGGGCTCTTGTCCGCGCCGATATTCCGGACGATACACCACATCGATGACTTCTCTGAGCCCAGGCTCTTCAGGTTCGAGCAGAAGGCCGTCAGCCTGGCAGAGCATCGGTTCGTGGTCTCGAAGTACTGGCAGAGGGAGTTGAGGAACGACTACGGGCTCGACTCAGTCGTCACATACAACGGGATGGATGCGGCGGACTTTGCCAACCTTCCTCCGCGGTCGACCAAGGGGCCCACGGTGCTCTTCGTGGGCGGGCTCGAACCGAGGAAGGGGCTGGAGTACCTGATCCGCGCGATGGAGAAGGTCACCCATGTCGTGCCCGACGTGCGTCTGGTCACGGTGGCTAAGACGGGGTTCCGCGGGATAGACCAATGGCTGACGTACCGGACCCTGGCCGAAGAGCTGGGTATCCTTGACCGCATCGAGTACCACGAATCCGTCGACGAGTCGACGCTGTTGCAGTTCTACGCGGACTGCGACCTCCTCGTCCTCCCATCCAAGACAGAGGGGTGGGGGCTCTCCCTCATGGAGGCCATGGTCTGCAGGAAGCCGGTGGTCGCGAGCAGGGCTGGCGGAATCCCGGAACTCGTCAGGGACGGCATCGACGGCATCCTCGTGGACCCTGGCGACGTGAGATGGCTCGCGGAGGCCATCGTGAGTCTCTTGAATGACCCGCAGCTTCGCGAGAGGATGGGCGGCGCCGGGAGAGACCGGTCCATGGGATTCTCGTGGGACCGGACCGCGCAGGTCGTGCTCGAGTCTTACGAGAGCGCGTTGAACGGATTCCGTGCCGGAAGCGTTTGAGACTGGCCGTGGCATCCAAGCGATGCTCATGGTTGGACATCGGTCGGCGTCCATCCACCTGGCGGCTTTTTTGGAAAACCGATAAATATCCAAACCTGCTTGATGCGACACGTTCGAGCTCGGAGGAATACCGCAGCGCACTGATGAGAGGGGGAACCCCTCCTCGCGGCTCGACAACGGTGGAACCAGGGGGTAGGCCATATCGGTCATAGGATAGTACTCACTGCAGACAGGACTCTGATGTCCAGCTATAACGGCAGCATGTTCGTCGGGTTCGCAGCGTGCTTCCCGAGGGTGCTCCCCAAGTGGCTCTATACGAGACTCTTCTGCCCCGCGCAGCACACGAAGAAGGGGTGCGTGGTGGCGGCGCCCGCAGGTCTCCGGAAGATTCAGGCGGCCCTCGTAGAATCCGGCATTCCTTCCAACGAGATCGCGGTCGCCCATCCCGACAAGGTCCACGAGGTCATCGACGCGACGACGCGCGTGGTTGGCATCTCCACATCTGATCCGATGGGACTTGGACCGGCCTCGAGCACTTTCTCCGGTCTGCTGGAGAAGGAGAGCTACACAGCGTACTTCTTCCGGCAGCTCGTGACCAATCCCGCCCTTCGGGCCAGCGGCGCGAAGGTCATCGTCGGAGGGCCTGGGGCGTGGCAGCTGCAGAACGAGGCGCTCAGGAGGCGCTACCAGATCGACTGCCTCGTCGAAGGCGAAGGGGAGCAGGTGGCGCCGCATCTATTCCACGAGGCGCTCAGGGGAGCACAGCTTCCGAACTACGTGAGCGGCACGACTGTCCCCCTCGACAGGATACCACTGATAAAGGAGCCTACGATCAACGGCACCGTGGAGATCAGCCGGGGATGTGGCAGAGGCTGCGAGTTCTGCAACCCGAACATGAAGACCGTACGTCACGTTCCCGTGGAGCGCATTATGCAAGAGATCAGGGTCAACACTTCCGTGAACCCGAGAATAACGCTGCACGCGGAGGACATCCTCAGGTACAAGGCGAAGGGCATGGTTCCCGACAAGGATGCCGTCATGAATCTCTTCCAAGAGGCATTCAAGATCACGACGGACGTCGGCATCAGCCACCTCGCGCTCTCTTCCGCGCTGGCGCAGCCGAAGCTCATCGAGGAGCTCGGCCAGCTGACCCGGGAGATCACGAAGAGGAAGTACATCTACGGCCAGTCCGGAATCGAGACGGGTTCGCCCGACCTCGTCACCAAGCACATGAAGGGAAAGGCGAAGCCGTTCGCGCCCGAGAAGTGGTCGGAGGTCGTCAAGGAGTCGTTCAAGCTGCTCCAGGACAACAACTGGGTCGTCTGCGGCACGCTCGTGATGGGCATGCCCGGGGAGAAGAAGGAGGACGTCCAGAAGACCCTGGAGCTCATACGCGACCTCAGGGAGTACAAGAGCCTCATCATTCCGCTCTTCTTCGTGCCGCTCGGCGACCTCAAGGCGAGCGAGTTCTTCAGGCCGAGCGCTATGCTTCCCGAGCACTGGATGCTACTGGCGGAGTGCATCGACCACGACTTCTACTGGGTCCCGAAGCTCATGGACGAGCTGTTCACGCAGGACCGGATGAGCACGACCAAGGCGAGCGGGTTCAAGCTCGCCTCGTGGTACATGCAGCACCGGCTCAAGCCCTCGATGGAGGCGATGCGTGAGGGGAAGGATCCGAGGGTGCATGTGACCGGATGGTTCGGGGCGGACGCGATCTCGGGCTCGCAGATGGAAGGCGTGGAGACCTAGGCAGCCTTCACGGCAGGCCGTTCTCCGACGCCCGTTCCGGCGACAAGGACTATCGAGGCCAGCACCAGCCCTGCACCCATGGCCGCAGCGGCGCTCAGGGTCTCCCCTAGAAGCACGATGGATATCGCCAGGGCAGTCACGATCTCGATGAGCATGATAGCCGCTGAGGCCGTGGCCGACACACCTTCGAGGCCCATGGCCCACAGAAGCGTCGCAAGGGTGGTGCAGAACAGTGCCAGGTATGCAGCCCCCGCCCATCCGAGCGGCTCGACCGACATGTCCGAGCCGGTCCAAGCTGCGAAGACCATGGGTATCGCGAGCCAGACGGTGCATGTCACGATCGCCGCCGAACTCACCTCGATGCCCGTGTGCCTGTCGAGCATCTTCTTGTTGAAGATGATGAAGAACGCCCAGGCCCATCCGGCCATGTAGACGATGATGTCGCCTGGGAGCTGGCCCATGTCAAAGACCAGCTCCTTGTTCAGTGTGAGAAGGACGACGCCTGCGCTGCCGATGACGATTCCCGCGACCTGCCATCGGCCCAGCCTCTCCCTGAAGGCGAAGTAGGATACGATGGCGACTGCAACCACGTTGATGTCCACCAGGAGCGCCGTCTTGGACGCGGTCGTCATCGTCAGCCCGACATACTGCATCACGAACCCTGCGCAGTTGAACCCCCCGATGACCCATATCATCGGCTCCCTGAAGACGGAGAACCGTATCTTGCGGAGCAGCACCACGGCCGCGAGGGTCATCGCGGAGGCCACGAGGAATCTGAGCCACAGGAAAAGGACGTCGTTCCCGACGTGTTCAAGCCCCCACTTCGTGCCGGGGAACGACGTGCCCCACAGAAGACTGGCGAACACCGTCAGCGTGATCGCGTTCTGTCTGTCCCTCGACGCCATCCCCTGTGTGAATCGAGCATAAGTATTAGAACATGGCTACTTGGGGGGCTCCTTTGGTAGGTCGACGTGGAACACGCTCCCCTTGCCTACCTGGCTCTCGACCCAGATGCGCCCCTGGTGCGCCTCGATTATCCCCTTCGCTATCGGCAGGCCGAGCCCCAGCCGGTCGACCTGGTGCGACAGGTCGTCGCTGGCCACTATGTGGAACCGGTCGAATATCCTCCCGAGGCTGTCTAGGGGTATTCCGGACCCGTTGTCCTTGACCCACACGTGGATGATTCTCCCCTCGTCGCGCGCGCTTACCTGCACCCTTCCGCCCTCCTGAGTGTACTTCAGCGCGTTGTCGACCAGGCTGTCGAAGACGTCCTTTATCCGCCGCTTGTCCAGCATGGCCTGTGGCAGCTTCCCATCGATCTCCAGAGTGAGGGACTGCTTCTTAGCCTCGGCGTCCTTCATCCTGTTCTTCACGACATCCTCCAGGATCTGCTTGAGGTTCGTGAGCTCGCAGTGGATCTGCATGGAGCCTTTCTCGAGCCTGCTTACGTCGAGCATGCTCTCGACGAGGCCGTAGAGCTTGTCCGTGTTCGCCCTGATCGTCCTCAGCCTCGTCACAAACTTCGCGTCGAGCTTCGAGGCGTATTCCGTCTCGACCAGGTCGATGTACCCGCGCATCACCGTCAGAGGCGTCCGGAGCTCGTGAGAGACTATGTCGATGAACTGTGTCTTCATCTTCACGACCCGTTCCATCTCCTGGAACGCCTGCGTGAGCCTCTCGTAGGACCTCTCCAGCTGGTTCTGCAGCCTCACCTTCGACGTGATGTCCATCGCGACGACGAGGATGTTCTGGACATGACCTGCCGGGTTCTTAAGGGGTGTGACCTTCACGTGAAGGTACACCGCCTTGTCCTGGCGGGGTACGTAATGGACATCTGCGCGCTCGGCGTCGTGCCCCTCCATCCCCTGCATGATGAGGGCGTCGAGGCCCGACCGCGAGACTGCGGGTATCTCGAACACGCTCGTGCCGATGACCTCGCTCTCGGAACCCTTCTCGAGTATCGAGGTCATCTCCTTGTTCGCGGACCTGAAGATCCCCTTCGAATCGCATGTGAATATCCCGATGGGCGCGAGGGAGAGGATGCGGTCCGTCTCCTCCTTCGATCTCGTGAGCGCCTCGGCCGCGCGGATGCTGTCTATGACAAGCGCGATGTCGTCAGAGATGGACAGAAGCAGCTGTTCCAGGTCCGAGGACAGCTCCGGTCCTCCGGACTTCGCGCACAGAGCCAGATACCCGAGCGGCTCGCCTCTCAGGACCACGGGGCACAAGAGAGCCCTTTCGATTCCGAGCTCGATAGCGATAGCCTGCGATACCTTGGGCAGTTCCTCGAGCGAGTTGTATCGGAAGACGCGTGCTTCCGGAGACGCCTGAGAGAGGAGCCTTCTCACGTCCTCATCGGCCCTTACCTGAGGAAGACGTTTCGCGGCCGCAGGGTCGAACCCGGCATAGCCTACCAGAGTCAGTACAGGATCTGACTTGTCGAGCAGGAAAAGGCCAACGTAGTCCGCCCCGCTCACCGCCTTCAGCTCCCACGCGATCGCCTGGAAGGCGTCTCTGGGCTCCTTGACCGACCGGAGCTTCGCGTTCAGCCTGTTGATCGTCTCAAGTATCGCCAGTCTGCTGTTCACGTCGGACAATTGCTGACCCTCCGGGGGCGAAGCGACAAACAGTCGCTCTTCTGAAGGCCTGCCTGGAGATTCGATTCAAAGATAGATAAGCCTTCGGTGCGGAGGGGTCAATCTATATCGAGGACCAGGGCGTTCTCCTCCGCCATGACCGTCCTCCCGTTCGGCGAGAAGAGGCCCGCGGTGGCGTCGGACGCGTTCGTTCACGACACCGCTGTCGTGATAGGCGATGTCCACATCCACGAGAGGGCGAGTGTTTGGCCGGGTGCCGTTGTCCGCGCGGACGATGCGAGGATTGAAATCGGGAAGAGGTCGGCGGTCATGGACCTCGCGCTCCTGGAAGCGCCCACCGGCAAGCCCGTGGTCGTCGAGGAAGGATGCATAGTCAGTCACGCCGCGAGGCTGCACGGGTGCGTCGTCATGAACGACTCGCTGATCGGCATCGGAGCCATTGTGCTCGACGGGGCCATGATCGGCAAGGGATGCGTCGTGGCGGCCGGCACGCTCGTGCCGCCAGGGACGAAGGTCCCGCCAGGTTCTTTCGTCATCGGGATTCCGGGGAAGGTCGCGAGGGAGGCCTCGCAGCAAGAACGGGAGTTCATCGAGACCGAGGTCGCACACATCATCGAGAAGGCGAAGGTCTATCGGGCGCATGCGTGAGCCGTACCGCATCTATAAAACCCCTTTGCGGGCTCGTTATCAAAAACGGGACGAATAGCGGCTTCTTTAAATATGTTCAAAACCAGTGACATAGTCCAAGGAAACGCTGGGGCGGGTTGCAGTACCGCCCGAGGTGTTACGTTGGAAATCCATTTCGGCAAGCCAGTAGTCGCCCGAGTCAGGAAGTGCCGACTCGTCGTCGTGAAGAACAAGCGCCCCCAGGACGAGCAGCACTCGGAACCACTCAACCACTGATCGGGCCGCGAGCGCAATCGCCTTCTTGACCCCTCAGCAGAGCCCGTCGGATCCGCACGTCTGGCCTCACTTTTGCTTATATATCGTGCGAAAAGGTTATTTAATGCAGAGGACATTATCGAAATGGATGGGATAAAAATGGGACAACCACCACAGCAGGGACCGTACCCGATGTACCAGCCGGCCTACCAGCCGCCCGTGCACCGGCCCATGAGCGAGAGTATGAAGGGCATGTTCTCGAACACCATTCTGGCGCTCGGGATCGGCCTCGGACTCGTTCTGCTCTGGATCGGGGCGCTCATATGGGGCTTCACCGACACGACTGACGGGCAGAACGTCGGGATGCTGATAAGATCCCTCGGGGTCTTGGTTCTGACTGCCGTGCTCCTTATCGGCGGGGTCCTAAGAGACGACTTGGAGAAGTCAATGAGGTGGGCGCTCATCGTAGCCGGGACCATCGTACTGGTCGTGATCGGGTTCTGGTCGATGTTCTGGTGGGTTACCTTCCACTTCTGAGCGCCTTCCGACGCAAACCCTTTCACCTATTCAATTTCTTTCCGACCTTGTCCTCGACCGACTTGATCTTCTTCTCCAGGCCTCCAGTCGCGCCTTTCCGGTCGTCGATCCTTATCGACGTGAAGGTCCTCGGGGCCATCTCCATCACGCGCATGTGGCACCTGCGGACGACCTCCATGACCTTGTCGTACTCGCCCTCGAGCACGGTGCCCATCGGGTTGATGCGGTAGTCTATGCCCGAGGCGTCGACGATCTTCATGCATTCGGCAACGTATTGGCTCACGCTCACGCCAGTTCCCATCGGAACGACGCTGAACTCCACTAGCATCTCGCCACCCTCCGTACAGATGTGTCCATCATCACCGCCAGCAGGTTCCACAGGAAGAGCAGGAGCCAGTCGGCGGCCGGTCGTCAAATCCGAATGTATTTATACCGCGACCTGCTAGATTAGTTGCGACCTTTGGGACCACAGCAATCGAGGCGGGAGTGATTTCGTCATGAAATCGAGGGGAGAGGGCATGAATGTTATCACGAAATTGAGGAAGTCCGACTCGGACAGGCTCGACCGCACGACCCTGACCGTCGAGCACCTGACTAAGGCCATAAAGAACAGCATCGACAAGCAGGGGATGCCCGAGGAGGAGGCCAGAGCCATGGCCCAGCACGTGATGAACTTCTTCGGCTACAGCGAGAGGATCATAGACAACGTCCTCGAGCCGGAGGACAGGGACGCCTTCTACATGCTGGAGGACGCAGGCATCCTCATGACAGAGCGCGAGGAGACGACCCTCTACGATGGCCGCGAGTGGAGGATACACTACTGGATGTTCCGGAAGGAGCGCATAGACGAGCTCATACACGGCAAGAAGAGCGTCCAGGGCGGGACAGAGGGCGACCAGAACGTGTACAACGACATCCCCGACGACATCTGGAACAGGGAATGAGCGGACGGGCCGTCTGCAAACGCCTTATCGATTCTATTTTCGCTACACCTAGGGAAAGCCATTAGGCATCAAACGCGCAAATCACCGGCGCGATGCTCAGCGACTCTTTTCCCTACAGAGCGAGGTGTGGACAGGACAGGCTGATGGACCTGATCTCCTCGGCCTGCCAGAACAGGTCCCATCTGGCCGTGGAGAGCGGAACGGGGACTGGCAAGACGGTCTGCGCGCTCACCTCATGCGTCGAGTTCTGCAAGTCCAGGGGCAAGAAGCTGCTGTACGTCACGAGGACGAACTCGCAGCAGCGGCAGGTGATGTTCGAGCTGCGCAAGATCAACGAGAAGACCCCGTCGTTCGGGGTGGCTCTCCAGGGCCGCAGGAACATGTGTCCCCTCGCGCGGAAGGAGGCGGAGCTCTCCGAGGGGTCCCCGGAGGAGCTCTCGAAGGTCTGCAGCGACCGGAAGGCGAGGGTCCTGAAGGGCGAAGAGGAGGCGTGCAAGTTCTACGCGGCCACCTGCGCCGCGGACCTCAGTCCCGTCATGCGGTACGCGCGCGAGGAGCTCCCGACCGCCGAGGAGTTCAGCAGGTACTGCATCGACCGGGACCTGTGCCCTTACGAGGTGAGCAAGATGCACGTCCCAGCCGCGGACGTCATCGCGGCCCCTTACATCATGTTCTTCGACGGCTTCATCAGGCACGCGCTCATGGACTGGATGGGGTGCGCTCTCTATGATATCGTCCTCACGGTCGACGAGGCACACAACCTCCCGGCGTACGCGAGGGAGCTCGAGTCGGCAGACCTGAGTTCCGTCGCCCTGAGGCTGGCGGTGAAGGAGGTCGACGAGTTCGGGGACCCGGAGGTCGCGGACGGGATCAGCCTCAGGGACTTCTTCGCGATAGTCTCCGAGATCCTGGACAAGACCGTCGATGAGTATCTCATCGACGAGGACGGGATCATCCCGCAGTCCCACCTCGAAGAGGAGCTGATGTTCAAGACGCACCTGACGAGCCGGGGGCTTACGGGCCTGATCGCCCAGGTCGCGAACTTCGGGGAGATGGTCAGAGACCACCGCAAGCTCGCAGGAAGGCTGCCCCGCTCGTACATACACGGGACGGGAGGGTTCCTGTCCTTCTGGCAGCAGCTCGAGGAGTCCGAGTACGTGAAGCTCGTGCTCCAGGACGACAAGCGGGAGAAGGCCTTCGAGGCCTACTGCCTCGACTCCTCCATCGCCTGCAGGCCGATAATGGAATGCCACGCGAGCGTGCACATGTCCGGGACGCTGAAGCCCCTGGACGAGTACCGGCAGTCGATCGGGCTCCCGAAGGATGCGGTCCTCGCGGACATCCCCTCGCCTTTCCCTCCAGGGAACAGGCTCGTATTGTATTCGGATGACGTGACGACGAAGTACGAGGACGTGGAGCGCGACGAGACGATGACCGACAAGATCGCAGACCACATCTCCGACCTCGTGGTCGGCATCCCCCGGAGCACGATCGTCTTCTACCCGTCCTACGCCCTCATGAAACGCATCGCGCCCAAGATCTCGTTCTCCACGGGCGGGAGGATGGTGTACTTCGAGGACAGGGAGATGGACCAGGGCGAGTTCATGAAGGTCGTCTCCGACTTCAAGCTCCAGCCAAGAAGGGCGCTACTGCACGCGATCTCGGGCGGAAGGGTGAGCGAGGGGATCGACTTCCCGGGCGAGGAGATGGAGCTCGCGATAATCGCGGGCATCCCCTACCCGAAACCCACGGCGAAGCAGCGCGCGCTCGAGCATTTCTGCGAGCTCAGGTTCGGGAGGGGCTGGGAGCGCGCCGTCAAGGCCCCAACGGCCAGGAAGCTCCAACAGGCGATCGGACGGCTCATCAGGAGCGAGACGGACACCGGCGTGGCGGTCGTCCTCGACAAGCGCGCCGTGCACTTCGTCGACTCGCTAGCCGCGAGGAGGTCCGCAGACCTGGTCGCGGACGTGAAGCGGTTCTTCGAGGAGACGGATCGGAAGAGGCCGGCGATGGCCGGGGAACAGCAGGTCGCGACACCTGACCACTGACTTATTATTACCCTGGACGATACGCCGTTCGGATGACGCCACTTGAGGCCGCGGTCGCAGGGTTGTGGCTCATGCTGCCCGCACTGATCCCGAACACGGCCGCAGTGCTCTGGGGAGGCGACACCCCCATGGACTTCGGGAGGTCATGGAGGGGAAAGAGGATCCTCGGGGACGGGAAGACCTGGAGGGGATTCCTGGGCGGAGCCCTCACAGGAGTGGCTGTGGGCGTCCTCCAGACAGCCGGCGTGGCCTATGCCGACAAGGATGTCGTCTGGGGGTTCGGGGACTGGCCCTCGAGCCTCGGGACGGTGCTCTGCCTGGGCTTCGGGTCGATGCTCGGGGACTCTATGGGGTCGATGATCAAGAGGAGGCTCGGGGTGGAGCGTGGCGGGAAGGCCCCGGTGCTGGACCAGTACAACTTCGTCGTCGGCGCGGTCGTGCTCGTGCTGATCTTCCGGCCCAGCTGGTTCCTCGACCACTTCATCCGCGACAATGGCTTCTACGGACTGATACTGTTCCTGGTTGTGGTCCCGATTCTCCACCGTGGAGTCAACATAATAGGTTATAAGTTGGGCAAGAAGAATGTGCCATGGTGAGGTGAGCCAGTGCTGAAGGACATGCTCAAGGAGCTGAGAGTCGTCCAGACAGGCGAGTTCATCCTCGCATCTGGGAAGAAGAGCAACTACTTCGTGAACATCAAGCGTGCGAGCACGAGCCCGAGAGTGCTCAAGGAGATCGGCAAGGCGATGGCGCCATACGTGGGCGAGGCCAAGATCGCGGGCATGGCCCTCGGGGCGGTGCCGCTCGCGGTCGCCGTTGCGCTCGAGACGGACCAGCCGTTCGTCATGGTGAGGAAGGAGCCCAAGGACCACGGGACGAAGGAGCTGATCGAGGGAGAGGTGAAGCCGGGCGACAAGTTCGTGGTGGTCGAGGACGTGGCGACCACCGGAGGATCAACCCTGAGGGTCGTGAACGCCCTGCGGGCGAAGGGTGCGAACGTCCTGAGGGCGATCGTCGTCGTCGACAGAGAAGAGGGGGCTGCCCAGCTGCTCTCGGAGCACGGCGTGGAGCTCGTCTCGATATTCAAGGTGAAGGACCTCGCATGACTTGCGGCAGGATCGACCTCGGATGCACCAAGTGCCGCCTGTCGGAGAAGCGGACAATGGTCGTCGCAGGAAACGGTCCCTGCAGCTCCTGCATCGTATTCGTTGGCGAGGCACCGGGAAGGGACGAGGACGTCACCGGGGTCCCGTTCGTTGGCAGTGCCGGCAAACTGCTGAACGCGGCTCTCGAAGCAGCAGGGGTCGGGAGAGAGGAGGTCTTCTGCACGAACATCGTGAAGTGCAGGCCCCCGAACAACAGGAGGCCGAGGAAGGACGAGATATGCATCTGCACGGACCTGTACCTCGCCTCGGAGCTCGAGACCATCAGGCCCAAGGTGATCTGCGCCCTCGGTCAGACCGCGACGGGCCATTTCATGGACCTGAAGGGCAGGATGTCGGACGTGGTCGGCCGCGGGATGACGAGGACCGTGTGCGGCAGGCGCGTGAGATTCTTCGTGTCCTATCATCCGGCGGCGGTGCTGTACCAGCGGAAGAAGATGAAGGAGTTCGATGCCGCCATCCGGGCCGCGTTGGCCGAGGCTGGGATGATCTGACGCATGATGAGGATTATCTAGTCGACTCGCACTAATGGCTCCCGATGGGAAAAGCGCTGAAGGTCGTTGTTCTCACACTCGTAATGCTGGCGACGCTACTGTCCGGGTCACCAATGCGGGCTTCGGTCGCCGCCGCCGACCCGACGAGCTGGACCGTCATGGTCTACATGGCGGGCAATGCGAGTCCCGAACTCCCTCTTCTGCAGAACCTGAACGAGATGGAGGGGGCGGCCCAGAACCAGTGGGTGAACATCATCGCCCTTGCGGATCCGTTCGGCGGGGGCAATTCCACGCTGTACAAGATCGAGCACGACCCCGCGGGGATGAACACGGCGATCGTATCCACCGTTCTCGACGACGGTGGCGCCGTGATTCCGAACGCCACGCACAACGCGGACATGGGTTCCCCGACCACGCTCAGCTCGTTCGTCGAATTCGCCGCTGAGAGCTATCCTGCGGACAGATACGTGCTGGTCCTCTGGGGGCACGGGGCCGACTGGTACGGGCTGTGTCCAGACGGAACTGACATACTCACTCTGCCCGAGCTCAGGGCGGCGCTCGCTCAGGCCACGGAAGTCCTCGGGAGGCCCCTGGATATCGTGGCGGCAGACGCGTGCTCGGAGGCCTCGCTGGAGATGTTCTTCGAGGTCCGCGGTTACGTCAAGTACTTCGTCGCCTCGGAGAAGGACGTTCCCTTGCAGGGCCTGCCCTATGTGGAGATCCTCGACGACCTCAGTGGGGACGTGAATCGTACGAGCCTAGACTTCGCGGAGAGCATCGCGGACGATTATGTCGACTGGTCGCGGAACAACTCCGCGCATTCGGCCACCATGTCTGTGTTCAACCTGTCGGCGATGGCTCCTTTTGTCCCGGAGTTCGCCACTTGGGTTGGGATGGGGATCAGGTTCGAGGGCTTGTTCCATTCGGAGCTTCGCACAGCATTCAACTCCTCGGAGACCTACGAGACCCCCTGGCAGAATGATTTCGGGGGGATCCTGTCGCATGTCCAGGCGGCCGATGTGCCTCCGGAGCTGCAGCAGAAGTCCGCAGACGTTCTCCGCGCATACAACTCGTTCAGGATGTACGTCAGGACCTTCGACAACCCGGATGCGATGGACGACCGGGCGATCGCCCCGACCGGGAGCGTCCTCTACCGACCGAGCACGGACCCCGCAGACCAGACATACGCGGACCTCAGGATATCGGACATCGGATGGTGCCAGTACTCGCACATGCTCAGGAGAGCGATCGAGACCTCGAACTCGAGCGTTGACATCCCGACCGTAACGTACGAGGCGACCGAAGATCTCGGATACGATCTGTTCGACACTCTCGTACTGACATGGCCGAATCCTCACCAGATACTGGACGTGTGGGTGTACCGGGAGCAGGCGTCGGGCCTCGTGCTATGCGGCGAGTTCGTGGGCACGGGGGACAACATCACGATCCACGACCCAGAGGTCATGGGCGACCTCATCGTCTCAGCCAGCGCGCTCCAAGACGGCTATGCCATATCCTATTCGCAGTTCGACTCAGTGAAGATTGCCGGCCGAATCGGGCTCAACGTCACTCTCGTCGGGGCGGCGTGGAACGCGAGCGTGCAGTTCGTCATTGCATCTCCGACCGGCATCGTCCGTCTGAACGCGACGCTGGTGGGGAATCATACCATCCCACTGACGCTCCTGACCCCCCGCGACGTCAGGATCGGGGATGAGGTCAACGTCAGCGCAGACTCGGGGGACATGAACGGCACGGCATCCCTCGTCGTCACGGGAACCACTCTGAATGTGACGATACAGTTGACGGGGAAGCCGCCGAAGCCCGCTTCGGACTGGCTCCTGACTCTGTCCATGGTCCTCCTCGCGGCGGCGTTGATCCTGGTCTTCTTCATACTGCTCCGCAGAGAGAAGAGGATGAACGGCAGGTAACGATCGCAGTCAGCGAGACCTGAACCTCTTGTGGAATAGGAAGCGGAGGTTGCCGAGGCCATCCTTCCAGGAGCTTATCTTCACCTCGCCCACCCTGGTCCTGTAAGTGATGGGCACCTCTGCGACCCTGGCCTTCTTGAAGGCCTCGACCTTGAGCTCCTCGGACATCGCCATCCCGTCGCTTCTGAGGACCATCTTCGGGAGAATCGATCTGCGGAAGACCCACATGCCGCTCTGCGAATCCTTCACCTTCACCCTGAAAAGCAGCCTCATGGTGGTCGACAGGACCCAGTTGCCGAACCGGTGCTTAGCGCTCATCGCGCCCTTCTCCATCCCCGCGAACCGGTTCGTCGTGATGAAGTCCAGGTTCTTCTCCTCGAGCATGTCCAGGAGCTTCGGAATGTCCCCCGCCGGGTATGTGAGGTCCGCGTCGAGGGTGATGATGACTTCGCCTGTGACCCTCTCGAAACCCGTCTTGTACGCGCGGCCGTACCCGCGCATCGGTTCCTCGATCACGACCGCCCCTTTTGACGCCGCGATCTCGCGCGTGCGGTCCTTCGAGGCCGTGTCCACGACGAGTATCTCGTAGTCCCGCGAGCCCAGCGCCTTCCGGATCTCGTCGATCACTAGACCGATGCTCGGCTCCTCGTTCATGGTGGGTATGATGACCGAAACCTTCGCCAGAAGCTCATCTCCCCGGGAAGACCGCCTTGAACCGCCTCGGTTCCTCTGGCGGGGTGTGGGGCGAGTGCTCGTAGAACTTGCAGCAGAGATAGCCGAAGACAGCGAACCCCAGCCGCGCGAAGGCCCAGAAGTTCTTCGACGTCTCCAGCAGCCGCTGGGGCTTATAGCTCCCCCACAGCCGTCCGTGCTTCATCGTGAGCTGCTTCCTCCCCCAGCCGTTCCAGAAGGCCTGCTTGAAGAAGGCCATGAAGCTCTCCTTCATCCTGTGGTAGACGATGGCCTCGGGGTTGTACCCGAGGGTGAACCCCTGGGTGACGGCCCTGAAGTTGAGGTCTATGTCCTCGGCGGTCACGAACCACGGGTCGAACCCGCCGATGGTGTCGAGGACCTTCTTCCTCCAGGCCATGTTCCCGCTTGGGTACGAGATATCCATCCCCCGGTGGAAGAGCTCCACGCGCTCGAGCTCTTCGAACGCGTGGTATCCGATGTTGATCGTCTTACCTGCGGCGATGTCGAAGCCCTTGAGGGTCCCCCTGAGCTCCTTCAGCCAGAACGGGTTCGCGATGCAGTCTCCGCCCACGGTCGCGACGGCCTCTCCGGTGGCCTGCTTGAGGCCGTAGTTCGTGCTCTCGCCCCTCGTGCCCGGGTGGTGGAACAGCCGGATCTCCGGGTGCTGCTCCATGTACTTCTCGATGACCTCCACGGTTCCGTCATCGCTTCCCGCGTCGACGATGACTATCTCGAAGGGCCTCTCCTGAATCACCAGGCTGTCGAGGAGGTCACGTATGTGCCTCTTCTCGTTGAGCAGGTTGAGGACGACGCTGACGAACATGGCCGCACTTCTGAAAACGTATGCTCCATATTATGATTTGCCGGGCACGCGGCCGTCGCCGGCCAGCCCGTAGCCTATGGCCAAGTACGTCGCTCCCGCCGCCCTGACCTTCCCGGCGTCGAGGCACCGCCTGCCGTCGACGACCACCGGGCTCCTCATCGATGAGTATTCCTTCCTGCCCAGGGACCTGAACTCCGGCCAGTCCGCCTGGACGATGCATCCGTCGGCGCCCTTGAGGCTGTCCGCCGCAGACTCAGCATAGTCGATGGCCGGCATGACCTTGATGAAGTTCGGCATGGCCATCGGGTCGAATGCCACAACATTGGCTCCCTTGGCCAGCAAGGAGGTCACGAGAGGGAACGCACGCGTCTCCCTGATGTCGTCGACCCCGCCCTTGAACGCGAGTCCGAGTACGGCGATTCTCTTCCCCCGCACGGAGCCGATGGCGCTCTCCAGCAGCCGAAGCCCCTCCGACGGCTGGGCGTCGTTCGTCGCGAGGAGCGCTGAGAGCAGACGCGGCCTGTAGTCCTCCCCGGAAGCCTTGTCCTTCAGGGCCCTGACGTCCTTCGGCAGGCAGCTTCCGCCGAATCCGAGTCCGGGCTTCAGGAAGAGAGAGCCGATCCTGGGGTCCATCCCGGCAGCGCGGAGCACTGGCTCCGAGTCGATCCCGAGCCGCGCGCAGATGTTCGCGATCTCGTTGGCATAGGTGATCTTCGTCGCAAGGAACACGTTCGACGCGTACTTGATCATCTCCGCGGAGCGCGTGTCCGTCCTGATGACAGGCGCCTTGATGTTCCTGTACAATCGCGAAAGCTCGTCACCAGACCGCCTGTCGTCCGCCCCTATGACAATCCTCGAAGGCGTGAGGCTGTCCCGGAGGGCGCTCCCTTCCTGCAGGAACTCTGGGTTCATGCACAGGCCGAAATCCCTCCCGGCGAGCTTCCGCGAATGAGCCTCGAGCAACGGTCTCACCACGGAGTCCGTGGTCGAGGGCACTACCGTGCTCTTCACGATCACCAGCTTGCGGTCGCCGGCCCTTCCAATCGCTTTCGCGACGGCCCTGGAGGCGGCCTTGACCGGTTTGACATCGATCCTGCCAGATGGAAGCGACGGCGTCTGGACGCAGATGAATATGACCTGCGAGTCCTTGGCCGAGCCGACTGTGTCCGTCGTCGCCTTCAGCCTCCCGGCCTTAACGAGCCTCGAGAGCTCCTTCTCGAGCGGGGGTTCGTGGAAGGGCAGCTTGCCATGATTGACCGACTTCACCCTCCCCTCGTCGATGTCGGCGCAGACCACATCGTGCCCGAGCTTCGAGAGCATCACGGCGGTGGCGAGGCCGACGTATCCCGCACCTACGACGCAGACCTTCATCGGGCCTTTAACCGCCAGAGCCTCTAATAACCCTTGCCATCCGGCGCATGACCCAGCCGGAAACCATTATAAGCCTGCCAGATGTTCATTTCGGCGATGAAAGTCGTTATCCCGGCGGCAGGGCTCGGCATCCGTTTCCTCCCGGCAACGAAGGCTCAGCCGAAGGAGATGCTGCCCGTGGTGGACAAGCCCGCAATACAGTACGTCGTCGAGGAAGCGGTGGCCTCCGGCATGACCGACATTATCATCATCACCGGCCGGGGCAAGAGAGCGATTGAAGACCACTTCGACAAGTCCTACGAGCTCGAGCACAAGCTCAGGGAGTCGGGCAACTCGGAAGCGCTGAGGGAGGTGCAGAAGATCGCCTCGATGGCGGACATCTTCTACATCCGCCAGAAGGAGCAGCTCGGACTCGGCCACGCGATCCTCTGCGCCAAGAAGCACATAGGCAACGAGCCGTTCGCCGTCATGCTCGGCGACGACATCGTCGTGAGCGACAGGCCGTGCATCGGCCAGCTCATCGAGGTGTACGAGAATATGGGAGCGTCGGTCGTAGGCGTTGAGCAGGTCCCGAGGGCGCGCATACAGAGATACGGCGTGATCAAGGGACGGAGGGTGAAGGACGACGTCTACAAGGTCGAGGACCTGGTCGAGAAGCCTTCGCCAGAGGAGGCCCCATCAGACCTGGCGATCATCGGGAGGTACGTGCTCTCGCCGGATATCTTCGGGTTCCTCGAGAAGATCGGGCCTGGGAAGGGCGGCGAATACCAGCTCACCGACGCGATGCGGCTCATGTGCCGCAGGAAGGGGCTCTTCGGGCTCAAGTTCAAGGGCAAGAGGTTCGACATCGGCAGCAAGGCGGATTGGGTCAAAGCGACCATCGCGCTCAGCATGGAAAGAAAGGACATCGCCGAGGAGCTGGGCTCCCCGGCCGAGTGGCTGAAGAGGAATTGAAGGGTTTTCAGCGGAATCTCGTGCCGCACTTCGCGCAGAACGGCGCATTAGTGTCTGTCTGAGCTCCGCAGACCGGGCACACTCCCGGCGTGCTTGGCGTGACGATCATCGGTGGAGCGTTCGCGGCCATCGCGGCCTGCTTCTTCTTGCCGCCCAGCACGACCACTAGCACGACGATCACAACGATGATCACGATGATGACCACCGCGATTATGATCACGAGGGTCAGGAGGTCACTGAAGAAGCCTCCCGGGCTGAACGGAGTGACGGTGTAATCAACGGTGACAGATGCAGAGCTGGATCCGGAGTTGTGGAATGTCAGCACATAGTTGC
>Ga0172363_10000052_pt1 | contig 64970 bp, 55 predicted proteins | sample LakKivs2_kivu2a2_FD_114541 | JGI IMG/M metagenome (GOLD analysis project Ga0172363, IMG submission 114541) | Sediment microbial communities from Lake Kivu, Rwanda - Sediment s2_kivu2a2 | ecosystem: Environmental > Aquatic > Freshwater > Lake > Sediment | place: Rwanda: Western Province, Lake... | reverse complement strand
CTTCCGATAACCAGCGAAGCAGGGGTAAAAATCATGTCCATCAACTTGCTCATGCCCGAAGAAGATAAGCCTGTAGTTTGGCGCGGGCCTTTGATCGGCAGGGCAATCACCCAATTATGGGGTGATATCATGTGGGGAGAGTTGCATTACCTTTTGGTGGACCTGCCTCCAGGAACTTCAGACGCTGCGTTAAGCACGCTACAATCGCTACCGGTGAATGGCATCATCATGGTTACCACCCCTCAAAGCCTGTCATCGCTCATCGTGCGTAAAGCAGTGCACATGGCTCAACTGGTGGGTACTCCGATCATTGGGGTGGTTGAAAATATGGCTTATTTTAAATGCCCCGATAACGGCAAACAATATTTCATCTTTGGCCCCAGCCACACAAATGAGGTGGTCGATACCGCCTGCGCGCCTTTATTGGCCCAAATTCCCATCAACCCCTTGGTAGCCTCGCTTTGTGATGCAGGCAAGGTAGAAGCTATTACGCTACCAGAAATGCAAGGTTTACTCGACGGTTTCCTGCAAAAGTTACCAGTTAAAATGGAAGCATCGAAGAAAAAGAACAGATAGGTAGATGTGGTTAAGCTGAGCATGGTATTCTGACAAAGCTGTAAAATGTGAAAGAGTTGAGGGTGGATGTAGGAGATTTATATGATTGATCTCGATAAATTGGAGACTTTTCTAATGGCAGCTGACTCACTGAATTTTTCAGAAACTGCCAAGCGACTCCACATCAGCCAGCCCACAGTGAGCCACCATATCCAAATCTTGGAAAAAGAGCTGGGAGTAGCCCTGTTCTCTCGATTGAATACCGGCTTGCAATTAACCGAAGCCGGCAGATTGTTGCTACCCTGGGCACATCGTTTGCTGCATGATACCAACAACCTGCAATCGATGATGGCTTCAATCCAGAGCGATGTGGTTGGAGAGCTGCGGATCACCTGCAGCACCACCGCTGGGAAATACATCTTACCCCAAATGGCAGCTCGCTTTTCCCGCCTATATCCGGGTGTCAAGGTTCGCATCCTTTCCTGTACTCCCGATGATGTGACCATCCAGCTTTTAGATGGAGAAGCGCATATTGGTGTATTGAGCCACGAAATTCAATCCGCCGGTCTCGAAATCCAGGAATTCTTCCGCGATAAAATTTCGCTCATCGTTCCGCCTGACCATCGATGGGCATTCCGCAAAACAATCGAGCCCAGCGAGTTGCTGGAAGAGCCCATAATCATCCGAGAAGATACTTCAGGGACACGCCAGGTGGTGCTCTCTGAGCTTGCCAAGTTTGATATCAGCTTGGATGACTTGAATATAATTATGGAGCTGGGCAATGCTGAGGCTATTGTGCGCACCGTTGCCGCTGGTTACGGAATTTCTTTCGTCTCCAGGCTGGCCACCTCCTGCCCTCATGAACGCGGTTCTGTCATCGAGCTCGATGTGGAAGGATTAAACCTGGACCGCACAAGCTATATGGTACGCAATGTAAACGCTCCCCCTCACCGACCAAGCGATGTTTTTTGGGGTTTTATCCACGCTCCCGAGAATGCCGACCTGATCCGTATGGCCGAGCAGGATCTGTGATAAACACATCCCCCATCTTTTCTTAAGATGGGGGATGTGATTTGCTTCATGGTAAAGCGTTAGAATACGTACGTCTGGCCAGCTCCCTCAACATCCATCAAGAACGGTGGGGCTTTCTTGATTTTAATGCGTGGATCACGCAAATCCTCTGGCTTAATATCCTTGTTCTCCAGGGCGAGCTCGCACAGCACAACTTCACCGCCCAATTCTAAAATATCGTTAAACAACTTGACCGGATTGGGTAACCCCTTGGGTGTGCCCAGCTTCTCCATTTCACCCTTCAGCATCCACCTGGCACCTGCCGGGCACACGAAGATGTGCACTTCATAATCCAGGGTGAGCCCAGAGCTTGCGAAAATCAGGGTAGGCATGATATTTGCCGAAGTATCCCCATTGCAAACCACAGCCATTTTTTGAGACATTTTGTTACTCCTTTTACTTATGTTTTTTTGATCTGCCAGGAGATCACTCCGGCAGCGAATCCATATTGTATATCCTAGTCAGCACTGGCTGATACTGTCTCTTGTTCTGCGACCGGTTTAAGGGCATTGACATACAAGGCCGCAATACGATAGATCATGTGGGCGAACTTGGTAAATGGCAACAACAAGAGCAGGGTGATCGCTACCGCCACATGGAAGATGAACAAATAGTAAGCCCACATAGGTGCCCCCGGCAGGTACAAGGCAACCTCGATGATAAATCCTGTAAATCCAGTAACCAACAGTAACGTCAGGAATATCCAATCGGAAGGATGCGAGAAGCTGTGCGCTTTATCAACCTGCCGTAATCGTTTGTAGAGCAGCACAGAAACGCCATATACGAACAGGATACCTGCAAGCGTACCAATAAGACGGGTAGGATACCAGATCGGAACGAACGTGCCTGTTGGTTTTACCCCAATAATGTCGAGTAAGTAATCCAATACTGTAGCCAGCAGCAAGCCCAAAAAGCCCCACATCGTAGCTGCGTGAACAAACCACTTGCTGAAAAACCAGGGGTTGCGGTTTTCAGTGGTATCACAATCCTCCCGGTAACGTTTCTGTGCAAGGGCCTGCACTGCAACAGCCTCCCACAAGGCCTTCAGCCAGTTCATCTGCTCCCCTTTGAAAAAACTATGCCACGAAAGATGGTTAACCCCGGCAATCCGTGTAAACATGTTTATGAGCGTAACCAGGCTTAACAGGCCAATCAATAAGATAGCTGCGATGCCTGCTGTATGGATTAATGGGTATGGGATGAATCCAAATAATTTCAACGATGTCGTCGGCACTGGCTGGTGTTCAACATACATGAAGATGCTGAAAAACACCACCATTATTATCGCGATAATGCTGCCCCATACGGGTTTGTTATAGAAAAATTCACCAATTTTTAAAGGTGAATAATGGGCTACAGCATAACCACGTAAAGCAGTCATCGTATTTGCTGGTTCGGCTTGCTGCGGGCAGCTCTCAGAGCACACCCCACAGTTGTAACATAACCAGAGTTCCTTGCTGCCGAGTATTTCATCCTTTAAGCCCAATTGTCCCATACGGATCATGGATCGTGGAAAGCGACTTTCATTCGTTGACATGGCACATATGGCAGTGCAATTACCACAACTGATGCATTTTTCCAATCCTACTGCCCCATAATCTTTCAATTCCAGAAGCAGGTTGGGTTCAACACGCTGGGTCATTTCTGTTGCTCCTTTGCCCTCTGGTAGAGCGGGTAATCTCCGCTCATACCAGCTTCAACGACGATACCGTATTTCTTAAGGGCAGATATAAACCATAAAACTTCATTGGCAGGTTTGCCAATGGCCATCGCGATTTCAGGCACGGTGTTAGGAGTTACTGCGATGAAATCACAAATGGCTTTTTGCAATTGCCTTTGCTCTTTAACCAGAGCCTGGGTCCTTTCGAACGTAGCCTCATGCGCAGTACGCAGCTGTTTAAGGATTTCACCTCGTGTAGGCACCTTGATAACCTGGTCGTTCATTTTACTGCCTCCACTTCGACGGGCAAATCCATCGCAATGGCATCCACCATGGCTTCATATTGGTTCAAGGTCCAGGCTTGCACATCGATGGCGCGGTTGGGGCATACCCCCACGCACGCACCACAACCAGTGCAGGTCGCCGGGCTTACCTGTGCCCTTACCTCTTCGTGCCCATCTACATTTACTTTAACCAAAGATATCGCACTTTTCTCGGGGCAAGCTTTAATACATTCACCTGCTCCCTGGCATCTCGCCGGGTCCACCTTGGCCACGAAGGGCGGTAGCTCCACCCTGCCCATGCCAAGCAGCGAGGCCACCTTGGATGCGGCAGCCCCTGCAGCTGATAGGCTTTCGGTGATGTTCATCGGGCCCTGCGCGGTGCCTGCCAGCACAATACCACGCACAGCCATTTCGACCGGCTGCAGCTTGGGGTGTGCTTCCAACAGGAAGCGGTCAGTGCCACGCGATACCTTGAGCATATTCACCAGGTCATCGATCTGGCGGGGCATCATCCCCACCACCAACACCACCAGGTCAACCGGGATCTCAATTTCCTCACCATAGGTGAGATAGTCTTTCACTCGTACCAATACCGGGTGATTATCGCCGGTTGGTGCTGTTACCACTTCGGGGCGCTCATCCCCATGATAGCGTACGAAGCGCACCATCGAATTTTGTGCGTGGCGATAAATATCTTCATGACCACGCCCATAAGTGCGAATATCCTGATAAAGCTCATAAAGATTGACCTTGGGATAGCGCTGCCGCAGATCAACCGCGGTATGCAAGGAAGCCGTGCAGCACACCCGCGAGCAATAACTGTTCACCTGCCCATCCGGCTGGGGTTCGTCCACCCCTTCCAGCTGTCGGCTGCCCACACAATGGATAAGTGCAATATCTCGTACCGGCCGCCCTTGCCAGCGCAATTCACCACCATCATTTTGTAACGCCATATAACGGATCAGCTGAGGCAGGGTAATTACCTGGGGAATTTGCCCATAACCGTATTCACCCTGCCGGGGTTCATATGGGTCGAAACCGGTCGCAAGCACGATCGCGCCTGCGGTAAATTCATAGGTTTGTATCTCGTCTTTCAGCTGGATGGCTTTTCCATCCACCTCGATCGGCTTGCCATCATAGCGTTCCCAGTCTACAGCCGGGGTGGGAGGATAACAATCCGGATAAGGGCGGTAGATTACTTTGCGCCGGGTCAGGCTATAGTTATACTCATCAGGCACTTCCTGCGTACAGGCTGCCATTATTGCATCTGCTGTCTCGCCACTCACGCCCCGAGAATGCTGGCTTACCTGGATACTGAAGTTGCCTACATAGCCAGAAACAGCAGTAACTTCAGCCTGGGTAAGAATTGTTATGTCTGGGTTCTGGGCGATTTTTTCAATGATTTCATGCAGGATCTGGCGAGGTTTTTCGTCGGTGGGGAAGATTGATTCCAGCTGCGCCATGCGCCCGCCCAGGAAGGGTGATTTCTCTACCAATGTCACCCGGATACCCTGGCGAGCAATATCCCATGCTGACCGCAATCCCGCAATGCCCCCACCGATCACCAGAGCACGCTTTTCCGCGCTCAGTCGGATTGGATCGAGCGGCGTTAGCAACCGGGCTTTCGCAACCCCGGCTGTCATCAGGCGGATGGCTTTATCGGTAGCTGCTTTGTGGTCATCCTCATGCACCCAGCTATCCTGCTCGCGAATCCCCACATGGTAGTACAGGTAGGGGTTCAATCCGGCGCGTTGCAATGCGTTGCGGAAGGTTCGTTCATGAAGTGATGGCATGCAAGCGCCAATAACCACTCGATTGACCCCCAACTCCTTGATATCGTTCTCGATGATACCCTGGCCTGAATTAGAGCAGAAGGATGGATCCGTGCGTGAGACCACCACATCAGGGTATTTAGCAAGTATCTTCGCAACCACCTCACATTGCACCACATTGCTGATATTGCCGCCACAGTGGCAGGTATACACACCCACGCGTACTTTTTCAGCGGGTTGTTTCGCAATTTGAGCAGATTTCTCTTCAGGCATACACTACTTCTTTCTGATGCTGCCGTTCACGGATGTAGGCTGAGGCAGCAGCCGCAGCACCGCTGGCGGTGATAATGCTATCCACAATATCCATGGGCCCCATGGCTGTACCGGTCACAAAGATGCCGGGGATTTCCGTGGCATTAGGCGCTCGATTAGGTGAAGGTACGGCGATGAACTTATCAGGCGCCCTGGGCACTTGCAGCACACCATCTGGGCCGGTTGCCGGGATCATCCCCAATGAAAGTACTACCAGGTCATGGGTACGCTCCACAATGCGGCCTTCTTCGGTTAGTTCAACCTTGATGATCGGGTTGTGCTCTTCATCTTCGCGTATCGACGCCACCTTGCCACGCACAAATTCAATCCCCATCGCCTTGGCGTTTTGATAAAACTGCTCATACCCTTTGCCAAAGGTGCGGATGTCCATGTAATAAATGGTAACCTCAGCCAGGGGTAGAGCCCCCGAGATCAGCATTGCCTGCTTGATGGCATACATGCAGCACACCCGGGAACAATATTCCACACCCAGTGTCGAATCGCGCGATCCGGCGCATTGTACATAAGCAATGGACGATGGCTCCTTGCCGTCTCCAGGCCTCAGCACGCGCCCATAAGGGCCGGTGGGAGCCAGGAAGCGGTCCATCATTAAAGGATCGATAACATTGGTGAGCTTGCCGCCGCCATATTCTTTTTTCGCCCCTATGGGGGTCAAGTCATATCCTGAAGCGAGGACAATGGTCGCAGCTTCTATCTCAAAGGGCTGGGTTTTTTGAGAGAAATCAACAGCCTCAACCGGGCATATTTTTTCACACTTACCGCAAAAAATACAGTTATCTATATCTAACACTGCCACTTGGGGTACTGCAGTGGCAAAAGGTACCCGGATCGCCCGGTAAGCTCCCAGGTCACGATCGAAATGGCTAGGAACGGTGACCGGGCATTCGTATTCGCAGCTGCGGCAACCGGTGCATTTGCTAGCATCCACAAAACGCGGCTTCTGCACCACGTGTGCTCGAAACCCGCTATCTATCTGATCCACACCCTGAAGCTCACAGTAGGTAAGAAGGGTGATGTTGGGATGATGGGCTACGGAAGCCATCTTTGGGGTGGTGATGCACGAAGCACAGTCAAGGGTGGGAAATACTTTACTGAGGGTGATCATTTTCCCACCAATCGTAGGCTCTCGTTCAACCAAAGCAACCTTGAAATCCTGGTCGGCGAGATCCAGGGCGGCCTGCATCCCGGCAATCCCTCCCCCAATCACTAATGCATCAACACTAAGGTTATCCAAGATCATTTTCCTTTTCTAACTTGGTACAGCGGCGGAAATCTCGTCTCTGACCAAACCGATATCCTTCAACAAGTCGGCCATTTGGTTAACTTCTTTAAGAAAGGGCTTTACACATACCGTACAGATGGCCGTCAGTCGCAAGCGGCGAATGTCAATACCATGCTCCTTCATTAATGCATAGGTACGATTGATCAGGGCGGCTGTGCCTTCGGCCTCGACCTTATAAGGGCTGTCTGTACCGCTGTACATTATGATGATGCCATCAATCCCATGCTCAAAGGCGCGCACAAAGAATTCCGGCGGGAACAATACCGGCGACATAACCGGCAGGATGTATGTATTGGCAGGATACTCTAAATGAGCCTGGCCGGTGGTATTTGCCCCCGCAAACCCACCGGATATCGTACCTAAGATCAAGATTTTTGGCTGCTTTTCGTTCAATGTCATATTCATGTTTCCTGGCAGGTTATAGCACACCTACCACAAATGAAAATTTATGGATTGGCCTGGACACTTATTTCTTTCGGCGGATAAAAAGCCTCTCATAACCTTCAGCTGGGACAACGCCCAGGAACTCGTGCCCAACTTTGGCGCACCAGACCGGCATATCATTCTTGGTTCCGGCATCCCCCGACCAGACCTCCAGTATTTCGCCGATCTTGACCATGGCGATGCTCTTCTTGGCTTCCAATAATGGACCCGGGCACGACATAGCACGTGCATCCACAACCTTGGCAGCAGTTAGGGTGTTTAATTCTTCAGTAGACATTCTATTTTCTCCTTTATAATTTGGTGTTATGATGAATTGGTCTCTTTAGCATTTCGGGGGCTTGCAGCAAGGCAGGGCAATTCCTGATACATCCTGTGTCAGCCAGCTGATAATAAATCAGCTGTCCTTCGCGGCGAGTGACCACGATGCCAGATTTCCTCAACACGCTAAGGTGTTGGGAAACATTTTGTAAGGTGCTTCCTACATATGCAGCAATTTCATTCACAGATAACTCCTGATTCGATAATTGCCATAGGATGAGCAAACGGCGAGCATTACCAATCACTCTACAAACTGAAGCCTGCTTTTCTGCTTGGTCATACATATTTCTGTCCATATACCTCGATCCTATAACAACGCTAAAAGACTATCAAATTCACTTAATTAAGCAACGACTTTAGTATATGCGTATCTATGCAGGAATCATAGTGATAGGTGTCACAATTACATTTTATTTTTCTTATAGCCAGCTATAAGAAAAATCTATGGCCAGTCACATGATCTAGAAAATTCTTCGAAAGTCACTGATTTTAATGGGTTTTTCTTTCGATAAAAACGACAAATCACTTATAAATCTAGTTGCGAAACTCGATTATTAAAAGTATATGAAAAGGTTTTCTATAGCCCGATGAAAGACACTCCCCGCCCAATCATGCCATCGACTGAAATCAATGTTGGACAGCGCTTACGCGAATTACGGATGAATAATTGCCTTTCCATCCGGGCTTTGGCCCGGAAAAGTGGTTTGAATGTCAATACGCTCAGCGCCATTGAAAACAACAAGACTTCACCCAGTGTCAGTACCTTGCAGCAGGTGGCCACTGCCCTCAGATTACCCATCAACGCTTTCTTTGAGACCAAGAAAACAACAAAAGCCATTGTGTATCAAAAGGAAACAGGCCGGCAAATCGCTGCTTTTACTCATGGAACCCTGTCAGACTTAGGCGCTGGTTTCAGCGGCTCAGGCATGGAGCCGTTTCTGGTCACCCTCACCCCAGGAGCAGATAGCGGTGATACGCCCATTGTTCACACCGGTCTGGAATTCATCTATTGCCTGCAGGGAAGCATTCGTTATGAAGTTGAAAAAGTAACTTACCAACTGGAACCAGGCGATAGCCTCCTATTCGCAGCCCATTTGCCCCACCGCTGGTGGAATGCGGGAGCCATATCTTCGCAATTTTTACTCTTATTATGCCCATCTGATGAGCGTGACCACCCTGATGAAAGACACTTCACAATAGACACCTGAAAGGCCACTAAACAATAACGCTAAAACATGAAAATTCCAAGAACCAAGAATGCCAACGAGATTCATTCATCATGGTTATCCGTACGTAAGTCGAATGGGACCAGGCTCATATCGCCAATAGCATCTTTATCACACTGAAAGAATTACAAAACCATATCAATGTACTGCTCAAGGATCAAGGTATTCTCGTGGAAAACCTTCCCATGCGCTATGGCGAAGAAGGCACGCCTCTTGAAAGAAAAGCTATATTTTCACAAGTAACACCCATGAATAGTAAGTCGACCACATGGATGGAGACCTGGTGATTCGTGAACATAAGTCATCCCACACACGCAAAAGCTTAGATGAGGCATGCCCATCTACCCGTCGGTGGTGGTTCTCATCAATTTTCAAAGCCTGGATAGATTAATTGGCGAAGAAGTCAGAAAGGGAAAGCTCTTCAAGGCTGTCCACAGCCATGTCAGCCGCCGTCAGTTCAGTCTTGGGATGAGTCGTGCTCACTGCGATGCATCTCATTCCGGCTTGCCTCGCTGCTATGACACCGGCGACGGCGTCCTCCACCACCACGCACTGCCCGGGTTGTACCCCCAGTTGCCTGGCAGTTTCGAGGAAGATGGTTGGGTCGGGCTTTCCGGACATTCTATCAGCTGATACCATTGCTGAAAGGTAATGGCGAATACCCAGTTCATCCACGATAGCCTCGATATTCGCCTGGGGTGCCGAAGAGGCGACTGCCTGGAGGATGCCCTCTTCTTGCAGCCTTTTCAACCAGTTCAAAGTTCCGGGTAGCAGTTGTAAATTTCCAGGGATCAGGTCTCGAAAGCGGCTTTCCTTACGGGCGCTGACCATATTCAGGAAATCATCTTCGGGGGGAGTTCCACGCAGGATGGTCAGGATTCTGGCATTGTTCATGCCAAAGGTCTGGCGAAATTTATGGCGGTCGAAGGGTATGGAAAATTCGCTCAGGGTCTCGCGCCACGCCTGGTAATGCAGCTCACCGCTGTCCACCAAAACCCCATCCATATCCCATAAGACTGCCCGTTTACTGGCCATATTCTTCTAAATAACGCTGGTGAGCGCGGGCAACTTCATCGTCAGGTATTTCTTGAGGCTCGCCAAGCTGGTAAGCGAAAAAGACAGTGCGGGCCACATCTTCTACCATCACTGCTGTTTTCACTGCCTCTTCTGCTGACCGCCCGATGGTGAACACGCCATGGTTTTTCATCAGAATGGCAGGGCTGGATCCAATGGAGCGCAAGATTTCCCTGCCAATTTCATCCCCTCCGATTTTCGCATAGGCTCCCACCGGGATTGGTCCGCCAAATTCATCACAGATTGCGGTGAGCACAGGCGGGATAGGTTTGCCAATCGCTGCCCAGGCGGTGGCAAAAGTCGAATGAGTGTGAACGATGCCATTCACGTCACGCCGATACCGGTATACATACACATGTGCCAAGGTATCGGATGATGGTTTCAGGTTACCCTCGACAACTTCACCTTCAAGGTTCACCACCACCATATTTTCAGGGGTCAGTTCATGATAATGCACACCGGAAGGTTTGATCACCACCAGGCCTGACTCTGGGTCACGCCCACTGATATTACCAGAAGTCCAGGTCACTAGGTTATTGCGGGGTAGCTCAGCGTGTAATCTGTAAATCTCGTGGCGTAATTTTTCCAGATACATGTTTCACCTTTGCATTAATCTTTCATCGGTATTTTATTACGCTACTCGCCCTATCTTAAATTAAGGAGTGATGATAATTTTTAAACCCTCTCTGCGGGCAGCCGTCGCAAACGCTTCAGCTGCTCGTTCAAGCGGAAAGGTGTGCGTCACCAGCGAGCGCACATTCACTTCCCCATCTGCCACCAACTGGATGGCGCGCGGATAAGTGAGCTTCATCCGGCGCACCAGCTTGAGGGTGAGACCCTTCCGCCGGGCAGTCGAAGCAGTGAAGGACGTCTGGTCGTCAGCTGGGATGCCCACCAGGATAACTTTGCCTCCCGGCCGCGCCGCTGCCACGGCCATCTCAACCGCGGCGTTCTCTCCCGCCGCCTCAAAGGCAACATCGAAGCACTGCGCTCCCAGCTGGTTGGCTTCGTTCGTACGAAAATCTTGAGCTACCAGCAAAGCGTCATCTGCCCCATATGTTCGGGCAGCCTGAACACGGTGGGGCAGGATGTCGGTTGCCAGAATCTTGCTTGCCCCCATAAGGCGCACCAGCTGGATGATCAACAAACCAATCGGGCCGCAACCGAACACACCTACTGTCATGCCCACCCGCAGGTGAGCCAGGTCAACGGCGTGGATGGCAATCCCCAGGGGCTCCAACATAGCACCCTCCGCATCAGACATTCTTTCCGGGAGGCTGTACAGGCAACGCTCAGGCCAGGTCATCCTCTCGCGCAGGGCTCCATCTTGCCCGGAGTGCCCGGCAAAGAGCAGGCTTTCGCACAGGTTGGGGTCACCGCGTTTGCAATACTCGCACACCCCGCATGGGATGGCCGGGTCAACCGCCACTCGCCCGCTCTTGCCCGTTTGGGCGGTGAACTCGTGACCTAATACCAGGGGGTTGGCCAGGCGGGCGTCGCCGATTCCAGCCTCATTGAGCCAATGCAGGTCTGAGCCGCAAATCCCCACCGCCGAAACATTTAATAAAACTTCACCTGGCGCGGGAACCGGAACCGGCTCTTCGTGCATTCGTAAATCTCCCGGGGCGTGCAGTCGAAGTACTTTCATGGCAGGAATTGGATCATCATCAAGAATTTTTCCTGGACAGTATCCATTGTAAATCCTAGAATCTCTTGGATAGCAGGTAATATATCTCATTCCACCTGAGCTTGTCCTCAAATTGATCCAGTTCAGTCTCCTGGTTTATTTCAAGGAATTCAATGCCAGCCATCTTGGCAAAATCCTCAAGGTGCTGGCTGGTAACAGACTGGCTGAAGCCGGTATGGTGAGCGCCACCTGCCAGGATCCATCCCTTGGCAGCAACCTTGAGGTTAGGCCGAGGGATCCAAACTGCACTGGCAACCGGCAGCCTAGCAAGCGGTTTGTCCGGCTGGATGACATCTACCTCGTTAACGATTATGCGGAAGCGATTGCCAATATCGATCAGGGTGGCATTGACTGCCGGGCCATTGCTTACATTGAAAACCAATCGCACTGGAGCTGCTTTGCCACCAATCGATAAGGGGTGGATTTCAAGAGATGGCCTCTGAGCGGCAATCGATTCACACACTTCCAGCATGTGTGCCCCTAAAACCTTTTGGCTGCTTTCATCAAAGTCATAGGTGTAATCTTCCATGAAGGAAGTGCCTCCAGGTAAGCCAGCACCCATCACCTTCATCGCCCGCACCAGGGCGGCTGTCTTCCAATCACCTTCTGCTCCAAAGCCGTAGCCCTCTGCCATCAAGCGTTGCACCGCCAAGCCCGGCAGCTGTTTCAGGCCATGCAGATCCTCAAAGGTGGTGGTAAACGCCTTGAAATGACCATCTTCGAGAAATGCCCGCATACCTAATTCAATGCGCGCCGCCTCACGCAATGACTGGCGCTGGTCACCATTATCCCGCATTGATGGCATAACAGAGTACTTCTCATCATATTCACTAACCAGGCGATCAATCTCAGCCTCACTGATGGCGCCGACGAATTTTACCAGGTCACCGACGCCATAGCCATTCACCGAATACCCCAGCCGGATTTGCGCTTCCACCTTATCACCCTCAGTGACGGCCACTTCGCGCATATTATCCCCAAAGCGGGCAATGCGCGCGCCCTGTGCATCGTGCCAGGCACAGGCAGCCCTCATCCAGGTAGCCAAGCCAGACAGTACATCCTCATCTTGCCAGTATCCTACAATAACCTTCCGATTCAAGTGCATCCGGCTGCCTATGAAGCCAAATTCACGGTCACCATGCGCAGACTGGTTGAGATTCATAAAATCCATGTCGATCTCCGACCAGGGTAAGTGGCGATTGAATTGGGTGTGGAGATGCACGAAGGGCTTGTGCAGGATGCTCAAGCCTCCAATCCACATCTTGGCCGGCGAAAAGGTATGCATCCAGGTAATCAATCCAATACACCTTTGATCATGATTTGCTTCCTGGCACAAACGAGTGATGGCTTCGGGAGTAGTGACTACCGGTTTAAAAATCACCTTAACCGGCAGCTTGCCCGTTTGGGTCATCTGTTGAGCCATTTCCTGCGAATCTTGGGCTACCTTTCCCAGTGTTTCCTCGCCATACAAATGCTGGCTGCCTGTAATAAACCATACTTCAAATTCACCTAGCTTTATCATAAGCATCTCCTTATCATCGCATTGATTTACCCGATTATTACTAATATTCACGATCCGAAATAATGCCTGGCAATGATTTGATCCTGATACTCAGGAGCCAGCTCGCAAAAATAACCGCTCCAACCCCACACACGCACAATCAAATCTTTATGTTCTTCGGGATGTTTTTTCGCCTCCAGCAGGGTTTCAAGATTCAAGCTGTTGAGCTGCAGCTGCTGGCAGCCCAATTGGGCGAAGATGCGCACCAGCATGGCGGTTTTATGGATGGATTCGGGGTTGCGAAAAACCGAATCGGAGAGCTCCATCGTGATGGGGCCACCATTGAACACCCGCCGGTAATCAATCTTAGCAAAAGATTGTAGCACGCTGATTGGGCCGCGCACCGGCACGCCCAGCGAGGCTGAGAGGTTGACGCTGAGAGGTTCACCGCTCCGGCGACCTTCAGCGGTAGCCCCCACCACCGGCTCGCGCATGCCTTGATGCCCGGTTGCCAGCCAGATGTAATACATCGCCGAGCCCGTGCCCGGGCGTAATATGCCTCCGTGTGGCGTTCGCCCATAACCTTCACAGGCTCCGGCGAAATCGGTGTAGAGCCGGACCATTAACTGGTCAACCTCATCATCGTTATTGCCAACTTTAGGTCCCTCTCCGGCCAGCCTGCTTCGTAAATGCTCATAGTTGGCATAATCAGCCTCCAAGGCTGAAAGCAGGTCCTGCGGAGAGATGCTGCCCTCCTCGAAAATAAAATGCTTAACCGCCGCCAGGGCATCCGCGGCGTTGGCTGCACCCGCACCGTGAATGCCGAAGTTGTTGTACTTCAACCCATTCGATAGGTCACTTCCCCGCTCCAGGCAGTCCCGCATGAATACCGAATAATAGGGTGCGGGCGGTAATAACAGCCTGCTATAGGCGTCGGCAATCAGGTGGACTTGCTGGTCGATATTTTCAGAAACCCGCCCCAGCAGCACATCAAAATCATCGCCTGCCGAGAGCCCGGTGCGGATTGCCTGGTCAGCCGCGGCGGGGAACGACACCGCCCCGATGTTGACCACTTCCATGCCGCGCCCGGGAATGATAAATTCCCAGCAAGCCGCCACCACATAGTCACGCGCGTCATCGAGGTCATATCCGTGCTCTACTAGGGCGGGGATGACTACATCATCGTTGCTGTACTGTGGGAATCCCAACCCAATACGAGTGAGCTCGGTGGCTGATGCCAATAAATCCAGGTCGGTTTGAGCCGATAAACGCAGGTTGATCTTGGGGTCGATCAGAGCCAGGTCACGCGAAACGCGCAGCACCATCAGCGTGAGCTCATTTACAGCCAGCTCTCCTGCGGGTGTAACACCCCCCAGGGTAAGTGACTGCCCGTTATCACCCTGCTGCACCCCGGGGTATAAGTCACTATCCTTGTTCAAGGAGATGAAGAACTCGGCTAGCAACTCTTCGGCTGTGTCGATAGTAAGGAGCCCGGTTTGGAGATCAACTTGCAGGTAAGGCCACATATATTGGTCAAAACGCCCCAGCCCCACATGATAATTCCCACCAAGCCACACCACCGCCTGGCAAAGCCTGAGCGATTGCAAGGCTTCATGAAAGCTCCTGGCGGGGCGAGCCGGAACCCGCTCGAGGATTGTGGCAAGATTTTCACTCCCCATTGCGCGCGCTTGCTCAGCATAGCGATCGGCCAAGTGCAGGACGGCATCGATGGTTTCGATGGCGCAGTCGAGAAATTCAACTCCTTTGGGATCCTCCACCAGTCGCTGGCGTGTATCAAGCGCCACCTGCCTGCGCCCCAACAAACCTTGAGTTAAGAGCAGCCCCCAATCCGCAGCGATATTACTGACCGGCCCAAGCTCGTGCAACGTCCGCCCTGAGGTCATTCGTGCCCAATCATCAGGCGAATAGATAGCAGGCACGCCGGGTAATGTGCGGGTAAACACGATACGCTCATCCGCCTCGATAATCACCTGCTCTGCTTCACACTGGCGGCGCACGAGGCAGGCCACCCTTCTCGGCCATGAGAGTTGCCTGGCCTCGCATTCCGTTAGGACCTTAATAGAGGCAGCCTGTCTCAAACAGCGGTGATCACCGGCGCGCACCCGATCACGTAAGGCCATTATTCTCTCATTCATACAACGTTCACCCTGATTCCAGCCCGCTTAAAAATCCCTGTATTTATGTTAAGTGTTTGCGCTTCATCATATTCTGGATTGAATTCCATCCCGGCGTAGCGATATTTAGAGCCGGCGGCCTTGTTGTAAGGCAGCAGGTCCACGTACATCAATCCGGGCAGGTCACATACAACCTGGGCGATCGCTGCCAGGTTATGATCCGTGTCGGTAACCCCCGGAACTAGCGGCACCCTGACCACAAAGGGCTTACCCATTTCGCTCAACACCTGCAGATTCTTCAATATCAAATCATTGGCACAGCCGGTAAAGTGCCGATGGGCTTTGTTATCGATCAATTTGAGATCGAAATAGATCAGGTCAGAGCGATTTACCAGCTGTCGGAAGCTTTTTTCGCCCCCGAAACCACAAGTATCAAACAATATATGGACATCGTCTAGCAAATCGATCACTTCGGCCACAAAGTCGGCTTGCAGGAGAGGCTCGCCGCCTGAAAAGGTTATGCCTCCTTCATTGGCGCGTAAGATATCAACTTGCTGGTTCAAGAGCGATGCCAGCTCGGCTGCAGTGTACACTTTTCCAGCAATGCGCTCGCCTGCGGGGCTGCGGATGACCAGCGGCTCCAGCGATTGGCCTTCGGGATTATGGCACCACATGCACGACATTGGGCAACCCTTTAAAAATACCGTAGTTCGAATGCCAGGCCCATCATGGATGGCAAATTCCTTGATATCAAAAACCATTCCCGAGGTCATAATCTGCCCACTAACCGCTGCCTAAAAATCAAACCAAGGTTAAATCTTATTGCCCAGTAACGCCCGGGCCAGGGATGCGGCAGCAGCAGCATCTGGGGCGTAGCCATCTGCACCAATCCGGTGCGCATAAGCCTCCGTTACCGGTGCACCGCCAATCATCACCTTCACCTCACGACGCAGGCTTGCAACTTCAAGCTGCTCAATAATGTTTTGCATGTGCGGCATGGTGGTGGTGAGTAGTGCTGAGCAGGCAATCAGGTCAGGCTGGTGTTCACGAGCCGCAGCCACATATTTTGCGGCTGAAACATCGGAGCCCAGGTCGATAACCTCGAAACCTGCCCCCTCCAGCATCATGCCGACCAGATTCTTGCCGATATCGTGCAAATCTCCCTGTACCGTGCCAATCACCACTTTACCAACCGCCTGAACATTGGCAGCCACCAAGTGTGGGCGCAACAATGCCAGCCCACTCTTCATCGCCCTGGCAGAGATCAGCATCTCGGGAACATAGAATTCACCCTTTTCAAACCGGGCGCCAACTTCACTCATGGCGGAAATGAGGCCCTCTTTCAGAATGCTTTCGGGAGATATCCCCTCTGCCAGCGCCTGGTGAACCAGGTCATGGGCGCCATGCATATCCCCATCGATAACGCTTTGACGTACGTCATCCAATAGTTTCATGCGATTTCACCTCTTCATTTTCTTCGATGTAGCCAGGTTGGCTATGCAATATCTCAATAAATGCCAGAATGTTCTCCAGGGGAACATCTCCCTCAACGTCGTGTGCAGGGGCAAAGATGTAACCGCCCTCACGCCCTATTTTGAGCAAACCTCTCGTCTCCTGGCGAACCTGGCCGACTGTGCCGAATGGTAACGTCCTTTGAGTGGATAAGCCTCCATGGAAGCACATTCGCCCGCGATATTTTGCCAGCAGCTCGCTTACCTTCATCACCTCGGGCTGGAAGGGATTGAAACAGTTCACGCCGATGGCGATGAGATCCTCGAATAGCTCATCCACATCCCCACAGGAATGGATGAAAACATATTTCCCGCCCTCGTGCACCGCCGTATACATCCGCCCTAATACCGGGTAGAGATACTCACGCCATAACCTGGGCCCCATCTGCAGGCCGCGCTGCTGCCCCCAATCGTCGCCGAAGTACACTGCATCGATGTCAAATTTCAGGGCTTCCTGCACCTGGGCGATGTTGTAATCAGCAATTGCATTCAACAAATCGCGTACGAAGTCAGGGTGGTCATAAAAGTCCATCAACAGGTTTTGTAAGCCCCGCAAGGTCCAGGCCCGTTCGTAAAGCGAGAAACCAATCTGGAATACCCGAAAGCGATCCCCATATCCGGCGATGAGTCCCGGGATATCCTCGAAAAAACGACGATCGAGTGGATTGGGAAAGGCGTAATGCTTCAAAGTAGGCCGCTGGAGCACGCAGCCTTCGACATTCCCGATATCTTTATCAATGCTGCGATCCCAAATCACGCCGAAAACATCTTGCACGTGGCTGTTTCCAAGGTCGCTAAAAAAGCCAATATCACTGCCCAGCTTTAACAAGTGATTTTGTAGCCTACTTTCCACGCCAGGCGAATTGAAATGCCGAACCAATTTTTCTCTGGCCTCTTTGGTGAAACCACACGACCAGGGCACGTACGGTGGTGTGCCCCCCTCCAACAACTGGTGGATAATCTCGCGTTTCGATAGCATACTGCCTTACTTTACCAGTAATGATGCACTCTTTCTCGAATATACTGGTTATAGATATCGCCAACCTTCTGCATGGTGGCCTCGGGGATTGACGGCAAGTCGGCTGCGTTACAATTCTCTTCAACCTGCAGAACATGCTTGGCCCCAGGGATGGCACAAGTCACTTCCTTGAACATTAAAATCCAACGCAGGGCGAATTCCGCCATTGTCCAACCCTCAGGAACCAACGGCCGTAGTTCTTCCACGGCCTCAAGTCCAAGCCGATAGTCAACCCCCGAAAATGTCTCACCGCGATCGAAAGCTTCACCATGCCGGTTATAGAAGCGATGGTCGTCCGATGAAAACCTGGTTTGCAACTTCATTTTGCCAGCCAGCATCCCCGAAGAAAGCGGTACGCGTGCCAGGATGCCAACCTTACGTTTGGCTGCCTGGGCAAAGAATAAATCAGCTGGGCGCTGCCGGAAGATATTAAAGATGATCTGCACGGTTTGCAGGTTAGGATACTCCAGTGCCTTGAGCCCTTCCTCCACCTTTTCCACACTCACCCCGTAATGGCGCAGCTTGCCTTGTTTAACCAGGTCATCCAGCGCGCTGAACACTTCGGGAGTGTAATAAACCTCCGTTGACGGGCAGTGCAACTGTAGCAGGTCAATGCTGTCGGTGTTTAAATTCCTGAGGCTGTCTTCCACGAAAGCCACCAGGTTGTTGCGATTGTAACCACTGGCGATGTGCGGATTGAGCCGCCGACCTGCCTTGGTGGCAATGTAGATTGTCTCACCGCGTTCATGCTTTAGCTGTGCCAGTAAACGCTCACTACGCCCGTCACCATAAACATCGGCGGTATCGAAAAAGTTGACGCCTAAATCGACCGCCCGTCGCAAGGCGTCCAGGGATTCACTATCATCCACCTCTCCCCATGCACCACCAATGGCCCACGAGCCGAAGCTGATAGTCGAAACTTTCCAACCGGTTTGCCCTAATTCACGATATTCCATGTTTCCTCTCCTTGCAGATATTGTGATAAGCAGTGTGCTGGATGGTTTCCACCAGCGCCCATAAGTTATCGAGCGGGGTGTCCAGCTGTAAATTATGCGTTGGACCAATAATCAGGCCACCTTCCCTACCAATGGTTGACAGGCGCTCCAGAACCTCGTTTTTCACCTCTTGCGGAGTGCCAAAAGGCATGGTGTGCTGCAGGTCGATGGAACCCCAGAAACACAGCCGGTCGCCATAATCATGCTTCAATTTTATGGGGTCCATCGCCAGTGGCTGGATCGGATTTAGCACATCGACACCGATTTCGATCAATTCGGGGATGATCGGGTAGATCGCGCCATCGGTATGGTAAGCAATCTTGACCTGTGGGTTAATGTTGCGCAGCGAAGAGATCAGTTCAGCCATGCGAGGTTTGAGGTAGGTGCGCCACATGGCGGGCGACATCAACATGGCTCTCTGCCCGCCCACGTCATCTCCCAACCAGATCATATCCACCCCCATCCGCACCAGCTGCTGGGTGACCGCTTGGTGATAATGGTATGGGATATCCAGTACACGATTAGCCACCGCCGGATTTGCAGCCATGTCCATCATCAGCTGCGCATAGCCCCGCAGTCCCCAGGCTGCTTCGAAAATCGTCGTAGGTGTGACGCCCACGATCCAATACTCTTCTTTATATTCACTGATCACCCTCTCGGTCTCGAGGTACAACTGGGGGCGGTGCGGATCGGGCGGCTGATAAGTCTCGAGAGTAGTGACATCTGCCAGGGGATGCCCGTAGGGTTCCGTGTACTTCCCATTTCCAAAGCGCGTTTGATATTCGACTGTCCTCCAGGTAACCCCCCACTCGTCCTGGTATTGTTCCACCTGCTGATAGCCAGCCTGGTAGTAGCCATTTACCCATCCAACGGAGGTGAGCAGCATGTCTTCATCCAGGAGGCGCTCGAGCTCATACGTGTTGCCTCCTCCATGCGGGTTATGCACACCCTGCCCGCGGATCTGCAAGTCTGCCTCCAGGCGGGCGGCAAATTCGGGTGTGAAGCTGATCTGCATCGGGCAGCGATCAGGCTCGCGATGGCTCAGGGCTGTTAAAACACGCTCACGGTGTCTCATCACATCTTCCTATATAGCCCCGGGTTCTTCATCAGGAGTTGATGAAAAATGACTCTTACCATATTCCAGAGCAGTATCAAAAGCCGCCACGACGTTCTCAGGTGGCACAAAGGCCTGGATGTTGTGAATGGCGGCGAACACAAACCCTCCGCCAGGAGCCAGGTCATCAATGCGGCGCTTCACCTCGTCAACCACATCCTGTGGCTTGCCGAAGGGCAGGACTTGCTGTGTGTCGACGCCACCACCCCAAAAAACGATGTCATTACCGAACTCAGCCTTTAATTCGCGTGTATCCATGCCTTTCGCCGATACCTGGACAGGATTCAGGATATCAAACCCAATCTCGATCAGGTCGGGGATCAAGCCCCGTGTGGCTCCGCAGCTATGGTAGAACAGCTTGGCGTCCGTCTTCTTCTTGATTGCCTCCACCAGGCGCTTCTGCTTGGGCTTAATCAGCTTGCGATAAATCTCCGGGTTGATGAGCCAGCCATTTTGCCCCGCAAGGTCATCCCAAAAGGTGAACACCTGGATGTAAGGACCGACATATTCAAGGTAATTGTTGCAAGATTCAATGTAAATATCGGTGATAGTCTCCATTAACCGGTCGGCGAATGCCGGTTCACTGATCAACGCCATCAGAAAATTCTCCAAACCCATCACCCGGGCTGGTTGCTCAAAAATTCCCCCGCCGATCACAGCACTCCCCACCAGGGCGTAATCGGTAGTTTCATACAAGGTTTTTGCCTGGAGACCCAACTGCTGGTTCACTTCCAGAGGGTCAGGAAGGGGCCATTGATAATTGTCCAATGCCGACATGCTGGCTTCCTTGATGGGAAAGTCGACCCAGTCAAAATATAACCCGCCCTTCTTGGGCATGTATAGCTTTGATCCCCAGCGATCTATGAAGGCGTAATATTCTCCTTCCTCAAAAATATCCACTCCCACCGTGGTCGCAGCGGGCAGCTGTACCAGACGGAAATCGACCTTGAAACGCTCCAGCAGGTCGTCATCCAGGTAGGGCAGCTGCTGCACGTAATCCAGCATCTTGATCGGCTCGATGGGCATGCCCAGGTATTGCTTTAAACCAAGATAACTCTGCTTGACAATGGAACTGACAATTGTGGCGCCCAAATCGATGGGAACGCGATCGGGCTCCTTGTGATTGAGCGATAACATGACCCTTTGACGTGATTTCATGGTATCTTCACCCGACAATTTATTTTATTAACCACCAGCCGATTTTTGCGTGATCGATGGCTATGGATTACAATACAATGGAATAGAGGCCGCATCATAAAAATTTTAAACAGGTTCTTCTTCCTTATCGTGCTGCTCAGCTTGTCAGGCTGCCAGCCAGAGTCTAGCACCCCAAATTCACCAGCTGCAACCCTTGGTGAAGCAGTAACCGTATTAGGGCAAAAAGTATATATCGTGCACCAAACGGTGTCACTGGTTAACCAAGGTACCGGTCAACCGGATAAGCAAAATATCTGGATCGCATTGATCCGGGATTTTCCTCCTTATCAAACCGTTTCGTCGAGAGAAATTTCACCCAAAGATTATCAATTGGTGACCGATGAGTATGGCAACCAGTATGCCGAGTTTGATTTTTCGGAACAGCCTGCAGATACAACTCAACGTGTTGAAATTGACTACCGGGTAACAGTAAATGAACTGGCATACGATTTATCAACCTGCCAGGGAGAACTCTTGGATGAGTTTACCGCACCCGAGCTGCACATCGAATCTACCAATCCACAAATCCAGGCGCTGGCGGATCAACTTTCGCAGGGCAAAACCACGGTTTGCCAGCAAGTGAGGGCATTTTATGATTATATCGGTGATAACTTGATCTATACCGACAACGGAGAAAATTGGGGGGCGCAAGCAGCCCTGGGCAAGATGGGCTCTGACTGCACGGAGTACACTGACCTGCTTGTGGCCCTGAGCCGCGCTCAAGGTATACCAGCTCGCTATTTCGAAGGCTTGCTGTATACCGATCAATCTGGCAGCAACCCGATAAAAATCGAGCATGCCTGGCCTGATGTCTACCTGCCGACCGCTGGATGGATTGCTCTGGACCCTACACTGGGAAGGTTTCCGCTCACCCGAGAGACTTATTTTGCCCACTATACGCCTGACCATATTGTCGTCACCATGGGTGTGAACCCATCCGTGCTGCGGGGTAGCAGTTATTGGACGCACCTCTACTGGCCAGGCGATAGCACCAAGATAAGCGTAAATGGAGATTGGAAAATCGAGCTTATCGCTGATCAATAAAGCCATCAATCATCTTCTCCATTCATTTTCCCCAAATCCAGCAACAATAAAAAATTTCCATGTAAAAAAGATCGTGATAATCCGATGAGGTCGTATCCCGTTTACTCACCTCGTTTACGTAGATATGAATGCATAATCACGGACAACACGATGATAAACCCGTATATCAACTGGGTCAGAAAGCCGGTTAAGCCAACGGCGACCGTGGCCGCATCGATGGAACCAATGATAAAAGTACCCAGGAAGGTTCCTAGGATAGTGCCCGTACCACCAAAGACTGAGGTCCCACCCAGGAAAACAGCTGCCAGGGTGTTCAGCAAATAGCCGCTACCCATATTGGGCCAGAAGTAGGCAATGTAGAAACTGGCAATCAACCCGGCAAATGCCGACACCCCTCCCACCAGCATAAATGCCTGGATGCGCGTGCGCCCGGTGTTGACACCCATCAGCTCGGCGCTGTTGATATTATCGCCTGTCAGGTAGATGTGCGCCCCAAATCGGTGGCGGTTTAATAACGCCCATACAGCAACTGTAATAATAATCAGCCAGATCATTTGCATGGGTAGAAAACCACCGATTTTTCCAACAAATAATGGGTAAAAGAACGTTTTCTTAATATATTCCAGGGGGAAGTTCGTCCCACTGGTCAACACCAACACCGCACCGCGCCAGAAGAATTGCGTGCCGATGGTGACTACCAGCGACGGAATGCCAATCTTCACGACGATGATGCCATTTATCCAGCCAATAATCGTGCCGGTGATCAATGCAGCGAGAATAGCTACTCCCACCCGAGCGGTGGTACTGAGCGTTGTGTCCCCAAGCATTGCTGTTCCATTATATACAAACGAAAATGCCACCATTCCCATAGCCGTGATCGATGGGAAAGAGAGATCCATCTCTTTCGCAATTACGATTACGGTCAGGGGAATGGCCATAATGGCGAAGAATGGGGTTGAGGTCATGAAAGCAGAATAGATCTGCGGTGATAAAAACGTGTTGGGTGCTGAGATAATGAAAATTAACCATAGAACGATAAACACGCCTAGAATCCCAATCTGAGCGCTATTCATGCGGATAAATCTTCGAAGATTAAAGGGGACTTTATAGTGAGGAGCGGGAGCAGGTAATGAACTGTCAGTTTGAGAAGCCATAGCAGTTATCCATTTTCCTTTGTTAATCAAGACTACCCGATTCGGCAACGCGGACCATTTTTTCCATCAATTCGTTTAGGCCAATATTTTTGGTCAGGAATTCGCCCGCCACCTTTCCGCGGTCAATAACTACTACCCGATCAGCAACATCATAGACGTGAAAAATGTTGTGATCAATGAAAATTGCCGATTTTCCAGCCTCCTTGATACCCCTGACAAAACTAATGAGCTTGGCTGCTTCTTTTAAGGAAAGGCCCATGGTAGGCTCGTCCAACACGATGATATCCGCTTCGAAGAAAAGGGCGCGCACGATGGCCACGCCTTGCTTTTCACCTCCGGAGTATTTTCCCACCCTAGAGTCAGGACTGACCGCGTGAGAGGTGAAACCCATGGACTGAGTCATCAAGTAGTGGGTTTCATCTTTCATGCGCTGAATATCCAGGAAGCCTAATGAATTGCAAATTTCTCGGCCAAGAAAAATATTACGCCATAATGTCTGTAGCTCAGCCAGGGCGCGTTCCTGGTACACGGTTTCCACGCCCAATTTTCTGGCCTTGGGGACGGTGAGGTTTTCAACCTTATTACCGTTGAAGTAAATCTCTCCAGAGGAGGGTTGGTGATAACCAGTGATGATCTTGATCAACGTGGATTTTCCTGCGCCATTATCGCCCAGAAGGCCAACGATTTCATTTTGGCCGAGCTGTAAATTTATATTCTCCAGGGCTTTTACCTCTCCAAAATACTTGGAGACGTTTTTTAATTCGAGGCGGTAATTTTCCATTCACTTACTCCGATCCGGTAATGGATAACCCGTATATACCTGAAAATTAGTAGCTAAAAAACGGCAAGGGCTAAATGGAAGTGTAGTAGAGAGTCACCACTTAGCCCTTGCATATTGTACTATCGTTGCTTCATAAAAAGCAGGAAAGCATCGTGGGTAAAAATCAGCGACGCTTTAGCGAATCTGCTGCTCAACCAAGGCGGCTAATTGATCAATGTTGTTCTTGTCAGCAAAACCAGCGCCAGTATCGATCAGCAAGCCGGAAAACCCATAATTGTGGGTCAGGCAGATCTGCAACACCCCAAAATAACCCTGCAGATATTGCTGCTGGTCAATTACCAGTTGCAGCCAGCCATTCTGAATGGCGGTAACAGCATTACCCGACATATCAAAGCCTGCGGCATAGATTTCACCCGGTTGCTTGCCGGCAGCTTCCAGATAACTCTGTACGTTACCGGTCAGGTTGCCATGGTCGGTCACCATCAGCTTGATATCAGGGTTGGCAGACATAATGCCGGTGAAAACGGGGATGCCAGCAGCAGGATCCGCGTTGGTAGCATCATCGATCTCCTGATAGATTACGGTCAGGCCTGCAGCTTCCAAGGCATCCTTCACACCTTTGGTTCGCTCACCGCGCCCCGCCTGCGATAACAGGCCCCACAAGAAAGCCTTATCACCCGACTGCGCGCCTGAGCGCTTTACAGCTTCCTGTCCCAGTGAATACCCAGCATTATAGAGGATAGCACCGGCATAGCCGAAACCATTCGAAGCGTACTTTGCTTCGGCCTCTGGCAGCTGCGTATTCATGCTAGTAACAATGATACCCTGAGATTCAGCATCATCAATGAGGGGATCAAAGGCAGTGTCGCCTGGGTGGCCCATAATGGCAATGCCATCCGGTTTTGTCGCTACTGCTTGCTGGAACTGGGTGATCATTGTGGCGGGATCCCAGTTGGACCACAGGTACTGCACATCCGCGCCGGTGTCCTTGGCTGCCTGGACTGCACCGTTGTAAACGACGGTTTCGAAACCACCGCCTGGTGCTCCGCCAGGGAAGAAAACGATCTTGGTGCCAGAGCACCAACCGGTACCAGCAGCAGGTGCGGCACCTTCGGTATTCGTGGGGGCGGCTTGGGCGGTTGTAGCTGTGGCTGCCGCCGGTTGGCTTGCTGCGGGTGCCTGTGAGGTCGCAGCAGGTCCACAGGCGGTGGCTACAAGAGCCAGTAGGGCAATAATCACAAAAGTCTTTGAAACGAACTTGAACATATCATCCTCCAAAAAGAATTTAATTCGGTTTAACTGGTTATACTGACTTTGGATTACTTGTGAAATTGTTCCTTTGGGTTCAAGAACCTCCTTTCATAAAATATCGCTTGTACATGGTTTTTCGATAAATCTTCAAACACGTCTCACCGATCGCCTACTTCAGGAGAGCAATGAGCTATCCCGGATAATCAATTCCGGGGTCACGAAGGTCACGCCCATCTCTTCAAGCATTTTGGATTGCCTGTTGGCTTCAATCATCCTGTGTAAAGTTTGCACAGCCAGGCGACCCATATTAATTAAATGTTGATAAACTGTGGTCAGCGGAGGCCAAAAGCAGGCTGATTCTGGAATATTATCGAACCCCACAATTGCCAGATCATGCGGTATCTTCCGACCGAGCCGGTGGGCGGTACTCAGGGCGCCCAGTGCAATCTGGTCACTGCTGGCAAAGAGAGCGTCAATGCCTGGCTCTTGCAATAATAGCGTCGATAAGGCCTGCTCGCCGCTTGCTGCAGCCCATTCTCCCTCAATCACCAGGCTGGCGGGGGTGGCAAGATCAGACTGGTGCATGGCATCTTCCCAGCCCCTGAAGCGCTCGCGCGCTTCCCACCAACCCAATGGTCCGGTGATGATCCCAATCTTTCGCCGGCCCTGGTCGATTAGATGCTGTGTGGCCTGTTTGGCTCCGATATAGTTATCGATGGCAATGATCGACAACCCCGGGCGCGCCTCCATGCTGAGAAAAACAATCGGCGGAAGCTGTTCAAGGTGACTGCTATCCAGCCATTTGCGGTTATCTCCCACTTCTGGTACTGCCCAGATGATCCCGTCTACCCGATGAGCGATCAGCGTATCCATCACCTGTTCGCTGCCACCTTCATCTGGACGGTCCACCAAGTTGAGAAATAAGGAATAATCCAGTTGGTGGGCCTGCTGTTCAATCCCTACGATCGTGCGTGATGGGCCAAAGTAGTCAATGCCCCAAGCCACCACTCCCAATGTATTGGTACGATGATGGATAAGGCTGCGCGCCAGGATGTTAGGCCGGTAACCAAGCTGCTCAATCGCCTGCTGCACGCGCTCGCGCGTTTCCGCCCTGATCTCTCCCTGGTGATTCACCACCCGTGAGACGGTCTTGGTGGATACACCTGCCAGCCTCGCCACATCCTTTAATGTTGTGTGGAAAGAGCCATTGTTCTTGCGGGGCGATTTATCTTGCTTGAGGGTCATTCCCATCGTAAGCCGATTCAATTTTTTATTACCGGAAAGAAAAAGGACCGTTTGTGTTGTCACCGCTGGCGTTATCGTTGACGACAACGTTGTCATTTAATATTATACTCATTTAACCTGCTATGTCAATAATAATTTAATATTTTTAATCTTAATGATCACCTCTACCAGGACAATTACTGCCAGGTATGCCCTGGGTAGGATTTTTTCGATGTTATTGCGATGAATACTTACCCTCACGACTCTAGATACCCATTAGTTATAATTAGCGCACAATTATTTCTTTGAAAATACGTACAGAGAAATAATAGAATGCTGTCCAAATCAAAAATTTTCAGAGGTGTATTGCCTGTATTCTCATTACAGCCACATACCTGGAATTAACCGGCGGTACACGCGTACTCTGCCGGACTAATCCTGACCTGAATTCTATATTCCTGATACTGCCCAGCTCGAAATAGGCATTAACGAGATCAGGAAACTCGGCAAGGGGCGACCTGATGATTGCTTGGAAGGGATCAGTAGAAAGCAATCAAGTGTTGATCAGGTGGGTTGGGAATTGCCACCAGGATGCAATTCTAGGTGGAAGGCGGATTATACTTTCACGAAGATAAAGAATTACATGTTCCACTCCATGATGGGGGCGACATAAAAAATACTTTCTTAAGCTACGTGATGCAGCCCGGAGAAATCGACCGTGAAAAAGCTCGGGAACAAATTCAAACCGGTAGCTAATTATCCATACAGTTGATCAAGGAAGCATACGAGGGGATGGGTTTGCCCCCAACTCTCTTCTCGATAATCTGACCTATAACCAGGCTTATTCCGCTTGGTAAAGATGCCACGGCTGATTTATCTGCCGACCTCAATTCGAAGACCCAGTCCATCAAGGCAGCGCATAAGCTGTACAATTCTGTCCTCAGAATCAGATTGATATTCAGACCAATAGTATGGCCTTCCCAACGCGGGGTACTTACCCGCTCCAAATTGGTGAAATGGCAAAATTGACACCTTATCGACCGGGCGAGGCAAGCCACGCAGATACGCACCTATCGCACCGATAGCTTGCTGTGTATGATTGAACCCGGGGATGACGGGGATGCGCACCCAGACTGCCACCTGGGTTTCCCCAAGAATTGCCTGGAGGTTTTTTATAATCCTCAGGTTAGGCACCCCCGTATATTTCTGGTGTATACCTGCATCCATATGTTTGATGTCATACAGGACCAGATCGACATGCTCCAACACGCCGGATAGGGCTTCCCAATCGGCATAGCCGGATGTATCTAGTGCTACATGAATCCCTTTTTGGTGGGCAGCTTTCGCCAGCTCACGGGCAAAGCGCCACTGGTGCAACGGCTCGCCCCCCGAAAGGGTCATCCCTCCGCCTGATGAGCGGTAGTAATCCAGGTCGCGCACCACCGTATCCATCACCTCTACCACGCTTTTCCACTCACCCGCGCGTTCGATAGCCCTGGTCGTGCACACCTGGACGCAGCGCATGCACTGGTTGCAGCGTGTAAAATCAATCACCCTACGGTCATCGATAATCTGGCTGGCGCTCTGCGGGCATTCGGCCACGCAGTTCCCACAATGAATGCATCTCGAATCGTGCAGTATGATCTCGGGATAGGGATGGATGGATTCCGGATTGCTGCACCAGCGGCAGGTCAACGGACAGCCTTTAAAGAATACCGTGGTGCGAATTCCCGGCCCATCCTGGATTGAAAATCGCTGGATGTTGAAGATTAATCCCTGTATGGGTTTTGACGGAGTAGATGACAAGTTTGCTTCTATAAGGTTTGCTCGCTGCGGGCAATAATGGAATCTTGGGTGCCCTTGGGAAGGTCAATCCAAAATGCGCTATAGCCCGCCACGCGCACCTGTAAGTTAGGGTATTTTTCGGGGTGCTCCTGGGCATCTCTCAACACGGCACTATCTACCACATTGAATTGTATGTGGGGAATGGTGCCCTTGTTGTACCATTCCCTGAGGTAGGCAGCGAAGAGTTCCTTGTTCTCACCTTCCAGGAAGATGGGGACAAAGCGCTGGTTTAATAGCTCCATGTGTGTGAAGGGAATTTTGGCAGCTGAATTTAGCACCGCCGTTGGGCCATTCCTGTCCGCACCGGCCATTGGCGATCGGCTGCCGTCCGTCAGGTGCGTCATCGCGTACCGTCCATCAGGGGTAGCACCCACTGCTAACCCCACCGATTGGTACCCCGCTGCGGTGCCCCCATCGATCATGAATGACCACCCCCAACCATCCCTAAAGCTTTGTACAGTATCACGAATGCAAGCCATCACCTTCACTGCCAGCCCATCGGCGAAATCATCGTCATTGCCATACTTGGGCGCATTTAAGAAATCGTGGCGCATCGGCTCATACCCATCCCAATTAGCCATCAATGCCGTTGCCAGCCCTTCCAGGGTGTATTTATTGTCCTGGAAGATCAGCTTTTCAATAGCGATCACCGAATCCACCACGGTCATGATACCCAGGGTGTAGACCGCCGGATAGGTGTGGTATTTTTTATGCCATTGCTTGAGATCGATGCCGCTTTCGAGAGGCTCATCCAACAGGAGTGAGTTGCAAGGGTCTGGGTGCGTGGTCATCAAAATCTGCTGGGCGATATCCCAAGAAATTTTCAGCTCATTCAGGTAGTACCGCAGGCGCACCTTCAAGGCCTCGAGTAATTCATCAGTGGAGTGAATAGTGAGAGGGTCTCTCGTTTCCGGTACATTTGGCCTGGGTTCCAGCCCACCAGGAACACCTTCCAGCAACACTTCCTCCAACACCTTGGGCACGATCAACCCGCCTGTACCAGGGGTACCGGAGCAGATATCATACTTACCGATTACGTGGCTGGTCACGCAGCCGCCCACCACCACTTTTTTAGCTTCATATGCAGAGAAGCCTCGTATCAGCCCCCATCTTTCCAATAAATCTTCGTTGAAATAAGAAGGATGCCCCATGCCTTTCCTGAGTAGATCGATGGAGTGATCAATGATGTCGGCAGATATGTTCTTATGGTAGCGCACTGCGATGGGCGGCTGGTTGATGTGCAGGTTACCCATGGCTTCCATGATGATCAAGCTCAGCTCATTGGATGCATCACTCCCATCTTCCTTTGATCCACAAATATTCAGCGTATAAAAAATCTCACCGCCCGCCTTGCCGGTGAAGGTGACCGGCCACTCCAGTGGCAGCCCCACCTCCTGGATCTTCAGGAACAGGCATTCGATCAATTCGAGCGCCCCTTGGCGCGTTAACTTATTTTCCGACAAGTCTTTCTCGTAATATGGCCAGAAAATCTGATCGATGCGAGAGCCGCCGCCGTGGCCGTATACAGCAAGGAACTTGGCGGTCACCTCGATAATCCAGTAAAACTGCAGCGCCTCGTGAAAGCTGCGTGGAGGCATGGCTGGCACCCATTGCAACATCCCGTTCAGCTCTTCAAGCTCCTTACGCCGTTCAGGTTCGAGTTCTGTTTTTGCCTGCTGGCTGGCCAGCTCTGACAACCTCTGGCTGTAATGCAGAATGGCCTTCCCACACAGGATCATCGCCTGCCAATTGGTCCTCTTCTCCACAAACTCGGCCGGGGGAATTTCCAGTACCTGCTTTTCAAGATCAGCCAATTTGCGCTCAGCGACCCGGATTCTGGCGAGCAGGCCTTGCTGAAACAGGGTGTCATAATCATACACAAAGCCCACAATGCCCATTTCCCAAAGTGCTGCTTCAATTGGGGTAGCCAGTCCTTCCAGGATATCCGGAGCCATGGCATGTGGAATGGCTGCCTTGATTCGATCTGAGACGCAGCGACCATCCCAATAGGTACAGATGTCATTGATGATCTCCAGCCTTTCGGTATCTGTTACCATTTCAGAAAAACCGCCGTTGGTCACCGCGTCCGGCATGTGTCGGCAGGCGATCTCAGGATACCAGCGCAATTCATCCGGAGCGCCATTGGGATCACCCACGATCAATTCGCCCGGCTTGATAAAAATGGGAAAATTCTCGCACACATTCTCGAAAGCTCTGGCCATCCGCATAACCCAGGGTTGCCCATCCGTTTTACGATAGCTTTGGGTAACCAGCCGCGCCCGGTCCATGTCGACGCGGATATGCTCTTCTTTACGAAATTCGCACTTTGCCAGGCCAATGATTACATCCATGAAGTCCTTGACCACGGCAGCTTTCCATTTCATTTCACTGCGTAATTTAGCGGTGCGAGGCGTGGAACCGAATCCCCATGCATGTGACATCTGCTTACTTTCACGCTCTTCAATAAAGAGACTGGAGATTGAGGAAGGAGAGTTTCCCATATTGCCTCCTCTCATCCGGGCTGAAAAGGTGGATATTAAATTCATTATACTGCACCCAAAGAAAAATCTATCAGCAAGATACTCAGGGACGTTTTTTAAATTAGGGCAGATGGAAGGGCGTGCCTGTTATCTGAATGGTTATGATAGAATTATTTCAGCTTGCTAATGGGTGGAACAAATCTCAGAAATATGCTTTGGCCATATTCAACACTGAGGTAATATTAAACCAGCAGGAGGTGTACTATGAAAAAGAGTATTTTGGCGATATCTCTTTTACTCGTATTGTTGCTCTTGAGCGCATGCAGTTCCGCAGCTATAACCTCTTCGCCAGTTGCCGGGCTTGGTTTGGCGCCAGCTCCATGGTCAAATGGTGAATCGTCAAATTACGACTGGCTGGAGGATGGTTCGGGGAGCCAGATTGGAACATCCCTAATTTCGATCACTCAGCAAGCGACAAACTGGATCATTACAGAAGTGGATTCGATAGGGCAAGAAGGTCAAACCATAGAGATGACCATTAACGGCGAGACACTTGAACCGGTTGGTGAACAAAAGACAATCAAAGCCACGGGCAACGATATCCAGCTTACCAGTGTGTACAGTTCGGGTAAGGTTGATATCACGGCTGATATCAACGGGACAACCAAAACGGCCAGCGTGGATGTGCCTCAAAACGCGGTAGACAATGACCAGCTACTGATAACCCTGAGAGCCTTGCCGTTCTCTGAAGGCTATAAAGCTACTTATGTGATAGTTAACACGATCAATGCAACCAAAACCAATGGTATCTTCACCGTGCAAGCGCAGGAAATGGTCACCGTCCCGGCGGGAAGCTTCGACACGTGGAAGGTTGAGATGAATTTTGGGCAAACGACCCAATATGCCTGGTATGGGGTTGAAGCCCCGTACACATTGGTCAAGTACGACAATGGTACAACCCAAATGGTGCTGAGCAAATAACACAGATTCTATCTAGAGGATGAGCATGAACCCGTTAAATTTCATCGGGCAGCCTGACTGGCGTTCGGCCTTGTTAGCTATTCTATTAGCTACACCCTGGTTCCTGCTTCTGGTGAGAAGGCGCACCAGTCTTTCATGGATATGGGCCGTTTTGCTGGTCGGAATTATTCTATTTCCGTTATCGATCGCCTATATCCAGGAGCCAATCCAGAATGGCATCAACAGCATCTATGCCCGCTACCTGTCCGGCGAAACAATACAGAAGTATGTGCTATTGATCGGCTTACCGGTCATTATCGTATCAGGCCTTGTTCAGGAGGTGGTCAAGTTTGCCATCGCAGTCGTTGGGCAGCGCATTTCGCGTGATTTGAAAACCGGACGCTCCGGCCTGGCATTTGGCGCTGCCAGCGGTGCAGGATATGGTGGTATCGAAGCTTTCTGGGTATTCAACCAGATATTTGCATCAGGCATCACATTGGCAACCATACAGTTATTAGGGGTTAACGCCCTGTATGGCTTTATCGAACGCATCTTCACGGTGATGTTTCACATTGGCGCTGCAGCATTATCCACCTACGGGTACACCACTGGGCGGCCCTGGCGCTATTTGCTGCTTGCCATATTTCTGCACTCGTTGACCAATTATCTTGTGCTGCCATTACAGGTGGGGTTACTAAACACAGAAATCGTCGAGGGCATCCTTGCCATCATCGCCATCGCCACCATCGGGGCAGCATTGTGGCTGAACGCCCATGCGAAGGGTTCTGATATGCCTGCGAACAAAGCTGACACTCAAAACACAATGGACTTTTGATAAAGTGTTTGCACCTTCAGGCTAATTCCAACGTGGCGCAGCCCGAAAGTGCCTCATTCGGGGGGCTCAACCCACCAGCGAATTAAACCAACTATAAGCGTGCACCATCTCGAACACGAGTAACTTTGATGCAAAAGGACAATCCTGAAAAGACGCTTCTCCCATCCAACTTCCTGCCGGTTTCGTCCAATCTTCTGGACGGCTAGTGTGTTTGGTACATTGGATGAGATTGGTAAAGTGCTGTCAACGCTTTCATGTCCAATGGATCTGGTTCATATTGATATCAGTTAGAAATCCCACACACTGTACTTTTACCGCCCTGACACATTTATTAATTCTTCTACCCAGATGACCTGATTCCAGCGATTTACTCACCTGTCCTAGTTTCTTTGTTAATCTAAATGTCGTACCACGGTGCGCCATGCCAATGTGACTTATTGTAATCTTTCTTACAAGCAGCATTAATTAGCGGTTGAGCAGCTTGTCGTTTTAATGGATCCAGTACCAGCTTTTGATGTAAGAGGATGCTATCGGTCTCGGCCTCATTCAGCAGACTTTTTGCCCGGTGCTAGTTCTCTGGGCACATTCTCTGACGATTCCCACAGATCGAAGCTGGTCAAGATTTAGCAGGCCTACCATGATTAAATCTCCTATGAAGCGACCGCATTACGATCACCTGCCAATTGTAAGAGTGCCCGGCGCCAGGAATTTTCATCATTTGCATTAAGCAAATTACGCCATAATGCATCTCGCTTGAGCACATAACTGTGCATATCTTCAGAGATCTCTTCCAGGCGGTCTACAGCTTCGCTAATAAGGAAATCAACGATCTCTTGGGATGGGGATGAGAATAATACCAGCCTTGAATGAGGGATGCACAGCCCAAGGGTTTGACTGTAACGTGCCCGGCTCTCAGGTGTTGACACTTCTTCAATGAGGCGAGGTATTTGAGCCTCGCTGGTCTGTCGTAAGACACGGCATGCTGGACAACTCTCAACAGTTGGTATCAGTTCGTTGATAACCGATCCATCCTCAGGAGCTGGATGGCCGACTAACGCTTGCAATTGCCCTCCAACGGCCTCAATCAGTGGAGCATATCCCTCGTTTATTCCTTGGGCATTGGCGATTTGCGCGAATTGCCAGATGTGAATTCCGCAGAAACCGTGTGAAGCTCGAAATGCGCACCGTACGTCTGCATCTCTGGTAATCGCAAATTGCCAGTCCACAAAAAAATCCCAAACTGCCTGACTTTGAGCCGCACAGATCGGACAAGTTCGGGTCATTACTAATCCTCTCTTCTGTCCAGTTTTTGGGTTAACCTGGCTGGCCTCAATGGCTTGCACACGAGGAGCTTGCACAATCGTGGCATCCACAACTTCGGCCGGTTGTGCTGGAAAGATTTCAACGTTTGATTGGATGAGCTCGCGTAGTGCTTCCATCTGCGCACTAATTCGCAGTACTATCTCTATCCCATTTTGTAATTCAGGCATCTGGTGATCAACCGATGTATGTTCAGTTATAAATTCAGCTAATAATCGTAGCGCACGATCCAGGATCGATAGCAGAAAAACCTTGCTTTTCTCCTGGGATAAAAATGAGGTTAAAGCAGATTCGAAATCTATGATTCCACTTTGTTGTAGTGCTTGATTGTTATTGCTCTGTTTTGCTTCCAGGGCTTGCTTTGCGGAGAGGGGGTAGATGCGAACATTCGGTTCGCCGACCAGAGGAGAAATTCCCTTGTTAATATAATTTAATACCTGGTCGAGCTCCGTCGGGGATAATAGATCTGTCTTGTTAATCACGATGAATAGCTTATGGGCATGCTCGCGAATATCCTGCAGGAATTTCTTTTCGGGTTCGCTTATCGGTGCTTCAACGCTGGTTACAAAAATGACTGCATCCGCTTCAGGTAAAAAAGCATAGGTGGTGGCGGTGTTTTCCTCGCGAGAATAACCAATCCCTGGTGTATCTATAAAAAATAACCCACGGCGCAGGAATGACACGGGGATTTCAATCCGCGCTTCTTGGATACCTTATTCGTTCCCCGGATTGCTTTGCTCGGTAACATATTCTGCCAAGTCAGAAATTGGAATCTCGTGATTGATCACCCAGTCTCTGTGTTTTAAAATCACCAGCTCTTTTGGCCCATAGCATAATGAAGTGATCACTGATGTCAATGGCAATAAGCCGGTGGGTAATAGGTCGCGTCCGATGACCGCATTCATTAGAGAGCTTTTACCTCGCTTGAATTGTACTGCCACAGCAAGATTGAACCGATCCTCAGCCAGCTTAACCACTAGCGATTGGAACTGTTCGGTCATCTGGTCGTCTTTGGTGTCACCAAAATACTGATATCCATTATGCAGTAAATCACCCATCTGCTGTTTGATCTGCGTGTACTGGCGTAATTGCGTCTCCTCATTATTTCCAGGTTTTATCTCTAACCCCATCTCTCTCACTTCTCCCATCAACTGATAGAAAATCTATCGGAACATACCACTCTCTACAGGACATATTACTTCCTTCAGCGATCCCGCGCACAATGGGCAGGGTAATACGCAGGTGATTGCCAAACATATCTGGCTGCCCGCGTAAATCCACTATTCCTGGTAACCCAGCCAATCCGATTGCGGCACTGACTTTCCAGAGTCGCCAGGTCCGCCTGCGTGAATCGATGATCATTACACCCAATCGTTTTGCACAAGCTTGTTCAAGCTGAGCGCGGATTGTTTGCGCTGATGCATCCGGGCTTTCGGGTAGGTAGATCAACGCCTGGCTGAATTACCGGTATTCCCGGCTGGGTTGTGCGGATTAAGCACATATGACTCATCCACCTTCAAGATCTTATTTAGAAAAAAACAACCAGACATAGGCACCTGTTATTGTAAAGGCGAGGATGAGGATTCGTAATATTCTGAGCACATGAGCGCTCGTCTTGATCCTTCTTGCAGCTTGTAATAGCTCCACCAAGTCAGATAAATCGGTGATGAGCATTTTCGATAATCGCCTGGCAATGACGGAACTGTTATTCGTCAAAGAAACCCCGATATCCGCTAATTTCAGCGCCACGCCATCGTTGGGCCCATCGCCAACCATCGCGACCTTGTGACCAGCCTGTTGAAGCCTAAAGATCAGCAGGCCTTTCTGCGAAGGTGTCAGCCTGGCAAACACTGAACAATAGGCAGATTGCCTGGCGACTTCATTCCAGTCCATCCTCTCGATAGCTTTACCACTCAGAACTGCCCTTGAATCGGGCGATGTACCACTCTCTATTCCTATTCTCGCTGCAGTTTCTACCTTATCACCTGTGACCAGCAGACTCTTTATTCTTCTTGATAAAATCTTACTGGCCACCCGACAGTTTCTATTCATCGGTAGGAACACCACATGATTTTGAATGGTTGAACATTGGTCACACATCTTTCTATGAATCGTAAGCCAATTTGGAAAATGCTCAAATCTCGTCTGTCTTTCCGATCAACCAATTCGCACAAGCCATTTCTGATCGTTCGGGTGCCAATCGAAATCAACCATACAACGTTTGATCCAGCTAACGGAGCTGGTTCCTCTTGGTGATAGCGGTGTAAAGTATGGTTATCAGGCTCGTTTGGGTTCACTGGAACGCCTGGTCGAGATAGAGGTTAAGACCATAAGTGACGATGCTGTACTATTAAGAACCTATTGGGGCGCCGTAGGTGGTGATGACATATTAGAATGGGAAACCCCGCTTTATAGCCGCTCTTTATTAACCGAGCTGATCAGCTACTTAGAGCGTTTCTTACCCACAAATGCTGGAAACCTGGCCATACAACGATCAAAAATACCCCTGCCTGATAATCTGGCTCAACTTCGCGATCCTTCCAGCAATGATCCATCCATGGTGAGAGGCACCCATCAACGCTTTTGGGAAGCACTGACCCATCAGCTGACCGAGAATGAAAAGGTTCGCACCTGGGCATTATGGCCTGCCTGGTTTGAGAACAAAAACTACCCCCAGGTCCTGGTGGTGACCGATCAGCGCATACTGAGCTTGAAGGATCCCCTATTGTAGCAACCCAATATCCTGGATATCCCCTTGAAGCAGCTTGTTACCCTGGAATATGCCGGGTCTATCATTCGATCTTATATCGGATTGAACTGGCTCAAGAATAGTAAACTCCAATATGTGGAATTGAACTTTCCCTATCCGGCAGAAGGGGCTTTTCGCAGATGCTTTGAAGCCATCAGGCGGTGTATGGCAGTCCTATCCTTATCAGGTGGGTAAAGAATTCATGATCGAGTCATCTTTATCATGCTTTTTGAAAATCAACACACAATAGCTTTGTATATGATTGGTAATTCCAGCGGTTAAGTGATGTTCGTGTCGAAGTTAGCGCTTTAGATCGCATCCGATATTGAATGGCTATATTAAAACCTGCCGAAATGTGTTAAATTAGGTCATGGTATAAAAGCAGTTGATCAAGGAATAAAAATTATAAAGCTAGAAAGAGTCCTTATGGAGCAAAGTAAATTTACAGCAGGTATCGAAAATTCATACCAGGGTGCTGGACTTTCTGAAACCGATATTCTTGCCAAACGGAAGGAATACGGATTCAATGAAATTCCACAAAAGCAAGTCGGCCCGGTTATGGGTCTTCTGAAACGCATGTGGGGGCCGATCCCCTGGTTGCTTGAGGCAGCCATGATCTTCGAACTGGTGCTGGGTAAAGGTGTCCAAGCCGGGATTATTTTCTTGCTGCTCGTTTTTTCTGCTTTGGTCGGAGAGATCCAGGAGAAGCGCGCAAAAAATGCCATTGGTTACTTGCACCAGCAGCTTCAAATCAGTGTCAGGACATTGAGGAACGGGACCTGGCAGACCATCCCTTCCCGCGAGCTGCTTCCTGGTGATATCGTCCACGAGCGAGTGGGCGATATCGTGCCTGCTGACATGGAAATTATCCACGGAAACGCAAGCATTGATGAGTCTGCAGTGACTGGTGAATCAATCGACGTAACAAAGGATATTGGTGAGACGATCTTTTCCGCTACGACGATCAATCATGGAGAAGTGATCGCCAAGGTCACTGCAATTGGTATAAACAGCTCGTATGGCAAGACTGCAGAACTGGTTCGAACCGCTGAAGCTCCGGGGCGGTTACAAACGTTGCTTTTTAACATCGTCCGGTATCTTGCCTATTTGGATGTTGTTCTCGCAGTTATTCTGGTGATAACCGCCCTCATCCATGGGACTCCCTGGCAGGATCTCTTACCTTTCCTTGTTATTTTGTTTATTGCTACCATTCCAATCTCTATGCCTTCAAGCTTTGTGGTGGCAAACTCATTGGAGGCGAAGAATTTAGCCAGGGAGCATGTTTTGGTAACAGGTCTGACAGGAATCCAGGAAGCCGCCAGCCTAGATCTTATACTCGTTGATAAAACAGGGACATTAACCAACAATCGCCCGGAAGTCGCCGAGCTTGTTTCATTTGACCAACAAGAAGATAATGACATACTTAGGCTTGCAGCTTCCGCAAGTGATGACACATCCACCGATTCCATCAACACAGCTATCCTGGGGGCTTTAAAGGCCCGGCAATTAACCATACCTGAGAGGCTATCTTTTACGGCATTCGATCCAGTGGACAAATTATCTAGGTCCCAGATCAGGCTGGATGGGAGCCAGCAGGATGTAGTCCTTGGTTCACCTGCAGTCATTGCTCAGATCGCTAAAACACCAGATCAATTTACGGATCAGGTTAACGCACTTAGTGCAAAAGGATCCAGGGTATTAGCAGTCGCTTCCGGAGATAATAAAGCTCTGGTCTGTAAAGGCCTGATTGCACTGGCTGATTCTCCCCGCATGGACGCCAGTGAATCCGTTGCCAAGATCAAAAAATTAGGTATCCGCGTGATCATGCTGACCGGCGATACATCCGGTACAGCAAAAGCGATTGCCGAGCAAGTGGGCATCGGCAATAGAATCGGGACTCTTGACGATGCACTCTCCAACCCGTTGGATTTCGACGGATTCGCCAATGTTTACCCAGAAGACAAGCACAAGATCGTTAAAGCTATCCAGAAATTGGGCTTGGTTGTGGGGATGACGGGAGACGGCATTAACGATGCACCTGCATTAAAACAAGCGGATGTGGGCATTGCAGTCAGTACTGCTACTGACGTGGCAAAATCGGCTGCTAAAATCGTATTGACCAAGCCTCAATTATCTGACATCACCAAAGTAATTGACAGCGGGCACCATGTTTATCGCAGGATGATGACTTGGACCATCACCAAGTTGGCGCGCACCGCCGAATTGGCGGCATTGCTGACCTTCGGATTTATCTTTACCGGGTTCTTTCCGGTATCACTAAGTTTAATCGTATTCATTATTGTGATGAACGATATGGTCACTTTGACACTGGGAACCGATAATGCATGGCCAACGACTGTCCCTGAAAAATGGGATATGCCTCGTCTTGCCAAGATAGCTGCAATTTTCACCATCGGCTGGCTGGCACTTGGATTGGGACTTATCTGGTTCTACCATGATCATCAAGGGTTAGGTGCAGACCAGATCAGCTCTTTGATGTTTCTCTTCCTGATCTATTCTGCTATGGAAACAATCCTGATGACACGCAATCGTGATTCATTCTGGTCATTTTGGCCCAGCAAGTTTGTCATTGGGATGATTTCAATTAATATCGTTCTTGCCACGCTCATGGCGGTCTTAGGTTGGGTGATGAGCGCAGTTCCCATTCAGCATATTGCTTTACTATTTATGGTCACGCTTGTGGCCATGCTGGTCTTGGATGCGCTGAAGATTTGGTACTACAAGTCTACTGGCATATTAGGGAGCGAACGACATTCAAATGCATAGCTAAATGTATGTGAAAGATTTAGGCTCTTATGGGGTTTCAAGGAATTGATCGACCCTGGCACTCAGCCATGTACTCATCGACCCGGAACCATGCTTTAGGGCTTTAAAACTGCAATTTGGCGGAGTTTGTTAGTTCCTTAGCGTAGATGAGCAAGGCGTCAATATCCCGAATGAGCTCAGAAAATCGCCTGAAATATGAGAGCAACTATGGCTGAACAGGCAAGTCCCAATACAGGGCTTAGGCCCCAGTTGAGAATAATGTTGCGAATTACCTGCCAGTTGAGTCTGTTCCGTCCCACAGATAGACCTGATCCGGTCATCCCGCCGATAATGGTCTGGTTAATCGAAGCATTGTATCCTACGGCATTGATGACAGTCTGGGAAATAGCCTGAGCCAGTTGTGCGGTAGCTGCCAATGGGACGTCTAACTTGAGAATGTCATGTCCAATCCTCATCAGTAACCTCTGCCCCCATGTGAGCACTCCAAGCAGCATGAAAAAGCCCCCGTATAAGCCAGCGAAACGGGGAGATAGGATCTTTACGGCCACAAGAGAAGAGGCGGCATTACTCACATCATTGGATCCCAGGGTAAATGAACTATATATGGAAACCAGTACCACAAACCATACCAGTACTTTCTTCTTAATGGCATCCAGGCCAAGTTTAGCCAGGATAAAACCAATCACAAAGGCAGCCAGCGGTCCTACCACCCAGAACAGGATCACCAGCCCAAAGCCTGCTGCATGTACAGGCAGGCCACCGACCAGTGCCGCTCCTAACAAGGAGAAGGTATAAATCTGAATGGTCGAAGTTGGCAGTCGGAAGTAGGTGGATGCTATCGTCACAATCGCGGCAGACAATTGCGCTGATGCGATATAGACTGTGGTGGCCTGGGGCACCAACCCATTTGCATAGGTATCAATAACGCGGATGCTAGCCACGGCGCTCCCCACAAAAGCTGCCGCAGCAGCAAAAACCAGTGCTTTGCGCATGGACAGTATCCCCGAACCATAGGCTGTCCCCATCACTGCACCGGTATAATGGCTGCCCATACTCCAAGCGAACAATGCACTGGCAACCAAAAGTACAATTAATATTGGACTCACTCGCTTCAATCCTTTCACACGTTCTGAATGGATGGCTGCCTATTCCGGCCAAGAATGCAGCTTGTTTAGCGTTGCACCATATCGCTCAATATCTCTTTTACCCATAATCTCATCCATGGATAAAACCTGCTCAACGCCTTTCCCGAACTATGGGCCATCAGAACCGAGCTCGATATTATCAATATAATGATCATGGCTGTCTTTCAATGTCTGGCTCTTCACACTTGCACCCCCCATACTGTTGCCCAACTTGCCTTAGAGTGCAGAACATAACACCTAATAGACTTTCCGCGTAAACCCCTCAACACTTCGGAAATTATACAGCATAGTTAATCGGAAAAAGGCATATTTATAACATAAATCTCCTGGTGAATAAATGTACAGCCAATCGTCATAGGGTGCTGCATTCAGGGATGGCTATCTCCCCAATGCTATCTCAAATATCAAAATAAACGTAATACTATTCCAAAAAGGAAATACATGTTAGCCTCCTGGGCGGGTACCACGTTCCCGCCCCCAGAGATGGTGATGGAAATATCCTCCTTTTGGACCCGTGCAGTTAGGAGCGCCGGAGTTGCAATTGCTGCAAGAGCCAGATTAACTTGGTATTAATAAAACCTTTCCACGTCAATGATGATCATTATACATAGCAGGAGAATAAATTTGGATTGCATGAATCGCACTCATCACTCTCCATAAAATCGACAGGAAGCGATATAGAAATGCAGACGATCTCCCCCATTACGCAATACGAGGACAGCATATGGGAGGAAAGAGCTGATTAAAATGAGGCGGAGAATAGTCCTGGAAAAATAGTAATATTCTGGCTTTCTTGTTTCTTGAAAAAAGCTTATAAATGCAATTCGTAACTATATGTAAAAACCATATATCGACCTTGAAAAGGAAGATCATGGTGTGTGGAAATTCTGGCGAGTCAATGGAGGGATGCTGTTGCCGCGGCGGACGCCTGCGGGGTTTTATCCAGCCTCGCGTGCTGCTACAGTTAGCCCAAAAACCCGTCCACGGCTATGAATTGATTGACATCATCAATGAGGATGATGAACTCGGCACCGATCCGGGCAGCCTATACCGTCTTCTGTGTGGTATGGAAGAGAATAGGTTGGTGGAATCGAGTTGGGATACCAGCGGAGGCAGCCATTTTCATCACCACTTTCAGACCAATGCCGAACAAATCGCCGATTTAGAGTCTTATCTGGTTGAGCTCAGCGTTGTTGATGGAGATCAGCGAAGAGTGGCAGATTGGAAAGCATTATTGTGCGGGTAAAACCATTTAGTTGTTAAAGAACGATGGATATTTCTGACTCATATTTACAGAAAAAAGGTTGCATAATCTTTTTCACAATATAAATAGTTTTAGATCTATGCAACTCGTCGTCAATGGTATGATTAAAAAGATTTAAATTATAGGAGGCAATAATGGTGAACCGTGGAAGAGCTTATCCGTACATTCCCAACTCTGACCCAACAATAAAAGCTCAAATGCTAAAAGAGATCGATGCCAAAAGCATCGAGGATTTATACAACGATATCCCCAAAGAATTGCGTCTTAACCAAGGGTTGGATTTACCTGCGCCCCTCTTGTCAGAATATGAACTTCGCCGACACGTTGAAAAAATCCTTAGCCAGAACTATACCACCAAGCAGTGCCTCAGTTTTTTAGGCGCAGGCTGCTACCAACATTACGTCCCTGCGATTTGCGATGAAATAAACTCACGTGGCGAGTTCCTCACCGCCTATGCCGGTGAGCCATATGATGATCATGGTCGATTCCAGGCTCTTTTTGAATATGCCAGCCTGATGGCTGAGCTGCTCGAGATGGATGTGGTCAATGTTCCTACCTATGATGGTTTCCAGGCAGCTGCAACGGCGCTGCGTATGGCATGCCGTATCACCGGTCGCGAAAAAGTTCTGCTGCCTGAAACCCTCGGACAGGATATGTTATCAAAAATTCGCGATTACCTGAAATATGATATTGAAATCGGCATGCTTAAACATGATGCGGTGACTGGTGGGATCGATCTCCAATACCTAGAAAAAATAGTCAATAGCGACAGCGCGGCGGTCTTTTTTGAAAATCCTTCCTATCTCGGTTTTTTTGAGCTGAACGGAAAGAAAATTGCAGAAATCGCCCATGAGCATGGCGCTATCTGCGTGGTCAGTGTGGATCCAATATCGCTGGGAGTGATTGCTCCCCCGGCGAGATATGGCGCCGATATTGTTGTAGGGGATATTCAGCCCCTAGGTATGCACATGGCTTTTGGCAGCGGTCAAGCAGGGTTCATTGCCAGTCGGGATGAAGAGGCATATGTTATGCAATATCCTTCACGCCTGTTTGGTATCACCCCGACCAGCGTTAAAGGCGAATACGGCTTTGGGGATGTTGCTTATGAACGTACTTCTTTCGCGAGGCGCGAGGAAGGTAACGAATGGGTGGGTACCGCAGCGGCATTGTGGGGAATTACCGCAGGTGTGTACCTGGCATTAATGGGACCTCAGGGTATGAAGGACATCGGGGAGGGAATCTTATATCGTTCTAACTATGCTCGACAGGAAATATCCAAGATACACAACTTGAATGTGGATGTATTTCGGTCGCCTAATTTCAAAGAATTCATCATCAACTTTGATGAGACAGGTAAGAAGGTATCTGAAATTAATAAAGCTTTGCTTGAAAGAAAAATTTTCGGTGGGAAAGATTTAAGCCATAATTTCCCCTGGATGGGCGAAAGCGCCCTATATTGCTTCACAGAAGTACACACTAAGGATGATATTGATCAGCTCGTCTCTGCGTTACGGGAGGTTGTGGCATGAATAATATTACTGCCGAGCGTTTCGTCTATGGAAAACCAAATCTTCGTCGCTTCCACCAGGCGAAATGGGATGAGCCGATTATTTTAGAGCTAGGGCAGCCTGGTCAGCGGGGGATTTTGGTCCCAGAAGTGGAAAAGGCAATCAAGTCTCAGGTAGGTAACCCTTTCAAGGGTATCCCCGCTTCGCTGATACGAGATGACCCCCCAAAATTGCCGGAAATATCACAACCAGCTGTGTTACGGCATTATATGCATCTGTCTCAAGAAACCCTTGGAGTGGATTGCAATATTGATGTTGGCCAGGGTACCTGTACGATGAAATATAGCCCGAAGATCAATGACCAGCTAGCAAGCATGGATGAATTGACTGAGCTACATCCTTTACAAGATGAATCAACCGTCCAGGGTATCCTCGAAATATATTGGCGCTTTGAACAAATTTTAAAAGAAATATCAGGATTGGACCGGTTTAGCTTCCAACCTGGGGCAGGTTCTGCAGCAATCTATACTAACGCCAGTATTATCCGCGCCTATTTCGCTTCAAGGGGGGAGTTAAATAAACGGGACGAAATCATAACGACCATATTTTCACACCCATCGGATGCTGCATGTGCGAAGGTAGCGGGATTCAAAGTGATTACCATCTATCCCGATGAAGATGGCTATCCTGACATTACTGCTTTGAAAGAGGCAATATCAGAGCACACGGCAGGTCTCCTGATCACTAATCCTGAAGACACCGGTATCTATAATCCAAAGATCGCAGAATTCACCAGACTCATCCACGACGCAGGAGGGTTATGCTCTTATGACCAGGCTAACGCAAATGGCATCCTGGGGATTACGCGTGCTCGTGAAGCCGGATTCGACCTATGTCATTTCAACCTGCATAAAACCTTCTCTACACCTCACGGGTGCGGTGGACCCGCAGTTGGAGCAACAGGTGTGACCCGGGAATTAATCCCATTTTTACCTATTCCATTGGTGGATTTTAATGGGGAAATTTATTTCCTCAATTATGATCTTCCCGACAGTATCGGTAAAATCCGTTCGTTTTACGGGGTATCTCAAGCAGTACTCAAGGCTTATGCCTGGGTGATGTCTCTGGGAGCGGAGGGTTTGCGCGAGGTTGCAGAAATTGCAGTTCTTAATAACAATTATCTACTCCATAAAATATTAGCCATCCGCGGTGTCAGTGCACCATATACGAAGCGAAAGCGCAGGATAGAACAGGTACGCTACTCCTGGGAACAGCTCTATGAAGAAACCGGCATCCATTCAGATGAGATAGGAGTACGGGCTGCTGATTTTGGCGTGCATTATTGGACCAGCCACCACCCCTATGTCGTTCCTGAACCATGCACTTTAGAACCCACTGAGTCTTATTCGAAAGATGAGTTAGATGAATATGCAGCAATTATCGAAAATGTGGCTAATGAGGCGTACACAAACCCCAACCTGGTGAAAAATGCACCTCATAACAGCACGATTCACACTATTGATCATCAGCCACTCGACGATCCAAAACAATGGTGCATCACCTGGCGCGCATATCAGCGTAAAACACAGCAAGGATCGGGGTAAATGAAACGTATCGGTCTAATCGTAAATCCGATTGCGGGATTGGGTGGGCGTGTTGGTTTGAAAGGTAGTGACGGCGCAGATATCCAGCAAAGAGCCCTTCAGCTGGGAGCAATTCCGCGTGCACAAGAACGGACCATCGAGGCTTTAAAGGTAATGTTGCCTATGCAAGCTGATCTTGAGATCCTGACCTATCCAGGTAATATGGGAGAATATGCAGCCTCACGGTCAGGATTTTCTCCTCATGTGCTGGACAAACTTGACACTGACCAGACATCTGCAGAGGATACCAAGCGCGCGGTAGGTGACATGTTGCAAGAAGCGCCATCATTATTACTGTTCACAGGAGGTGATGGAACAGCTTGTGATATCGTTTCAGCGGGAGGGATGGAAATTCCTGCATTAGGGATCCCTGCAGGTGTAAAGATCCACTCCGCAGCTTATGCCATCCATCCCCGGGCAGCAGGTCAGCTAGCTACAGCATACCTGCAGTCTAAAGCTAAATTAGATCTTGCCGAAGTGATGGATCTGGATGAAGAAGCTTTCCGCCAAGGAAGAGTATCGCCCAAGCTTTATGGATACCTACGCGTCCCTTATATAAAGCGTTATATCCAGGGGGTAAAATCGCCAAGTGTATTGTCGTCTAAGGAATGCTTACAAGGCATCGCTCAGGATATTGCTGAACGGATGCTGCCAGACACCGTATATATCCTTGGGCCCGGCTCAAGCACTCATACAATTGCCAAGTTCCTGGGATTCGACAAAACCTTATTAGGTGTGGATGCATATCTAAATGGAAAGATAATTTCCAAAGATGCTAATGAAACTGCATTAGTGAATCTGCTCACCCGGCATCAGCTGGTTGAGATCATTGTGACGCCTATTGGCGGGCAGGGCTCAATCTTTGGGAGAGGAAATCAGCCCATCAGTCCCGAGATAATCCACAGAGTCGGAAAAAAGCATGTCACGATTGTGAGTACCCCAGATAAAATCAATGCACTAAATGGCAGACCCTTGTGGGTGGATACAGGGGATGAGGACTTGGATAAAATGCTATGTGGTCACTATCAAGTCATTACCGGATATAAAGAGCGGGCGATCTATAAAGTCACAACATAAAATAGGCGGGACAATTGTAGTTCATCTGGTTTAGAATATTATAGATAGTAATTACAAACAAACATTTCTAATTATGATCTCTCATAGAGCGGATAAACCACTAAATTTCTCTATTTCTTGTTGACCTGCCAGGGCTACCTGCTGCTCAGCACGCTTGAATGGAGCGGTGAACACTACGCTGTTGGCCTGGATACTCATAAAACGCATGCTATCTGCGTTCGTGTGGTGTAGATCTCCGGCGGAGTTGTGCTTCCACCGTTCTACTGGGCCATCGACGAGCTCGAAGACCTGCCAGGGGCTCCTACCTGATCGGTGAAGTGGAACACGGTGAGCGTTACCATGTGCCAGGCAACATGTTCTAGCTGCACCCCGAAACCTACCTGAACCTGCTGCTTGATTTGTACAAAGGGATGCGGCGGCGCGGGCGGTGTATCATTGTGTTGCTAACCGGTCAGTGGTCTTCAGGGATGTTGCGCACCATCCGGGAGAGTGGCGCGCAATTCAGCACCCGCCATCTCGAGGTCAAATGGTTGGGCGTGAGCGACCTAGATCTCAGCGCGGATCATTGCTACCTGTATGAGCATGCCGCGGCAGGTGAACCATCGCTGCCGATGGCGATTCACCCTGAACTGGTGGGAATAGATCCGGTCTTCGAAACCGGCACATCCTTGCAAGATAATTACATTTCCATGCCTGAGCATTTTCAACGGCGCAAGGTCGCACCTCACAAGTACATCAGTGTCCTGATCGCCGCTACCGACAGCTCAAACGACCCCGAACATGCCAGGGTGGACCGCGGTTCCTTCCTGTTCGAGACCATATTCACCCATCTAGCGCAGCGCGCCCGAGTTCTATTGGCAGAATGTAACGAGGAGATTCCCAAATAAAAACCCTGCTTAACATGACAGAAATTAACTGGCGTTGACAAATCAAAAAATAATTAAAGCGAATACATTGGAATTCTGATTTTTCTAAAGGGTGCTTTTACCAATAAAAATGGTTTATTGAGGTAAACCACCGCTATAGATAGTACTATCAATATTAAACCCCCACATTATGGGGTTGAGTGAACGTGGAGCGGCTCGAATTCTACACCCCCGCGAGCGAGGCAAGCATTCGAAGAATTTGCTTTGAAACTTCATGTGATCTGCATTACACCGATACAATTTACCTTCAGTAGCAGAAGGGTCATTTGTACTTGAAGCACCATCTAAAATTCAAGCTCCCCTGAATTATCAAATAATGCCATCAGAAGGTCAACGTAATCGAAGGCTTTTGCCGTTCATGCCGTATCGGCATTATGTAACCTGAGCCAATTTCGCTCATAATATAGATAACAAAACAGCATAACCAAACTGGCCAACGTAAAAAAAGCCTGAAGGAACCAAACAGGGCCGACCGGAAGACTGATCACGTATATCCAATACACCCCATTTCCCAGATTTCGTAAGGCGAGATTTCCCAAGCTATAGGAACTTAAATCTTTGGTTTTGAGAGCCTTGAAAATCATGGGGAAATTACTGGTGATAAAGATCATGGAAGACACGAAACCCGCCAGCAATTGAAGAGAATTTATATTCATAACCCAAACCACCTTCCCACTATTATGATAATGGAAACAAACTGCAACCTTCCAGAAGCAGCATTTCATTTTTCGTTTCGATGCTGCTCCTGGATCTCGCGCGGATCGATCAGGCGTCAGCCAGAAATATCACATCAGGTTGAGAAATGACCCCGGCGTTTTTCATCCCCTCTCTGAGGTCATCTGATATGGCATAGGTTTTTGCCTGCTCAATGGTTTTCCAATCTGTAAGAATGGTGATTTCATTCGGATCGCTCGGGGATTGAAACACCTTATGACCAGTGCACCCGTATCCTGTGCGCATAGCAGTCAAATCATCAAAGACCTTACGCCATGCTTTATAACTCTGAACCTTGTGGTGAACATATAGTGTAGCCATTTTATCTCTCCTTATAGAAATAATTCTGTATATAAGCTCTGCAGAATTGTTATTAACCCCATAATACAAGGAGAGCGTTAAACCAACGTCAACGTGAGCGTAAAATAACTAACGAAGATTTTCTTCCAATTCCCCAATCTGTTCAAGCAGGCCTTTCAAACCATCCTCTTCTGCAATACTGCGTGCTGACCTAAGGCATTCACTGGCTTCTGTAGAAGAGAGCAATGGTGCTAACCAAATTCGAATACGTACTTCCAGGTGGTGATTTCCTAATGGTTTTACCAAATCCAATGCGGCTTTCAGCTTCTTACACGCCTGTTTCTTATCTCCACGTTCTTTTGCTACCAGACCCAGGTTGGCAGTCATTCCAGCAATTCGCTCTGCGATAGGAATTTGTTTGGCTAATTCAAGGCCATCGCTGAAATATTTTTCGGCCGTATCCAGGTCGCCCTGTGCTAAAGCAATTTCTCCATATGTTGAATAAAGATAAGGTAAATGCGAGAGCGACCCCTTTTCCTGAGCGAGTTTAATCCCCTTTTCAAGATATTTTTTGGCAGATGTATCTCCCACCAAATGCAAATAATATGCTAAGTTGTTATACGCCATGATGTTTCGGAGAATATCCAGCGAATCATCGCCGCGTTCCAGAATATCTAGAATTTCACGGTATTGCTCAATTGCTTTACGAGTCTGTCCTTGCTGACCAAAAGCGCCGGCCAGTGAATATTTAATTTGTACCGGGGTGACTTTACTGGCGAAGTCAACTTTATGTTCAATAATGAGACTTTCGGCTTGGCGAATATGGTATTCTGACTCTTCAGGATGTGCGCTTTCTACTCTGAGGCTCTCACCCCACATAAATTCTGCACAAATGGCCAGTTCAGGAGGTCCGAATTGACGCAACTCGCTGGCCATTTTAACTGCTTCAGCAAAGCGTGCTTGAGGGAAAAGCGATAGGCAGAGTCCCAAATAAGCCTCTTCTAAAATATGCAGGTCTTGACCTGCCCGTGCCAGTTCCACGGCTGATTGATAATCGTTGGTAGCTAAGGCAAAATCTCCCTTGTGAAAATGTGCAGTGCCCATTGCTAAAATAACCGGGAGCCTTTTTTCATCCACTGACTCAAGCTCCATGGCTTGTCTGTAATAGGCAATTGCTTCCACCCAAGCCGCCAAGTTTGCCGCAAACTGACCTGCTCGAAATGCATAATCCGTTGCTCGGTCTGGAAGTTTTCCCTCCATTAAGTGATACGCGATCAAACCAGAGACCGAATCAAGATCATCATTATAAATTGATTCAAGCGTCTCGGCAACGCGCCGATGGAGAGAGAGCCGTCGTGCTTCGTTCATATCATTCAACGAAACTTGCATGGTCAAGTAATGGTCAAAGGCAAAACAACTTTCTGTGGATGGATTAATAAGGTGTGCTCTCTCCAATTCATCCATTGCATCTAAAGTATCTGTTTCAGAAAATGAAGCAGCCTGTTTTACCAGATCAAAGTCAAATTCGCGACCAATAACCGCAGAAAAATGCAAAATATTCCGGGCATGATCTGATAATTTGAGAAGACGCGTCTCTATCAGGTTCTGAATTGTCACGGGAATAACAGGGGACAGGTGGAATAATTCCTCATCAAGCGCTCCATTCTTTTTCAGCAGCCCAATATCATAGGCATATCGAATCAGCTCAATAATAAAAAACGGATTCCCCTCGGTGTTCTTAATCAACCAATCTGATATTTGTTCGTTATACTTCTGGCTTATAAGGTTCGACATTTCTTGTATTGCCGATACAGGAAGCGCAGAGATTTGAATTTGCACGAGACGTTCTTCGCGTTTTAATGCACGTAATAATTTCGTGAGGTTGGTCTGCTTTTCCAAGGGTCGAGAAGTGGACAGTATATTCAATGTTGGGGAAGATATATTGCGGATTAAATAACCTAACCAGGCTATGGTAGCCGCATCCGCCCAATGCAAATCATCTAGAATAAACCAAACATCCCATAAATGGGATAAACCTCGGAAAAACTGTAACAAAGCCTCCCATAAACGCAATTCATCTGCTGGCTTAGCCGGGGAAGGGATATGGGGAAACCAGGTTAAAAGCTCAGGTAATAGCCGTGCGAGTTCTTCAAGCCAGATGGTATCAAGATTCAACTGCACAAATAAAGACTTTTTATCATGTTGTGCTAAAAATTTTCTTAAAGCAGAAATAATTGGATGGTATGGAAACCCTTGTTCAAGTTCATATGATATACCTTGCAACACACATGTGGCCGTCCTTCCCTGAGTCTGTGAGGTAATCAACTCGGTGAGAAGGCGTGTCTTGCCAATACCGGGTTCACCCTCGAGAAAAATAAGCTTCCCAGAGCCTAACTGGCTCTTCAATAATTTAATTTCAGCTTCGCGCCCAATGAACGGCAATAGCGATTTCTCGGGAGCGCTGCTCGTTAGAGAATTTTGCCCAATTAAATCGGCCTGAGGTGGAATAAATGTATCTTTAATGATGGAATCGTAAAGCGTGCGAGTTTCTGGCATTGGTGGAACACCCATTTCTTCATCCAGTAATCTGCATAGTGAGTCATATTGTCGAATAACTCCAGCTCGATCGCCGTTTAAATAAAATAGGCGCATAACTTCACGCTGTATTTCCTCCTGAAATGGGTTGAACAGTAGGGCTCGCTGCATAGTTTCCAGGGCAGTCGAAAAGTCACGCTGCACCTCATAAAGGTGCGCCAGCTTAGTAAGGCCATTCATAGCCATCAGCCGGTAGCGCTCACGTTCAGCGACAGCCCAATCATCAAATTGGGATGAATCGGATAAAGAGAAGCTTTCAAGGAAATCACCTACATAAAGATTTAGCGTCTCGGTTAGAACATTGATATCTGGTGAAGCTGAATTAATGGCTTTCGAGAATTCCTGCACATCGATGAAAGTATCCGGTGAGAGCGCAACCATCAAGTCATCTGTGATAAACGATTCCTGTAAATAGATGCGTATCTCATGGATCATAGTGCGGAGAATAGGCTGTGAAGCACTACGTTCGTAGTCAGGCCAAAAGAGATTAAGAAGTTTTTCGCGTGACGATTGTCTATTTTCTGCAGCTAAATAGTAAATGAGGGCGCGATTCATACGGCGAAGTCTATTAACCTTGTGCCCGTCTAAGATTAACTGTGGTAAACCAAATAATCGGATTTCAAGCAAAGGACGAATTATACTCATACTTATTTACTGATAAAATACTACAGGCAATATCACACTTACCTATTTATGACCCATTATAAGCAGCAGGATAATTATTAATCCAGGATCCGGTCAGACAGTTGCTTTATTGCCTTATATTTTAGATTTCCCTTCTTTCCCCATCTTCTTCGATCGATTTTCACACTTTTTCGCTAACGAATCACGTAGATAAATTCATACTTTATTATGCGATAATTTAAATGAGCTTTTTGAATTAAATCACCCCGTACCTGTAAAATGAGTATGAAGCGATTAGAATTCTACTCCCGCTGCGGGCAAAACAAACAATTATTAAATTAAATATAAAGTGAGTGTGGAGCGGCTCAATAGGCTCCCCCTCTACGGTGGCGCAACCAAAATAAAAAAGCCTCCAGAATTGAGGCTTCTCAGTGAGCGTGCCTGCGCCGAACGAAGTGAGCGTGGAGCGGCTCGAAGAATCTCCCCCCTGTGGGGACGCTCAACCAATGGCTTAATAGGACGATCCTAAAAAACGACTACTCCCATCCAATGTCCTGCCATTTAAGCCCCAAGCCATTGGACGACTTGTGGGTCTAGTACATTGGATGAGGTTATTAAGGTTCTGTCAACGGCTAGACGTCCAATGGATTAGCTTCATATTGATATAGGTGAGCTATCCTTTGTAATTATATTTTACCATCCCAATTCCATTTTCGCTTCTTTATCTTAAAAACCGATTTTCCAACTATTTGGTAAGAAGTGCTGAATTTATTACTAAATTTAAGAGCTATAGCCGATACGTTTGTTATATTCAACAAGAAGATTGAACAAGTCTAGCAAAGCCGATCTGACATAAATCCCGCCGGTATCATCCTGCGAACAGTCTATGAAAAATCTAAAGAAAATTGCAAAGAAAAAAAGTAGATCGCAATAATCCTAACCATCGACGTCGTGGAAAACCCAACAATTGGGAGCCATCGGGTGCTTCGGAATAGGGAAGCTGGCATGGTTCCAAAAATCGGCTGGTCTCCCCAGGGAGGGCTATTCTTGGGTTTCTGACGATCGTCCCTGGTCGTCGGCCATAACACCAAGAGCCCGCATAAAATCCTCAGCATTCTTCAAATCGACAAAGATGATGCTCTGGCCGCTCTGCACATGCTCAATCCGGCCACGCCATCGCACCGCGGCAACGGACCACTCGCGCCAGAAGCGAATTACGAATGTGCTGACTGGAGGTGCACCCGATGATTCGCTCATATTGTTCACCGTTAAAGGAATTCCCAAAATTGAGTCGGGGCCTGGGAAAGTCTCCCAGGCCCCGCACGTCGCTCTCCCTACCGCTGACCTGAATCCCTCGCAATCATTTTGGCTTTAGTGTATAACCCTGTGAGACGCTCCAATTTTAATACCCTTGTTTGGTAATCATGCCCTTCTCTTGGTCTGTTTACTCGCTGAGCGGGTCGAGGATGTAGCCACTGGCGACGCCTGGCATAAACATCCCTGGAAATTGGATGTCAACAAATACTTTCAACCCTTCCAGGTCGCCATAACCGCGGCCCTTCACACGGATTGACGTGGTGCCATCGGCGTAGCTCATTCCCGTCCAGGTTCCGTCCCAGCCGGCTGTGCTTTCATCCGTCAGATCCACGTGGAATGTCCCCCAGGCAGGTCCAACCCCGTAGGCATCCCAGTTTGCATTGGTTACCACGGTATTTATCCCGCTGCAGCGAGGGTCGCTGCCAGGCATATCCTGCTGGTACTGTGCAATCATTCCCCTTATGTGCATATTTTCTCCGGGCTCGGTTACAACCCCATAGTCGAGGACGCCGAGAGGGATAAAGGCACCTTCACAAGGAATGATCGTTGCCTGAGCTGATGCACCCGGAACAAATAGAAGCGAGAGTGAGATCAGCGTCACGATCATAGCGGCAAACAATTTACAATGTTTCATTTTTTCTTTCTCCTTTCTAATTTGGTTTGTCGGCTGGCTCGCGAGAGTGTGTCCGATCAAAGAATGTGAGCGTAACACATGGCTGGCTGTAGAACCAGGCAGTATACGAGCAACTTTTATCTCTCTGCAATGCTAGATGATCCGAGCAGCCGCTTCAGCCGCGCCCCGCTTTGCATAGAGCACATAGCTCAGGGATGCAACAAAGAAGGCTTGGATGGCGACCGGCATCCATCCCAACATGTTCAGTGTGCCGGTGAGCTGGCCTGGTAGCGACACGGCAAAAGCGACTGCATAGCCGATCAGCAGGGCTTGGGCGATACCCCGCCCGACCTCTGATTCCGCTGCACCCCGGGTGAGCCAGGTTAGCAAGCCTATTCCGATCAGCCAGGCACCACCGTACTGCATCATGAGTGCTCCCCCCGGCCCCAGCGTTGCCCCAAAGAGTGACAGGAACAAGTGCGGCGCCAGTGCAGAGCCAATCCCAAAGGGCACAGACACAATAGTATTTGCCATAAACAAGTATTTGGGTTTCACTGAATTTGCTCCGTTCTTTGATGATTAATTGGACGGATTGCCTACCGGTCGAAAGCGGGAGTTAGGGATCGCGCGCAGTCTATCGATGTGAACATTCATCTGGGCTATCCCCGCATCTCCCATCAGCCTGAACATAGTATTGAAGCGCAACCCGAGAACCTTGTTGCGGTATTGTTTACTTCGAAAGTACGCCTCCAAATCCTCGACACGGCCATGATCCTCTACTATCAGGGCCGGATCAAATTGGGAGAAGGCGTTGCTCCGACCATCCCAGACATTGGTAGAATCGGCGCGCACACCATAACCCAGGTTGCGATCTTCCTCTGCAAGCCTGGCCTGCGCCGCTCGTAGTAAAGGAGTATCAACGATGTGGCTGTCAATCGAATACCACTCGCCTTCGATCTTGACCTCGACATAGGAATGCGACAGCTCGGCAGGGATCATCCAATATCTACTAGGCGGTATGGCTCCCCTGAGGATCTCCTTGGGTAGGACCACGAAATGCTGGACACTCTCCAATCTGGCCGCTTGAAAGAGCGCCACTAACAGCCGGCTCTTGGCATTGCAGTGTCCGATCCCACAGGCCAGGATGTAGTCAGCCTCCCCTGCATCAAAGTACTTGTTAAAGCCGAACTTGACCTGATCCCGCACATAATCGTGCAAAGCGACGGCCTTCTCCCGCACGGTGGTCACAGCTTCGCCGACTCGCTCTACAACCTTCAGCACTGTTGTTGTGTTTGGCAACATCCACCTCCTCTTCCCATTGTTTGCTCGAATTCCGCAATACAATCATACGGGTTGGGTGCCAAAAAAGTGCCAAATTTCGCAACAGGTGATGTTGTTGGTCTATTTGGGCCTGAGTTGGATATAGAGAATCAGGGAATCACACACACGAGCGCTGTCATGGCTAAGCTCAGGCTATATGTAGCCGGCCCGGGTGGTTTCAATGTGCTTCAATGATAATGTCTTTCCAATACCACCGATTCAGCGGCGAGATAGGAAAGCTGCGGATCCATGGTTTGACCAGCATGTGCTGCCGCCCATAAAAGAGCGGGACAATCGGTGCCTCGTGGATCAAGAACTCGTCTGCCTGACTCAAGAGTGCGATTCTCGCTCCCTGGTTGAACGTATGCCCGGCCTGCTCGATCAGCTCATCATAGGCCTGGTTCGACCACCGGGTAAACTGTCCCTCGAGAGGGGCTGGCAGAATATTGACGGGATCGGGGCCATTGGCAAAGCTAGCCAGGAGGTACAGGTGGGGAGGATCGTGGTGTAACCGCCTTTCGAATTGCGGCCAGTCCGCTACTTCCCAGCCGACCTGGATCCCCAGGCTATCACGCCACTGTGCCCGCAGGTACTTGGTGATCAGTGGATCGATCGGTGGCACTGACAATCCCTCCAGGACATAGAGATCAGAACCGCCCGCATAGCCAGCACTGTTCAGAAGCTGGTATGCCCTGTTCGGATCGAAGGGCAAGCCGATACCGCGCGAATGCCCCGGCATACCTGGCGGGACAAAGCCTCCCGTGCCAGGCGTACACATGCCACGCAGGATCACGTTAGCTAATGCTTCCTGGTCAATCCCCTGAGCCAGTGCTTGGCGCATGCGAATGTCATCGAAGGGCGGTCGGCTCGTGACGAATCCCAGATAGACAGTAAACAGCCAAGGAGCCGACACATACTCGGTGGCAAACCGCCGACGGAGTAGGTCAGCTTCATGCACAGAGGTGTCCGTCAAAGTTAGAATGTCGAGATCTCCGCCCAAGTATAGGGCTAAGGATGCCGAAAGGTCGCAAGGTGAGGTCTCTCGAGGGGACTGCACCAGGACCTGCTGCACGTTGCCCTTGCGTCGACCTGTGTATAGTGGATTGCGTGCCAGTCTCATGCACTCACCCTGATCCCACGATTCCAGCAGGAAGGGGCCATTGGTAACGATCCGTTCCGCGCTGGTCCAAGCCGCGCCATAGGCCATCACAACGTGCCGCGGAACGGGATAGAACTGGGCGTTGGCCAGGAAATAAAGGAAATGGCTGACCGCTTCCTCGAGCTCCACTTCGAGAGTCCAATCGTCCAGCGCTTGTACGCCAATGCAGTCCGTATTGGGCACCGCAGCCTGATGAAATGCGCGCACCCCCTTGATGGCAAAGAAGTCGCTATCGATGATACCTGTAGCCGGATCGAGCACCCGCTTCCAGGCGTATTCAAAATCGTGGGCTGTCACGGCCTTACCGTCACTCCAGTAAGCGTCTTGCCGCAAATGGAACCGATAGCGACGCCCGTCTTCATAGACTTCCCAATGCTGGGCAACTTCTGGCACGACATTGAGCTCCGCATCTATCGACACCAATCCGCTGAACATCTGAGAGATAACCAACGCCGAAACATATTCCATGCATAGAGCGGGATCTAGTGTATATGGAAGCCGCCAGCGAATACGTAAAGCGTGTGGAGCAGGCGGCTGATTTGCTGTCACATGTCGTCGACCCAGTTGCTGCCACAAGGAAAAGCCCTTCTGGAATGCCCGCTGGGCTTGAACAAACTCAAAGCCGATGTGATAGGTCAAACCCAACTTCATGAGCGTGCGTGCCGCTGCTCCGTGGTCGCCTTGCTCCTTCTGCAAAGTCAGGGCTCTCGTGTAAAAGTCAATCGCCTCTCGATGAGCATACACCAGGCGCGCTTGGTCGCCAGCCAGAAGCAGGTAACGTACGGCCTTAGGCGCCAGTGCCTTGTCTACTAGGCGGCCTTCCTGAAAATGGAAAGCCAACTCACCCGCCACGCCCTCTGCGTCCAAGGCATATTGCCTCTCGATCTCTTTACCAACGCGGGCATGCAGATGCTGGCGACGCCGGATCGGCAAGCCAGCGTAGATAACCTCCTGGATTTTGTGGTGGTGGAAAACATAGTCGCGGCCCAGGACACCACTACCCTCGTCGACGAACCCCCTCCGTAACAATACGTCTAGGATCTCGAGAGTCGCCTCCTCGTCTCGCTTCGAGGCAGCGCTGAGCAGTTGTAGGTCAAACTCGCGGCCAAGCACTGAGGCTACCTGCAGCGCTTGTCGGACTCGCTGGCCAAGCCGGCTCACCCGCGTTTGGATCGCTTCACTGACGCCTGAGGGCAGTGGGAGCTTTGCTTGTGATATCTGTTCAAAATCCCCCTGCCATGCGCCGCGCTCCATGCAGACTAACCCGGCCTCGAATAGAGACTTGACGGTTTCGATCAAAAAGAACGGATTGCCCTCCGTCTCCTCGTATAGTCGGCGGGCCAGGGGCGCGATGGCTGTGCCGCTGCCTGACATCTCGAGGATCAGCGCAGCCACAGCTTGTGGCGAAAGGCCTGCCACATTCAACGACCAAGCAAGATCATCGCAACTCAACTGTCTCTGGAGTTCTTGGAACAGACGGTGCTGCCCTATCGACTCTGGTCGAAGCGTACCAACGATTAGAACTGCACGACCTGCCAGGTGCCGGGTTAGAAAGTGGACCATCTCTAGCGTGGAATTGGCAGCCAAATGCAGGTCGTCCAGGATCAAGGCCAACGGCGCTTTTTCCGCGAGACCGGCCAGAAAAAGGGCTACCGCTTCGAAAAAGTGCGCCTGCTCCTGGTCGAGGGGCACTGCGGTGCCGCTACTGATTCCAGGACACCTTTCTGATAACTCTGGCAGAAGGCGTGCTAACTCTGTCAAAATCCAGGAAGGCAGATTTGCTAGGTCCGTGGGGGTCAAAGTAGACAGGACAGTCTGCAGCGCTTCGCTGATTGGCTGGTAGGGCACAATGCGCTCAAACTCATAGCAGCGACCCCACAACACGCGTACCCCCTCCCAGCGTAGCCGGTGGGCAAATTCCTCGATCAGCCGAGTCTTACCAACACCCGCCTCTCCACTGACGAGCACAAGAGTGCCATGACCTGCCAAGACTTCCTGGTAACGATCACGCAGGAACGTCATCTCCTGTTCTCGGCCTACCAGCCTACCGTAAATGATGGGATTCAGCGGATCCTGTCCGGTCCGATGGATAGTATTCACGTGCGCTTTGCTCGCAATCAGTCTTGCGTTAGCAAGTCCGGTTTCAAAGCGCCCATCCAGGATTGTCTGGTATAGCTCAACGGTCTCGGCCATGGGCTCAGCGCCCAGCTCCTCTTGCACGAGCTGCCGGCAATGGCGGTATTGCTCCAGCGCGGCATTACGTTGGCCCAGCCGGCAGAACGCTCGCATCACCAACCTGTGGGCATCCTCTCGCAGGGGATCCTGATCAACCAGGCGCAGAGCTGTCTGCAAAGCTTGTTGATATAGTCTTGCATCCTGCTGCATCAACATCAACCGAGTCAGGGCTTCCTCATAGTCAGCTTCTATCCGATAACGCTCGTTCATTATCCAATCGTCATAAAAACCATCTAACAAGGTGCCATGGTATAAATTAAGTGCCATAACCAAATTTTCTGAATCATTTGAGTGGACTAAATGATTAAATTCATCTACGTCTACCCAAATGATTGCTTGCGGGTTAACCTGAACACTTGAGTAGTCGCTGATGATATAGTCATCCGGCAGGCAACTCCGTATGTGCCATAGCGCTGTAGTCAGTGAGCGGCGCGCCTTGTGTTCCGGGCGCTCACCCCAAAATAGGTTGATCAGATGTTCTCTCGATTGGGGTCGCTTGCGGTGAAAGACGAGATAAGCCAGCAATGATTGTGATTTTTGGGTCGGTGGCTTTATAAGCGCTTGCTGGCCGTCGTCTAGATCGAATGGCCCTAAGAAGTGGAATCGAACGACCATTTTAATCACTGATTTTGATAGCTAATGGTTTTGTGCAGCTATTTATCGGCATCCCATCCATTATTTTATCTAAAGGCTGAGTATTGCGATAGAAAGGAATAATGATCAGCTAACGAAAGGCGTTATCCTGGCATGGTTATTTCCAATAAATCCCATTGACTACGGCGATAAAGACTGCGCGGGTAAGGTAAGGTCAGAAACGATTTGAGAAGTTACTATGTAAAATATAAGGAATATATCAATCCAACTGGATTGTACATGGATGTCTAAACAACGTCAAGCGAGGGAGGAAGAAAATGCGAACAACTGGGGTGAACATTCAAAATTAGAAAAAAAGAAATAGTTTATACAGTTCGCAACAGATGGCATGATTGCTTTACAATATTTCACAATACCTTAGTTAGGGTTGAGAAATATATACGATGATGAGCGTAAGCCAAATTGTGTACAATTTTGTTAGCAACAGGGTAGCAGATATTCGATTTAGAAAATAACGAATTTAGTGCAAGGAACAGTTCAGTAATCTTTCAAAATTCTCCTGCGTTAACAATGCGACCTCATCTGATCTTTCAAGAAAAGGTGCGATATCGCTCACGCTTTTCTTCCAATCGATGCTCCTCCCTTTCTGGCACAGGAGTTCCCGCCAATTCCTCTCGCCCGGGAAAGGTCCATTCCAGCCTGTTTGTAACAAGGCGTTTTGCAGAATTATGAAATTGGGAGCTGGCCAATCCGGATCGCTGAGATACCACATCAGGTCATACAGGTCTCGCCCTTTCACATACCGTCGATGGAAAAAGGCATGCAGCTTGCCCGCCAGTAGCGATGAGCGATCATGGTGCTGTAAGCGTAAAGTGACGTGGCGTTAGAAGCATCTAGTTGGTAAACAGGATCGGACGGGGATTTATTTTTTGAAAAGGAGGCGCCAGGCAACACAGGCCGCGCCGCAGCTGGTAGATTTTGCCAGCTTGCCTCCAGCGCGAGAGCTGGCGGTGGATCTCGCGCGGGTTGGCATTACCGGCGATCAGCAATCCAGTTTCAAAAATGATACTTAGTTCATCCAGTAGAGCCATGAATCCAGCCACGTGGTGATCACACGTCACCGATTAGAAAGCACTGCCAGGTTTAACTACTCTCGCCAGCTTTGGAATCTTGAATATTAGCCATCCGCATCAGGATCATCGAAATATGTCTCGATTCAAACATGGCAGCTAGGTGACCTTCTGTAAAGCGGTCAGCGCGTATATGTGCAGTCAGCAACTTTCGCAGCGTTTGCAAGTCAGCCTTACTAATCAGCGTGGGATTATCCACCAACTGCCTTCCTTCTTCCCAATTCATCCAATTAAACGGCTGGATGAAGCCATTTCCGGAAAGCGTCTTTATGAAGTCAAGCACTTCAGATGCGTAGTTGAAATATGGCAAGCTTCCCTCTTGAGAGATCCACTCTCCATGAGAAAAATCCGGTCGCTCAAAGATGGGCAGGAAATTCAACACAGCCTTGATATTGGCTGGGGTTAACAGTGGGTCCGAGTGCCAAAAGGTTTGTTTTGCAGATTCGATCAGCTCAAAGATATGCCAATCATCATTTTCTGCGGTTCGCCCCAATAAGCCACTGATCCAGCGCGCTGGTAGACCTTTTCGACCATGAAGTGCCCCGACCGCTGCACCAACAATTGAGGCTATAGTGTCATTGTCTTTGGTATCATTTACCGCCCTGATGATAGCTTCCTCGGGATTATCGCCATATCTACCAAGGATAAACAAAACGCATGGCATGGTTTCCAATAGGTTCGCTCCAGAATACCAACGCTCGCACGCCTCCAAAATAGACCACTTCTTCCGAAGCGCTTGGTTTACTTCGCTCTTAATAAACTGCCAGAGCGGCCCTTTGTAGGGTAAAGCTGGATTTCGAGATGCGTAGATGGTGTTACCTTCAATCTCACTGGCGGTTGCTGAAAACGTATCAACCCACCAGTTTGGTTCTGGAGGTTCTTTCAAACACAAGCATTCCCAAAGGATTTGGGTAAAAGCTACACAGCAAGTATTTGACGCCCGGTCATTGTGAGTGATCATTCCTGCTAACGCCGCATCAGCCCAAATTGCCGCTGATGGCTTGCGCAAATGGGGAATCAGCACCGGCGCTATACGCATTAGAGCGCCATTGCCGGCGGATGGTTGACCAGATTGTTCCCAGGAGTCCTCATGATCTTTGTAACTGCGCAGGAAAGCTTTGACGGTGTTGCCAATACCGAAAATTTTTTGCTGGGTAAACTTGTGCGCCAGGTGATCGGGAACTAATCTTCTATCTTCCAGGAGCTGTTCTAGAGTCCAAAAAGCCATCTGCGTGTCATCGGATGGAACACCCACTGGACGACCGTTCGCATATTGATTGGGCAGGTAATCGCGTATCTCGCCATGTGACTGCCGGCGAGTAGCAGGAAGCTGCGACTCGGTGGTATTGCCTAATGCGTCGCCAATTGTAAGGCCAAGAAGCATGCCTTCAATACGCTCAAAATCCCAATCTTTGGGCAAGGGAGAAGGCGCCTGGTTAAGCAAAGGTGCTGGTTCCAGGGCGATTTTCTCCTGATCGAGAAGTTGGCCTAATAAGGACGAGTTATCCATTTTCGTCTGGGTCTCTGGGAGATTGCATTTTGGGTATGTTAGTCAGATAGTATAGCCTCAGCAGCTTGAGATCATCATAATTGACGGTGCCCTCCAGTTCCTCGTATATTGGTTTCAGATACTCTGTTCCCAGTGCTTGGAAAGCCCTCATGACTTTTTGAACCAACTCTTCTGTAAGATCGGGCAAAGCCAGGAACTCACTCGAGCGGAGTGAATACCCCTCCAGGATGTACTTTGAAAGATGGTTCAGAATCGTGCCTTGCTGTACGCCGAATAGCTCCACCAATTCCTGGATCGAAGTACCAGCGTTATACGCTTCGCCGATCAGGATGTGCTTGGGTTGGTGCTCATCGCCTGGTTTGACTTCTATCCTCCTCGTTCCTGGTTTCTGTTTTTCAACAAGCTGGTGTTCTTTACAATACGCTGTAATCTCCTCAATAAATACTTGCCCATATTTGGCAAGCTTTCGCAAACCCACCCCGAAGATCTTCTTCAGGCTAATCACGGAAGTCGGGTAATAAGTCGCCATCTCCATCAGCGTTTTGTCCGGAAAAATCACGTACGGCGGTACATGCGCGCTATCCGCCAACTCCTTGCGCTTCTTTCGCAAGATTTCAAATAGTTTGAGATCGTATTTCACTTCTGCGTCTTTACCGGCAGTAGGCACGGCAGCTTTCTCAGCCTCCAAGACACCCAAGAATTTTTCTGTTCCGTGCAATACCTCCATTGCCCTGAGTGTCAGTTTAAGACTGCCATAATGGTCATCCTGAACTAGTATTCCTCTTTGGATTAACTGGCGAGAAATGTGAAGCCACTGCTTCTTGGTCAGATCTGTGCCAATCCCATATGTGGAAAGATTCTGGTGACCGAATTTCAATATCTTTTGATTCTCTGAACCCAGCAAAATGTCCACGATGTGAGTTGCCCCAAACTTCTCCCTGGAACGTTTGACACAGGACAGGAATTTCTGAGCCTGGATTGTTAGGTCCACCAGGTTCTTCTCACCTTTCCGGCAGTTATCGCACATGCCACAGTTTTCAGTTGTGTATTTCTCGCCAAAATATGCCAGCAGCGGTACCCGCCGGCAGACTTCGCCCTCCGCATAGCGTGTTAGGGCTTTGAGATGCTCATACGCCACCTGCCGCTCCAGATCATCTTTCTGATCTATGAAGTATTTCAGCTTTTGGACATCTGCATAGCTGTACAGTAGCAGGCAGTGCGCTGATAGCCCATCCCGCCCAGCCCGACCGATCTCCTGGTAGTAGCTTTCAATGCTTTTGGGCAAGTCGTAGTGCAGGATAAAGCGCACGTTGGGTTTGTTGATGCCCATGCCGAAGGCGATAGTGGCCACAATGATCTGGACATCGTCCCTGATGAACAATTCTTGGTTCTCCTTGCGCTCGATATCCGGTAGGCCGGCGTGGTAAGGCCGCACTGAAAAACCCTGTCTGGTGAGGGTAGTGGTCAGCTCATCCACCTGTTTACGCGAGAAGCAGTAGATAATCCCGGATTGGCCTGGGAAGCGCCGTATAAAATCCAAAGCTTGCGTCGTTGGATCGGTCTTGGGGTGTACCTCAATCAGCAGATTATCACGATTGAAGCTGGTGATAAACTCATTCGAATTTTCAAAACGCAGGCTGGATTTGATATCCTCACGCACTCTGGGCGTGGCAGTCGCCGTCAGAGCTAAGCACACTGCCTGAGGAAACCTCTCTCTAACTCCAACGAGCTGGCGATATTCGGGCCGGAAATCGTGACCCCATTCCGAAATGCAATGCGCCTCGTCGATCGTCAGGCAGTCCATCGAAATATCACTCAGTAAGTTAAACAAACGCCTTGTCAGCAGGGTTTCAGGTGCGACATATAGCAGCTTGATCTGGCCGCTGCGCACCCACTGCACGTTTTCTTGGTATGTCTTAGAAGACAGAGAGCTGTTTAAGAACAGGGCGGGAACGTCCAACTCGTTGAGCTGCTCCACCTGGTCTTTCATCAGGGCGATCAATGGCGATACAACCACTGTCAATCCGGGGAAGATCAGTGCCGGGATCTGGTAGCATAGCGATTTGCCTCCCCCGGTGGGCATGATCGCCAGCGTGTCTTTTTTGGCAAGGATGTTGGTGATGATCTCTAGCTGAAGAGGTCGAAATTGATCGTAACCGAATACAACTTTGAGGATTGAAGTAGGCGATGTAGGCATTGGTTTCTAACCTTGATGAATGATATTTTAGCCATAAATTAACTGCTTTATTGAACAGTCTATCAATGCTAGCTTAACGATGAAACAGGAATCAGTGTTCAAACTCAGTGGGATAGTCCAATAAGACGTCTTTCAAATAGCAGAATGCTTGTTCCCGTTGATAGCCCGTTCCAGGGGTTCTTTTAAAAGTGAACTGCAAATTGTGTTGATAAATGCTTCCATATTGGAACATCGCTAGGCTGAAGATTCACTAGGAATGGCAATCATCGTTACACCAAATCCGGTCTCCACCTGGTCTCCATCGTGTATTAGCTCACATTGCTAATCTGGAACGTTTTCCAATTTTAAAGGCCTTTTCCCAATCCACGGTCTGAGCCTTCGCATCATAATAAGACTCATAGATCGTCTCAAGTATGCCACGTGCTTCCTCGCTGACGCTAATCACTTCACCGGTATCGAGATCCAGGTAATACGAGATCATCTCGAACCTGCCTGCAAAGGCCAATTCCAGTTCGGACATATCAATTTAAAGATGGCGCATGACGGGCTCTATTTTATTGACTGACAATACATTATAGCTGCATCTTACAGAGGGTGGTGAATTTAAATCACTTGAGGCGATTCACAATCAACCCTGGACAAGATTTTCAACTGTGAATAAACCTATTTCCTCACTGGCTGCCTTTACTTTCAACGCATTCGAAAAACCTCTGCGCGCGAATATCGCATAATGGATGTGTTCGATGTTGCTTTCCTGAGCCATTTTGGCTGCAGAACTCTTTAAATCCTCCAGGATTTTTATCCCCACAGGATTCACTGACCATTTGCATTCCCCGACCAAGGCAGAACGCTCTGACGAGCTAATTGCCAGGACATCCAGCTCTCTGTCGCGGCTCCACCAGCTACCTATCCTCTCGGGCAGGAAAGGCAATTTCCCCTCCCGTGCCTTAGCCGCGATGAACTCTCTCGCTGCTTCCTCAAATGCTACTGCAGCAAAGTGATCCAAATCTGGCTGTATGCGCTGGTCTAAGACTGAGTCGGCCAAACCCAGCTCAAGCGACCCCTGGTTAGGATGCACGTAACGGAACCAAAACCGAAGAAAGTGATCATTGATCTGGTATAAGCCACGCTTGCTCTTTTCGGGTTGGTTTTCTGTGGCTGGCACCCTGCGTGTTATTAACCGCATTTGCTGTAGGATATCAAGATAGCGGGCAACAGTAGATGGCGGACCGACACCCGAAGCCTGTGCAATCTCATTCAACCTGGTGTTCCCTTGGGCGATGGCGTGCAGGAGTGAGAAATAGTTGCGTGGCTCGCGAAGCTCTTCCATCAATAATAAACGCGGCTCGCTATAAAGCGAGCCTGAGTGGGCATCCAAGATATGCTGCCGAATATTAGCCAGTAGCTTTTGCTGGTCGGTGAACGTGGTCAGATAATAGGGCATACCGCCAACTACTGCCCAAGCCAGGAACTGCTCTTCTGGGGAATATTT